>Ga0208297_1000873_pt1 | contig 42141 bp, 30 predicted proteins | sample LMS_cellobiose_e_FD_187367 | JGI IMG/M metagenome (GOLD analysis project Ga0208297, IMG submission 187367) | Rumen-fistulated moose microbial communities from Alaska, USA - LMS_cellobiose_enrichment (SPAdes) (version 2) | ecosystem: Host-associated > Mammals > Digestive system > Stomach > Rumen... | reverse complement strand
CGCGCGGGATGCTGAACATATACAGGCTTCCCACGGCGATCTGGATGAGCAGGATACCGCCGCGCTTGAGATTGGCGAAAAACACCTTGATGACGGCGTAAGCCATGAGAATGAGACAGAACAGGATTTTCCGAAAATTCTGAAAGCTATGTTTGGTGTGAGCGGTGATCTGACTTCTGCTTTGGGCTGGTATGGCTGTATGTATTATTGGGTCACGATGCTAACCAACAGCTATGCGGTCTATCTCGGTGTTTCGTGTGTAGCGAAAGAACAGGCGCAGGGAACGGCAGAATATCTATTTACAAAACCAGTGGGTCGCAACAAGGTTGTCTGTGCCAAAGCAGTTGCCTGTGTATGTAATTTGCTTGCACTTGCGGTATTCAGCGGGTTATGTAATTATTTTACCGCCATTTTACCGCTAGGCGGTTTAGAGCAAAGAAAAGCTGCTTTTACCACCACATTGGGCCTGTTTTTGACAGGGTTGACTTTGTTTGCAATCACGCTTCTGGCCTCCAGCCTGACGAGAACCTATAAAGGGGCTGTTCGGATAGGCGCGGGAATATTATTGCTCTTTTATGGCATCAGCATCACCGCCGAATATCTTAAAGCTCCAATGCTGTACTGCTTAACGCCATTAAAATTCTTCGATGTTTACACAGTGGCAATAAGTGGAATACAGTTTTCGTTCTTCCTATTGGCTATGATAATTGCGATTGGTTCTGTTATCACAGCTCAAAAAGTTTGGACGCTCAGGGAAATTTGAAATGAACGATATGGATAGCTTCGAGTGGCTGCTATGTCCTGTCTGTAACAGTAAAACTCGTATCAAGCTGCGGTTAGATACTGAGCTGAAAAACTTTCCTTTGTTTTGTCCTAAATGCAAACAAGAAACTTTAATCAGCGTAGAAAAATTTAAGATTTTAGTTATCACAGAGCCAGACGCACAGACGCAGAGCCGATAACCCGTTAGCCCTCAGGCGCGGATTATCGGCTCTTTTGTTTTCGGCGGCTGTCAATTAAAGCCGCCGCGTTATACGACGACTTTATGAGGAACACGGCGGTTTCCGAGGAGGGATCGTCGTGTTCATTTTGCTTTTTCATAGTACGCATGATCTTCACCAGCTAAAAAAAGCGTAGCTCCCCCTCCGGGCAAGTCCGGCATTGGACGCGAAATTTGCCAGTACATTAAGAATAATGTCATTTCACGCGCTTGTGTGGCATCACGCCATGCGAGCGCGTTTTTCTATACCCACCTTGGGACAAGTTGTCCCGAGGTAGGCAGGGGCGGCCCCGGCTGCCGATCCCCGCCATCCCCCGTTCAGATCGTCCACCCACAACAAAAATCTGAACGGAGGAAAATATAATGACTACTATCAATCTGAAGGACTTTTACTCTTGGCACACCCATGATGAATATATCGAAGTTTCCGATGAAGTGGCCGCCGAGCTGCGGGCCGACAAGCTGTATGAGGCTGCCTACCAGCGGCGGATAATCCGCAATAAGGCACAGTATTCCCTCGACTGTGATGATGGGATCGAATACTCTGCCTGCCTTTCCGAGCCGTCCCCGCAGGAGCTGCTGGAGCGCATGGAGCGTTTCTGCGATCTGTGGAACGCGCTGAACACTTTGCCCGAAACGCAGGGGCTTCGCATTGATGCCTGTATCATTGAAGGCAAGAGCATGACTGAGGTTGCCGAGGCCGATGGCGTAAGCGTGGCCGCCGTACATAAATCTATCCAGCAGGGTTTGAAGTCCATGAAAAAATATTTGCAAAATGTTTGATGTAGGGGGTTAAAAAACATCTTCCAAATGTCCTTGGTATATGAGAGGAGTTGATCCTCTCCACAACTGAATAGCGGCGGCTCCGGGCATAGTGCGAGGAGCCGGGCGGCGGGTGCGCCAGGACTTCTCCAACACGGAGGACGAGCGATCCACACCAACGCCGCAAGTGGGGACTTGCCACCCCACGGCCACGATCCGCGAGTGGACAGGCTGGCAGCCTGTCCCCCGGAGCTGCCGCACCACCCCAGCAAGGAGCGTCGCGCCGAGTATAGCTGTCTTATGACGGGCCAAGAAAATGAGCGCGGCGCTCCTTATTCTAACTTCGAGACAAATTGTCCCAATGTGGAGAAAGGCAAAAGGGCGACACCCAATCGCGGGTGCCGCCTTTTCGTGTTTCCCCAACAGACAACGGGGATCAATCAGTTCTACGCCATTTGTGAAGGAGGTCATCTATGGAGCGCACAAGAGAATTAACCACTTTCGCCATTGACGGTTATCAAATATCCGCTACCTTTGCCGATAGCAGAAACACAACGGCCCTCGGCCATGTGAAACAGATTTTGCTATCCTCTTTTGCCAACAATGCCGCCAAGCATACCCACGGCGACATCCTTGCAATCCACCCCAATCGGAGCGATAATAATAGTGGGGGTAGCCCCTATGTACCTTGAAAAGTTCATATCTCCCGCGTATTGATTCGCTCTTTTGGTTTGCCCTTATGACAAATGAAAGGACGGATCAATATGGAAAATAACATTCTTATCGGAACTCGCGTTGACTGTTTGTATAGAGTGTCCACCGACAAGCAAGTGGACTATGACGATAAAAGCCAAGCCGACATCCCCATGCAGCGCAGAGAGTGCCACCGCTTCTGTGAAAAGATGGGCTGGACGATTGTTCACGAAGAACAGGAGGACGGCGTATCCGGCCACAAGGTACGGGCCGAAAACCGCGACAAACTCCAAATCATCAAAGAACGGGCCAAGCAGGGCAAGTTCGATATTCTGCTGGTGTTCATGTTTGACCGCATCGGGCGTATCGCTGACGAAACGCCCTTTGTGGTGGAATGGTTTGTCAAGAACGGCATCCGGGTATGGAGTACCCAAGAGGGTGAGCAGCGTTTTGATACCCACACCGACAAACTCACCAACTATATCCGCTTCTGGCAAGCTGACGGTGAAAGCGAAAAGACTTCTATCCGCACAAAAACCGCCCTCGGCCAGCTTGTCGAGGACGGCGGTTTCAAAGGCGGGCTTGCTCCCTACGGCTACGATCTCGTAAAAAGTGGCCGCTTCAACAAGCGAAAGCATGAGGTTTATGAGCTGGTTGTCAACGAGGCCGAGGCCGCTGTGGTGCGGATTATCTTTGACAAGTATGTGCATGAGGGCTACGGAGCCCAGCGGATCGCCACCTATCTGAATAAGCTCGGGTATCGGGCAAGGTCGGGTAAGATGTGGCACCACGCCAGCATCCGGGGTATCATCTGCAACCTCACCTATACCGGCGTACTCCGCAGCGGCGATAGCCGATCCCAAGTGCTGCTGCACTTGCAGATTATCCCGCCGGAACTCTTTGAGGCCGCACAGCATATCCGCACTTCCCGTGCCAATTCTGCCGAACAGGAGCGCCGTGTTCCTCTCAACACCCGAGGCCAGTCCCTGCTGGCCGGGAATGTGTTTTGTGGTCATTGTGGCTCCCGGCTCTCACTCACCACAAACGGCAAGGCTTATCCCTGCAAGGACGATCCAAACCGCATTGTAAAGCGTGTACGGTATATCTGCTACGGCAAAACCCGCAAGCAAACGGAATGTGACGGTCAGACCGGGTACACGGCACATACCCTTGACGGCATCATTGATAAGGTGGTGCGACAGATCTTTGAGCGTATGAAAGCTGTCCCCAAAAGTGAGATCGTCAATATCCGATACAAAGAAAAGATGGAGGAACGGAAAGCGCTGCTCCGCAGCATCCGGGCCGAACATACAAAAGTATCTGCCGAGCTGAATATGCTGAAGGCCGAGGTCATTAAATCCCTGCGCGGCGAAAGTGCTTTTTCGCAGGACTTGCTCGGCTCTCTGATTTCTGACTGTGAGACAAAATGTCTCGAAGTTCAGCAGCAGCTTGAGGCGGCGCAACTGGCCTATGACGAAGGACAGGCTGTGCTGGAACACTTGAACGCCCAATACGATGACATTATCTCTTGGGCTGATATGTACGACACCGCCAGCATGGAGGCAAAGAAAATGATCGTCAACTGCCTTATCAAGCGGGTGGAGGTCTACCGGGACTACAAGTTGCATATCGACTTTAACATTGACTTTGAGCAGTTCAGCATGGGCATGGACATCGTTGCCATCGCTGCATAAAGCAAAAACCCCACTTCCGAAGAAATGAGGTTTTCGTTCACAATCTCTTGGTGATGGTGGAGATAAGCGGGATCGAACCGCTGACCTCTTGAATGCCATTCAAGCGCTCTCCCAGCTGAGCTATACCCCCAGATAAGAGAGATTGTGATGTTTAATTTTTATGTTCCCTGTACGGGGGTTGTTTACCGCTTCAACCGGGCTCCCAGCTGAGCTATACCCCCAGATAAGAGAGATTGTGATGTTTAATTTTTATGTTCCCTGTACGGGGGTTGTTTACCGCTTCAACCGGGCTCCCAGCTGAGCTATACCCCCAGATAAGAGAGATTGTGATGTTTAATTTTTATGTTCCCTGTACGGGGGTTGTTTACCGCTTCAACCGGGCTCCCAGCTGAGCTATACCCCCAGATAAGAGAGATTGTGATGTTTAATTTTTATGTTCCCTGTACGGGGGTTGTTTACCGCTTCAACCGGGCTCCCAGCTGAGCTATACCCCCAGATGTGGGAAAACACATTTTTCACTATTTAGTTTACGGGGGTCGTTACACTCTTGTACCGGGCTCCCAGCTGAGCTATACCCCCGCAACGGAACATATTGTATCATATTTCATATAAGGATGCAAGCTCTTTATTTGAATTTCCCCGCAAAAATTTACTTTCTCCGCCGCTGCGTCCGAAAACGAAAGGAGAAGCGGATTATCCGCCTCTCCTTTTATCGTTTGTATTTATCAGGTTGCAGCCTTGACCTTTGCGGTCTGCTTCTCAACGTCCTTGAGTTCCTCGGCGAGTATCCTGTTTCTGTACCGAGCGAGCCTCAAGTCAATGACATAGCTCACCAGCAGCACGCAGACAAATATCGGCGTATAGCGATCTATGAGCACCATCGGTGTGCGAAGGTCCTGAGTCGCCACGAACAGCAGCAGCGAGAGCACCGTGTCTATGGCCTCTACCGTTATGCCGAGCCTGAAGCGGCGCATGAACTTCTTCACCTGGTAGTACAGAATCTCGACCGCCTCGATGAACTCGTTTTCGGTCACCGCACTGTTGGAGGACATGCTCAGCACCGGGCTGCTCTCGGTCGCATCCGTGTTCCTTTCGCGGTTTTCTATCGCTGTTTTCTCGATCTGCACGCGCTCCTTGAGCTGTTGGTCGCGCAGCTCCTTGGCCTCTCGCAGCTCCTGCTTTGCCTTGTTTACCTTCTTCATCAGCTTGCCTCTGCTGTACTTTGCACGCAGATGCATCAGCGGCAGCAGTATGTAGGCCGTGAAGAACAGGCACAGCAGATTGACAAGGCTCCATGCACGCGAACCGTGGGTGCTTCCCTCCGGAATGAAGTTCATAACGAAGCGGGACAAAGGCGCCTCGTTGTCATCCAGCTCCTCGCCGGGATTATCATTCGGCTCGTCGCCTCCGGGAGTATCGTTACCTCCGGGAGTATCGCCGCCGGACGGATTCCCCGTCCCGCCGGCGATGCCGCCGATCGAATCCGTGTCGGGGCTGCCCGAGCCGCTGTTGTCGTTCCCGCCGTCGCTGTTTCCGCCATTCCCGTCATCTTCACCGCCCGGGCCGTCGGAATCATTCGTCCCGCCGGAGCCTCCCGAACCGTCAGGATCGCCAGAATCGTCCGGGCCATTCGGATACGTCGGCACATGGCTGCCGGTGCCTTCCTTTATGGTGTCGGGGCTGCCTCCTCCGCCGCCGGCTCCCTGTGTGCTGCGCTTTTTCATCGTCGCAAGCAGCACAAGACGACCGTCGGTCTCTGCGTCGGCGCAGGTGGACAGGGCGATTATTTTATCTGCCTCCATTGCCGCGGCAATGCTGCCCTGCGTCATGTTCCCTTTCAGATAGGTTATAAGCCCGTTCAGGTCGCGATTGCCTGTGGTGTATATCTCCGGCTCGTACGCGTCGGTCTGAACAACGGCGAAGGTGTTGAGGTCGTATACGGCGTCCGCCGTGACGAGTATACCCTCGCGGTGCCTGCTGAAATAGACGGGATTCTTAAAGCTGTCCAGCCCGCCGAACATGGCGCCGTTGTCCATGTGGTGGCCGTAAACGAGGTTGTAATTATCCGAAAAGTCGCCCGTGTTCGCCGCCGCCAGGTATATTGCGCCCGTCAGCGAGTTGTCGCCGTATATGTCATGGCTTGCGTAATACAGGTCGTCTGTACCCTGCATAACCGGATAGTCTATCTTCGTGTCGTACATCGTCAGCCACGCGCGATAGTCAGCATTGATAGCAGCCAGCTTATCCGAGCCCGAAAGCGGAACCGCTCCATCCTCGATTATCTCGGGACGGTAATCCAGCAGGTCCCATGCGGAAGAAAACGCCCTGTTCTGGGTGTAGAACGTATCATAAAGCACATAGCTGCTGTAAAGTATCAGGCTGGCCGACAGCAGGCCCGACATCAGCGAAAGCGCAGTTCCTCCGACCGTATTCATTCTCGTCAGCACGCGAGTAGCTTGAGCTTTGTACGACACAGGCGTTCCCTCCTTTCTTCAGGTTTCAAAAACGGATTTCGGCGTTAAAGCCGTAGCTTTATCACATAAAGCAGCCGAAGCCGCCCGGCAGTCCGCGGTCCGGCGCCCGACCCGCTGCTGCCCTCCGCCGCAGGCCGTAAAACCGGCTGCGCGGCTTAAAGATTGTTTCTGCGCAGGATTGTGATTACACTGCCCACGATTTCGCTCTTTTTCACCGGACCGAAATAGCGGCTGTCGCTGCCGCCGTTGCGCGAATCCGCAAGCACGAAGCACTCGTCGTCCGCCAGCGTCACCGGGAACTCCGTAAAGCCCTCATAGCGCGGCGTGGAGTAAAAAATGTTGGTTTCGGATACGGCGTTGCCGTTTATAAGCAGCTTCGCGTTGTCGGTTATCTCGACCGTGTCGCCTCCCACGGCGACCACACGCAGTATGAACACCTGCTTGTTTTTACCGCTGTCGGGCGTCTGCTTTTCGACGACAATAACGTCCCGTGCCTTCACGTCGGTGTCAAGCCGATAAAAGAGCACCATATCGCCTGCATCCAATCTCGGATACATGTCGCCGCTGGGCATTATGGTAATGCCAATTATCTTGAAGAACAGCACCCACAGAACGAGCACGAACAGCACCAGCCTGAGCATCAGATGCTGATAGTTCTTGACCGATTTCTCGTACTTCTTGACTTCCTTTATCAGCTCCTCAGAATCCTGCCGGAGCTCGGCCTGCTTATTTTCGGCCTGCTGGTCGTCTTTTGTCTGTGCTTCTGCGGTATTGTTTTTTTTACCAAATAAGCTCATCTGCAAATCCTTTCGCTGCGGCTTTCTGCGGAAATCGGCGGCTCACAGGCTCCCATGCACCCTTTGGACCGTCATGGGAATCTGTCAGCCGCCCGCGGCAAGCGGGCGGCACGGGCGGCTCCGGGGGCTGTCTGCGTCCCTGTCGGGCCGCCCGTTATATTTTTTTGCCGTTCTTCAGTAATAACGCGGGCAATCAGGCCTGTTCGTTGCGTCGTTTACAGCGCCGCGGTCATTCCTTGGGATTATCCTCTCGGTCCTCCTGCGGATTGCCCTCGTCATCCCCGGTACGGTTCCTTCAGGCCTCGGCCTCGGCGTCCTCCCTGCGGCGACGGCCTACCACGAACAGGGCGATACCTGCCATGAGCATCATCGCATAAGGAGCAACCCTCAGAACAACGCCGGTCGGGGAGATTATAGCAAGCGAGTTGGTGTACTGAATAAGTACGTTGCTGTCAGCGGCAGGCGCAGCAGCCTGTGCGTAAACTATGGTGTCGCCGCTGGGATTGCCGGACATTATGCCGTCCGCGGTAGCGGTTTGCTTATCGCCGGAAAGTACGGCAGTAGACGCAGCGTCAAATGCTACATTCGCAGCAGAGCCCGCGCCGATTGTCTCCTGTGCGGTGGTAGTATAGGTGGTCTCGGCCACATCGTTGGTCTCGGTCACGGTAACGAGAGTGCCATTGGGTATACCGATATACTTAACGGTGCTGTTGTGCGCTATGGAAGGAGTGCCGTCCTTATTGGCAGTACCTACTGCGTCTGCGCCGCCTACCTTCTTCAGAGCAGAAGCATCCGCGCCGCTGATAGAAGTCGCATTGGCGGCCTCATCCGTTGAAGTTACATTCGCAGTGCCGGTGGTCTCAACCGCGAACTGGAAGGTTCCGGTAGCAGCGCCCGCGGTCCATGCAGCGTCAAACGGGAACGGGTGGCTGTTCATGGTGGGGTCGCCGGAAAGGGTCTTGCCTATGGTGAGGTTATAGGTGCGATACTCGTCGGCGGTGCTTATAGCAGCATCCCCGTCGGCATCAACGAAGCCGCTGGTCTTGGTGGTAGCGGGGGTGATATTGGTGGTTGCAAGCGAGCTGTCTATGCAGACATAACCGTAAATGATCCACTGAGCGGCAGTGCTGCCGTTGGTGTACAGATCATAAGTAGCGTCGTCAACATTGCTTCTCATTACATATACGTCGAGATAGCGTACATGATCGTTGCTGCCCTCAGTCACACCGGAAGTCACATAGGTAGCAGGGGTCTCGGTTATCTTGTAGCGATAAACGCCGGGGCCGTCGTTGAATACAACGTTGGAGAAATCGATTGTCAGATTCTTAATGTTGGCAGTGCCGTTTGCCGAAGCATCCAGAATGTCGGCATTGGTCCACGCTATGGTGTTGGCGGCAGTACCCATCATGGTGACGCCGGTAGTGACGCCGGCCTTCGCCTTGGCGGTGGTCGCAAGACCGGAAGCATGGTCGGTAGTATCATCGGTGATGTTTACGAGCTCGCTGCCCGAACCGGCCGCTATCGCGTAGGTGTAGGTGATGGCAGGGCCGTAAATAAGAGCCTCGTCAGGGTTGTATGCGGTGATCTCCTTCTGAACATTGATGCTCTTGTCCTTTAATACAGGCGTATCGGGGGTAGTAAACCCGCCGACCTCACCGTCGGTGAGACCCTCGGCTGCGAACGCGCCGATGTTCATCATGGCGACCATTGCTATAACAAGCACGATGGCGCCGATCTTCTTGAAGGTCCTTTTCATTTTCTTGCTCCTTTCGGGGTAAATTGAATTGATATTATATCCTTATTCTGCGGAGGCTCTTATAACGTCGCCCCCGGTTTTGCCCGTCCGTGGTGTGCCTGCCTCTGCTGCCGGCCGACGTCTCTGCGCCGTCCCGGCTCCTTAACATCCGGCTCTGCACACCGTCTGCGGGCGGTTTTACGGAGGCCCGTTACTCACACGCCTCCCTCCGTCTCGTGACGAGACATTTTGTCGCGCTCTGACGCTTCCGGCCCGAGGCTCTCCCCTGTTGCGGGGCTCGCCTCTCGCCGCGGGACGTATCTTAACCCTCCATCGGGTCCTGAGCCGTCCACCGGCCGATTTATCAGCAGCGGGAGGTCCCGGCGGCTCTCCTCTCGGCAGGGAACTGTGGCCTGCCTCGTTCAGCCGCGTCGGGCTGCGTCTGAGAAGTATTTCGTTATACATTCTCATCGCCTCCCCTCTTCCGCCTGCGCTCGTAAGCGAGCTTCGGCTCGGGCGGGGCCGCATTTCGTCTGCCGCGCCTTTCGCTGCAATAAAATTATGTATAATAAAAGGCTTTTTTAAAACCTTGTTCAATTCGGCCCCCTCCTTTCCTTAAAAGCGCCCGTGTATTATTTGCCGCGCTTTTGATTCGCCGAAGCGGTGTTTCTTGTTTTTTTGCTGTTGCTTTAGCTCCTGTCTGCGTTATTCTTCCTCTTCGCTGCGTTTTTTGCATATCAGCGGCAAAGTCACGCTCACGAATATCAGCAGTCCCGCGATCCAAAGCCATATATAGGGCTGCGTCTCGAACTTAAAGCCCGTCGGGGCGATGAGAATATACGTGTTGGTGAAGTTTACGGTCATATCCTCCACCGTCTGCCCCGACGTCAGGGTAACGGTCAGGCCGCTTCCGCTCGCCTGGGTCACGTCTCCGTCGTCCTTTACCTCATAGCTCGGGATATAATCCGGGTCGTCAGCCTCAGTCAGCGTGAGCTCCGAGCCGTAAGGTATCGTGAACACTATGCTCGCCGAACCGTTGGCCGACGTGGTGAGTGAGAATTGCGCCTGACCCGCCACAGTGCCGCCCTCTCCGTCGCCCGTCACGATTGAATTCGTGCCGTTGAGCGTGTAGCCGCTCACAGGATTGGATTTGTAGCTCAGCTGCGCCGTAAAATCGAACGTTCCGCCCTCTCCCACAGCGAACTTCGCCACCGTGATATCGACCGTCTTGTACGTGTTGGTGAAAAGGACGTATTTGTCGGCCGTCAGGTCGTTCAGCGTCGCCGTCAGCGCCGCGCTGGGGCTTCCCAGCGCACCGGCGTCGGCTCCCGTCTGCACCTGGGTGGTGTATGCGGGGTCCTCCGTCTCGGTGACGGTTATACTTGTGTTCTTGGGCGCGTGGAGTATCACGGTCTGGTTGTCGACAAGGGTAAATTCGATTCTGCCGTTTGCGTCGGTGCTTCTCGCCGACGCAGTACCGGGGTTTATTGTCTCCGTCTGTACGGGGTCGCCGTTCGAGTCGGTCAAAACCGCGGTAAAGCCGAAGGTGCCGGTCCTGTCAAAGCCCAAAACGGATTTCTTTACCGTCACCCGCATGAGCTTCGGGTTTACAACCGTTATGGTGTATACGCCGCCCGCGTCCGGTCCGCTGACGGATACATTCTGCGTCCCCGCGGGAACGGTTACGCCGCTGCTCGTCACAGTCACCGCAACGGGATTATCCAGCTTCTGATAGAGGTGGTTGGGCATCGAGGTCTCGGTCAGCGTATAGGTGCCGACGAAGGCCTCGTAGCTGTCGTCTCCTACGATGCCGGTGCCCTCCGCCGCGTACTTCGAGCCCTCAAACACGCCGGGGAAGGTGAACATGGCGCTGTCGAGCGGAACTGCCGGCTCCGAATCGTCGGTCACGACAATCCTTACCCTCTGTGATTTAAGCGTGTTGGTGAAGCTGACCGTCGAATCCTCCGCAACGGTGAAGCGGAATATATTGTCTGCCGCGTCGGCGTCGGCCAGTGCGGTATCGTCGGCGTTCGTCGCGCCGGAGGCCGCGGTCGTGTACCTTGTGCTGTCTGCGTTCTCGGTTATCTGCAGTATCGCACCGGTGGGTATGCCGGATATCGTCCTGCCGGCCGAGCCGCTTATAATGTTGAACGTGGTCGGCGTAAGATCGTAGCTCTCATAGGTATCGGCGTCCGAGCCGTTGGTGAAGGCCACGGTAAAGCTGAACAGCTCAGGGTCCAGATTGGCCGGAAGCAGCGTCTTGTTTATGGTCACATCGGCAGTCTTGCGGGTGTTGGTGAATACCGCCGTGCCGCCGGTCCGCTCGTTCGTCCAGCTTATCTCGCTGTTGGGGTCGGTCGTGCCCGCCGGAGTTATCTGGAAGCTGTTGTTGTACAGACCGACTATCTCGGTGCTCGTGACGTAGTGGACGTCGGTCGTCTCAGTCACGGTAACGCCGTCAGTCAGCTCCACCGTATTGTAAGAATTGTTATTATTGTTTAGCCAGCCAACGTCTACCGCAGCGCCGTTTGTTGTGCCGTCGGCGTTGTATTTCTGAACGTTGACCCTCAAACGGGCCTGTGTGCCGCTTCCGCCGGTGTTGGTATCCATAGCGATTCTGAGATACTGCCCGTGGCTCAGCGTGAAATCAGAGTATTCGTTTACCGTCGTATATCCGTACCAATTATTTCTTCTGTACCGCCCCTGTATGCGTACCCTGAAGGTAAAGCTCTTGCTCTGGTCGCCGGGCGTCGGCACTTCCTTATATACCTTGACTACGCCCTCATCATCGCTCGAACCCCATACAGCGTAGAGGTGCTTGACCTCCAGAGGATCGCCGTTCCCATCCTGGAAGAAGGTCCCGAGGGTGAGGGTTTGGCTCATCGTGCCGTTGGCGTTCACGGGATAGGTGGCGGAGGTCGCATCCGGATCCTCGTCCCAGCCCTTGAACAGGCGGCCTACGCGAACTCGGGTCTCGGTCAGCGTATAGGAAAGCTCGTCAGCTCCGAAGGTCGCCTCCCAAGTGGCGTCGACCGTGTCGTTGTCGTGGAGCACCAGCGTGCGGGGGCTCTTCTGCGCCGTAAACACTACTCTTACCGCGCGCCCCTGAGCATCCTCATAGAATCGGTCGGATATATGATAGTTTGTGTTGTTCTTTATACCGGTTACGGGGGCAGGGTCCTGCGATGCGTCGCGGCCCGCATAGGTGCTGCCGACCTCCATAACCCAGCCGGTGCCCAGCGTATTCGTGCCGTATATGGTAAAGTCCTTACCCGCGCCGTAAGGCATAACGAGGCGGGTGGTGCCGGGCACAAGGGTTATATTGTCGGGGTCGACGGGCTCTCTCGAGAACGAGCCGTTCGCCTGATTTACTATATAAAGCGCGTTCCCGTCGGTAGAGGTCAGTCTCACGGTCAGGGTCTGCTCGGTCTCATTGACGAGATCGAGATATACCATCGGCTCCCATACGGCGTACAGGGTGTGGTTTGTTCCCGGGCTGACCGCAACCACCGAGTCCGCCGCAAAGTCGGGCACATAGTCGGTATCCGCAGCATCGAGGTCAAAGCCGATAAGCTTGTAGCCCGCGCTGTGCTCAAAGAAGTTTACGCCCGCAGGGCTCAGCGTCGCGCCGGTAACCTCGCTCTCGGTCAGCCATGTTGCGTATTTATACAGGTGCACCGCCGTGTTGGACTGGGTATCGCCGAAATAGATATGGGTATCGTCCGAATAGTAGTGGCCCGGGTAGGTCCACGCAGGCCATGAGCCGTTGGTAGGATCGACGCTGCCTGTGCCGACACTGCTTGCGTCACGGCTGGCGTCCAGCGTAAGATTGATGACGTCGGGGCGGCGATAGGCTTCGGTTCTCTTCTCGTAGACCGCCTGCATGTGGATTATCATGTTGCTGTCGGAGTATTTCGCCTGCACCGTAAGGGGCTGGCCGGCGGTGTAGTATACGCCGGGCTCCAGTGCGGTATAGCGCGGACGCCCCGCCACGGTCTCCATTCTGACTATCTGCCAGCCGCGGAACTGGTATTCGTCCGACGCCTGATAATTTACCACGATAGCCGTCGGCTCCTGCATCGCCTGGGTGGACGCCTGGTCGGCGTATTTTGAAACGCCGTCGATGGGGTCGGTCCAATATTCCATGTTGGCTGTTATGTAGTCGTTGTTGGGCGCGTAATACTCGGTGGTGTAGAGAAGGCTGTAACCGCCGTCAAGGCGCCAGTCGCAGCACAGCGTGGTCGCGTGATCGACCGGCTGACTGAAATCGAAATAGGAATTGGAAACGCGGTTCCCGCTTTCATCGACCTCATACCAGCCGAGCTGAACGTACTGTTCGCCCGCGCGAAGCTCGCGGTATCTCGCGTCGGACAGATACTCGCTCTCCCACAGGGACCTCGGCAGAGGCGTTCCGTCCTGCTGGTCCTCGATTACTTCCCTGTAATAATTGTAGTAAGCCGCTATGGATTCTTCGGTATCCTTTATATACAGGGCGTTTCTGGCGTCGGCCGAATAGGAGCCGTACCTGTCGAAGAAGAACTGCATGTTGACGTAGCGGTAAACCGTGCCCTCGGCCATCTGGGCCGCCTCGGCGTCGCTGACCTCAACATAGGGCCGCTTCAGATCGTTGTAGGGGTCGATAAGCTGTGTTGCCGTGTTGTTGAAGAACGTCGCGTAGTTGTTGTGCAGCGTACCGTTCAGTCCGGTAGCCGTCAGATCGGAGCCGTACAAGGTGTAGTTGATGTGGTCGATAACGCCGCCCATGGGATTGATTCTTATACGGTATTTTTTCAATTCCCACTTGGCGTATATTATCTTATTGTTCTGCATGCCGTTCGGGTCGTCAAAGTTATAGGGCACGGTGCCGCTGGCGTCCTCGTACCAGCCGCCGAACTGATAATCCGTGCTGGGCACGGCGAAGGCCGCGGTGTCTCCGTCGCTGAGATAATCGGAAACTATTGCCTGATACGGGATGTTCGATACCATCCTTGCGTTCGGCTCATTTACCGAGTAGGCGCTCGGATAATTGGCCGAGAAGGTCAGCAGGTACTTGTCGCGGGTGTAATAGAAGTTGACCGAAGATGCGTTCTGAATTCTTCCGTTGTTGTCGAAGGCAGGGTCGGAGCCGTTCTTGGTAAAGCCCTGTATCTCTACGTTATCCTCGGCGGTGAAGAAGTTGACGTTGACGTTCAGCGGATTGCCGTACAGCTTGTAGTCCACTCCGCCCGTCGTCAGCGTGGGCGTCTCGCCGGGTATGACCTCAACATAGTAGTAGATCGTCTTGGTCTCTCTTACCGCGTTGTCAAGATAGAACGTGACGTTCTCTTCCGGTATGTTGTTTATTATAACGACAACCTCGGAGAAGGTGGCGCTGTTCTGCGGCGCCCAGCGCTCGCCGTGATTGTAGGTAAAGCCGTTGTCTGCTACTATCGGGAAGTAGGACGACACATCCTGACCCGTAAGGGCCTCGATGGTCTTTACGGTCTGCCTGCTGTTGGTGCGCGTGTAGCGCGTGCCGGTGTAGCGCGTCCACGTCAGTTGGTTCTGCCTGCCGGTATTGCCGTAATACGTGGTACCGTAGTTAGGATTAGTCGTTCCGGTTCCGTTCCAGGTGTAGACCGTGGCGTCGGCGCCGACAGGGGCTCCCGATGCGGTCGCCAGATAATAATAGTTGCCGCCGCTTTGCTTGAGCAGAACGTAAACTCCGTCCTGAAGGCCGTAGTTGCCGTTCCCCGTCGAATAAATATAATCCTGGAACGTCAGCGTGTACTTGATACGGTCGTAGTATACGTTGAGCACCGTCGAGCCCTGCGGGTCGACCTGCTTGTCGTAATCGTACGCGCCGAGCTCGAAGCCGGTAAAGGCTCCGTTCGGGTTGCTGGTCGCGTAGCCCAGATCGGAAGCGGTGGGGCTCACGTTCACCGAGGTATCGTTCGTCGTGCGCTCAAAATAGGTAAAATAGTCGTACTGCTTAACCGGTCCGTTGGCGGCCACATAGGCGGCTTCGTTCTGACCGGGGTTTGCCGCCAGCCACTGGGCCAAATCGATAGGCGTGTTGACGGTGTCCTTATCGTCGGTCACCTTCTGCTTCCAGATGATGACCTTATATGTAGCCTCTGCGTTCGGCGTCCACTTGGCGTAGAACGGAAGCTCGCTCAGCGCGTTGTAGACGTACATCTTGCCGTCCTTCACCTCAAAGGCCAGCTCGTATCCGGGGGTTTCGATGTAGACGATTTCACCCTGGGCATTGGCGTAGCCCTTTATCGTCGTTCCTGTAACGACGCTGCCGTCGGCGTTTGTTATTTTAATTGCCTGGGTGTAGTTCGTCGTCACGGGGTTGCCTTCGACCGTCGTCGTATGCGAGTAAGGCCCGTTAAGGTTCATGATCTCGTTATTGATCATGCAGGCGTTCACATACCAGCCGTCGAACCTGTATCCCGTTCTGGTGGTGGTGGCAAAGTCGGTGCGGGCGTATTCATCCCCATCGACGTCGTCGCTGGTATACATGAACTGCGGGCCGAGGTAGGCGGAGCCGTTGCCGCCGTTGCCGAGGTTGAAGTTTATCCAGCGGGCCTGCACGAAACGCGGATAGAGGTCGACGTTGACCGCGCCTGTTGTGATATAGGTGCCGTCCTTGCCGGGCTGCTGAATCTCCTCGTTGTTGTCGCCGATTGTGCGTTCAAGGGTCCACACCGGATCCTGCTCGGTGCCGGTGTTGTGCTCCCAGCCTATGAATATAACGTGGATAGGGTCGTTGCTGGGCGCCTTTATATCGCCTATGCGGATGTCGGTCTGCTGGCTGTTGCCCAGAACGATCAGCTTCCTTGCCATAATCGTCGAGGCCGTGGTCTCGCCTACCGCGCCGAGGTGGAAGTTTACGAAGTAATAGTTGTTGTATATGGGGGCGAGATATACATGGGCGCAGCCGTCGGCGTCGATATTCTCGGTCACGGTCTGCGATGCGCCGTCGACCGTCCACTTGAGCGAGGTCACCGCGCCCGAGCCGTCGTACGCGACCTCGGAAATAGTCACGATCCTGTCAAGCTCAACGCGCTTGGTGCCGTCCGGCCAGCTGTATTTTACGCCGCCCTGGGTGGTCGAATCGTAATCGACCGTGTACCAGCCGTAGAAATAGGTCGTTTCGGTGTTCATCGGCGCCTCGATGGATTCGAGTGTGTCGCCGCTTCTTACGATCATCGAGGTCTGTGTATTCCCGGCCTTATTGTTGAAGCTGTAAAGCTCGGAGGTATAATAGGCGGTGTTGTTTTCGACCGTCGCCTGCACGTTCTCCGCAACAGGGCTGATAAAGTGGAATTCCACGCGGGGGGTGACTATTGCGCCGCCCTCGTGAGCCACGACTACGTATACCGAAAAGCTGTCGGTGGTAAAGCTCACGTCTTCTCCGCCGACGGTGGGGCTTATATCCTTGACGGAGACGACCACGCCCTTGCTGTTCTCTATAAAGTGAACAACATCTACGCTGCCGTAAGCGTCAAGGGTCTGACCTATCAGCCTTATGCTGACCGAAACGTCGCCGGTCGGCTCGTATACGGTGCCGGGGTCGTTTTCGTCGCATATCTTGATATCGAAAACGGCGCTCAGCTCGAGGTCCCTGACGTCGACGCCGACCTTGTCGGCGCTCCTCGAAACGTAGGAGTCGTACCCCTCGTCCTCAGCCCTGATTTCGGAGACGAGCAGCGTCGTACCCTCCATCGGGATACCGGCCGTCTCCGGATAAGTGACGGAAACCTCATAGGTAGCCCCGTCGGAGGTGGTGACGGTCTTGGTTATTGTGGTCTCGGAAACTATGTAGGTCGAAAAGCTCTCGGCGTCGAAGGTAACGGACGAATCCTCGGCCGTCACGCTTGCAACGAACTCGGGCTTGTCGGCGCCGTCAGCCAGATGGTAGATGTTCAGCTCCCTCTCGCTGTCGGCAAGCACGTCGCTCTTAAAGCGGACCTGTATCGCGCCCTCCTCCGGCTGCCACTGCACGCCGAGCAGCTTCATCAGCGAGTTTGCGTATATCTTTATGTCGTATGCGAGAAGGACCTTCTCCCCCGCGACCTTTACCTTGACCGGCTTTGCGTCAACGACGCCCAGAAGGGGCATGCTGCCGGTCAGAACGATATCGTCGTTCTCATACAGCTTGTTGGAGCCGAACGCCGCGTTGACTATACGCTGTATAAGCGATACTGTCGACAGCGAGTATATACTGAAGCTCTCGGCCTCGAAATTTACCCAGCCGTCCTCGGCCTCGACCGTGTCGACGTACTCGGGCTCGGTCTCGCCTGTGCTGAAGTGATATATGTTTACCTTGCCGTCGCCCGCGGCCTCCTCATAGAAATGGACCTCGACCTTGTCGTCTGCGGGCTGCCAGGTTTTGCCCTTTTCTCTCTGCTTCTCGTTTGCGTATATCTTTATGTCGTAGGCCGCAATGACATCCTCGCCGCCTATCTCTATCTCGACGGGGGTAGCGTCGACCACGGCGTTTGCGGGCAGCTTGCCCGTCAGGTACAGGTCGTCGTTGGCCCATACGACGGCGTCGTCCGCAAGAATATCCGCATAGCCGCTGACTGCGGCAATCGCGATTCCGTTCTCTCCCTTGGCTTTGAGGCTCAGAGAGATCGAGTCGCCCACTTCCACGTCGTCGGCTATCAGCGCGCTGAAGCTGTCGTCAGCCACCGAGTATACGGCGATTCTCTCGCCGCTCTGAAGCTCGGGCACGTCGGTAATGGTGACCGTCGCGGTGAGCTTGGTGTTGTTCTTCATGTCGTCGACAGCCCAGCCCTCGATGAACCTGCGCGAGCCGTCGTCGCGGATTACGGTCTGATATGCGGACGGTATCTGCTTGCCCTTGTAGGTGCCGGATATCGAAACGTCGGCATATTTGCCGGATTGTTCATAATTGTAAACGCCGTTGGCCGCAGCCGCGATAAGGGACTTCTGCACAGCGGGTGCGGCAACAGTCACGGGCACAGCGGGAACTATCTCTCCCTGCTCGGCAGGGACCGCAGTCTCGGCCTGCTCGCCTGTTTGCTGCCCGTCGGCAGCGGGCTCCGCGCCAACCTCGCCCTCGGCGTTCTCGCCGTCCGCCGAAGCGTCTCCGGCTTCGCCGTCTGCTGCCTGCGCGCCGTCTTCGCCGGCCTGGGCATCCTCGGCATTCTCAGCATCCGTTTCGCCGGACTCTGTGTCGTCGCCCGCCTCGGAAACGTCGCCGTCCTCATTTATCTGTATACCCTCGGTGTTTTCACCGTCTGTGGTGCCGTCCGCGCTTTCAGCGGATTCGGTCACGCCCTCGGCGTTCTCGCCGTCCGTCTCGCCGTTCGTTTCGGCATCCGACGTCTGGTCCTGCGCGGCCTGTGCAGCCTCGCCCTCGACCGCTTCTCCGGTCTGGGTGCCGTCGGCCGCCGCGTCGCCGTTCTCTTCGCCACCTACCGCGCCGTCGGCGTTAATATCTCCCTCAACGTCATCCGTCACAGCCGGAGCCGCGCTCAGTTCCTCTGCGAAGGCCAATGCGGATGGGAGAAGAAAGCTCACGCAAAGCACGAGCACGAGCAAAAACGATATGGTCTTTCTTGTTACCTGTAACATGCTCTCTCCTCCTCTCAAGGCGTTTTTTCAGCCATTCGGCGTATCGGGATCCGGCATATTTGCCGCCGTCAGAATGTTTGACGCAAATTCCGCCCTGACTTTACTGTTAATGGTACATTATATGCAAACGCACAATTCTTTTCATGTGGTTTTGACTGGCTTCAGCGTCCGACTTTATCGGAGTTCCGAAAATATTTTCTGAAAACAAACTGTTATCGTTAATTTTCCGTTGAATTTTTACGTTTTTATCATTTATCCTTTAATATTTTTTCAGCCTGTGCCGCACGTTTCTTTTTTTCCTTCGTGCCTTGATTCCTTCTATCCCAAATTCTGGATACATGGTAACACGGCTACTGTCACAAAAGCGTCACAAGGAACGGAAAATTTAAAAAATTTTTTTATCGCTTAAATATAAAGGCCGGAGCGATTAAGCCCCGGCCGAACGGACTGCCGATTGTTTTCATCTGCCTTTGAAGCTCAGACGCCCCGCCGTCAGCTCAGCCCAGCTGTACTGAGCCATATAATCCCCCTGAAAGGCGTTTACGGCCTGCATGTCGCCGTCGAGCATGCGGTAATAGTCACATTCTATCAGGCTCCGGTTTACCGCCATCCTTCCCCGTTCTTTGAGCAGCACATCCCTCTGGCCGACAGCGTCGAGGGATGCGGTCAGGTCGCTCGAGAGGATACGCAGATAGTGCCCCGCGTCCTTTACCTCGGTATCATCCTCCCACAGCGCGCAGATGATTTCGCCCGCGGTGCAGAAGGCCCCTTCTCTGTCTACAAGATAGGCAAAAAGCTCCTTTGTCTTGCTTCTTGCGAACGACAGCGGCCTGTCCTGCCAAAAGACCTCGAAAAAACCGAAGCACTGCACCCTCAGTCTGTCCTGCCGGTACTGCGCCTGCATCGGCTCGAGATTATCCAGCTCCTCGCGGATCATGGCGGCGTCGGTGGGCTTGAGCACATACCCGCGGACATGGCGTCTGTACGCCTCTATTGCATACTGCGAATAGCCCGTAACGAAGACAATCTTTACTCCGGGCGCGAGCTTCTTTATCTCCGCGGCCAGAGCCAGACCGTCCATGCCGGGCATCTGTATGTCGGAAAAAACCACGTCGGGTATGCACCCGCCGGAAATTGCCTCCAACGCCTTTGCGGGTCTTTTGAAATCCATGATTTCCGCATCCGGCTCCGCCTCGGCTATGGCGTCGTGCAGGTCCATCAGCATGGCCTGTTCGTCGTCAATCGCGAATATCCTCAAGGCTTTTTCCCTCCTTAAGCAGTATTATCGTGGCTCGGCAGCCGCCATCCGGCGGCGTTTCAAGCTGCAGCAGTCCGCCGCTTATCCGCAGCAGCCTCTCTCTGATATTCTTCAGTCCCACATGAGAGCGGCCGTCGTCGTCATTGGGATGAAAGCCCGGGCCGTTGTCGGTCACGATTATCTCCCAGCGGTCCGGATAATCCCTCGTCGAGATGGTAACGGTGCCCTTGCCGTCCTCTCTGCTGCGCACGCCGTGCTTTACGGCGTTTTCCGCCAAGGGCTGGAGAGTAAGGGAGGGAAGCATGAAATCGGTGCATTCGATGTCATAGAGCACCGTCAGATCATCCTCGAAGCGGAGCCGCTCCAGCTCCAGATAGAGCTTGGTGTGCTCCAGCTCGGTCAGAAAGGGGATAGGCTTGGTCTGAAACAGAGAGTCCATATTCCCCCGCAGATAGCGGGCAAATTCATTTATGGCGTTCTTCGCATCCGGCTCGTTTTGGCAAAGCCGCGCGATAGCGCCCAGGGTGTTATACAGAAAATGCGGCTGTATCTGGCTCAGCATAAGCTCTATTCTCTGTTCCTCGAGCCTGTCGTCGGTGACAATCTGGGTGAATTCCGCATTGTGAATAAACAGCATTGTCACGCCCAGCGTAAGCGCCAGATAGGCAATCCTGTACTCGCTGCCGAGCAGCTCCTGAATCATAATTCCGACGACTACCATCAATATTAAGGCAATAAGGGATGCCCTGTTCTTACGGCGAAAGCTCCGTCCGAAGACTGCAAATTCAATGATGACAAGCGCGATCAGCAAAAGGTATGCCGCAGTATAGACCGGATACAGCAGCCCGTGTGAATAGCGGTTTTGACTGTCGACAACGAGCATCCAGTTCGAAAACACAGCGATGAGCTGAAACGGTGTATTAATTAATACGATAATGCTGATAAGCAGGCTCCAGACGCTGCGGCTGCGAAGCTGCATGACAAGCGCTACGGCAATCGCAGGCGTCAGGATATAATCGGCGCATTTGACCGTCCTGAGAAGCCACTCCGGATAAGAGGGATCGCCGTTCAAGCGTATGCCCAGCCACTCCATCAAGGCTGAAGCCGCGATAAGCGCGTAGGTCAGATAAAGCAGCCGTTTATCCTCCCGAGGCAGGCGGTCATTCTCCGATACCAGAATACTGAGCACCGCCAGAGCGAGCCATGACATGACGATAACGGCGGTATAATAATTCATGCTGCTGCCTCCCCCATACCATGATTAAACACGGCGCCTCAAAAAGCCTCCGCCTGAAAAAGTGCGGCGGCTGTCTGTCCAAGCCGTTTTACGCGGTATCCATAAAAACCAAGCCCTGTTCAGTGGATTTTTTCAGTGTGTTTTGGGTACTCTCACATTGTGATTAATTTTATCAGATAGCCGCAGTGTTTTCAATCGCGCGGGCGATGAAGCACGGCAGAATCTCTCATTCAGCCGCAAAAAAAGAAAGACCCCGGATTTGGCGGCGCAGGACGGTATCTCCCTTTTCACCTTTCGGCCAGTTTGAGCTTTTCCGCCCGAGAAAAAGCCTTTATCTCCGCCTCGCGCCGCAGGGCCGCCCCCTTGTCGGGGCAGCTCTCGACATATACGGCCTCGCACGGCCCCCTGCCGCGGGTGTATTTTGCCCCGCGGCCCGAGTTGTGGGCCTTGAGGCGTTTTTCGACATCACAGCTTGCGCCGGTATAAAGCGAGCCGTCCGCGCAGCGGAGTATATATACGAACCACTGCCGTGTTCCCGTATCAGCCGGCATCGTCCTGCATCGGCTCATATACCGCCTCCGCAAGGGCGAGCAGGCTTTCGGCGTCGGCGCCGTCCCTCATGACGACGCAGTACGATATGCCCGGCGCGGCGTCGAACCATGTACAGAAGCCGACTCTTTTGCCCTCATCCTCGGCCAGCATGACATTTGCCGGGCACCGGCCGACCTCGGCCTTTATGGGTTTGGCTTCAAAGTACATGCCCGATATGTCCTCCGCCTCGGCGGTCGGCTTTATTCTGGCAATGCACTCGACGCCGTCAAGAGTAAACATCATGTGGGCCATCTCGCCCGATATTATAAAATACTGCACGTCCTTCGCCCCCTCGGGGACGACAAAGCTCACGCCCAGGGTGTTCATTATATCCTCGGGGCTGCTCTCCACCATGGGATTCGCCATACCCGTGTAGGGCTCCGGCTCGGAAGACGGCGCCGTCTGCCGCGCGCAGCCGCACAGGGAAACAAGGATAATGACGCACAGAAGCGCCGCAATTTTTTTCTTCACGGAAACTCCCCCTTTTTCCTTTCGGGCGTACTGCCGCGCCGAAGGTTCCCTTTACTTGTTGGCTCTGCCGGTTGATACGGCCGAAATTACTTCTTGGGGGCCGACATGGCCTTGTTTATCTTCTCCAGCTCGGGATCCTCATAGGTTATGTCAAAGGGCTTGTTGGTGATGAAAATACACTCGAGATCGGCGTCCTCCGTCGCGCCGTGTACGCCCACCGTCCCCTCGGGGAACCATACGAAGCTGCCCGGGCCGTAATCGCCGGCGTTGGTGTGCAGAGTGCCGCTTATCACATACATGCCGTGGGAGCAGTGATGGGTGTGGGGCGGGGTCACGGTGCCGGCGTAATAGGTGTAGTAACGCACAAACATGCCGGTGTCCTCGTCGTTTACGAGGTAACCGAATCTCAGCGGCTTGCCCTCGACGCTGTTCTTGTTGGTCCATTCGAGATTATCCTTGTGGGCTACGTGAATGGGTCTGTTCTTCATCATGATCTTTCCTCCGTCATTCTATATTTGTTGTAAAATTTGTTGTAAAAATGCTCCTCTCACCGCGAGCATTATTCAGCTCCTCCGTCAGAGCATATCGCCGACCCAGCTCTGCTCGGACTCCATCTTTTTAGAGCGGGTCATAAGGTCGTTTATCGCCTCCGTGTGGTCCTTGCCCTCGTAGAGTATGCGGTAGGCCTCGGTGATTATAGGCATGTCGACGCCGACCCTGCGTGCAAGCTCGTAGGCCGCCTTTGACGTCACATAGCCCTCGACCACCATGTTGACCTGCTTGAGCGCCTCCTGCACCGGAACGCCGCGGCCGATGAGCTCGCCCGCGCGGTGGTTGCGGCTGTGGACCGACGTGCAGGTGACTATGAGGTCCCCTATGCCCGACAGGCCCGCGAAGGTCTCGGGCCGTCCCCCCATAGCGACGCCCAGACGGGCAATCTCGGTGATGCCCCTCGTCATGAGCGCGGCCTTGGTGTTGTCGCCGAACTGCATGCCGTCGCAGATTCCGGCGCATATCGCGACCACGTTTTTCAGAGCTCCGCCGAGCTCGACGCCCACCATGTCGCTCGAGGTATATACCCTGAACCGGGGCGACATCAGCATATCCTGAACATATTCCGCGACCTCGTGGTCGTCCGACGCCGCGACCACCGTCGTCGGTATTCCGCGCGACACCTCCTCGGCGTGCGACGGACCGGAGAGCACCGCGAACCTCTCGGGCTGCAGCTCCTCGCCGATGACCTCGCTGAGGCGCTTTAATGTAGGCTCCTCGAGCCCCTTTGCAATATTCACGACCGTCTGACGGCTGATATACGGCTTTATTATCTGCATCGTCGAGCGCACCGCGAACGACGGCACCGCCGTTATAACCATGTCGGCATCGGCGGCGCAGGCGGGGTCGCTCGTGAGCTTGAGCTCATCGGGAAACCTCACGTTTTTAAGCAGCGGGTTTTCCCGCGTCTTTTCGAGATTTTCTATCTCCTTTTCGAATTTGGACCAGAGGGTGACGTCCATTCCGCGGCCGGACAGCATTATGCCCATCGCCGAGCCCCAGCCTCCCGAGCCCATTATGGCAATCCTACTCATCGGTCTTTTCCTCCTTTTTGCGCCTGAGATTGGTCTTGGGCTCCTCGCCCGCAAGGATTCTCTTTATATTCTCTCTGTGGCTCCACCATACGACAACAGCAGCCAGAAAGGCCACCGTCACCGCGATGGGGCTGCCGCCGAAGAATAATACGAGAAACGGCAGCGCCGCCGCGCATATAAGCGACGAGATTGACACCGTCCTCCAGATGAAAAAGGTTATCAGCAGCATGATGGCTATAACTATAAAGGTCTTTATATCGCAGGCCGCGATAAGGGCAGCGGTCGCCGCCGCCCCCTTGCCGCCCTTGAAGCCGAAATAAAGCGGGAATATATGCCCCAGAACGCACACAAGGCCGCATATCCAGCCGAAGTCCCTGCCGAAGACGTGGCTCGTTATCAGCGCCACAAGGAAGCATTTGAGAAAATCGCCTGCGAACACCGAAAAGCCCACCTTGGGCCCGTAGGTGCGCAGGGCGTTGGTAGCCCCCGCGTTGCCGCTGCCGTGGGTGCGTATATCGTCGTGGGCTATCGCCTTTGAGAGTATTACCCCCATGTTGAGCGAGCCTATAAGATAGGCCGCAATCAAGGATATCACATGATATACAGTTAAATGCATAGCGCACTCCCCGCTTATGAGATTTTTTATGGAAACGGACGCGCGGCGGCCTCAAAGCGCGCCGCGCCCGCCGTGCCGTTCGTCAGGCGCAGGGAATAAGTCCCAGACCTTCTATCGCATCCGCGCCCTCGCCGCTCTGCAGCCAGCTTATGACGGCCCGCGCGCTGTGGTCCTGTGCAAGGTCGCTTCGCACGACGGCGTAATAGCCGTCGCTGAGCGGATAGCTGCCGTCCTTGATGCTCTGCTCGTCGGCGGCGATTCCGTCATAGGAGAGTATCTTTAAATAGTCCCCGACGCCGGTCGCCTCGGTCATGTTTTTCAGATAGGTGTAAAGGGTGTAGCCGAGGGCGTAGGTATCGGTCGGGCTGCCGCCAAGGCCGCCGTTGTGATAAAAGGCTGTCAGCTCGAGCATCCCCTCCATCGTCAGCTCGACATAGTTTTTCTGTATGTCGGGGTGCATGGGCTCGTTGTCGAGCACGAGATTATCCATCTGGGACTGGCTGCCGCTGTCGGCGTTGCGGCATATCGGCACAAGCTCGCGGTCGGGACCGCCGAGCTCCTTCCAGCTCCTTATGCCGTAATCGAGATATATGCTGCGCACCTGCTCGCGGGTGATATTCTCCGCCGTGTTCTCGGCAGGCGTGATGAAAACGAGGGCCTCTGCCGCGATTTTGTGGAATTCAAGCTCCACTCCGGCCTCCCTTGCCGCCTTGAGCACATCCTCCGACGCGTAGGGGACAAGTATCATATCGACGTCGCCCTCTATGAGCTTATGATAGGAGGGCACCGTCTTTGACGCCTCCTGGGGTGCCTCGCTGTCATACTCCTCCCACTCGGGGTTATGCATGGTGCGCCACACCGTCCAGTTTATTCCGAATGTAGAGGTCGAGCCGTCTATGCGCGGATAATTCTCCTGCGTTATGCCGAGGCTGCGGGCCGTTTCCGACATCACGCCGACGGCGGGCGTATCCTCTGCCGTCTGCGACGGGCTCTGCCCTGCCGACGAGCCTTCCGCCCCGGGCAGGGTCGGCGCGGCGGACGAGCTTACGATCTGCGGGACGCAGGCCGCAAGCTGCAGAAGGGACAAAACAAGAACAGCCGCAAGGACGGCGGACGCAAGTCTTTTCATGGCACTCCTTTCCCCTTAAAAGGGCGTCACCGCTGCCTCTCTCTTATAATAAATCTTACGGGGGTCCCTTCGAGCCCGAACACCGAGCGTATCTGGTTTTCAATGTACCTCTGATAGGAAAAGTGGAACAGCTCGGCGCTGTTTACGAAGACGATGAAGGTCGGCGGCTTTACCGACGCCTGCGTCATGTAGAACACCTTGAGCCGCTTTCCCTTGTCGGTCGGCGGCTGGACTCTGGCCGTCGCGTCGGCGAGGATGTCGTTGAGCCTGCCGGTGGGTATCCGTGTCGCGTGCTGGTCGGCGACGTATTTTATCAGCTCAAAGAGCTTGTCGACCCGCTGGCCGGTCTTGGCCGATATGAACACTATCGGGGCGTAGGTCATAAACGACAGGGTGTCGAGCACCCTCTTGCGGTAATTCTCCATCGTGCCGGTGGTCTTATCCACCGCATCCCACTTGTTTATGACTATCACGCTCGCCTTGCCCTTCTCATGGGCAAAGCCGGCGATTTTTGCGTCCTGCTCCGATATTCCGGCGACGGCGTCCACAACGAGGGCCACGACGTCGGCCCGCTCGACCGCCATATAGGCGCGCAGCACCGAAAAGCGCTCGATATTCTCCTCCACCTTCGAGCGGCGGCGGATACCGGCGGTGTCGATGAACAGATACTCCTGCCCGCCCGCGTCGGTGTATGGGGTGTCGATGGCGTCCCTCGTCGTCCCCGGTATATCGCTGACTATGACGCGCGGCTCGCCCGTTATGCGGTTAATGAGCGAGGATTTGCCCGCGTTGGGGCGCCCGATGACGGCCACCTTTATCGCGTCGCCCTCATCCTCCCCCTCGCTCTCGTCGGGGAAATGGGCAAACACCGCGTCGAGCAGGTCGCCGGTGCCCAGCCCGTGCACCGAGGAGACGGGATATATCTCCCCCGCTCCGAGGTTATAGAATTCATACAGCTCGGCGGGGGGAGCCCCTATGCTGTCGACCTTGTTCACGCATACCACTATCGGCCGCTTCGAGCGCAGCAGCATCGAGCAGACCTCCTGGTCGGCCGCGGTAAGGCCGGTGGTGACGTCGGTTACGAATATCACGACGTCGCTGCTGTCGATCGCCATCTGCGCCTGCTCGCGCATCTGGGCGAGGATGACGTCGTCGCTGCGCGGCTCGATGCCGCCCGTATCTATAAGTATAAAGTCGCGGCCGTTCCACTGCGCCTGACCGTATATGCGGTCGCGCGTGACGCCGGGGGTGTCGTGCACAATCGACACCCGCGAGCCTATTATCTTGTTAAAAAGGGTGGACTTGCCAACATTCGGGCGCCCCACTATTGCAACAACAGGTTTCACAGGCTTGCCTCCAGTTCGTCGTAATCCCCATCCCCGTCGGTCTCGCCGAGCATTGCGGCGCAGAGCTGGTCGCCGTCGTTGTCGACCGGCATGAGCTCGACCCCGAGCTCTCTTTCGACCTGACCGACCGTCATGCTGTCGAGGAACATATCCCTCGTGCTCCTGAGCATGGACGAGGGGATAGCGACGTACCGTCCGAGCTCCCGACCCTTCAGCGAATCGACGAGATCTCTTCCGGTCACAAGGCCGCTGACCGTTATCAGCGGTCCGAAAAACTTATTCTCTATACGGTACACCCGTATATCAAGATTATGACATTTTTGCTTCAAAAGGTCAACAAGGGAGCATATAAAATCGTACGCAGCCGCTCCTGTCGCGATGGACATGACGTTTTTCGCCCCTTTTTCCCTTTCGGTCAGCCCCTCGACCGCCCGCTCGAATTCGTCCCTGAGCGACGCCGTCATGCCCACGCCGTTTTCAAGCTGGGGCAGGTCCTCGTAGTATTCTATCGGCGGCAGCTCGCGCCCCGCCTTGAGATAAAACTCGTCGGCGGCGTAGACGACGTTGGAACCGCAAAAGGTTCTGGCCGCGCTCGCCATGCGCTCTATGACCGATACCACCGTCCCGCACTCCTCCGGCGTAAAGGGGCGCAGGCCGGCAAGCCCGCGCTCGCCGCGGTATCTCGTCAGGCCGACCGGCACGACCGAGACGGAGTGCACGGCAGGATAAAAGCCTATCAGCTTGTCCACCGTGTATATCAGTTCCTCCCCGTCGTTTATGTCGGGGCACAGAACTATCTGCATGTTCATCTCTATCCCCGAAGCGGCGAGCGTGCGTATCTTGTCGAGCACATCGTTTCTCTCCACCTCGGGATTGCCCAGCATCTGTGCCCGCACCCGCGGCGTCATCGCGTGGACCGATATGTTTATCGGTGAAATTCGCAGCCTGACTATCCTCTCCATGTCCTCCGCGCTCACGTTGGCGAGGGTGACGTAGTTGCCGAATATCAGAGAGAGCCTGTAATCGTCGTCCTTGAAGTACAGCTCCCTTCGCATCCCGCGCGGCAGCTGGTCTATGAAGCAGAACACGCACCTGTTGCGGCAGCTCCTCGGCCTGTCCATGAGATAGGTCTCGAAATCGATGCCCAGCGGGCTGTACGCATCCTTTTTGAACACGGTGAACACCATGTCCCGCCCGCCGCGGCGCGCCGATATTGCCATAACGCTCTCCGAGCGGTAAAAGTCGTAATCGAGGCGATCGCGTATGATATTTCCGTTTATTGCCGTCAGCTCATCCCCTGCGCGCAGGCCCGCCCTGCGGGCCGGAGACCCGCTGTCTACGCTTTTTATCACGGGCACAGTTTCCACCTCGCCTTCAAAGCCGCCCCGACGGGCCGCCGCTAAAAAAATAGGGAAGGACGGCGTCCTTCCCTTGTTTTTCGCTCACCTTAGGCTTACGCCTCTTTTGCCACTACCGCTCTGCCGTTGTAGTAACCGCAGTTGGGGCATACTCTGTGAGGCATCTTCATCTCGTGACACTGGGGGCACTCAACAAGCGCGGGAGCCGCAACCTTCCAATTAGCCCTTCTCTTATCACGCCTCGCCTTGGACACTTTCCTCTTCGGTACTGCCATTTTCCGACACCTCCTTATTTATCCTCCCTGTCGAGCAACTCTTTGAGAACGGCCAGACGGGGATCCGTAGTTTCCTTTTTACAGCCGCAGCCGCCCAGATTGAGGTCGGCCCCGCACATCTGGCACAGACCCGCGCAGTCCTCGCGGCACAGAAAGCGCATGGGCATGTTAAGCATCAGATGTTCATGAACAAGCGCGTCCACATCCAGCTTATCGTCATTTTCAAGAACGATGCGTTCGACCTCGTCTGCCGATACCGCGCCGTCGCCGGCGCTCTGCCTTCCCGAACCCTTTGCGGCGGGCTTGGCCGGACTCTCGTCCTTTATCAGCATGCCGGATATCTCGCCCTCATACGGGAGGACTACCGGCTTTCCGCAGCGGGCGCACTGTGCGTGAAAAGCCGCCGTAACGTCGGCCCTCAGCTCCACGGCGCCGAACATGCCGACTACGCTGCCGCGCACCGACACCTTTTCGGGGAAGGGATGGGTCCCATCCTCCATCGTTTCGTAGGACAGGTCGATATCGCCGTCGAAATCGAGGCGGGGCTTTATGCCGTTGATGACGCTCTGCACATCAAGACGCATTTTTCATCACCCCGACGCACGTTTTTTATCGCCGCGGCACACCGCGGCGCACAACGACGCATATATTATATACGACCAAATCGGATTTAGCAAGTATTTTTTTATTAAATCACGTCTGTTTTCGTCCCAACGGCGCCGCACTCCTCATATCGCCCTGCTGAAAATAAGAAAAAGCCCGCAGGCTTTTCTTTATTGCCCGTCGGCCAGATAGGGCTTGACTATCCCTGCGACGCTGCCTTTGCCGCCGTCGTGCGCCTCAAGCACGATGGGCTTTGACAGGTCCAGGCTGAATATGCCCATGATGGACTTGGCGTCGACGGTGTATCTGCCCGAGACGAGATCGACCTCGCAGTCGGCCTTGCCGATATCGGCCACGAAGCGGCGCACATCCTCGACCGAGCTCAAAACTATCTTGTAGCTGGACAAAACATTTCATCTCTTTTCTCCGCCCTGCGGGCGGTCTGTTGCGGTCTCTATATTGTGCTTCAAACCCGACCGATTGTCAATAGCTGTTGAGAAAAATTTTTCCCTCCGTCAGCAAGCTCCGGACATCCCAAAGCCGCCGCGCATACGCCGGTACGCGCCGGAATATGATATCGTGAGGATTTTTCCCGAAATGCCCGAAAAGGAGGAAATATACATGCTCCCTCGCGTTTTAAGAAGCCTTGTATGCGCCGCGGTATCTGCCGGTCTTTTCAGTTTCTGGGCCGCCGCAGCCGTCCCGCCGCCCGAGATAGAGCTCCCCAGCGCCGTGCTTGCGGAGTTTTCGACGGGCAAGGTCCTGTTTGAAAAGGACGCCGATATTCCCCTGCCCCCCGCAAGCGTGACAAAGATAATGACCTCCCTTCTGACGGTGGAGGCGATAGAGCGCGGCGATCTCTCCCTCGACGAGATAGTGACCGTCTCGGATGCCGCGGCCTCCATGACCGGCTCGCGCGTCTTTATCAGCCGCGGAGAAAAAATATCGGTGCATGAGCTTCTCAAGTCCATCATGGTCAGCTCGGGCAACGACGCCTGCGTAGCCATGGCCGAACGCATCGCCGGCTCGCAGGAGGGCTTTGTCGCCATGATGAACGAGCGCGCCGGGGAGCTCGGCATGACCTCCACCCATTTTGAAAACTGCACCGGCCTCGACAGCGACGGGCACCTCACCACCGCCCGCGACATCGTCGTCATGTCGCGCGAGCTGATGAAGCATCCGATGATATTCGACTACACCACCATCTGGCAGGATTCTATAAGGGGCGGCACCTTCACCCTGACCAACACCAACCGCCTCATACACGACTACGACGGCGCCAACGGCCTCAAGACCGGCTCGACCTCCAAGGCGGGCTACTGCCTTTCGGCCGCGGCCGAAAGGGACGGCATGGAGCTGATCGCCGTCGTGCTCGCCGCCCCGTCGTCCGACATACGCTTTGCCTCGGCCCGCAAGCTGCTCGACTACGGCTTTGCGGCCTACTGCCTCGAAAAAACATCGGGCGCCGACGTCGTCCCCCAGCCCGTGTCGGTGCATCACGGGCAGGTCAAGACCCTCCCCCTATCGGTCGACGGGGATTTCAGCTGCGTCATCGACCGTGAAAATCAGGGCAGGACCGAGCGCCGCCTTGAGATACCGGACGTCGTCGAGGCCCCCGTCGAGGCGGGCGCCCACATAGGCGACGCCGTCTTTCTCCTCGACGGCGCCGAGCTCGGCCGCCTGCCCGTGACAGCCGCCGTCCCCGTCGGACGGGCCGACTTCGGCTGGGTCCTCACTCAGCTGATACGGGATGCCCTGATGCTTTAGCCGCGTCCCGGCGCGCGCAGGACCTGCGCGCCCGCAAATACCTTCAAATACATCCAAACTGTACTTGAATTTAATCAAAAAGGATTATACAATTAAATACACAACATATGCGCGCCGCAGCTGCGTCGCATCCCGCGCTGAACGCTTGAGTAAACAACACAAATTTTTACATGGGGGGAACGAACGATGTCAATCAACCTTAAAACTTCCGGTCTGAACGGCTTTGTGGATGAGGCCGAGCTCGAAAAGGCCGCCCATCTCTCCAGGGCCTCCTTTGAGCTGCTGATGTCCGGCAAGGGCGCCGGAAACGATTTCCTCGGCTGGCTCGACCTTCCCGTCAACTACGACAGGGTCGAGTTCGGCAATATAAAAAATGCCGCGGCGAAAATCCGCTCCGACTCCGAAGTCCTCGTAGTCATCGGCATAGGCGGCTCCTACCTCGGGGCGCGCGCCGCAATAGAGTTCCTCCATTCCGAGCTTTACAACAGCAAGTGCAAAAAGTACGGCGCACCGGAGATTTATTTTGCCGGCAACTCCATCAGCGCCTCCCATTTGAACGATATCATTTCCATCATAGGCGAGCGCGACTTCTCGGTCAATGTGATCTCCAAATCGGGCACCACCACCGAGCCCGCCATAGCCTTCCGCGTGCTGCGCTCCATGCTTGAGAAAAAGTACGGCAAGGATGGGGCCCGCGGCCGCATCTACGCCACGACCGACCGCGCCCGCGGCGCCCTCAAGAACCTTGCCGACGGCGAGGGCTATGCCACCTTCGTCGTGCCCGACGACATCGGCGGCCGTTACAGCGTGCTCAGCGCGGTGGGGCTGCTGCCCATAGCCGCCGCCGGCGCCGATATTGACGCCATAATGGAGGGGGCCGCCGCGGCCCGCTCAGCCTACGCCTCTCCCGAATACAACAAGAACGACGCCCTCAAATACGCCGTTTTGCGCCATATTCTCGGCGCCAAGGGCAAGACGGGCGAGATACTCGTCAGTTACGAGCCCTCCCTGTGCATGTTCGCCGAGTGGTTCAAGCAGCTCTTTGCCGAAAGTCAGGGCAAGGACGGCAAGGGTATCTTCCCGATGTCGGCCAGCTTTTCGACCGATCTTCACTCAATCGGGCAGTACATTCAGCAGGGCCAGCGCAACATATTCGAGACCGTGCTCTGGAGCGACACCACCCCCGACGACCTCGTTATCGAAAAGGACGAGGCCGATATCGACGGGCTCAACTTCCTCGCGGGCAGCTCGATGCAATACGTCAATTCCCGCGCCTATCTGGGGACCATGATGGCCCATTGCGACGGCAGCGTGCCCAATATCGTGCTCAATATAGACGGGCTCAATGAAAAGACCTTCGGCGAGCTTGTTTATTTCTTCGAGCTTGCCTGCGCCGTCGGCGGCTACATGGAGGGGGTAAATCCCTTCGACCAGCCCGGCGTCGAGAGCTATAAGAAGAACATGTTCGCCCTGCTCGGCAAGCCCGGCTACGAGGCCCTTAGGGACGAGCTCGAATCAAGGCTCAACGGCTGACGTCGATTTTTCCCTCTTGAAATGGGTCCGCCGTTATATTATACTTGAATCACAGGTACATTGAAAAAGGAGGCTGATCCCAAATGATACGAGTTATTATCGGCAAAAAGGGCACCGGCAAGACCAAGACCATAATCGAGCTTGCCAACGCCGCCATAGATACCGAAGCGGGTCACGTAGTTGTTATTGAACGCGGCGACAAGCTGCGCTTCGATATATCTCACCGCGCCCGTCTGATAGATTCCAAGGAATACGATATCAAGGGCTATGACATGATGATAGGCTTTATCAGCGGTATCGCCGCGGCTAACTATGACATAACCCATATATTTATCGACAGTATATACAAAATATCGGGCGATACCGATCCGTCCCACCTGAGCCAGTTCATAAAGGAGCTTGAGCGGCTCAACTCCCACTGCTCCATCGCGTTTACCATAACCATCTCCGAGGAGCCCGACAACGTCGACGACACCGTCAGGAAGTACATATTCAACTGACGCGGAGCCGCGGCGAGGCTTATCGATGCGGCGCTGTCCGCATTAAGTTTCCTTTTTTGAACTTTGCGCCCGTGTGTCCGGCGACGCGCGGGCGCGATTTTTGTATTTGTCTTCCCCCGCGGCCGCGCCGCAGGGGGAAACGAGCTGCTGCACCGGCTCAAGGGGGTTCACAGATGAAAGCGGCTTTTTATACGCTCGGCTGCAAATCGAATCAGTACGACACCGAGATAATCCGCGGCGATTTTCTGCGCCGCGGCTTTGAAATCGGCGATTTTTCCGAAAGGTGCGACGTTTATATAATCAACACCTGCTCGGTCACCGCCATGTCCGACCGCAAGTCGCGCCAGATAATATCCCGCGCCCGCGCCCTGTCGCCCGGCGCCGTTATATGCGTCACCGGCTGCTATGCCCAGCTCTCGCCCGAGAAGGTGGCCTCCATAGAGGGGGTCGACGTCGTCAGCGGCACGGCCGACCGCCATTGCGTGCTGCCCCTCGTGCTTCAATTCATGGAGCAGCGCCGCAAGGTGGTCTCGGTGCGCGACGTTATGAAGGAGCGCACCTTTGAAAGCTCCCTGTCCGAGGGCTTTGCCGGCCACACCCGCGCCAACATAAAAATAGAGGACGGATGCGACCGCTTCTGCACCTACTGCATAATCCCCTACGCCCGCGGTCCGGTGCGCTCAAAGGATATCGACGAGCTTATCCGCGAGGCGCGCGGGCTTGTCGCCAACGGCTATAAGGAGCTTGTGCTGACCGGCATACACCTCGCAAGCTACGGCAAGGACACAGGCCGCTCCCTCATCGAGGCCCTCGAGCTGCTGGACGGTATCGACGGCGATTTCCGCCTGCGGCTCGGCTCACTCGAGCCCACCCTGATTGAGCCCGCCTTTATCGGGCGGGCGGCAAGGCTGCGGCACCTGTGCCCCCATTTCCACATCGCGCTACAAAGCGGCTGCGACAGGACCCTCAAAAGCATGGGCCGCCGCTACACGACCGATATATTCGCCGGCGCCTGCGCCGCGGTGCGCGCCGGCTTTCCCGGCGCCGCGATAACCACCGACGTCATTGTCGGCTTCCCCGGCGAGAGCGACGCCGATTTTGCCGCCTCGCGCAGCTTTGTCAGAGATATCGGCTTTCTGCGAGTGCACGTCTTTCCCTATTCGAGGCGTCCCGGTACAAAGGCGGCCGATATGGACGGCCAGCTCCCATCCGAGATAAAGCAGGAGCGGGTCCGCCTGATGATTCAGGCGGCAAACGAGGGACGGGCGAGATTCCTGTCCGCCGTTCTGGGCAGCGAACAGCAGGTCCTGTTCGAGGAGGTACGCGACGGGTACGCCGAGGGGCTGACCCCGAGCTATATCACGGTCAGGGTGACCGGCGGCGAGGAGCTGCGCGGCACGGTGCGCACGGTGCGTCTTATCGGCGACAAGGGCGACCATGTCGCGGGCGAGCTCATCTGAAGCATGAAATCGGCAGCAAAAAGCGGGTGAGAAGCGATATGCTTCTCACCCGCTTTTATGCGGTATGGGCAAGCTCCGAATAATTACTTAAGAACCTGCTTGTTGATGCAGTTATAGGGCTTCTCACCGTTTATAACCGCCTTGATGCCGGTCAGAACCTCATGGCCCATATCAACGCGAACGGCGCGGGAATAGGTGCCTACATGAGGAGTCATAACAACGTTGGGCAGGGTCAGCAGCTCGGGGGATATCTTGGGCTCATACTCGAATACGTCGAGGCCGGCGCCCTTTATCACACCGTTCTTGAGGGCCTCGATCAGAGCCGCCTCGTCAACAACGGGGCCGCGGGAGGCGTTTACGAAGTAAGCGGTGGGCTTCATCAGCTTGAACTGCTCGGTGCTCATCAGATGATGGGTCTCGGGCATGTAAGGCAGATGCAGGGTGATAACGTCGGAAACCTTGAGCACGTCCTCAAAGGACATGTACTCGATGCCGTACTCCGCCTCAACCTCGGGGGTGGCGCGGAAGGGATCGTAGTAGCACAGGGTCATGCCCAGGCCCTTGGCCTTTCTTGCGAAAGCCTTGCCTATGCGGCCGAAGCCGAGTATACCGAGCTTGAGACCGTAGATGCGGGTAGCCTCGCTGTCGAAGAAGGTGTGGAAGCTCCAGGTGCCGTCGCGGCGCAGGCGGGCGTCATACTGGGGGATCCATCTGGCTATGGCGAGCATCAGGCTGACTGCCAGCTCTGCGGTAGCCTCGGTTACGGTGGTGGGGGTGTTGATGACGGCTATGCCCTTCTCGGTGGCATACTTCCAGTCTATGTTGTCATAGCCGACGCCCAGGTTGCCGATAGCCTTGAGCTTCTTGCCGGCGTCCATTATCTCCTTGGTGCCGCGGGTGGCTATGGTGAGCATAGCGTCGGCGTCGGCAACAAGCTCGAGAACCTCAGCGTCGCTGAAAGCGGCCTTGGCCTCGTCGGGCATGATTATCTCGAATTCGCTGCGCAGCGGGGCAACGCACTCCTCGGGAATAGTGCGGGTGATGAGAAGCTTGTACATCTGTTGAGTCACTCCTTCAAAAAATATGAAAATTTATAGAAAAAGCGGATAAGGCCGCTTAATTCTACCTGAATTCAGAGGGCCTCAGATCTCCTTTTCAAGGAAATTTATTATGTCTATCGCCTTGGGAGGGCAGCCGGCGACGGATTTTTTGAATTTGCACGTGCAGGCGCCCACGCCCACATCCCCCTCGCAGCCGCGGTAGCCCTGACCGATGCATACGGGCTTTTTCAGCCTGCGCAGCGTGCCGCGCTCGTCCATGCGCTCAAGGGCGTGTATGAGGGTGCCGTAGCAGGCGGAGCAGGCGTCCTTGGGCTGGGTGTACTGGGCGAGCTTTTCGATTTTACGTGAAAAGTGCAGCTTTTTGGTGTTGTTCTTATCGCTGTTGAGCTCGGTTATTTTGGCCTTGGAGGTGTCGCACTCGCCCACGCCGAGGGAAGCCGCCATACGGATATAGGGCACGTCGTCGAGGGTGTAGCCCATAAGGTCGCACACATAGGCGTCGCAGAGCACGGGGTCGAGGCAGCCCATGACCCTGTTCATCTGCACGGGATTGCCCCCCTCCTCGAAATCGAGGTCGCCGCACAGCCCGTCGACAAGGATAAAATCGTTGCGCACGCGGGTGTTGAGATGGGCGATCGGCTTGTGCAGACCGAGGGTGTGGAAATGCCTCTTCTCGCTGTCGGGCATCTCGCCCTTGCCGTTTTTGAGGGCGCAGGTCATGCTGGTCTGGCAGTGCCCCTTGAGGACCGGCATGTTTATCATGAAATCGACCGACATGGCGCTGTCGCATATATTTATTGTCATGCCCTTGCAGTCGTAGGGGCGGTATTTGTCCTTCTGGGTGTCGATGAGCGGAACGCCGTATTTTTTGGAGAGCTCGGTGTATCCGCACGCGCGGAAGGCCGCAGCCGTCCTGTCGCCCACCCATGAGCCCTCTATCACGCTGATGTTGCTGAAGCCCTTTTGCTGAAGGTATTCAATAACCCCCGCCAGCAGCTCGGGATGGGTTGTCGCGCCGGTCTCGGCCGGTCTTGCCACAACAAGATTGGGCTTGAGGCCTATTTTCTTATTCTTATCGCCTATCAGCTCGTCCAGCTTTGCGGCCCTGCATATCTCCTTTGCCATCTCAAGCGGACGCTGACCGTAAATTATAAGTATTTCGTTTTTTTCCATATCGGGAGCTTCTCCTTTTCCCCTGCCGGGCGCGCCGACGCGGCCTTTCGCCCGATTATAAGAAAACATACTACCAACATAATCATTATAGCATAGCCGTTTTCAAAATCAACAGGATTTTCCGCCGTCGCCGCCGCACAGCCTTACTTTTGAAATATTAGACAATTCAGACGTGCCGATTTTGTACATTACTGATACACGCCGCGTTTCGCCGCCCTTTCAGAGCAGCTCCCCGCCGAGCAGCCTGACCGTCTTGAGCACCGCGGCGACGGTCTTTGCGTCCCTTATCTCGTTTGACATTATCATATCTACCACCTGCGCCGCCGGCAGTATCTCGACCTTGAGAAACTCGCCGTCGTCCGGGCGGGCCTCCCCCGCCTTGAGGCCGCGCGCGAGGAAAATATGCACCACCTCGTCCAGAAAGCCCGGCGAGGGGTATACGCAGCCGAGGCTGACTATGCTGTCGGCCGTACAGCCCGTCTCCTCCCTGAGCTCGCGCACGCCGCACTCGAGAGGGTCCTCGCCCTCTCTGTCCATCTTGCCGGCGGGTATCTCGAGTATATTTTCGCCGTAGGGGTACCTGTGCTGCCGCACAAGTATTATCCTGCCGTCGTCGGTCAAGGGCAGCACCCCCACGCCGCCGAGATGCTCCACCACCTCGCGCTTCGCCTCGCGTCCGTCCGGCAGGCGGACCGTATCCCGGCGCAGATTCAGTATGCGCCCCTTATATATGTATTCACCCGAAAGCCTGCGTTCGTCAAGCTCCATCGCGCACCTCCGAAACGTTGATTTTTTCAGCTTATTCTGATATCTTTATACAGTAAAGCGGCCCCGACGGGGGTTTTTCAAACAAGCCGCCGGCCGCCGCATATATTTTATCACAAAACCTCCCCTTTATGGTAGAATATAGTAGAATCTATACGTATATTTCCCGCTTTTCCAACAAACGGTAAAGAAGTAATGCAAAAATGAAGCGACATCTGCTCTTTTTCAGCTGCGGCGCCGTCTCGGCCCTCGTCCTTGCCAATATGACCGACAGGGTGCCCGCCGGCGCGCTCATAATACTTTTTATCATATCGGCTGTCCTTATTCCGCGCCGCTCGACGGCCGACAGGATATGTCTCTGCCTTGCCCTCGGCGCGCTGTGCAGTCTTACTGCTTACAACGCCCACTGCGCGCTCTTTGTTGAGCCCGTCTCCGGTCTTTACGACAACAGATGCGAGGTCAGCGGCTATATTCTCTCCGATGTCGACGTCGGCGACAGGTATTCCACCTTCACGGTGGCGGCCGAACGCATAGTCTGCGGCGAGACCGTCGTCGAGCGCCCGCTGAAAATAAACGTGTCCTACTACGGCGGCGACAGTCCCGTGCCCCGAACGCTGGACAGGATAACCTTTTCGGCAATAATCCGCCGGCACTACGAAGCCCCGTATGACGGAGCCTTCTCCGCCTTCGATTACTACCGCTCAAAGGGCATATTCATGCACGCCAATGTTTCGGAGGGCAGGCTCGAAGCAAGCGGCCGCGTCTTTCGTCCTCTGACCCTGTTCGGTCACGCCGTCCGCACCCGCATAAAAGCTGCGGCCCAAGGCCTGAGGTCTCCCGCCGTCTCGCTCGTCTGCGCGGTCCTCACGTCGGACAAGGATCTTATGCCCTACTCCCTGCGCGACGTCTTTTCAAGGGCCGGCGTATCGCATATAATGGCTGTATCGGGCATGCACATATCCATAGCCGCAGGCTTTCTTCTTGCAATACTGACCTTCCTCGGCGTTGGCCGCAGAAAGAAATGGCTGCTCGTCAGCCTGCTGTGCGTGCTCTATATGTCCGTCGCCTCCTTCTCCCCGTCGGTCACGAGGGCCGGGCTGATGTTCATACTCATGGCGGCGGGCGTGTTTGCCGACAGGGACTATGACATACTCACCTCTCTGGCCTTTTCGGCCTGTGCAATACTCCTGTTCAATCCTTTCTCGGTGTTCGACCCGAGCTTTGTGCTCTCCTTTGCGGCAACGGCGGGCATAGTTATCCTCCTGCCCGGGATGCTCCGGCTCATGCACGCCGAGCCGCGACATGAGGACAGGCTCCTTCGCCGCGCGTGGTGCGCCGCTTCCTCGGTCGTCGGCGTATCGCTGAGCGCCTTTATCTTCACCCTGCCCTTTGTTGCGGGCTTTTTCCGCTGCGTGCCCCTGCTCGGCGTCGTCAGCAACCTGCTCATCGTGCCGATACTGCCCTTCTTCTTCGGCCTCTGCGCAGCCTTTGCGGCGCTGTGCGGCATACCCGCCGCGGCGGCGGTTCTCGGTCCTGCGTGCTGCGCCGCCGCCGATTATATAATAGGCGTCTGCACCTTTATCTCCGGTCTGCCTTTTTGCAGCCTCGATATTTTCGATAACAGAGGGATCATCCTGTGCGCCGTCACAGCCGCGGCAGCGGCGCTTTTCGTTGTTCTTGCCGCAAAGCACATCCGCCTCGCCGGAGCCGCCGCCTTATCGGCCGTCTGCGTATGTCTTTTGACGCTGTTCCTGTTCCCCGCCGAAAAGGTCGGGGAAAACGAGATGGTCGTCTCCTTCATCGACGTCGGCCAGGGCGACTGCACATATATCGACACCTGCGGCCGCGATATGCTCATTGACTGCGGCTCGACCTCGATAGGCGCAGGCTCGGGCGAGCGCGCGGCGGAATATATCCGCCGCAGAGACGACGACGTCCTCGACGTTGTAGCTGTGACCCACTTTCACGCCGACCACTGCAACGGCGTAAAATACATAATCGAGAATATGCAGGTGGGCGAGCTCATAGTGCCGCCCTTCGACGGCTCCGAGATGTACAGCGAGATACTCGAAGCGGCAAGGCTGCGCGGCATACCCGTAACCATGGCAAACGACGACCTAACCGTCGCCCTGTCCGGTCCCGTCACGGCCGAGGTCATGACCCGCCATCTGAAGGAGCAGACCTACGACGAAAATGAGAGAAATATCGTCTATATGGTGCGCTGCGGCAGCGGCTCGGTCTTCGTGACGGGCGATATCGAGCAGGATGCCGAAAAGCGCCTTGTCGGGCTCTATCCCCTTTCGGCCGACGTTCTCAAGGTGCCGCACCACGGCTCGAACACCTCGTCCTGCGACGAGCTTCTCAACGCGGTTTCGCCGCTCGTATGCGTCGTCTCCTGCGGCGCTCACAACTCTTACGGTCATCCGCACAGCGAGGTCGTCGGGAGGATCGAGGCTCTCGGCGCCGAGCTTATCCGCACCGATATATCGCACACCGTCGACGTCACCGTAAATGCGGACGGCGCCGTGACCCACTGACGAAGGGAGGGAGACAAAATGGACCTCGCCAAGCTCAAGGAACAGATAAAAACAAACAGCCTCAGCGGCGTGTACGTGTTCTGCGGAAGGGAGAGCTACCTTCTGTCCCATTACATGGATACGATGATAAAAAAGCTCATCGATCCGCAGTTCGCCGAATTCAATCTCAGATTCTTCGACGCACGGAGATTCGACGCCGAGGCCTTTGCCGACGCAGCCGAGAGCTATCCGGTCTGGAGCGAACACAAGCTCATCGTCGTCGACGACATGCTCCCCCCCGTGTTCGACGAGGAGATGTCCGCACGGATAAAGGACGGCCTGTCCCGTCTCGCTCCGCAGAACATCGTCGTCTTCCGCTACGGCCCCGACGCCGAGCCGGATAAAAAATACGCCTCGCTCAAAAAGCTGTTCGCAAAGCTTGACGCCGAAACGGTCAGCTTCGAGCCCCCCTCCGCCCATGAGCTCAACGCGTGGGCGGCGCGGCATTTCGCCGCTGGGGGCAAGACCATATCTCCGGCCGATATCGAATACATGCTCTCTCTGTGCGACAATTCAATGCTCACCCTCTCCCTCGAGATAGAAAAGCTGTGCTCCTACTGCACGCTCGACAGGGTGGAGCGCCGCCACATAGACGCAGTCGTCACAAGAAGCCCCGACGCAAAAATGTACGAGCTGAGCGACGCCGTCTTCTCCCGCCGCTGCGCCGCCGCCCTAAATATACTGTACGAGCTTCTCGAGCAGAAGAACGAGCCCCTTTATATTCTCGGAGCCGTTTCGTCGGCTTTCAATTCTCTCTGGCAGATAAAGCTGTGCCTCGGCGCCGCGCAGGGGCGCGACGTGATGGCAAAGCGCACCGGTCTGTCCCCCGGCCTTATAAGCCGATATATCCGCGTATGCGACGGCTTTTCGGAAAAACAGATTACAGACGCCCTTAAAATGTGCGCCCGGACCGACATAACCCTCAAAAGCAGCGGCGCCGACGGCGGGGCCGTGCTCGAAACGCTGATTGCGGCGCTGTGCGTCGGCAGCTTCACATCGTGGGGAGAAAAAACAGTATGATACACATCGACCAGACCGTCGTCGTCGAAGGGCGGTACGACAAGAGCCGTCTTGCCAACCTTATCGACGCGAATATTATAGAGTGCGACGGCTTCGGCATCTTTTCCGACAGGGAAAAGATGTCCCTGCTGCGCGCCCTCGCCGAAAAAAACGGACTTATCATCATGACCGATTCCGACAGGGCGGGCTTTCGCATCCGAGGCTACCTCAAGGGCTGCTTAGGCGACAAAAACGTAAAGCACGTCTATATCCCCCAGATACTCGGCAAGGAAAGACGAAAGAGCGCCCCCTCGAAGGACGGATTTCTGGGAGTGGAGGGGGTAGACGACGAAATCATCCTCAACGCGCTCAGGCAGGCGGGAATAACCGGCTCCGTCCGTACGGCCGAGCCGCGGCGCGCCGTCACCGTCTCCGACCTTTACGAGGACGGCCTGTGCGGGCGCGGCAGCAGCCGTATCCTGCGCAAAAGACTGGCCGAGAGGATGGGTCTTCCTTCAAATCTGTCAAAGAACGGCCTTATCGAGGTTATAAATATACTCTGTACCTACGACGAATACGCCGCGATGGTAAGAGAGATAAAAAACGGCCTCCCGAAGGAAGGCCGCGGGCAATAAATTTGTCTCGAAATCCCTTGACTTTTGCATGTTTGTATTGTATATTTATATGGTCGACCGCAGCAGGATTATTTATGGAGAAGTCGCCTAGCTTGGTCGAGGGCGCACGACTGGAAATCGTGTAGGCGTCAAAAGCGTCTCGAGAGTTCGAATCTCTCCTTCTCCGCCAATATAAAAGGGCACCGTTTGGTGCCCTTTTATATTGTATTTAACAGGTGAGATTCGAACAGGAGGAGACGCGAAGCGTCAGCAAGGCTCCGGCGGAGCCTTGCGGCCTCCGCGTGCGTGCCGACGCGCTTTGCGCGGCGGGCGAATCTCTCCTTCTCCGCCAGCAAAGCAAGGTAATTCTGATAGAATTGCCTTGCTTTGTTCTTTGTGTTATGATAAAAGCGGGCGTGGACGAGGGGCTGTCCGCGCTGCTGGACGATGACTGGTAAACAAGAGGACAAATCGGGA
>Ga0208297_1000872_pt1 | contig 42165 bp, 31 predicted proteins | sample LMS_cellobiose_e_FD_187367 | JGI IMG/M metagenome (GOLD analysis project Ga0208297, IMG submission 187367) | Rumen-fistulated moose microbial communities from Alaska, USA - LMS_cellobiose_enrichment (SPAdes) (version 2) | ecosystem: Host-associated > Mammals > Digestive system > Stomach > Rumen... | reverse complement strand
CGGCTAAAACAGACCAGACTGAGTTTTTTGTCCAATTGTACACAGCGTTTCCCACGACAATCATGAGGAAGATTGCAACCAATGTCATGCCCCCTGAAATCAACCAAAAACTCATTTCGTCACCTCATGAGACACATAATGACCGTACAGATGCCCGCCGCAACTAAGCCGGAGATAAACAACGTTGCGAGCATGATTAGCACCATAACCCAAGTAGCCGGACTGTCGTCCACGTCCGTGACCGAAATCGGAGTGACTTCGAACACCCTTGACGGGTATTTGTCTGAAAGTGCGCGATCGATACGGTTTTTTGCTTCCGCCCAATCGAACGAACGTCCATCGATGGTGAGATAAGCGGTTCCAACAATATCCCGGTCGCCATGATGCTGGTAGAGGTAATATATTTGCAACTTCATCTCGTCACCGCATAAATCACCATTAAAGCTAAGAGCAACCGAATTTCTTTATCGGTCGGTTTTCTACCCAGCCAGAAGTAGTTGCGAGGCTGCAGAATATCCTTAATTCTCACGCGCGCCGTTGTCAGATCAATCCTGCCATGATTGTAATCGCTGCACACGTTTCGCAACTTCCTCAATAACTTGTCAATTATCGGATGCATCGTTCTTTTTTCTCCTTGCTTTAGGTTATGCGCCCGCGGGCGCGATCAGTCACTCTTCGAGTTCCATTGCGCTGAGGATCACCACGTCCTTGACCGGGACTCCGAGCTTCGCCGCCGCGCGTTTGCGGTGGTCTTCCAAGCTCTTTTTGCTCAGCCCGCTAAAGGTCCCGTAGGTCTCGGCGGCGTGCGCGGTCCCGCGTTCGCGGTCGAAGTAAAGCAGACTTATCAGATATCTCCGCTCCCGCCCGCGGATCTCGGCGGGCCGGGTCCCTACCACCGTCCGAACCCTCTCCCAATTTTCATCGGAGATGGATTTTGTTTTGCCGCTCAGCCAGTCGCGAATCGTCGTATGCCGGACTCCCAGCGCTTTGCTCAGTCGATACGGGCTGCCGGAATTTTCAGCGGCGCGCCTGATCGCTTCGCGGATTTCTTTGTCGATAATCATTGTTTCCCTCATGTATTCGAGCCGACCGAGCTTAGAACTTCTAATGCCCTAATATACGAATAATCCTTCTATTTTCAAGCGGTATTCCTTCTTTTTTTGAAAAAAATCTGATTTTTTTTGAAAAAAAGGCGCGATAGAAGTATATTCTGCTTATAAAGGGAGGGTCAAAAATGGATACATACAGCGCACTGTCGGTTGAAAAATTACTGAAAAAGTGGATGAAAAACGCAAATTTGACGCAGCAGAAACTCGCTGCCCAATTAAAAATCTCTCAGTCGCTGCTGTCGCGGCAAATTCTGGGCAAAGAAAAAATGCCGCTGGACAGGGTTCAAGAAATTATTGCGATCACCGACCCACCCGCGGATGAAGTCGCCGATATGTTGCGCCTGCAGACAGCGGACTACGGAAAAAACCGTTGCCTCGCCGAATTGCACGATGCTATCAACAAGATCGGTCAAGACAACGATCTGAGGCGTCTTTTATTTGTTTGGCGCGAAATATCAAAGGAAGACAGGACGAAGATCAATAAGATCATCGAAGATACTGAACGAGCCGTTTCGGCTCGTGGCGAACAGTTGGAAATAGACAAAATCCCTCCCGAAGTGCAGGAAATATTAGATTTTCTCAATGACGAAACCACGCATCCGATTATAAAGCAACTCTTTATCGCGATGATGGATAATCTGATGGGAAGTGAAAAAACTTGGGAGGGAATGCCCGACGAGCTCAGGCAGAGAATCATGGCTCAGGAAAAGAAATTAATCAATGTGGCGGGAGGGATGGACAACGTGTTAAGGATGTTCAATATAAAGTCTCCCAAGCATTCTGACGCCGACAGCAACCGGGAGGGCGCGAAGAAGTGAACACCGACTGCCCCAACTGCTCATGGCCGCTGGAAGGTGATTTTTCTCCGGGGATGAATATCGTCTGTCCGTTCTGCGGGGAAACCTTCGAAGTCTGCGCAGCGCCGTTTGAACAGTTGCGGAAGTTCATGGAAACGCACTGGCCCGCGGTCGAGTTCGGGCCGTTCCGGGACTACGGCTATCCCCGCAAGAATTATGCCGGCTGGATCATCCAGCGGCTTCGGGAGAACGATCCGGCCGCCGTTATCGACCTGATGACGGAATTTCATCAGGATCGGGAATATGCCGCCGAAAAGGTCAACACGCTTTGGACGTTCGATTTCAGCCCGTACCTGCGGGCGGAGCCGGAGACGCTGGAAGAGATCCGCGCGCTGTGGCTGCGCGTCCGTTTCACCTCCCACGCCCGGCCGGAATCTCAGAATATCGCCATTCTGCTGAGGGAGGCGCTGTGGACGAAAAAGATAGAGCTGACTCCGTACTGGATTGGAAAGGCGCTGGAGCTGTTTGAGAAGAAAAGGCTGGAGCTTGATCCGGACGGGACCGAGGAAATTGGACCGGTCACGGAAAGCGATCTGGCGGTCTCGCTGCCCCAGGGCAATCCGCTCTTCGATTGGGCGGCAGAGGCACCGCTGGCGATCCGGGAACGTCTGCTGTCCGCGCTCCGGATGTGCGGCTACGGTTTTTATGGCGACACTCGCCCGCCGAACAGCCATCACTTCAAACTCGACAGCGCGCAGGAACATCGGTGGGGCGCTGATTGCGGCTATGCGTCGAAATGTCTTATGGACTCGAATATTTTCTGCGATCCCCTGCCGGAGAGTTACGCCAAGCTGTTCAGTAAGGAAGAGTTCGCCGCGCTGTTGACCGAGCGGGGTCTGCCGTCGAAGCCGAGCTATTCCAGAAAGCGGATGCTGGAGCTGCTGTACGATACGCCGGACGGTGCGGGTTGGATGGAGCAAAAGGTCAGGGAGCAGAAATACGTCCGACTTCACCCGACGCTGTCCGACTATCGCGATGAGATAGATGAGAGCATCCGCAACGGATACCGACTGTATGAAGCGATCGGCATGATCCCCGTGCCGGGGAAAGAAGATTGATTTGCGCAAACCAAGCGTAAAAGTTTTTCACGCATTTGCGCAAACCTTTTTTAACAACTTGCGCAAACCTCCGCTTACAATATAGGACGAAGCCGATCTGATGTTTCAGGACATCGTCTCCGGCGACATCATCCGTATGGCGGATCGGGTCGTGGAGGTGCTGAAATCCAAGTATCTGATCTCACCGATCCACTATGAGGGACTGCAGCGCATCGAACCGCTGGAGATCCCGGAGGATGCCCTGCGCGAAGCCATCTTCAACGCCATCATCCACAAGGACTACACCGGCGTACACATCCAGATGCGCGTCTACAACGACCGCATCGAATTGTGGAATCAGGGTAGACTGCCCGCCGAACTCACGCCGGAGAAGCTGTTGGAGCGCCACTCTTCATATCCCCGGAACAAGAACCTTGCGGAGGTGTTCTATCGGGCCGGGTTCATTGAGAGCTGGGGACGCGGCATTCGAAAGATCGTCGACGGCATAACGAAAGCGGGACTTCCACAGCCGAAGATCGAAGACGCCGACGGCGGAGTGAGGGTCACCATCTACAGAAACACCGGTGTCCCCCAAGATGTCCCTCAAGATGTCCCTCAAGATGTCCCTCAAGAATTTTCCGAAATACAACGCAATATATTCGCCTGCATAAAAGCGGATCCCAAAATATCTCGCGCTGAAATCGCAGAGAAATGCGGAGTAAGCATGAAAACCGTTGGACGCCACCTTGCGGAAATGAAGCAGCATGTGCGTTTCGTCGGCAGCGGTTACAGCGGACACTGGGAAATCGTACCTCCTGCCGGTCAAAAATAACACTGCCGGCTTTGGGGCTCGCGAAGCCGCAGTATCAGCAGGACGAAGATTTCCGGGAGGTGATCTATCGCCTAGAAACCGCAGCGAGTGATCAAGATTTCCCTCACGGAGATCACCATCCGCATCCGCGACGCCCTTATGATGAATTACGACCTGATGGAGATCCTGCGGTGGGACAGAAAGACGATTCTCAAGCCTCCCGACTGGAATCGTCCCCGACAAATGGAGCTTTTCGGCGATTTCCTATGCTGAAATTTTTACCGGACAGCAGTGAGAAATTTATGTTGATTGACTTTTTGTTTTGATAGTGTACATTATGGCAATTGATTTTAAGACACCAAGCCTATCATCACAACTCGCAATAATCTGAAGTAATGGAAGATAACAACAAAATTTTTCATGGATTAAAACTTCTATCTCTCTCAGGCAGAGGTGCATACGGAGATGTTTATTATTGCGAGGACATTTCCGGGCACAAGATGGCGGTGAAGATTATTTCCAAGAAAAGACTTGGGGATGCTTGGTCGCGAGAACTTCGCGGTGTCATCAATTACCGCAAGATTACGGAAAATGCTCCTGAGCTGCTTCAGATTTTTCATATTGAGGAGGATGACGAAACATTTTTCTATACAATGGAAAGTATATAAGACTGGTCGACATCGGTAACCTCCATGTTAGGGTTTGATCGCTATAACATAGAGCCTGATTCGGCCAGTTTTTATTTCCAAAGAGGTTTTCTGAAACCTTTTTCAGAAAACCGCACAGGTCTTTCAGACGGGTTCCCGAAGCAGTCAATAGCAAAAACGGAATAAATAGCCCCCGCATGGGGGCGGCTTTATGCCGGATTTTGAATTGACTGCACAGGGGTTCCGGCTATCTCCGTTTTTCACAAAACGTCGAAGAACCCTTTTTCTCCGACACTGCCGTCTCGGGCTCCGGGCAACGCCGCCGCCCGCAAAAAACAGATAATTTTTGCTTTTTTGTTTTTGACTGACATCATTTGGCAGTCGCAAGCAATATATTATACCTCGCAAAATACAAGCGCCTCCGGGCAAAAAACGGAAAGGAGCGGATGCCATGACGGGAAAACTGGAAGACAATCTCAAAATGGCGGCGATGATCCTCTGCCTGGTCATCATGATTTTCCTCTTGATCAGAGGATGTGTCACGGGGGACATGTCTTTCCTTGACTCCGACGACGACGGGTTCGACAAAGCGGCATCAAAGGCAAAATATTGGGACGCCCGGTAAGGTTTTGAAACAACTCCACCTTCATCATGAACGGAAGGAGGGAGGGATCATGCAAGAAAATCAGATCATAGGGAATCACGAAGGCGTTCAGGTGGTCCGAACACCTGACGGATATCGACTTATCGGTACCGGTGGTGATTTTTTTGATCGGCATTATGACGAAATCACCTTCAACCCGCACGATCGATGTTTCATCTGTCGCAAAAAAAGGGACTACGACTCGTTCTTTTTAGACGGAATGAAAGGCGGCGACTGTTCCATGTGCGCTTATGGCGATGAATATACGCGTGACGGGGTCACCGATTTTTACCGCGACGGAAAATTCGGCTGCCGCATCGGCGAGAAAGAAATACTGCCTCCCGTTTATGACATGATCGAAAAATGGAGCGACTGCGACGTGATCTATACCCGCAAAGGCATGGAGGTGCGTTATTTCGATCTGCGGGGCAACGAGATACTCAAAATGCGGAGAACCATCGAAGGCTCCGCAGACTACCTCGAACCGTATTATTGCGGCGAACCGCAGAATACGGACATCGTCCAGACCATGGATATGACCGAACGCCCCGATGGGGAAGATTTCTGCGTATGCCACTGACATCATGCCGGTTTGTCCCGACGCACACGCCGCGAACACATGGACTGGATCAGAAAACAGGGAGCTGAGGTCTGTAAACGATTTCGTGAAATCACCTTATTTGCATGGGATTGCTATATCTATTCGGCATATATGGTGCAATCCGCAAAAGATGCCCGACACCCGGTTGGCGATTGCCTTCGCCAATTGGAAAAGTTGGGCGTATTTTTCGGCGGATGGCATATCATACTGCTGATCCTTGCGCCGCAGCGCGGGTTCAATCACCGTATAACCAAAGAAGAATTGAAATCCATTCGGAAAATCCAGCGCAAGATATCCTTCTACAGTCGCGTCGTGCCCAAACACATGAGGAAACAGGACAGGATCGATTGCAGTAAAGACGATTACATAACCATCGATGCCATTTTCAAAGGGGTGACGGACCGGATCGAAAGCAGGACGATCGTTCTGGCGACACTCTGTTTTGCCGATCATTGGCCGACGGATAATGATCGACAAAGATGGGAAAAAAGAGAAAAGCGCATCACGCGGCGAGCTAAAGATCGCCATCAGAGATGACCGAACATAACATTACGAGGAAGTGCATTATGGACTGGGAAGAAATCAACGCCGATTATGAGGCGTTCAGAAAGTGTGTTTACCCGGGGTTCAAACAACATTGGCAGCGCGATGACGACAACGGGCGAAGACATTTACTCGATGCCTACGCCAAGGCGTTGCTGATGCCGGAAAAGGAACATTTGCTCTACGCCCGCATCCTATGGAGCATGTATCGTGCTTTTGAATGTCAAACCCCGCATGTTACTTTCCGTATGCCTGAAGCAAACGGTTTTCTGACCGAGGCGAAAAAGGAGTATGAACTCGCCGGAACAGAGCCTGAAAATGAGGCGGATTTGAGGCATCTGGAACTTACGGAGAATCTCTTGCGCAGCGATGAGGCGAAGGATAAATACGAGTGGGATCAGATACTTAATGATGATGACGGAGAAGAGAGAAAAAATCTGCCCCTTATCGGCAATGGTGAATTACTGAAGGAGTTCAACTTTTATGACGGGTTGATCCTGAAATTAGAACACCTGCCGGTCGAACAGGCAATCGTGATGCAGATATGCGAGATTCTATCCAGAAAAGAGATCCCCGGTAAATTTAAGGTCGCCACGCTGCGCTTCGATGGTGTAGAAAATTTGAAGTACAACTATTTGGATTTTGAGCATGGCAGACTTAATGAGGTAGACCACCCTCGCTATTGGCGGTTGGATGCATGATGCCTTCAAATGGCCGATTTATGAATTTTATTCACGATGGGCGCGGACAGCGAGTCTTTATGTGGTTTGTATGTTGAAAATTTGTTTATGCAGTGTATATTACTCAGCATGGAGAGTGCGATCATGAAAGATTTGACCAGCAGCGTTTACAGCTTCGAAGACCTTATACAGGGCAATTTCCTGTATGTGGACAAGACGGAATACATCTGGCAGTTGATAAAACCCGCCAAGGAGATGTATTTTCTGTCGCGTCCCCGGCGTTTCGGCAAATCGCTGACGGTCTCGACTCTCAAGGCGGTCTTCGAGGGCAAGAAAGAGCTCTTCAAGGGATTTGCCATCTACGACAAACCTTACGACTGGAAGCAGTATCCCATTATTCACCTGAGCTTCGGCGACTACGGAGTGGTTTCCGATCCTGCGAAAGAACTGCCGGGGTATTTGATGACCAAGGTCGGACAATTGGCGCAAATTCACTCCGTCGCCTTGTCCGGCTCCACTCCGGGAATTTGTTTCGGCGAGCTGATCGACAAACTCGCGGAGACCGCACCGGTCGTCATTTTGGTCGACGAGTACGACAAGCCCATTCTGGACAACATCCTGAATCCGCAAATAGCAGAAATACAGAAGTGTCTCAAGGGGTTTTACAGTGTGCTGAAAGACCGCAACGAAAAGGAGCGTTTTCTCTTCATCACCGGCGTGAGCAAGTTCAGCCATGTGTCGCTTTTTTCCGACCTGAACAACTTGACCGACATCACGATGGATGCGCGCTACGCGACGATGTTAGGTTACACGCAGGAGGAATTGGAGGCGAACTTCAGCGACCGGATCGCCGCCGTTGCGGGAGACCGCGACCTCGACGAGTTCAAGACGGAGATCAAAGCTTGGTACAACGGTTACCGCTTCCATGCCAACAGCGCCACGGTCTACAATCCGGTCTCGCTGGCCAAGTTCTTCGAGTCGGGCGGGGAGTTCAATAATCACTGGTTCTCGACCGGCACGCCGACGTTTCTGTTGGAGCTGATCAAAAAACAGCGTTTCGATTTCGAGGCGGTGCTTTCGTCTCCCGTTTCCAATTTCGCCTTCGACGCTTACGAGATCGACCGGCTGAATCCGCTGACGCTGCTGCTGCAAACGGGGTATCTCACCATCGACAGCGCGGTGAAGCGGTACGGCGACACCGCCTACAAGTTGCGGTTTCCGAATTTGGAGGTCAAGGGATCGTTCGAGACCTACCTTACCGGGTATTGCAGCGGGTTGCGGGTCGACCAGGTCAAAGATTCGGTGTATAGGCTTGCGGATGCGGTCACTGCCGGTGATGTGGATGTTTTTCTGGAAACGATGAAGGTGTTTTTCGCCAAGGTGCCCTACGACGTGCATTTGAAAGACGAGAACAATTTCCGGATACTTTTCTATTCGATCTTCATGCTGCTCGGCATCAGCATCGAGGCGGAGTCCAAGACCAACGAAGGCCGGATCGACGCGGTCGCCGCGAATGAGGATTTCGTCTTCGTTTTCGAGTTCAAACTCGACAAGACCAAAGAGAAAGCCTTGGATCAGATCAAGGAGCGCGATTACTACCGCCGCTACATGAACTCCGGCAAAAGGATCTTCCTCGTCGGAGTCAACTTCGACATGGAGCGCGGTCAGATCGCCGACTGGATCAGCGAAGAAGCGTAAAGTCCTTTTGCCGCGCCACGACCTTTTCGATTGATGCCTTCAGTCGGACGCCCCGATTTGGGTCATCATTCACCCGTGGATACCGGGTCGTGCTTCCCTCCGCCTCCATCAAACCTCGTGCCGAGCATTCCTTTACAGTTGCCAGCGTACAGAATGCTTGAATCCCAAAGAATATCGCCTTGAAAATCCCCACATGCAAGGTTATATTCCGAAAACGCAGACGAAAAATAGAAGAGGACTGGAGAAATACGATGGGTCCGATTACTTATAATACCCAAAAGTATCACGGCAAAGATATGAGCGATGGCGAACGCGTCATGTTGTATATGATATGTCAAGCTCTTGTCGTTAAACCCAACTCATTGTTTATCATAGATGAACCGGAATTGCATATTCATAAAGCGATCGTTAATGAACTTTGGACACTTTTGGAAAATGAACGTCCAGATTGTATTTTTATGTACTTAACGCATGACATTGACTTCGCATTATCGCGGAACAATGCACAATACTTATGGATGAGGAACTATGATGGAAGCAACTGGGAATATGAATTTCTTAATACCGACAACTTTCCTGATCTACCGAGCGAACTGTTGTTGGAGATTATCGGAACGAGGCAAAAAATCATATTTGTAGAAGGCACAAGGGACAGCTATGATTATAAGTTGTATCAAGAAATATACCGCGAGAAAGGGTATCATATAATCCCCTGCGGAGGATGTCAAGATGTTGTTCGCCTCGTGAAAGCTAAAAAAACGTACGGCTTGTTGCAATCAATAGAAGTATGTGGGATAATAGACCGGGATTTTCGAGTTGACCAAGAAATTGATGCACTCAAAAAAGATGGCATTTACGCACTCGGTGTCGCCGAAGTGGAAAACCTCTTTGTTGTTCCGGAACTGCTTGAAATTATGGAGCGTTTGTTGGGGTGCGATTCAGAAACAGCAGATGCGGCAAAACAATTCATTATTGACCTGTTCAACAGGACTAAGGGAAATCAGGTTGCGGAAGCTCTTTCAAGGGAAATCTCCCATCAGTTATCTCTTTTCGATCTTGGAACAAAACAATATTCCAATGATGAAATCAGGAGCATTATAGAAAACAAGTATACCGCAAGAAACATAGGTCAATGGCGAGCCGAAAAGGAAGCCATTTTTAATTCTGTGAGAACATTACCGGAGATACTTTCGGTTTTTAATTTCAAAGAGCTCTCCAAAAAAATCGCATCCAAATACGGCTTGTCTGATAAAGACTTTCCGAAACGAGTCATAAATTTCTTAACCAAAGATAAGGGCGCAAGAGCAGAGATACTTGCAGCCCTTGCCGCATACATTCCTGAGTTACCATAATAAAAAGGTACTTTTATGCGCAACTTCATATCCGAAGACGACATCGAACAGGCGATCCTGCAAAAACTGGCGGCGGAGCCGTTCGGGTACGATATTCTGCGCTGCGACGCCTCGCCGGACAAGCGCGAGATGCTGCCTGACGGAACGGGGCGCGACAACAAGAAGCAGTGCGTACTTCCGCAGGTGCTGCGGGAGGCGTTGACGCGTTTGAACCCGGACATCCCTGCTGAAAAGCTGGCGGAGATCGCGCGCGACCTCTGCCGGGATTTCAGCGCTTCGGACATGACTGCGACCAACTGCAAGTACTACAATCAAATTCGCAACGGCATCAAGGTCGATTTCCGCCGTAACGGCAAAGCCGACTTCGCCTTCGTGAAGCTGGTGGACTTCGAGCACCCGGAAAGCAACACCTTCACCACCGTTTCGCAGATGTGGATACAGGGCCGGGTGTACTGGCGGCGACCCGATGTGCTCGTTTTCGTCAACGGGCTGCCGATGGTCTTCATCGAACTCAAGAACAGCATCGTCAAGGTCGAAGAGGCGTACAACGACAATCTTACGAACTACAAGCGGGACATCCCGAATCTCTTTGCCTTCAATCAGATTTGCGTGCTCTCCAACGGCCTCGAGACCCGGCTCGGCGCCTTCAACGCCAGTTACAACCATTTCTTCGAGTGGCTGAAGGTCGATTCCGAAAAAGAACGCCCCGACCGCAAGGCGATCCACTCCGCCGCGACCGTGGGCGAAAGTTCGATAAAGTATTTCATCGACGGTCTGCTCAAAAAAGACCGGCTGATCGATTACATCGAAAACTTCATCATGTTCCGTAACCAGAAGAACAAGATCATCGCCAAGAACCACCAGTACTTCGGCGTGAACAATCTGATGGAGTCGGTGAAGAACCGGGCGGCGCTGCAGGGCAAGCTCGGCGTCTTCTGGCATACGCAGGGCTCCGGCAAGTCGTTCTCCATGGTGTTCTTCGCCCGCAAGGTACGGCGGAAGATCCCCGGCAACTTCACCTTCCTCGTCATCACCGACCGCGAGGATCTGGATACGCAGATCCACAAGAACTTCGTGAAGACCGAGGTCATCGGGCAGAAGGAGGAATGCCAGCCCAAGGACGGCAAGCAGCTGCGGGAGTATCTGCAGACCAACAAAGCCTTCATATTTACGCTGATCCACAAGTTCCGCTACGACAAGGGCAAGAAATACCCGGTGCTCTCGACGCGCGACGACATCCTCGTGCTCGTGGACGAAGCGCACCGCACCCAGTACAAGGACTTGGCGGAAAACATGCGCACCGCGCTCCCCAATGCCAACTACATCGCCTTCACCGGTACGCCGCTCCTGGGCGGCAAGCGCCTGACCAATCAGTGGTTCGGGAACTACGTCTCCGAATACAACTTCGCGCAGTCGGTGGAGGACGGCTCCACCGTGCCGCTCTTCTACTCGCGCCGGGTGCCGGAGGTCGGACTCGAAAACGACTTCCTCGACGACGACGTGGTGGACATCATCGAAGACGAAAACTTGAACGAGGACGAGACCCGGCTGCTGGAAAATTCAGCATCCCGGATCTTGGAGGTCATCAAGCGCGAAGATCGCATCGACAAGATCGCGCAGGATATCGCGCACCACTTCCCGCGGCGGGGCTTCCTCGGCAAGGGCATGGTGGTCTCCGTCGACAAGTATACGACCGTCAAGATGTACGACAAGGTGCAGCACTATTGGGCAATCGAAAAGCAGAAGATAATGCAGGAGCGCAACGCCGCCGACACTCAAGAAAAACGCGACGAACTGACGCGGATATTGAATTACATGAACCGCGTCGAGATGGCGGTGATCGTCTCCGAAGAGGCGGACGAAGAAAAGAAATTCCAGGCGCAGGGGCTGGATATTTCCATGCACCGGCAGAAGATGAACGCCGTCACCCCCGAAGGACTGGATATCGAGGACCGCTTCAAGGATCCCGACGACCCGCTGCAGCTCGTCTTCGTCTGCGCCATGTGGCTGACCGGCTTCGACGTGGAGAACCTCTCGACCCTCTACCTCGACAAGCCCATGAAGGGGCATACGCTGATGCAGGCCATCGCCCGCGCCAATCGCGTCTATCCGGACAAGCCCTGCGGAATCATCGTCGATTACGTCAATGTGTTCAAGTATATGCAGCGGGCGCTGACGGATTATGCCGCCGGAAGCGACGGAACGGATTTCCCCGCCAAGAACATCGACCAGCTGATCGTGCTGATCGATCAGGCGGTGGCCGAGGCGGACGAATTCCTGCAGGGGATCGGCATCGACATCGGCGAGATCATCGCCGAAGCCTCGACGCTCGATCGACTGGATAAGCTGCGCGAAGCCTACAACACCATCATCGCCAACGACGAGAACAAGGACAAGTTCAAGGTCATCCTGAATACGCTGATGAACCTTTACGAAGCGTCCCGTCCGGAGATATTCGAGAAGGACTGGAGCAACGAAAAGTTTTCGCCGCTGTCCTATCTCTACGGGCTTTTCTGCCACACCATCGACGACGAAAAGGTCAACCGGGCGCGGCTCCGCATGGCGCAGGTGCTCGATACCAGCGTCTCGTCACAGGAAGCAAAAGCTCAGGGCAAAGGCTATGCGATCCATCAGGGGCAGGTCATCGACCTCTCAAAAATCGATGTGGAAAAGCTCAAAACCGAGATCAAAACCGCCCAGTACAAGGCTATCGAGATCGACGATTTGAAAGAGTTCATTGAAAAGGCGCTGCAGCAGATGCTGAACCGCAACTGCACCCGGCAGAAGTTTTCGCAGCGCTTCCGCGGCATCATCGACCGCTACAATGCGGGCGGGTCGGAAAACGAGGAATACTACGAGCAGCTACTGAAGCTCATCGAAGACCTCAAGGCGGAAGAGAAACGCCCGGAGGCCGAGGGGCTCTCCGAGGAGGAATTGGAAATCTTCGACATGCTGATCGCCGGGAAAAAGCTGACCAAAGACGAGGAGCAGAAGGTCAAGCTCTCGGCCAAGAACCTGTTCAAAAAACTTTCCGAGAACAAGGCGGAGCTGATGGTCGTGGACTGGTATCGTGACGAGCAGCCGCGCGCGAAAGTGAAATCGGCCATAGAAGAGTCGCTGAACGCCGACTTGCCGGAATCATACGACAAAGAGACGTTTGCCGCCAAGACCGATCTTCTGCTGGTGCACTTTATCGACATGGCTGTGCAAGGCTACGGCTGGGTGGTGGCATGACCGCCCCCCCCAGTCCTACAATGCGCCGGGGCAGGTAGCAAGAGTCCTCGTCCGCGCCCCAAATCTAGAATACAAGCTTGACAAAAGCGTTGCCGCGCTGTATTATAATGTTCATAGCGGCGCAAAAATATAATATTAACACAAGTTCCAGGCGACAAGTTTAATATTATGAAAAACACTCCCACCTAGTTTGACGAATATCTGCGGCAGGGGTGGCTGCCGAAGCTCTAATAAGGAATTTATATGAGCAAGATCTCCATACGGTTTTTCAATGACCGGGAAGTCCGGGCGGCGTGGGATGACGCTTCCGCACAGTGGCTCTTTTCGGTTTCCGACATCGTAGGTGTCCTGACCGGTAGCGCCGATCCGCGCAAGTATTGGAGCGTATTGAAGAGCCGCCTCAAGCAGAAGCCCCCCGAGTTGACTACACGTGTAGTCAACTGAAAATGACCGCCGCCGACGTGAAGCGCTACCTCACCGACTGCATGAGCCAGCAGGATATCCTCGCGCTGGTCGAATTCATCCCCAGCCGTCACGCCGTACCGTTCATCAAGTGGCTGACTTACAGCGAAGACACCTTCGACGGCAAAAGCCGCTCCAAGGCGTACAGCCTGTTCGAAAGCGGTCTGCTCGCATCTTTGGAGCCCGGCACCGTCAAGTGTCTGCAGCAGATCCACGTCCATCTGCCGTGGCTCGCCGGAGCGTGGACAACCGGAACTGCGAAGAAATATTTTTTCCGCAAAAAACAACCGGATCTCAATGGTTGCCAGTTTCAAGCAACTATGCAAAACGCCCCCCCCCGGCTTGACCTCGGAAGTCGCCCGACCGGAGGGCGGATGGCAGGTGTTGACGGGAGGTGCTTTTCACCGCGCAACGTTATCTGCTAAAACAACACCAGAGGGAGCGCCCTCCGCCGCGCGTTTCGGCGGCCGACGTCAGAGGTTGTCCTCCCGGTACGCGCCGGGCGAAGTGCCGGCGAAACGTTTGAAGTTGCGGTAGAAGACCTCGATGTTGTGGAATCCGCAGCTTTCGGAAATGGATTTTATCGGCACGTTCGGGTGGAGCAGCATGTTTTTCGCCATCTCAATCCGGCGCTCCAGCAGATAGCGCTGCGGCGAGATGCCGAGGTGTTTGCGGAACAGATAAAAAAGATATGATTTGCTCACCCCGCACTGCCCGGCGATCCGGTCCAGATCCAGCTGCTGCCCGGGATTGATGTCGAAGAGGCGGCACGCTGTGCGCAACGGCGCCGGCAGTTCCTGATCCGACGCGAAATTCATCTGCCGCAGCAGCGTCGTCGCCGCGTACAGCGAAAGAAATCCCGAACCGTCCTTGCCGACGCGTCGGAACAGATTGAGCATGTCGGCGACGAAGAGCTCCAGCCGCTGCGGCGAATTCCAGGTGCCGATCCGCGGCGCCGGGCACGGACTGTCCGCTTCCGCGACTTTAAACCATATTGCCAGACAACGGTAGGGGTCTTCGGGCACCGCCTTGTGCACGGTCTGCTCGCCGAAGCGGTGCCAGAAAATGCTGCCGTACCCGTAGCACTTTTCCTCACCGCCGTACGCGGAAAACATAACCTTGCCGCCGGTAAATACTTCCACGATCTCCCGCCCGAACGGAACGTCTTTGGAACGGACTCCGCTCGGTGCGGCGGAGTATATCCAGCAGCGAGTGATCCCCAAGTAATGTTTCGCCAGATCGACCATTGTTTTCACGATCAATAAATAATACTCACAGTCAATTGCGGGGTACTATACATCAAATTAAATTAATTTGCAACAGGGGATGCGTGGAATTCTTCGAATTTGTTTTGTACTCCGGATCAATGGATATGCGTCCGCGGCCCGGAAAAGTAAATGGAGGCATGGCACATGATGTCCCGCACGTTGAAGATCCTCGGCGCAGTCGTGCTGACGGCGCTCGGGCTGTGCTGTCCGGTCCGGGCGGACATCCGCCTCGCTTCCGGAGGAAAGAGCGACTATGTCGTGGTGAGGCCCGACCGGGCGACTCCGGAAGAGAAGGCCGCCGCGGCCGATCTTGCGCATTACCTCGAACTCATAACCAGAGCGAAATTCCCGGTCCTGACCGCCGCCGAAGCCGCCGGACGCACCGGAAATGCCAAATTTCTCTACCTCGACCGCCGCGCCCCGTCGGATGCAAGACCGTTCGCCGAATGGGAACGCCGGATAAGAGCGGAAAACGGCGATGTGTATTTCTACGGATGGGGCGACCGGGGAAACGTTTTCGCGGTGTACGACTTTCTGGACCGGTATTTCGGCTGCCGCTGGTTTTCGCTGCGCGGCGACGAAAAGATCCCGGAAAACCGCGAACCGTTGCTGCCGGAAATGGATATTTCGCACATTCCGTCGTTCCCGATCCAGATGTACGGCGGCGTGCACTTGTGCCGCGAACAGCTGGAAAACTACGAGCGGCGCAACCGCATCTTCATCTGCCGCCGTTCTACGCCGATGCTGATCACGGGGCACGTCCCCGACATGATGGTGCCGCCGGGCGGCAAGTACAAAAACGCGGCGTGGAAGCCTTTTCCGCTATTTGCCGGCGAGGAGTGGTTCGACAGACACCCCGATTATTTTTCGCTCGATCCCGAGGGCAAACGTGTGCCCGGAGTGCAGTTGTGCTACTCGAATCCCGAACTGCGCCGGCTCCTCAACGAAAAATACGAGGCGATAATAAAGAAATACGGCAACGGCGAAGCGGCCCTCGTCAAGTGCAATCTCAACGACAACTGGGGATTTTCCGGCAAAACGCTCTGCTGCTGCCCCGGGTGCATGGCGCTGGTGAAAAAGTACGGCGACCCGGCCGGCCCCTACTGGGACTACATGATCGAATTGTGCGGCTTCCTCAAGGAACGCCATCCGGAGATCACCGTCGAAGGCAGCACCTACCAGATCAGCGAAAAGGTCCCGGCGTGCATCGGTAAACTGCCGGACAATCTGATGATCGGCTACGCCCCCTTGTGGCGCAACTTTCTGAAGCCCTTCGACGACCCGAGCAACGCGCGGCTTCAGGAGCGGCTGAAGCTCTCGCTCGAAAAGTTCCGGAAGGTGCGGGTCCAGATCTACGCGACGGTCTACCCGCGCGACACGACGATCCAGCCGCTCGTCGCGGGACTGCGCCAGTGGGGGAGATCGCTGCGTTATCTCAAAAAACAGGGCGTGGTCGAGCTGACCGCTGAACTCGGCTACAGTTGGAACTGCGAAACGGCGTTCTCCGACCTGCGCTATTATTTGATCGCCCGCCTCGCCGACGACGTCGAACGGGATGTCGATGCGCTCATCGTGGAATACATGGAGTTCACCTACGGCAAGGCGGCGCCGAAGATGATCGCCTACTGGAAAGAGCTGGAAAACTGCGAGGCGCAGGAGACGCGGGGGCTTATGTGGACGGGGCTCCCCTACGGAGCATACCGCTACCTCAACGCCGCCAACCTGTCGCGTTGGAGCCGGGAATTCGACGCGATGGAACGCCTCGTCGCCGACGATGTCGACGCTCTGCGGGCGGTGAGGTCGGCGCGGGTCAATCTCGACGAGGCTGTACTGAGCGTCATGCCGCGCCTACCGAAGAATTCGGGGTTCGAACTCGAACCGGTCGCCGCGCGGATGCGCAAAAACTTCTCCGCCTCGCTGGAACACATCCTCGCCTTCGAAAAGGACGACCGAAAACGGCAGGAGGCCTTCGAGTACCTCTTCAATCGGCGCACGCTGAATGGCGTGGACTTCTTCGAATTCGCCGCCCGCACACCGCTGCCGATCAAGAATAAGCTCAAGCGCCCGATCCGGCCCGGCGCGGTGCTCCGGCAGATCCCGACCCACCGGCGGCACACCGAACACCACATCCGCCGCTACTCGCCCGACCCCAAGGCGGCGTTCGGCGTTTCGATCTGGTTCAATCTGCGGAACAAAACGGTCATCCCGCCGCCGAAACTCCGCCTCTGCGACGTCGGCGGCTTCGACCGCTTCGTCGCGCTTGGGGACCCGCGCCCGTTGCCGGTGGAGACATTCAAGCGGAACGCGGGAAAGGGCTACAAACTCTATTACATCGGGCACACCCGGCTTTACCCGATGTGCGTGCTGTGGCTGGGCGGTCTGCGGGTCTCGATGAACGCGCAGTTGAGTCACCTCTACGATCCGCGCCGCCCGGAGCAGGAGTACGATGTCTATCTGTCTATCAAATACCGCCGCCAGCCGAGTTCGGCGTATCTGGATGAAGTGGTGCTGGTCAAACGCGACCGGCATTCGCCCCGGTCGGAAGCGGCCGAAGATGCGGGAAAAAAATGAAACTGGGAATTCGGGAAATATGAAGATCGCGACCATAGATGCGAAAATCACGCCGCCCGTGGGGACGCTGCTTGCGGGGTACGGATCGAAGGACGTTTCGGAGTCGATCCACGACGACCTGAAGGTCAGGGGACTGTGTTTCGACGACGGGGCAAAGCGGGCGCTGCTTTTGTCGTTCGATCTGATCGGGCTGGAAAGATCGGTGGTCTCCGAACTTCGCCGTCGGTGCGCGGAACTCATCGGAGGCGGCGAAGCCGACGTGATGCTGACTTGCACCCACACCCACGAGGGGCCGCACACCCGGGAGACCGGCGCCAACGCGCTGGATGAAAACGCCTGCCGGATACTGACGGATAATACGCTGGCGGCGGTCGCGGCGGCGGTGCGGGGGGTTTTTACCGAAGTGACCGCCAGCTTCTATTCGGAGCAAGTGGACGTCAACACCAACCGCCGCTATTGCGGGCCGGAAAACGTCTGCCGCTTCCTGCCGCACCACCGGTCGCTGGAACCCCTCGCCGACGGAACGACGGACAAGGAACTCGGGATACTGCTCTTCAACCGCGCCGGAACGTCGCGCCCGTTTGCGGTGATCGGCAACTACGCCGCGCATCCTCTGGTCGCCCACGCGCCGGGAGCGGGCGGTCTCGCGATCAGCGCCGACTATCCGGGACGCTACCGCGAACTCGTCGAAGAGTCCACCGGCGCGTTTCCGGTCTTCACCACCGGAGCGGCGGGGGATCAGTTCCCCATCGGCAGCGAACTCGGGTTCTCCGCGCTGGATCTGGTGGCGGGGCCGCTGGCGCGGGCGACCGTGCACGGCATGATCGATGCGAACCGCAATCCCGCGAAATTCCGGCTCGACGAGCCGAAGATCCGCAGTTCCATCGAGCGCTTCACGGCCGCGCTGCGCGCCGACAAGCCGGACGAAAAACGCATCCCAAAACTGCGCGGGCTCGCGGAAATCGAGCTGGAGCTCCAGCTTCTCGCCATCGGCGACGTCTGCTTCGTCGGCGTCCCCGGCGAACTGGAGGCGGGTCCGGGGCTGGAGATCAAATGGCACTCCCCGTACCGCCGCACCTGGGTGCTGTACAACTCGACCGGCTGCTACGGATATTTCAGTCCGGCCAACGATTTCGTTTCCGGCGGCTACGAATCGGCGCGCGGGCAGAATTTCGAAGTGCTGACCGTGCTCGACATGGTGAACGCCGCCGTGCGCGGAATGTTCAAACTCCACGGCGCCATCGACATCCCGTCGTGGCCGCCGGCAAGGTAAAACGGAAAAGGGACAAGAATGACATCCATCAACGATCGGACACAACCGCCGCTCTACCGCTGCGGCACGCTGACCTACACGCGCCTCGGTCTCATCACGCTCTTCGTGTATCTTTTGTGGGGCGACTTCTGCTACGCGATGGTCAATCTGATGGTGCCGACGCTGCTGCCGATGGTGCTCAAGATACACAAGGCGAGCGACTTCACCATCGGGATACTGATGGGCAGCATCCCCGCGCTGATGAATTTCATCATCAACCCGATAGTCAGCACCAAAAGCGACCGGACGCGGAGCCGCTGGGGGCGGCGCATCCCGTATATGCTCTTCACGGTGCCGTTCACCGCGCTCTTCATGATCATGATCGGCTGGAGCGACCAGATCGGGCACTGGATCTGCCGCCTCGCCGGGACCGGCAATTCCAATACCGTGATCGTCGGCTTGATCGCCTTCTGCGTCATCGGCTACCGGGGCTTCAACCTGTTCGTCGGGTCGGTGTTCTACTACATCTTCGCCGACGTGGTGCCGACGCAGTTCATCGGCCGCTTCATGTCGTTCTTCAAGGTGGTCGGCACGCTGGCGGGGATGCTCTTCAACCTCTGCGTCATGCCCTATGCCAAGACGCATCTGGCGATCATCTTCACGGCGGTGGCGGTGATATACGCGCTGAGTTTCACCGTGATCTGTCTGCGGGTCAAGGAGGGCGAGTACCCGCCGCCCCCGCCGCCGCCCAAATCGCGCCTCGAGATCTTCACCGGTTACTTCCGGGATTGCTTTTCGATCCCGTTTTTCGCGATACTCTTCATCGGTATGGGCTTCAATTTCGTTTCCACCACCTGCCGGGACACCTTCAATCTGTTGTTCGTGCTTCACGAGCTGAATCTGACCACGGCGCAATTCGGCCGGGCGATGGGCATCTCCCTCTTCGTTTCGGTGGTGCTCTTCATCCCGCTGGGGTATCTGGTGGACAAACTCCATCCCCTGCGGGTGTTCCTCTCCGGAGCCTTTCTGGTGATACTGGTGAACCCGTTCGGCTTTTTCCTCGTCCGGGGATACCGCTCGTTTCTGGCGATGGCGGTGATGCTGGCGGCGGTCTACGCGATCCAGAACTCCTCGCTGGTGCCGATGTACATGAAACTCTACCCCCAGGCAAAATTCGGGCAGTTCTGTTCGGCGGGGGCGATGGTCAAGGCGATCATGCTGGTCATCGCGAACGGCGTGAGCGGCTGGTTCATCGGCAAATTGGGCTACCGCTGGCTGTATGTGTGGGATTTCTTTTTCACGATCATGTGTTTTGCGCTCATATTGTGGGTGTATATCAGATGGAAGAAGCTGGGGGGAGACCGCGGCTACCGCCCGCCGGAACGCGTCTCTTCCGGAAACTGAAAACTATAACGATCACAACCATAACCCAAGGAGGATTGTTATGTCGAATGTATTTCCAACCATCGGAAACGGCAAAAACGCAATTTGCCGTTTCACGCTGATCGAACTGCTCGTCGTGATCGCGATCATCGCGATACTCGCCGCGATGCTGCTGCCCGCCTTGCAGCAGGCGCGGGCACGGGCGCAGGGGACCAGCTGCCTCAACAACATGAAAACGCTTTCCACCTACGGTTCGATGTATATGGACGACCACCGCGACGCGTGGTATTCGCCCAACAGCGCCTCGCCGCCGCGGAACTGGGTGTACAGCGCCCTCCACATGACCAAGGTGATCCGCCTCAACGACTCCGGCATCGCCAAGTGGTGGAGCATGACCTACGCCAACCAGCGCCAGGTCTGCGCATCGCTGCCGGAAAATCTGCGCTGTCCGAGCATCCCGACAGTGAAGGCGCCCGACGACGCGATCAGACGGTTTCAATCCTACGCCAGCGTCTACAACAACGGCACCAATTCCACCTCCAACACATGGTACGGTGCGTTGTACATCAACAACGGGATGTTCCGTACCGCCTACGGGACCGCCATCCCGTCGGACGGCAACGCGGTGCGGGCGCACTCCGGGGCCTATCTCGGCGAACTGGGAGCGCCCTCCAACACGCTGTGGTTCGCCGACGCCGTCTGCCCCCAGACCAAGGCGGCGGTGCCGATGATCATCGGACATTACAGCACTTCGACTTCGGCGGATTACGGGCGTGCCGCGGCCGTCCACAGCGGACGGGTCAACTTCATCGCCTTCGCCGGCAACGTCGAGTCGCGCACCGTGGATGATCTTTCCAATTACTACGTTCCGTTTCACGCGGGCAACGGAGTGTACTGCGTGGTGCAGGTCAACGGTTATTGCGCCGTCGACGACGGCAGCTATATTAATTTGAAGATCAAAGAGTGACAGGAGGTTCCCATCATGGCATACACCGACGAGATCATTATCGGCAGCGGAGTCGTCAGCGAATTTCTCAAGGCCGGGCCGGAGGAGTCGGGCGGCGACGCGGGGGCGATTATCATCGAAAACGGCGGCAGACTCGTTTCGGGCGAGCTGCTTCAGGGCGGCTCCATCACCGTGAGCGGCGCCGCCGAGGAGCTGACGGTCAACTCCGGCGGCACGCTGCGGATATCCGGCGGCGTGGTCTCCGGCGGCAAACTCTTGGGCGGCACCGGCAACGACCAGACCTTCGTCGTCGATCGCGGCGGCAGCGCGGTGAATATCGAGATATCCGCGACGCGGCTCCACATCTCCAACGGCGGCGTCGGCATCGGCAACACCGTGGCGGTCGCCGGAGTCGCCCAGCTCGTCCGCGGCGAAGCTAGCCACACCCTGGTGCTCAAAGGCTACGAGCGGGTCTACACCGGCGCTTCGACCTACATGACCATCGTCAACGGCGGTCAGCAACATGTCAACGAGGGCGGCGTGACGGTCTCGACCATCATCCTCGCGCAGCAGCAGAACGTCAGCAACGGCGGCGTGGCGAAGTCGACCATCGTCCGCGACGGGTTCCAGTCCGTCGAGGACGGCGGCACGGCGGAAGGCACGGTGGTATCGGGCGGATACCAGTTCGTCAAGGGCGGCGGGTCGGCAAAAGACACGGTGGTATCCGACGGATACGCCTCGGTCGACGACGGCGGGCGTTTGATCGGCGCCATCGTCAGCGGCGGCTCGTTAAACCTCAAGGATGGCGGTGTCGCGCAGAACGTCCTCGCCGTCAGCGGCGGCATGGTCAACGTTTCCAGCGGCGGAGAACTCACCGGTCTGACGGTCCTCTCCGGGGCCTCCGTCGGGATCTCCGGCGGCGGCACCGTCAACGACCTCCGCCTCGCCGGAGTGTCCGAGACGACTTCGGCGCGGGCGGGCATCTCGGGGACGGTCAACGGTATGGAGGTCCACTCGGGCGGCAGCGTCGCGCTGATGGGCACGGCGAACAACGTGCTCATCAACTCGGGCGGCACCGTCCGCATCCTGAACAAAAACGCGAAACTTTCCGTGGAATACAACCCCTTCGTCGGCGAGACCAAGGCGGACTACACCACTCCCAAACTCATCAGCAGCAACACTCAGGGCGCCAGCGCGACCGTCACCTTCCAGACCGGGGACGAACGCACGTTCCACGTCTACTACGGCGCCGACGACGGCAAGCAGGGACTCGTCAGCCGCGCGATCGTAATGAACGGGCTTGAGGTGGAAGCGGGCAAGTCCGCACTGGTCTTTTCGGGCGGTCGACTCGAAAACGCCGTGATCGACGACGGCGGCAAGGCCTATGTCTCCGGCGGGGCGATACTTTCCGGCGTGACGCTGCTGGCGGGCGGTTCGCTGTACGCCGGCGACGGCGGGGTGACGATGTATGACCTCAGCATCGTCGGCCCCACGACCGGCAGGCTCGCGCTGGGTGCGAACATCGCCGGGACCGGCAACACCATCCGCGGCCTCTACGTCAGCAACAACGTGAACGGCAACATCTACGGCGCGACCGTGAGCGGCGGTTCCATCACCGGGTCGCAGGCGGCTGACATCACCACCAACTGGCAGTTCAAGGTGCTGGGCGGCAGATTGTACGACTACACGATCACGACCTACGGCGACAACGTCATCAACAACGCCACGTGGTTGGCGCTCTCGTCGAGCACGGCGAGCGGCGGTCTCGGATCTTCCTATGCGTCGAACGTCACCGTCGATAAAAACGCCCGCTTCCAGGTCTCCAAGTGCACGGCGGACGACGTGAAGGTAGTCGAAGGCGGTTACCTGTACATTCAGGCGCAGGGCAAAATCAACGATCTTTACGTATCCGGGTACTATGCGCCCGCGGCGTTGACCGCCCGGGCGGTCAACGCCGCCGGGACGGTCACCGGGGCGGAGATCCATTCGGGCGGCGTCCTTTCCAACGGCAACACCGCCAACAACATCCTCGTGAACCTCGGCGGAGTGCTGAGCATGACCGCGGCGGCGGCGAAGGCCACGGTGGACTTCAACCCGTGGACGGGCACGGTCGACAACACCATCGGGGCGACCGTGACCTACAACACGCGCGACAAGGGCGTCTACTACGGCATCGACGACGGCCGGACCGGTCTCGTCAGTCGCACCGACGCGCTGGCGGATCTCACGGTCGAATCCGGATACTCCGCGCTGATCTACGACGGCGGAGCGTTGACCGACGCGACCGTACAGGCGGGCGGTCAGCTGATCGTCGACGACGCTGCTGCGGCAGCGGGGATCACCGGAAAATTGACCTTCGACCTCTCCGGCGCGACTGGAGCGACGGCGGCGTTCGTCAACGACAATTTCGGCGCCATCGCCGCTGATGTCGTCGTCGAAGTCGGCGACGGGACCGGGGATTACACGCTGATCGGCGCCAATGCCGACGGAAATGAAAACCTCGTCGTGGATCTCGGCAACGGCAACGTGTACGCGACCGACGCGGTTAACTCGACCGTCGTTGACGCCTTCACGGGGCGCAGCGCCGCCCGGTCGCTTGAGGCGGGGAGTCTCAAACTCTCGGCCTACACCGAAGCGCACGCCATCGCCGCGGTTGACCACGCGGCGGCGCTGGCGACGAGCGGAAGCACGCTGAACGGCAGCGACCGCGAAGCGCGCTGGACGGCAAACACCACCTGCGGCGACTCCGTTTACGCGGCGCAGGGCATGACGACCGGCAACGCGTGGCTCGAAGTCGACGGCGCGGCGTTCGACAAGGCGCTTTACGGCGCGGCGGCGAACCAGAATTTCGCGGGCGCCGTGAACATCAAGCTCACCGACGGCTCGATCCGCAACCTCGCGGCGGGCGCGGCGGCGGGAGGCACGGTCAAGGCGGTCAACTTCACGATGGCGGGCGGAACTCTCGCCGGGGCGACCTACGCGGGCGGCTTCGGCAACGTGACGGAAACGATCAAAGCGACGATCAAGGACGGCACGCTCGCGGAAGGCAAGGACTTCTACGCGGGCGCATTGGCCAACTTTGCCAAGACCAATACCGTGACGACGGTCGGCGACATCAGCCTCACCATCGACGGCGGAAGTTTCGGCGGCAACATCTACGGTGCGTCGGCGGTGAAATCGAGCGTCGCGGCGGCTCATGCCGCCGGCAACGTGACGCTCTCGATCACGGGCGGCAAGACCACCAAGGGCAATCAGGCGTGCATCTTCGCGGGCGGCTACGCCACGGGCAGCGCGGCGGACGCGATCGTCTACACGGTCGGCGACATCGACGTCACGATCTCCGGCGGCAGCTGGGGAAAAGCGGCGGGCGGTCGCGGCGTCTTCGGCGGCATCATGGCTTCCGGAGTGACGGCGCAGGCCGGAAATGTGAATCTGACCGTCTCGGGCGATGCGACGATGGGCAACGTCTATGGCGGCGGCTGGGCGCAGAAGGGCGGCACGAGCATCGTCGGCGACGTCGAGATCAACATCACGGGCGGAACCGTCACGAACGTCTTCGGCGGCGGCACGCACTCGACCTCGGGCGGTTCGACGGTCGTGGACGAGGTGACGATCACCGTCTCGGGCGGCAGCATTTCGGGAGCGATCTACGCGCGCGGTCAGCTCGAAGGCGACACGACCGGAGCGGCGAGCGTGATCTTCACCGGCGCGAATGACTTCGCCTGCGGCGTCTACGGCTACAGTTATGTCGACGGAGAAGCGAGCGACGCGACGTTGAACTTCTCCGGTTACACCGGCGAATTCGCAGGTGCGATCGGCGGATTCAGCGGCATTACCCTCGACAGTTCGACCGCGATGACGCTCTCGACCGAGTCCGGAAACGTCAGCAACGGCGCGTGGGAGTTCGATCTGACCGACCGCGCGGATGCGCTGGCGGGAACGTCGCTGCTGACTTGGAACACCGCGGACTTCGAGAACGACACCGTCAATGTGAGCTTCGCGGACGACACGCAGGCGCAGGGCGGCTGGAACATCGCCGCCGTCGCCGAAGCGTTTTCCGGCACGGCCTTCGACGTCGAGATCGGCGGCGCGGAGATCGCAAGCGGTCTCGCCTACAAGGGGCAGATCGCCGCCGGCGATTATCAGGGCTGGGGCTTCGAGCTCGAAAGCGGCGTGCTGAAGTTCAAGAACCTCGCCAGTGCGTGACCATTTTGCCCTTTGCCGCGACCCCTGTTTAATTGGAGTCGCTTGCAAAGACAAGGAGAATTTGTTTTCGGCGTCGATGCTCCACCATGACATTTCAGCCACTCAATCGAGTGGCTTTTTTATTGCCGTTTTTCTGGGTGATTTTCACCTCAAACAAGATTTGTTATCGTCCATCCGCCCCGCTTGAAATGAGTCAAAACCTCTAAAATCGCCGTTTTCTGAATCAACGCCGTCTGGATCGGGAGACGCGGCTCGTCGGCGGCGTCGGCGGAGTGCAGCTTCACCAACCCGCCGTACCGTCGGAGTTTGCACAGAACGGTCAGAACGCACTCCACGCCGGAGTTTTTCGTGGAGATGTTGACGTCCAGCCCCGCCTCCTTCAGCAGGGTGACGATGCCCTCGGCGTAGAACGCGATCCGCACCTCGCTCTCGTAAACCGCCACCCGCCGGACGAGCGAGTGGATGAACTTGTACTTCTCCACCGGGAACATCTCGTTCCAGCATATTTGTCGAATGCAACCATCGGCGGAACCTATGGATTTGGCACATTCAAAATATCGGCGATAATATAGTGCCGCCGCTAATAAAATGCCAAAAATGCCGCCCGTGCCGGCGGCGCCGCGGAGAGAGCGGTTCGGATCAACGCTTGAGGTTCTTGAAGTCGTGGAAGAAGTCCAACAGTTTTTCGTGAATCTTGCCGTTGGTGCAGAGGATGCCGCACGCCGGCCAGCCGTCTTGCCCGAACAGGTCGGTGACGACCCCGTCCGCTTCGCGGAGTACGGCGGCTCCGGCTGCGACGTCATAGGGGGCGAGACACAGTTCCCAGAAGCCGTCCACCGCACCGCGCGCCGTTAAACAGCAGTCCAGCGCGGCGGAGCCGTGTGCGCGTATATCGTTGATATTCGGAGCGATGCGGGATACGAACTTCAAATTGTTCTCCTCCTTCCACTGAGCCCTCAAGCAGGCGAATCCGGTGGAAAGGATACAGTCGCCGAGGTCGGCGCGGTCGGAGACATGGATGCGAATGCCGTTGACGAAACTGCCCTTGCCCGCTTCGGCGTAATACAGATCGTCCGTCGCCGGCTGGTACACCACTCCGGCGATGGGACGGCGGTCGTGCACCACTCCGATCGAAACGCACCAGTTGGGCAGGCCGTGGACGAAAGAGGCGGTTCCGTCGATGGGGTCGATCACGAAGCAGTGTTCGCGTTCGATGTGATCCATGCCGCTCTCTTCGCCGAAGATGCCGTACTCGGGGAAGTGTTTCTTGAGCCCGGAGATGATGAATTCTTCGACCTTGCGGTCGGTGTCGGTGACGAGGTCGCGCGCGGTCGCTTTGGTGTGGATGTTGCCGCGTTGCAGTTTCGTGCCGTCGGCGAGTGCGATGGCGCCCGCCTGCCGTGCCAACTGTTTCAAAAATTCGATCATATCGTTATTCGATGCCTTGTTCTGAAGATGAGATATCCGATCGAAGCAGGGGGCGTCAGACGCTCTCGAAGTCGAGCCGGACGTGGAAATCGACCGATTCGCCCGGCGCCAGACGCGCCAGCAGTCCGTGTTCGAGGTCGTATTTTCGCCCCAGCAGCGAGCCGTTGCCCGGCTCCAGTCCCAGAACATAGCCGTGTTTGAGGCAGTTTTTCCACTGCACCAGCCACGGGAGCGTCCGCGGGTCGTAGGCGACGCGTACGGCGACGCCGAGCTTGCGGTTGACCGCACGGATCGCAGCCATACCGTCGTCCCCGGACGTCAGAAAGTGCCGGAAACACTGTTCCCTGCAGTCGGCGGCGGGGGCGTCCATGCGTTGCCAGTCGGCGAGACCCTGCGCCGCGACCTCGTCGCGCGGTTCGACCTTGTGTTCCTCGGCCTCCAGCGTCAGATCCGGCGAAGCGAAGGGGTAGCCGAAGTTGCAGTGGTACAGCAGCGCCGCCGCGTCCGGCGCGGCGCCGCGATTGACGACGCGGTCGGCGACGGTGATGCGGCACCGGGCGCAGGATACGGTGATCTCGCGCTCCAGCACCAGATTTGGCCCGAAAAGCCACCCTTCGGTGACGCTGCCGCGGATCACCAGGTCGCCGGAAGCATTGCGAGATACACCGACGCCGGAGGCCCCCAACTGGGATATCCGGCCGTGCTGCGGCTCATCGCCCGAAGCGACGCCGATGTTGCGCAGTCCGCAGGTGGTCAGCAACCCCGCCGACCAGTCCTGCTGGAATACTCCGCGCGGTCTCCGATGGCCGCCGGGCGTCCGGTACACGAGCGGTATGCCGCGGTAGGAACACTCCACGATGTTCAGCGCCCGATCCGGCGTGATCGTGCACGCGAGACCAGCGCCGTTGAAAATGTCGATGATCCGCTGCCCCGCCCCATCGCCGTCGGTAAGCTGCGACTGGCGGGCGTAGGCGATCTGTTCCGAAGCGGCGAGGTAATCGCCGCCTTGCTTGAGGTAGTTCATGATCACTTGCATCCGATGTCGGTTTGAGGAGCCGTCTCCATATCCGGCACGTCTACCGCTTCGCCGGTGTCGGCGAGCATCCGGGCGAGGAGTTGTCGCGCCGCGCCGGATTGACGTACCAATAAGTCGTTCAATAGTTTCCGTGCCTCGGCGCGTCTGTTCGCACGCATGAGTTTCCGCGCCCGTTCCCGGGCGGCGGTGAACTCGGCGAGCGCTTCGGTCTCGAAGGCTTCGAGTTCGGCGAGCCGCGGGTTGTCGTCACCCAAAGCCGCATACAGCCGCACCGCATATTCTCCCCACGCGCCGCTTTTCATATCCGACGGAGTCCGGTCGGCGCACATCGGGATCGGCAGGTAGACCGTGTGCCGCTGCGAACCGAGCGCGACGTAGGCGCAGCTCAGATCGGCGGGGAACTCCGCATCCGGCTCGAAGGTGACGCCGCCGAGCGAATAGACCTTCTGATCCGCGTATCTGCGGATGTAGGGGCCGCGCCCGCGTTTGATCGCCATCTTCGGCGCGTCGGCGATGCGCGAAGCGGCGAAGCAGTCGGCAACGCCGAGCTTGCGCCCCGTGCCGCGGAGTTCGGTGAAGAATTTTCTGACGACCCCCTCGCGGACCTGATCGTTGGGATTGAGGGCGATCCTGCGCACCGAGTCGCTCTCCATGCCGGGGAACTTCCAGCCGTTGGCGTAGACGCAGTAGTCCGCCGTCACTTCGTGGATCTGCATCCTGCCGCCGGGCGAATATTCTACGACGAACGCCCGCTTCGGGTCGGCGATCATGGCGATGTCGCCGTTGCCGAAGTATTGACCCAATTTCACAATCTGCCGCAGTCGCGCCACTGCGGCTTCGGCGGTGGCGCACTCCGAGGCGATGGTCTGCCATGTCCAGCACGCCGTGACCCACTGACCGTCTTCGCGCTTTGTCGCCTGCCGGCGGTTCGGGTCGATCGGGCGGCGCACGTCGTCGCCCTGATTGGCGATGAGGACCAGTCCGCACTCGTTCATCGCAAACGCCGCCTGATCCCTTTCCAGCCCGACGCGCAGCCAGCGGAATTTGCCCGGCATCTGCCGGAAGTCCGCATCCAGCGGCCGCCGGTAACTGTCGCGGCATTTGTGGATCAGCATGCCGCCGGTGGCGGAACTCGACGGCGGGATGATCCAGCTGGTGCAGGCCGTCGCCGCCGATACCGCGCATAAGGCGCACAGAATACCCGATGCTGTCCGTCCCGTCATTTCGTCACCCCGCTCCGGGAACCGTATCTTCTTATCTGTTCATCCATGAATTTCCGGATCTCCGCCGCCTGACGCCGCTCGAGTTCGGCGAGCATCCGCAGCGCCTCGCGGCGGCCGCTTCGCCGCAGCTGGTGGCGCGCCGTCATCCGGATCCGGCGGAACTCCTCGAAAAGTCGTTGTTCGAAGTCTCGCAGCGCTTCGGCGAAAGCCGGATCGCTGCCCGCCGCGCGGCGCAGGATCTCCGCCTGCTCACACCACGCGGCGTTCGGGAACTCCGCCTGATCGGCGACGCCGAACGCGACCGGCAGATGCGGCGAGTGGCGCGGCGCCCCCGCCGCGACATAAATCGCGGACATCACTTCGGGGAACTCGTCGTCGGCTTCGAAGATCACGCTGCATTTGGAGGCGTTTCCGCAGGGGCCGAGGCGGAGACGGTGGACTCCGAAGACTTCGTCGTGCCGCGCCAGCCGCAGCGACTCGGCGAGCGACACCCCCTGCGTCTCCACGCACTCGGCAAGTTTACGCGCGAGCATCGTCTCGCGCGCCCTGTGGAGCCACAGCCGCTCAAGGTCGAGGTGCAGCACCGAGAACAAGGCCGGCAGCCGCCAGGTGTGCGAATAGACGCAGTATCCGGCGCGGACCTCCTCCGCGTCGAAGCGGTTGGGCGAACACTCGACCGCAAAGGCGCAACGCGGGTCGGAGACCATGAAGATCGCGCCTCCTTTGAGTTCGCGCTCCCGGATCGCGTGCCGCAGCATTCGCACCGCCGCCGGGGCGTCGGCGGCCGTGAGAACGGTCTTTTCCGCCAGTTCGGCGCCGGTGGACGACGCGCCGGGATTTTCTCGATCGAGATGGGGGGACATTTCCTGCGCGACGATGCACACGCCGCGCGAGTTCATGAAGACCCCGCCGCCGACGTGGATCACCCCGAAGTTTCGGGCCGTCGGGCGTCGGTACTGCGGCATCGCCTCCGCGTCGCCGCAGTGGTGGGTAAGCATCCGGCGGCTGTACGAAAGATCAGGCGTCACCAGCCACATCGTATCCGCATACAGCCCGCACGCGCATAGTGCGGAAAGAGTCGAAAGCAGTCTTTTCATCGGTGTTTTCCCTCCGGAGAAGGCGGTCGGCGGATCGCCGCGACGATTTTTTTCATGTTGTCGGCGAGCGCCGGCAGCAGTTGTTCATCCGGGAGCGGCAGCGACAGAAACGACGCCAGTTCGTAGGCGACATTGTGACAGTAGGTGTCCGAACCGAAGACGAAGCGTTCGATGCCCAGCCGCTCAATCGACTTGCAGAGCGACCTTTCGCAGCAGAAGGAGGCGCAGACCTCCAAATGGACGTTGGGCGCAGACTCCGCCAATTCCTCCGCTTCCATGCGGCCGCGCAGATTGCCGCCGGAGTGCCCGAGCAGGAACTGCGCGTTCGGGTAAAGTTTGACCGTATCCTTGAGCATGGCGGGGGAGTTCCAGTTGTCGCCCCAGTTGTGGCCGAGCACTGCCAAATGATAGCGGTCGGCGTACTGCCACAAGGGTTCGAAACGCGGGTCGTCGAGGCGGATCTGCCAGTACGAGCAGAGCGTCTTGAAGCCGATGAAGAAATCGCGGCTGAAGAGGTCGTCCAATACCTCCTCGGTCCACAACTCCGCGAAGAATGGGTTGTACGGCACATAGCCGTAAAGCCGGTCGGGGAATGCCTGAGCGCGCCGTTCCAGTTCGCGCGTTAACTCCAGCGGCTTGCCGCGCAGACCGGGGATCAAACAGGATTTGGTAATTCCGAGTTTGTCGAGGACGCCGACGATGTCGTCCAGCATCCCCTCCTGATCGTCGTGACCGCGGATGATCCAGCCGTCGGGGCGGGTGTTGCTGCCCCAGTGGCTGTGCGCGTCCCAAATCTCGACGCCTTCGAGTTTCTTGCCCTCGCGCAAGGTCTTCCACAGCGGCTTTTGCGAGAAGTCGGGATCCGGGGCGAGCGGTTTTTCGAGCGCCGGGACGCCGAGCAGTTTTTCCAAATTGCCGTGGGCGACGAGTTCCTTTTCCTCCGGAGTGAAGTCCGCCTGCGCCAGCGCCCCCTGCGACGCTCCGCAGGTGGCGGCGAAGTTGAAGCCGTAGAGCAGCCGGTCGATGCCGAATTCGTCGCGGATCAACTCCAAGACATGGTTGATGTGCAGTATCGACGTATCGACGTAGAAGTTCGGTACCGCGCGCATCGCGTCGAAGGCGGAGTTCATGCCGACCCACATCTGCCGTGTCACGACGAACGACACTCGCGGGTAACGCTCGCCGAGATAGATGAAGTCGTCGGTGTAGTCCCCCTTGGCGCGGATGGAGTCGAACATGAAGAGCGGTCCGAATTCCGCCAGCGCTTCGATCAGCGCCTCGAAGCGGCGCGGGCGGATCGCGTTGGAGATCCGGAATGCCCGCACCTTGCCGGAGGCGGCGACGGAGCGCATGTATTCCATCCTGCCGGTGCGGTAGAAATCCGGCGGGGTGAGGCAGAAGATCGGGAACAGCCGGTCGGAGTAGGGACCGATCTCCTCCAGCAGTTCCCGGTTGCCGCCCATGGTCGAGCCGCTTTGGGCGTACTCGTGGTACACGAGCGAACGATCCACGGCGAGGCTGTCCATATGTCTGATGAGTTCGGAGGCGTGGGAAAAATCCCCGACGTTCTGCCAGTTCCTGCCGATCACGGCGTTGCAGTTGAAATAACGCATTTGGTATCAGTTTCCCGTTATGCTCAGTCGATGGCGATCTCGTCACCGAGGTTCAAATACTTGCGGCCGCACCCCAGCGTGGATTCGATGAAGTACACGGGGGCGGTCTGCCGATGCTGCTCCTCCTCGATCGCCCGGCGGAAGTCCGGCGCGGTGATCACGGTGAAGCGGAATTCGTGTTCTCCCTTGTCGCAGATGGGGTAGGTGGACTCCTCCGGCATGATGAACGGGGTCTTGTGCGCATAGTAGGGCGAACGCAGCAGCGTCAGCCGCAGCGTTCCGCCTGGCTGCAGATCGCAGCCGTAGATGTCGCGGCTGACCACCGCCAGCGCCCGATCAGGTCCCAGCAGCGCCGCGGAGTTGTAAAACGGCAGTTCCCGACCGTCGGCGGGGCGTTCGATGATGCCCCCGGGACAGCCGAAGTCCGCGCCCGTGACCTTGAAATCCGGCGTGATGCCGAGTTTGACCATTTCGTGGCGGCCGTTCCAATTGACGCAGAGGCGGAAACGCACCGCCGATTCGCGGCGGTAGAGGCGCGTTTCCAGCGTGAATTCGCCCGCCGGACACGCCCAGCGCTGGATGCCCCAGACGAGCAGCGGCCCCGCCGAAAGCACCTTGACCTCGTGCTCCGCCGGGGTGAACGACCGGCGGGGCAAGGTCTTGTAGCGGCTCATGTCGTGGCTCCAGGTGTCGGAGTCGTCGTCGATCACGTCGAGGCGCATTCCGATCGCGGCGAACGCGGCGCGGAACTCCGGAGCGTACTTTTCGTCCGGCTCCGGCGGCGGCACCGGGGCGTCGGGGAGGCGCTTGATCCGGAGTTCCCGCCGCCCGCCGGCGGGGATATCCAGCGCCAGAGTGTAGCGGTTGATGCGGATGTCGCCCGCTTCGCCGATCAGTTCCTGAAATGGCAGTTCGGCCTCGTTTTCGTCGAGTATGGCGACGGTCGGGTGGCGATCCCTGCGGTAGCCGAGCCACGGTTCGAACTCGACCAGTCCCTTGAAGGCGCGGTCGGAGGCGTTGTGGAACACTGCCCGCTGTACGGCGTCAGGGCGCAGCGTATTGTGATCGACCCGGCGGACGATCGCCGCGGCGAGACCGCGCGCACCGGCGGCGACGCCGCCGAGTTCGGCGATGGTCTGATCCATCGCGCTCTTTATCGAACACCCGCCCATGAGGTCGTGAAATTCGTTGAACATCAAGGTGCGCATCCACTTGCCGAGGCGGCGCTCCGTGCCGGACGGAACCGCGTCGGCGTGGCGCTTCATCAGAAAGCGCGCCTGCTTCAAGGTCTCCTCGCCGCGGCGGTGGAGTTGTTTGATGTGGTGCATCACGCTGTAACACCCGATCGCATGCTGTTGGAGTTCCTCGCGCACCACCGGCAGGATCGTGCCCGAGGCGGCGAGGTCGTCGAAGAATTTACGCGGGTGACTGAACTCGAGTTCCACCCCGGGTTCCCACTCGCGGCGCGACATGAGGTATTCGATCTCGCGGCGGGTCGGACCGCCGCCGTGGTCGCCGACGCCGACGAAGCACAGACACTCGTCAAGCCCCTGCCCGCGGGCGACCTTCAGCGTAGCATTTACGTTGCGGTCGACCTGTTCCAACGTACCCTTGGTGAAGTAATATTGTATCCGGCAGACGGTGATCGACTTGCCGTTCGGGGACTCCCAGCGGAACACATGTCCGGGCAGACGCATCTCGTGCTCGCCGGGACGCATCATTATGTAACTGTCGACCCCGCAGGCGCGGTAGAAGTCCGGCAGCGTCGCGGCGTGACCGAAACTGTCCACGTTGTAGCCGACCGTGGGACGCGCCCCCAGACGCGCGAAGATGTCGCGCGAGACTTCCGCCTGCATGGCGAAGGACTCGGGAGAGGGCTGGTTGCAGTCGGGCTGGATGTACCAGTTGCCGACCACCTGCCACCTGCCGGACGCGACGTGTTTTTTGACCCGCTCGTAAATATCGGGAGCGCAGAACTCCAGCACCTCATAGAACCATGCCTCGCCGCGGGTGATGAAGATCTCCGGATAGTCGTCGAGCAGATCGCAGGCGGTGCGCGCCGTCGCCACCACTTCGTCCATGCCCTGTTCCTTGTTCCACAGCCACACCGGGTCGAGGTGGGAGTTCAATATGATATGTACTTTCATCTTAACCGATTCCGATTGAAAAACGCCGAAATTTCGGTCAGTTGACCGTCTTGCAGACCACATAATCCTTTTGCAGGGTCGCGGTGTCGAAATTGCCGCTCCCCGTCTCGCCCTTGGCGATCCGGTAGTACGGGATCACCCGCGAGTAGTAGTACTGTCCGAACACATCGCCGCCGACGATGGACCCCTGATGCCCGTAAAATTCCTTGAGTTCGTCGCCGGCGACGCTGTGCGCGTTGCCGGCGACGGTGACGAAGTTCACCCTGCCGTTGTGCGCCGCCGTGAGCGCGCCCCAGTCGTCGGCGGGACCGACGATGACCAGCCGGGAGTCCAGACGCCCGACGGCGTTCGCGGAGTCGCCGATCCAGATCTGCCGCGACGGCGAAACGCTCTCGTTGACGACCGTCAGCGGACGGAAGGAGTTGTAGGCACCCGTCACGCCTTTTTTGTAGCACTGCGAATCGATGTTCTCGATGCCGATGCCGCCGATCTTGTCCTTGTTGGTCATGACGACTGCGCCGTAGCACTCGTAGCGGGTGTCGTCCAGCTTGGGCTTGAGTGCCGGACAGACCGCGAATTTCGGGATCTCCGGCCGTTTGTCGTACGGACTCTCCGGCACCGAGACCGCAAAGTACTTGCCCCGGGTCAGCGCCTGCGGCCACGGCTGGAAGGCGCTCTTGCCGTCGCTCGGCTTGGTGCCGGAGTTGCCCGGCCAAAAGCCTTTGTGGTCGTCGGCATAACTCCTGGCGACGATGCCCATCTGTTTGAGGTTGCTGATGCAGCGCGCGGCGTTGGCCCGCGAACGTGCGGATTGCAGCGCCGGAAGCAGGATCGCCGCCAGAATGGCGATGATCGCGATCACGACCAGCAGTTCGATCAATGTAAAGTTCTTTTTCAAGTTTTTCCTCCCTTCACTCTCGATCATGCCAGTTTGGTGAACTTCAGTACGCTGTCCACGAGCGCAAATCCCCAACCCGCGTAATCGCCGGATTCGATCGCGGCGCCGCAGGAGAGGTCCTCCGCGACCACCGTCCCCTCAACCGCGAGCGAGAAGACCGCTTCGGAGGCATCCGTCACCTCGGCGATGCTCCACCCCGCCCGCGCCTGCCCGGCGTCGGCGAAGTTGATCGCCACCCGGGTGTGCTCGGCGAAGGCGGTGTCGGTCCAGACGAGCGCCGCCGTATCCGCCAGCACATCCGAACGGTCGGTGAAGTCGAACTTCCACGACGTGTTGACGACATCCCTGCCCGCCGCGGTATCGAGTGTCAGCGCCGTGTTTCCCGCGATGTCGATCGCGCCGAAGCCGCCGACCGCGCCCGTGAACGTGCCCGTATAATCGGCGAAGGTCAGCGCCTCGCTGACGCCCTCCGTGCCGATGTAACTGTATCCGAAGACGTCGCAGTCCTGGTCGCCCGCACCCGTGAAGATCACGTTCGCGTCGCCCGTCACGGTGTCGCCGACAAGCTGTCCCTTGGCGTAGATCGCGCCCGTGATGGTGCCGCCCGAGACTGTGATCGTCACGTTTCCGGCGCTCGTCGTGCCGCCCGAGGTCGAGTGGGTGCCGCCGCCGAAGACGTTCGTCACCGTGCCGCCGGAGATCGTGATGTTAACGTCGCCGACTTCGCTTTTGGCGTTCTTCTGCGCCCAGCCGCCGCCGTAGACGTTGCCCATGACGCCGCCGGAGATCGTGATGTTAACGTCGCCGACCTTGGCGTAGACGCCGTCGCTGCCGTTGGCGGTGTTGTCGCTCGCAAACGCGCCGCCGAAGATCCCGCGACCGCCTTGAGCGCCGCCCCAGTTGCCGCCGGATACGGCAAGCGTCACGCTGTCGACCGTATAGACGGGCGCGAGTTTGGCGTCGTCGTGCCCGGTGGCGTAGCCGCCGGCGAAGCAGCAGAACTTGCTGTTATCGGCGATGCCGCCGGCGAGCGTGATCGTCACGTCGCCCGCCGTGTGCAGCGGAGCCGTCGCCGCCGTGGTGCTGATCGTACCCGCCTTGACCGCCGACGCGCCGTAGATGTTGCCCTTGACGCGGTCGGTCGTCCGGGTGGCGTCGGTGCGCATCGCGATCGTGGTGTCGATGTCGCCGACGGTCGTCCGGGTGCCGGTCTTGGCATAGTTGGCCAGAGCTCCGGCGTAGAAGTCCTTGGCCAACGTGTTTCCGCTTGAAACGATCGCGCTCACGTGGTTCGTCACGTTGCCGAAGCCGCCGAGGTAGGTGAGGCCGTAGTTGTTGTTGTAGCCGACGAGTTCCACGCCGCCGACGGTCCCGCCCGCCGCGGCTCCGGCGGCGAAGTTGCCGAGCATCCCCGCGCCGTGGACGAGGTAGCGGATCGTGCCGCCGTAGTTGCCTTCCGCGCCGTAGAGCGTCGCGTTCGACGCCATCTGCGTGCTGTCGAGGTCGAGCCACGCGTCGCCCGCGATATTGGCGCCGGCAAAGGTTATGGCGCTGCCCGCGCCGAGCGCCACGTCTTCCCACAGCAGCGCCCGGTCGCCATTGTTGATCGTCGCACCGCTCTGGGTGAGGTCCGCCGCCTCGGTGGTGCGGATCTCGGATCTTATATCGTTCGCCTCGACCTTGAAGGTCGTGCCGTCGGCGGCGACGGTGTACTTGCGCCCCTGGTAGAGCGGGTTGAGGTATTCGCCCGTGCCGATCCGGGTATCGAAGCCCTGATAATTCACCGACAATTTGACGCCGCTGTTGCCCGTATCCGCCAGCGTGTAAACGGTGTCGAGTTCGGCGTCGGCGATCCGGATCGCCGCCGAGATGTCGGCGAGCGAATCGAATACCGCCGTGGCCGCGTTCGCGTCGGCGAGACTGAGGTTGACCTCGGCGGCGGCGGCGGCGACGAGACCGTTGACTCGGGCCCCTCCCAGAACATCCGTCCGTCCGCCGTCGGCGACCGTGCCGCCGTTGAGCACCGCGCCGCTTGCGAGATACAGCGCGCCGCCCGAAGATATGACCGCGTTGGCGAGCGTTCCGTCGTTGACGCCTACGTTTCCGCCTGCGATGGCGGTGATGTCGTACGCCTGTGCTCCCGTCCGAATGCCGAGATAGGTCGATTTGCCGCCGCCGACGGTGGCGGTGTCGAGCCGCGTGTCGGAAGTGTCGACGTACACCCGGCCGTAGACGATGCTTAGGTCTTTCGCGTCCGCGGCGTTGCGGATGTTGACTTCGCCGTTGCCGAGCACGCTGATGCCGCTCGCCAGCGTGTTTTCGCTGTCGGCGGTCAGCAGCGCGTTGCCGGAGACCGTGCCGCCGTCGAGCGTCGCCCCGGCGTAGAGCCGGAAGTATCCCTTGGCAGTGCCCTTGCCGGTAACGAAAATATCATTTGCCGTACCGCTGACAAAAGCGCTGGCGCCGTAAACATTGACCGAACTCGCCGTCGCTCCCGCCTTGACGTTGAGCAGTCCGGCGCCGATGACATCCGCCCCGTCTACCGTACCGCTTATGAGCGCGTTGCCGCCCGAGATGCGGACCGCCGTCGCCGCGGCGTCGTCCTTGACATCGAGCACACCGGATTCGAGCACGGTAACGGAGTTGGCGGTCGCGCCACCCGAGATCCAAGCACTGCCGGCGACTCCGTCGGTGCCGTTGATGACGGCGCCGTTCAAGGTGGCGTTCTGATAGACTTTGAACTGCAGTCCCGCGGCGGAAACGACCGCGTTGCCGACGGTCGAGCTTTCGCGGATCTCCGCCGAACCGCCGGCGAGGATCCGCACGCCGTCGACCACGGCGGTGGAGCCGTTGACGGTGACGAAGCCGTTGCCGCTCACCACCACGTTCCCGCCCGTCGCGCCGTTGTAGAAACGCAGCGTGCCGCGCGAGATGCCGTCGCCCGTGATCTCCGCGCCGTCAAGCGTGACGCCGCTATTGATCAAAAGCTCGTATCCGGAGACCTTGTAGTCTGCGAGCTGCGCCCCGGCATGCGCGTAGTGGGTCGCCCCGGCGTACACGGTGACGCCGGTCGCCGAACCGCCGCCGGAGACCGTCAGCGTCGCCCCGGTGTTGACGGTGAGGTCGGACGTCCGGCCGCCGTCGGAAACGTGCATCTGAGCTCCCGCGACCAGCGAAGTCGCGTCGACGAGCGCGCCGGTGCGCACATAGGCGTAAACACCGCTGCCGAACTCGAATCCGCTCATATAGGCGCTGCTGCCCGATGCGACCATGGTGAAGAGCGCGCCGTCGAGAGTCCCGCCCAGCGCGGAGGCCCCGGCGGAGACGCGCAGCATACCGGCGGACGCGGCGTTCGCCGTGATGCCGTGTACCGTGCCGCCCTGCGCGAAGACGCTGCCGCCCGCCTTGATGACCATTCCGGCGGCGCTGTTCCCCGCGAGGACGTTGGCGCTCGCGCCCGAAAAGACGTTCACGGTCGCTTCGGAGACCGCGTCGACGCCGTGGAGAATCGCCCCGGAGGAAAGATTCACCACCGTGCCGCTGTCGGCGACGAGACCGGAGATCCTTCCGAGACTCGCCACGTCCGCCGTGACGCCGGACGCTATCATGCCGGAGATCTGTCCGCCAGCCTGAATATCTACCGTGCCGCCCGAGATGCGGACGTTCACCGCGGAACCGTTGGCGAGCGTGAGCGTGGTGCTCCGCACATCGGTGTCGCTGACTTTGCCGTTGTTGCTCACGATCAGTATCGACCCGCTGTCGATCAGCGAATCGCTCAGCACCGCGTTGTTGACGTTGACCGTCGCCCCGTCGGAAGCGTAGATGTCGTTCAGCGCCCCCTGAAAGGTGGTGAGCATCGTGTTCGCGCCGGTGGCGGAGAGGGTGTTGACCGTCAGACCGGGACGGATCCACAACTTCGCGCCGCCCTGAATGCGGCCGCCGTTGATGGAACCGGTGACCGCCGCCGCCGAACTGATGAAACCGCCGTTCATCCGCAGATCGTTGACGGTGACGGCGCCGGAGAGGAGCAGCGAACCGCCGGTCAAGACGGTGAGTTTGTCCACCGCGACGCCGCCGGCGATGAAGGTCCGGTTGCTGTTCGCGACCGTGATGTCCTGAGCGGTCGCCCCGGCGTAGATGTAGAGCTGCGCATTGGCGTTGGCGGTCACGCCGATCGCCGAAGCGCCGCTGCTGACGTAGACGGCGCCGGAACTCAAAATCTGCGCGTTCTTGAGCACGCCCAGAGAGTTGACGACCGCACTGCCCGTCGAACCGTTGTAACCGTCTATGGTCGCGCCGTCCACCGTCGCCGCCGCGATGCGCAGCCGCGCCGTGCCCATGCCGGAGACGACCACGTTCTTCGCCGTCGCGCCGGCGCGGACTTCACCCGAACCGCCGGCGAGCAGTCGGACGCCGTCGACCACGTCGCCCGCGCCGTCCATGGTCACGAACGCGTTGCCGCTCATCACGACGTTCGAGCCGGTCGCGCCGACATAGAAGCGCAGAGTACCGCGCGTGGAACCGCTTTCGCCGACGGTCGCGCCGTTCAACGTAACTCCGCTCGAGACTTGAAGCTCAACACCCGAGACGGTATAATTTTTGAGCGTCGCCCCCGCCTGCGCCGAGTGCCACGCGCCGCCGAAAAGCGTCACATTGGTCGCGGCGTCGCCGTTGGAGACGGTTAGACTGCCGCCCGCAAGCACCGTGACCGTCGCATCCTCGTCGGAATCAAGTCCGTAGACCTTGGCGGCGCTGGAGACGATCAGCGTGGCATTGTAGACCTTGATGTTCGAGTCGATCGAACCGCTGACCATGCTGCCCACCGCGCCGTCGCGGAAAGCGACATTGTTCAGCCTGGCGGCGTACTGCGTGTAAAGTCTTCCGCCGGTGATATTTGCACTGCTCAATGTCGTGCCGTTGATGAGTATCTCCTGCGCGTTGACGGCGGTGAGATTGTTCACCGTGCCCGCCCAGGCGCTCAACGTGCCGCCGTTCATGGTCACGTCTTCGATCAGCGCCTTGCTGCGGACGCGGACCACGCCGTTGCTTCCGATCGCGATGTCGCCGTTGCGCACCCCGTTCGCGCCGTTGTCGATGTACAAAATGCCGCCGGAGAGCACGTTGCAGTTGGAGGCGGCGGCATCGACGGTGAGTCCGACGCTCTGCGCGTAGGGTTCGTCGGCGACATACGCTTCGTTGGCGATCGCGGAGCCGTTGAGAACGCCTTCGTTCAGCGTGATCGCCGCCGAACCGGCGGTGTACGCCAGAAACGCCAGCCCCTCGCCGAAGTGCGATACGGTGCCGAGCAGATGGCCGATCTCGTGCGCCGCGACGTCGAAGAGCGCCGCGTCGGAGGAGGAGGCGTCGAGGTTCACGAAGGCGTTGCCGCCCTTGCCCTGCGTCTCCGCCAGTCCCGCAAAGGGGATTTTTGCCGCCTTGCCGACGTAGACGCGGGACTTCGCATCGTCCGAGAATTCGACCGCGTTTCCGAAGCGGCGGCGCAGAGCGGAAGCGAGCCGCGCCGCTCGCGGTATCGACAGCCCGGCGGGGCGTACCCGCACGTCGGGAATGAAACCGTACTCTCCGCGGTAATCAATGCTTTCGACTCCACCGAGATCCAATGCGATGCGGATAGTGTTCGGATCGGATTGATGCAACATTTTGTCTTCTCCCTGAGTTGGGGGTTGTTATGATATCGGTGCGTTATTCCAATTCGAAGTATTTGCGCGCGCACCCGAGGGTGGACTCCAGAAAATAGATCGGCTTTTCCTGTCGCGCCGCTTCGTCGTCGACCTCTTCCGGGGTGGCGTCGAAGAGCAGTGTGAATTCGAAATCGTGCTCGCCGCGGTCGCAGATGGGATAAACTGAGTTTTCCGGCACCGCGAACGGATCCTTGTGTGCGTAGTACGCCGAGCGCAGCAGCGTGAGCCGCAGCGTCCCGTCGTGCCGGATGTCGTATCCGTAGATGTCGCGGCTGACCGCCGTCAGCGAGCGCTTTTCTCCGGCGAGCGTCACAAAGTTGTAAAGCGGCAACTCCCGGCCGTCGGCGGCGCGGTCGATAGTGCCGCCCGGACATCCGGCGCGGACGGAACCCAGTTCGAACGGGGGCGCGATCCGCAGTTTTGCCATCTGCTGACGCCCGTTCCAAACGGCATGGACGCGGAAGCGCAACGTGGGATCGTTGCGGTAAAGGCGGATCTCCATTTCGAAATCGCCGGCTGGGCAGCGCCACTTCTGCAACCCCATATAGAAGAACGGCCCCACCGAGAGCACCTGAAACACACCGTCGCCCGGGACGAAGGAGTATTCCGGCTCCATTTCGTAGCGGCTCATGCCGTGGCTCCAGGTGTCGGAGTTGTCGCGGATGATGTCGAGTCTTATATTCAACGCTTCGACCGCGCGCTTGAACAACTGGATCGGCAATGTATCGGGCTGTTCGATGCCCGGCGCCGGAGCGTCCGGCAGCCGACGGATCCGGAGTTCGCGACGACCGTCGGCGGGGATCGCGAGCGGCAGCGTGTAACGGTTGACCCGCACGTCGCCCGCTTCGCCGAAGAGCTGCTGGTATTCGAGCGTTCTGCCGTTTTCGTCGATAATCTCGACGGTGGGGCGGCGGTCCTTGCGGTAACCGAGCCACGGTTCGAACTCCACGAAGCCGTTGAAGTCCTTGCCCGAAACATTGCAGAAGACCGCCCGCTGTTCGGGATCCGGCTTCAAGGTGCGGTGCGCTTCCCGGCGCAGGATCGTCGCCGCCAAATTGCGCGCGCTCGTCCACACGCCGCCCAGTTCGGAAATGGTGTTGTCCATCGCGCTCTTTATCGAACACCCGCCCATGAGATCGTGAAATTCATTAAACAGCAGTGTTTTGGCGCAGTCGGCAAGTTCTTCTTCCGCCCCCGGCGGCAACGACTTCGGGCAACGCTCCGCCAGGCGGCGCGCCTGCTTCAGCGTCTCCTCGCCGCGGCGGTGGAGTTGTTTGATGTGGTGCATCGAAGTGTAACAGCCGATCGCGTGCTGCTGCAGTTCCTCGCGCACCACCGGCAGTTCGATGCCCTTCTCCGCCGCCTCCGCCAGCGCCGCGTCGAAGTACGCCCGCGGATGGCTGAAGACCAGTTCCACCCCCGGCGCCCATTTGCGGTGCGCGAGGTAGTATTCGATCTCGCGGCGGGTCGGACCGCCGCCGTGGTCGCCGACGCCGACGAAGCACAGGCAGTGGTCGATCCCCGGCGTCGCGGTGGTGAGCGCAACATCGATGGTGTCGGGCAGATTCTCCGGCGCTCCGGTGGTCTGGTAACGCTTGAGGCGCGCCACGGTGATCCGGCTGCCGCCGGGGGATTCCCAGAGGAAAAGATGTCCCGGCAACGGCATCTCGCGCGTGCTCGGGCGCATCATTATGTAACTGTCGACCCCGCAGGCGCGGTAG
>Ga0208297_1000871_pt1 | contig 42174 bp, 37 predicted proteins | sample LMS_cellobiose_e_FD_187367 | JGI IMG/M metagenome (GOLD analysis project Ga0208297, IMG submission 187367) | Rumen-fistulated moose microbial communities from Alaska, USA - LMS_cellobiose_enrichment (SPAdes) (version 2) | ecosystem: Host-associated > Mammals > Digestive system > Stomach > Rumen... | reverse complement strand
TGCGGCATTGTCCGTACAGGATCGAAATCTGTCGAGCTCTGCTGGGGAATAGGCTCTTACGGAGCCCATCAATGGACGGTCTCATTTACGGTAAAGGGCCTTGTCCAGAGTCTCTCGGATGCGGATGCATTCAATTTCATGTTCATCAATCCCGGCCTTTCTTCGCCTCCTCAGCATGCCAAGCTTACTATCTACAATGCAACCGGAGGTCCGGAATGGACTTATGACAATACCCGGGTCTGGGGATTCGGCTTCTACGGCGATATCAATGTCGTGGATGGTACCATTGTAGCTGAATCATCGGAGCCATTCGAGTACAGAAGCTCTATGATTGCTATGGTCAGCTTCAATAAGGGGATGTTCACTCCGTCCGTCTCGAGAGACATGAGCTTTGACGAGATGAAGGCCCGGGCTCTAGAAGAGAGTTCTTATTCGGATTCCGACAAGGCGGCAAAGAGATTCTTTGCGATGCTGCTTGGCTTTTTCGCTCTGATTCTCGGCGGACTGCTTTACATCGGTATAGAAACGGCCCGCGGGCGCATTTATAAAAAGAGCGTATATGGCAGTGCAAAGATAGACAGCTATTTCCGTGAGGCTCCCTTCTCAAAATCGCTTCCCGCAGCCTGGTATACTCTCCAGAGCGGAGGAAGGTTTAATCCCGAGGGTAAGATGTCAGATCTCGTCTCGGCCTTCTTCCTCAAATGGATCCTTGAAGGTGGTCTTACCGTCACTCCGGATCCCCGCAACTCAAAGAGGGTGAATCTTGGATTCAAGGACGGTTATGTAATTGAGGACGAGTCCGAGCAGGCGCTATACGGAATGGCGTTTGAGGCTAGCGGAGCCAACCATGTCCTCGAGTCCGGAGAGTTCGAGAGGTGGTCGGGAGAGCATGTCTCTAGAATCAATGCCTGGCCTTCGAGGGTTAAGATTGCAGGAGGCCGCTGGATGAGGGAAAAGGGTTATCTGTCAGGTAGTTCCTTCACTGAAGCGGGACAAAAGGAAGCTACGAATCTTATTGGATTCAAGAACTTCCTCAAAGACTTTACCCTTTCCAAAGAGAGGGAGGCGGTTGAGGTTGGACTCTGGAAGGACTATCTGGTCTATGCCGGCCTATTTGGCATTGCAGACAAGGTGGCAAAGCAGTTCCAGAAGCTTTATCCGGTTGAATTCAAGGAGTATACCCAGTCCATAGGAATGGATGTTCCCAATCTTATGAGGTCAATCAATTATACCTCCAATATGTCGACGTCGATGGTCAACCGTGTGGCCAACCATACCACAGGAAGTATTGGCGGTTTCGGCGGAGGAACGTCCTTCGGCGGCGGAGGCGGCTTCTCCGGCGGAGGCTTTGGCGGTGGAGCTAGATAATAAGTTAATAATCTGAATATGAGAAAAATAGTTTCTTTCCTTTTGGCATTTTTCGCCATATCCCTTTCGCTTGGAGCTCAGGCTGTATCGGGCGGGCAGCCTCAGGCTGGTCTTCCTTCGTTCAATCCCAACGAAAGCAGGCAGGAGATCCGCTTCTCAGGGGCTTATAAAGGCTATATCGGGAGTTACAGCAACGTGCCTCAGGGCTACGTGTTCTCTCTCGACTATAAAAGATTCTCTGCCAAGGGATTCGGCTATGGCTTGGGAGCTGAGGTAGTCAGGGACAATGTATCTTCGGGAGGAGGTTTCGGAGTCCCTCTAAGGGTGGCGTACCGTTCGCCTGTTGTCAGCTCCGGCTATAATGTGGCCTACGGCGCGTATAATGCAGCCAGTATTGCTCTAAGGAACCGTAACAGGTTGAATCAGAAGGATACATGGATTGATATGCTCGGATCGCTGATTCTCTCTATGTTCTCGCGGGCGGAGGTATTCGCAGGTCTTACTCCCGGGTGCCTTATGGGAGACAGCGTGGTACTGCCCTATGCTCCCGGCGAGGCTTCGGCGGAGCAGGGAATCATCAAAGACGGAGGTTTCTACCTCTCCGCCGATGCCGGATTCAGTCTTTGCTACAGGCTGTATAGGTTCAATATCTCCCTTACTCCTGCCGTGCATTACTTTATCGTCGATCCCTACCGCTATCAGGAAGCGGCTTTGAGTACAAAGCCCGTGAGGTGGCAGTACACTGTAGGCCTTGGACTTGGATATCTTTTCTAGTATGAGGAAGTTAATAGTAATTCTTATTACCCTTGTCCCCCTTCTTGCAGGGTGCAGTGAGTCCATGGATGAGCTTGCAGAAAGGGTATTCGATCTTGCCAGGGAGCAATACAAAGCAATGGATACCACTCTTGGAGAGGGAGAGCTTCCAAGGACATTCCAAGGAGATACCCTTCTTACGAGCACAAGCGCTTGGTGGGGCTCCGGTTTCTATCCCGGAAGTCTCTGGTACATATATTATTACACTGGGGATTCTGAGGTCAAGGCTCTGGCAGAAAAGTATACTGAAAGGCTTTACAAAGAGTCTCTCAAGGCAAGGAGCCATGATATCGGTTTCATGATAAACTGCAGCTACGGCAACGCTCTCCGAATTACCGGAGAGAGCAAGTATGCCGCCCCGATGCAGACGGCGGCCATCGAACTTGCAAAACGTTTCAACAGCAAGGTCGGATGTACCCGCAGCTGGAATTTCAGCCCTAAGGGGAAGAATGTTACATGGGAGTTTCCGGTGATCATCGACAATATGATGAACCTCGAGCTTCTCGAAGAGGCCTATAAACTCACGGGTACCGACTCTCTCGACGTTATTGCGAGAACCCATGCCAACACAACGATTCTCAATCACTTCCGGGAAGATTATTCGTCCTTCCATGTGGTTGATTATGACCCTTTGGACGGCCATGTGCGTATGAAGATGACCCACCAGGGATACTCCGATGATTCGGCATGGGCGAGGGGACAGGCTTGGGGCTTGTACGGATTCACTATGATGTACCGGGAGACTGATGATTCGACGTATCTCGCCCAGGCTGAAAAAATTGCTGCGATGCTCCTTCAGAGGCTTCCCGATGACGGGATTCCATATTGGGATTTCGATGCTTCCGAGATTCCGAATGAACTCAAAGACGCTTCTGCCGCCGCGATTATGGCATCTGCTCTTGCCGAGCTTTCCGGCTATACGGCATCGGCCGAAAAGGCCGCCGCATATAAGGCGATGGCCGAAAAACAGGTGCGGACTCTTGCCGGGCGTAAGTATTTGGCAAAAGAGGGGGATAACGGACATTTTCTCTTAAAGCACAGTGTCGGCAATCATCCGGGCGACTCCGAGATGGATGTTCCCCTCACATATGCGGACTATTATTTCCTTGAAGCAATATTAAAACTTACTGACAGGTTATGAAAAAAGGCCTTGCCATCGCTTTGACCGTTCTCCTTGCCGGAGTACTTGTCTTCTGTCTCATTCCGAGAGAGAGGTATGTCGTTCTCGTTTCGCTGGACGGGTTCCGGTGGGATTATCCCACTCTCTACGATGCCCCCAATATCGATGAAATCGCTGAGGACGGTGTATCGGCAGATATGTTCCCGTCCTATCCTGCTTCGACATTCCCAAATCATTATGCGATTGCAACAGGATTGGTCCCCGATCATAACGGCTTGGTAAACAATTCTTTCTGGGCTCCGGACCAGCAGGCGTACTACTCTATGGGCGGCCCCAACAGAAGTAAAGCCGAGTTTTTTCTCGGAGAGCCGATATGGCTGACAGCCCAAAGGCAGGGACTCAAAGTCGGGGTTGTATATTGGGTCGGCTCCGATGTCGATATCCAGGGGCAGTACCCAACGTATTGGAAAAATTACAGCGACCAGCCGCTTATCGAGTACAGCGCTAGGGTAGATACTGTTGAAGCATATCTCAATATGCCTAAGAGCAAGAGGCCGAGACTCATCATGCTTTATTTTGATGAGCCTGATCATACCGGCCACGGATTCGGTCCAAATAGCGACGAGGTGGCGAATGCAGTCTCTATTGTGGATGAGCAGATCGGAAGGCTTCGCGAAGCTATCGCCCATTCAAAGGTTGGCAAGAGGACAGATCTCATAGTCCTTTCCGATCATGGAATGACCTCTATCGACCCCCGCCGCAATATCAATCCGACCGAATATGTTAAGCCCGAGTGGGTGGAAAGGATGCTTCACGGTACTCCGACGTCCATTTTCACCAAGCCGGAGTTCCGCGATTCTGTCTATAATTCATTCAAGAAGGCTCCGCATGTGACCGTGTGGAAGAAGGAGGAGATTCCTGCCGAGCTCAACTACGGGACCAGCGACCGCATCGGGGATATAGTGGTTGCCCCTGAAATCGGATGGCAGATTCATGACCGCCATCCGAGGGGCCCCGGAGGGGCGCACGGATACTCTCCGTACGATAAGGACATGCAGGCTATTTTCCGCGCGGAGGGGCCTTCTTTCAGGAAGGGATACAAGGCCGAACAGTTTAGAAACGTTTCGGTCTATCCTCTTGTGTGTAAATTACTTAAAATCAAGCCTTCTCCGAACGACGGAGACCTCGAAGAGGTCAAAGCCATGCTTCGATAAGGGCTCGGAGGTCATGCCCCGGGATGTAAAGGTCGGCATTCATGCCGGCCTTTTTTGCGGCCTCGACGTTTGTGAGTGAGTCGTCGACAAAGAGAATCTCTTCGGGCTTTCTACCGGTGCGCCTGATGGCCTCGAGATAGATTTCCTGCCCTGGCTTGAGCATGTGCATTTCACAGGAAATGAATTCCTCCTTGAAGATATTTTTGTAATCGAGCCCCTTTTCTTCCCAAAGCTTGTGGGAGCGATTCATCGCAATAGGATTGTTGTTGGAAAGGATGTAGAGGTCATATTTCCCGGAGAGCTCTTTGAGAAGATCCACCTTATAGTCATCCATTCCTGTGAGAAAAACATCAATGCATTTATCAATCATCTCGGGGGTAGATCCATCGCGGCTTTCCCTGAGTATCGCAGTGCGAAATTCTTCAGCTGAGATTTTCCCTTCCTCCATATCTCCGTAGATTCCTCTCTGGTGGTATTTATCCAGGATTTCGGTGATTCTCTCGAATCCAAGACTCTTTTTGAATTCATTGACGCAGGCGTCGAAATCAAGGTCAATGAGTACTCCGCCTAGATCGAAGATGATTGCTTTGATGCTTTTTTTATTGATATCCATACGCGTTTTCTTGTTTTGGCAAAGATAATGAAAATTGAGATTTTATTAATTGAGCCTCTGCTTTTTAAAATTTATTATTTGAAAATTAATGATTTGTTTATATATTTGTAAAGTGAAGACTAATGACTTGACATCTTTTATGAATAAACCTATTTAGCTGAAATAGTGCGTAGTGCCTTATAATCAGCTTATTAGTCGATAACCAATAAACACTTTAATAATCAACTATTTTTTAACGAACTAACCAAAGTCTTATGAGCATCAAAAAACTTTTGACTCTGACTCTGTCATTGTTTTTCGCTGTGACAGTGTTTGCTCAAAAATGAACCATTACCGGTACTGTTCGTGACAGCAATGGTGATCCGCTTCCGGGCGTCGGTATCATTCTCCAGGGAACAACCCGCGGAGCTATGTCAACCGTCGATGGAACGTTCTCTCTCAGCGTTCCCGCTGGAGCAGCTGTCCTTGAGTTTTCGTCCATGGGATATGAGTCCCAGACAATTACTGTCCCCGTAGGGCAGAATTCCATCAACGTTACCCTCGCCGAGGACACTATGTCACTCGAGGAGACAGTCGTTGTCGGTTACGGTACCCAGAAAAAGGTCAACCTGACTGGTGCGGTCTCCGCAGTTGAGTCCAAAGAACTTGAGAACCGTTCCGCACGAAGCCTCGGCTTCATGCTCCAGGGATCGGTTCCGGGACTCACCATTTCTACGGCTCAGGGCCGTGGCGGTCTCAACGAGGATCCTTCAATCAATATCCGTGGATTCACCTCTATCAATGGTGGTTCACCTCTCGTACTCATTGATGGTGCAGTAGGTAATCTCAACCGTATCAACCCTAATGACGTTGAGTCAGTCTCAGTCATCAAGGATGCTGCTGCAGGTGCTGTCTACGGTGCCCGTGCTGCGTACGGTGTTATCCTCGTTACCACCAAGAGTGGTGCTGTTTCCGACGGTGAGGCTACAGTCCGCTACAGCGGCCGTTTCGGTTGGGATTCACCGACCACATCGACTGATTATGTGACCAATGGTTACGAGTCTGTCGTTGCAACCAACGCCTTCCGTTACAACTGCCTTGGTTCCAACTATATCCTTTATGATGATGAGGATATGGCCGCTCTCTATGAGCGTCGCAACGATAAGGTCGAGGATCCTTCCCGTCCTTGGGTTGTCGAGAGATATATGAACGGTAAGAACATGTGGCGCTACTATGGTAACTACGACTGGTGGCACCTCCTCTATCGCGATAACCGTCCTACCCAGCAGCATAACATCTCCCTCTCCGGCGGTACCAAGAAGATGAAATACTTCCTTTCCGGCGGTTACGACCGCAGAATCGGTATCATTCGTCAGGCCCCGGATATTTTCAACAAGGTGTATCTCCGTTCTAAACTGGATATTGAGGTCAACAAGTACATCCGTTTAAGCAACAACACCTCGTATTTCCGCACCCACTACAACTATCTTGGTGATGGCTCCGTTGAGAACACTATCGCTTATTCTTCAGCTCACGCTCTCCCGGTGTTCCCGTTCAAGAACCCGGACGGTAGCTGGCTCTATACTCCGGCTTCCGGTATCCTCAACGGTTCCTACTCAGTCGCTAACGGTCGTCACATCATTATCGGTATGGGTAAGCACACCAACTTTGAGGAGCGCGCAGAATTTGCCAACACAACAGAATTAACAATCAAGCCGACCAAGAACTTCACCCTCATCGGTAACTATACCTATCGTACCAGTGAGTTCAAGTTCTCCTCCCGTTCGGTCAACATCCCTTACCGTGATCTCCCCGGTGCTGCAATGAAGTACTATTCAACTGGTGCCGGTCTTGATGACTATAGAGAGAGAATCCGGTCTTACAGATGGGATACCGCCAATGTTTACGGTACTTTCGAGGATACCTTCAGCGGCCACCACATCACTCTCATGGGCGGTGCAAACTATGAGCACTACCATTATAAGCAAGTCGGCGGTTATGGCAAGTATATGCTTACAGAAGAGCTGAATGACCTCAAGCTTCTCGGTACTGACGAAAACGGCGAGCCTGCAGTTGAGGTAGAAGGCGGACAGACAGCTTATGCACTCCTCGGCTTCTTCGGTCGTTTCAACTACGACTACAAGGGCCGTTACCTCCTCGAGGTCTCTGGTCGTTATGACGGTACTTCCCGCTTTGCCCGCGGTCATCGCTGGGGATTCTTCCCTTCAGTTTCCGCCGGTTGGCGTATCTCTGAGGAACCTTTCTTCGCTCCTCTGAAGAACACTGTCAATAACCTCAAGGTCCGTGCTTCATTCGGTACCCTCGGTAACCAGAATGTGGACAATTATCTTTGGGCTCAGACCATCACTATTGGAAAGATGTCCGACAGCTACAACTTTGCTCCCGGCGGACTTGCAGCCAAGTCTTCAAGCATCTCTGCTCCTAACTCAGATACCATGACTTGGGAGCGTTCCGAGCAGTACAACCTCGGTGTTGACGCCGCTTTCCTTGGCAATAAGCTCGAAATCACAGCTGATGCATTCATCCGCGACACCAAGGACATGCTTACTGAGGGTGTCGCTCTCCCAGCCCTCTATGGCGCTGATGCTCCTCAGGCGAATACCGCCGACCTTCGTACCAAGGGATATGAGATTTCCATTGGCTGGAGGGATCAGTTCGTTCTCGGCAACCGTCCGTTTGGCTACAATATCCGTGCGACCCTCAGCGACTATGTATCTCACATCACCAAATATGATAACCCTAACAAGACCTTCGCAAAGGACTACTATGTAGGCCAGGAGATTGGTGAAATATGGGGATATCAGGTTGACGGCCTCTTCCAGAGTGATGAGGAAGCTCAGGAATACGTTCAGACTGTCGATATGAGTTATGTCAATAAGCGCGTCCCAGGAAGCAAGTGGGCTGGTGGTGACCCGAAATATATCGACCTCGACGGTGACGGAAAGATCGGTATCGGTGAGAACACAGTAGACAAGCCTGGTGACCGTAAGATTATTGGTAACTCTACTCCTAGATATAACTATGGTCTGACCTTCGGCTTCGATTATGCCGGATTCGACTTCTCTATGTTCTTCCAGGGAGTCGGCAAACGCCAGTATTATTTCCCTTCTACCAACTGGGCATTCTGGGGTCTTTATTCCCAGCCTATGCTTACCTACCTCCAGAAGGGACTTTATGAGTCCGCATGGACTCCTGAGAACAAGGATGCATATTTCCCTCGTCCGGTTGCATACTATGCATACACATCTCAGGCTCCTCTCTACTACGCCAACACCAGATATCTCCAGAACGTTCGTTATCTCCGTCTGAAGAATGTCTCTGTCGGTTATTCACTGCCTCAGAATTTGACCCGCAAAGTCGGTATGGACAAAGTTCGTGTTTACTTCACGGGTGAAAACATGGCGTACTGGTCTCCTTTAAAGAAGTATTCAGTCTATATCGATCCGGAGTCTGTCGCTGCAAAGACCTCAGGTACTACTTATGAGCGAGTATGGATTCCTTGGAGCAAGACTATGCTGTTCGGAATTGACATCACCTTCTAATCATGAATTGCAGTATGAAAAAATATATGATTCTTTTTGCGGCCTTCCTCATTGGATTCTCCGCATGCGAAAAGCTTGAAAGCGTACTGGATCTCAATCCTCTGTCGGAGTTGGCTCCTGAGACTTATTTCAAGAATGAAACTGACCTTCAGCTTTTCACGAATTCTCTCTACCTGAGTGTGATAAGCCACACCGTCTATGCCGAGCAAAGTGATCTCTTCATAAGGGATAACCCTGGCGCTCTGATTCGTAATGGAAACATGCGTATCACCCCTGCTTCAGGTAGTGGTTGGTCATGGTCAGCGCTTCGTAAGATCAATATCTGCCTCGAATACATGGAAAAGAACTGCGAGGATAAGAAAGCTTATGATACTTATTCCGCTCTATGCCGTTTCTTCCGCGCATGGTTCTATTTCGACAAGGTGACCAAGTTTGGAGACGTTCCATGGCTTGATTATGTCCCCGGAAGTTCAGATGAGGCTCTTTACAAGGCTCGTGACAGCCGCGAACTCGTCCTTACTCATATGATCGAGGATGCTGATTATGCAGCAGATCACCTTCCTGCTTCTTACGGCGGTACCACCTATCGTGCCACCAAGTGGGCTGCACTTGCACTCAAGGCAAGATTCTGCCTCTTCGAGGGAACATTCCGTAAATATCATGGAATCAATCTCCCCGGACATGATGCAAATTATTATCTCCAGCAGGCTGCCGAAGCTGCAGATAAGATTATGACAGAGAGCCCTCACAAGCTCTTTACCACCGGTCGTCCTAACCTCGACTATGCTTTGATGTTCACCCAGTTCGATGCAACTGCTGACGAATTCATCTTCTCAACCCGTTATGGTAATGATAATGCATACTACCACAATGGAACCGCTATTAACCTGATGAACTCACAGGGCCGTTATTCGATGACCAAGAAGGCTGTCTGCTCTTACCTCATGGCTGACGGAAGCCGCTTCACCGATATCCCCGGCTGGGAGACCAAGATGTGGATTGAGGAGACTGTCAATCGCGACCCTCGTCTCGGACAGACAATGCGTACTCCCGGTTACCACCGTATCGACGGCTCAGGAGCTTCCAAGAATTACAACTATGCCGGTCCTGAACTCGGTCTTGACCTTCTCGTTCCTATTACAGGCTACCAGAACTCCAAGTATCTGATGCCTATCACCAACACTCAGAACGATAAGTTCGACCAGTCTTACAATGACCTTCCGATCATCCGTCTTGCTGAAGTCTATCTTATCTTCGCTGAGGCAAAGGCTGAGCTCGGGACTCTTACCCAGACCGACCTTGACAAGTCCGTCAACCTGCTCCGCGACCGTGTTGCAATGCCGCACATGAATATGGCTCAGGCTAACGCCAACCCGGATAAGTTCCTTTGCGAAGGCCAGTGGGGCTTCAACAATGTCTCCGGTGCCAATAAGGGTGTTATTCTCGAGATTCGCCGCGAGCGTGGTGTCGAGATGGCAGAAGAAAGCGTCCGTTACAACGACCTTATTCGTTGGAAGGCAGGATACTGCATCAAGCAGCCTATGTACGGTCTCTACTTCCCGGGTCCCGGTGTCTATGACCTCGATCAGGACGGCAAGAATGACGTTGCCCTCTATACGGCAAGCCAGTCTAAGCCGGCCAGCACGACCGCTACCTATATCTGGAAGATTGGTACCGATGTGTTCCTTTCCAACGGAGATAAAGGCGGATACATCGAGCCTTATCAGAACCTTACCATTACCTTCGATGATAATCGTGACTACTACTATCCGATTCCTCTCGATGAACTCTCACTCAATCCCGCTCTCACCCAGAATCCTGGTTGGGACGATATTGACAGAAGCAGCAAGTAATCAGGTTAATATCTAAATGAAGCCGGCTCTTTGGGGGCCGGCTTCTTTGTTGATACCTGGAAAGAGGTGTGAAGTAACGGAGAATGTTTATCTTTGCATTCAGAAACAATAAATGAAGTAGGAGGCCTACTAAATGCACCCTCACACTCACTGGAATCCGGAAAAAGATTTCTCGTCCGTAAAGTTCATAATACGGAGGATAAACACCTCCGGCAATTTCCGGGCATCAGAAATCCCGGAGGCGAAACTTCCTTTGATTGGTTTTATTTATGTCGCCTCAGGAGAGGTTCTGGTCGAGGTCGGAGACACTCCGTTTCTTTGCCAACCGGGACAGCTTCTTCTGATTCCGCAGAATAGTCCCTTCGCTATCAAGTATTTCCGGGATGCCGTCGGGTATATGGGGGGATTCTCCCCGTCTATAATGGCAGATTCCAAGCCATTGAGATTCCTGTCTTCTCCGCTTCATCAGGGCTTCTGGTTCGATGAGGGAGCGTTTGTAGGAGAACTTTTTAATATGCTGGCCTCATCTTTTGAGAAGGGAGATCAAGTTTTCGTGGAAAAGGGGATTGACCTGCTTCTTTCCCGCATTAATCCTGGTCAGGAAACGGCGCTGCCATCTGGGGTGAGCCGTTTTCTAGAACTGGTTTTCGATTCCGACCGGATGAGCGGATCCGTTTCGTACTATGCGGATCAGATTGGGATCAGCGGTAACTATCTAAGCCGCCTCGTAAAAAATGCTACGAGCCGCAGCGTCGGTGCTTGGGTAGATATTGCCCGAATCCAGCGGGCAAAGCGTCTTCTCAGCGAAACAAGGCTCTCAGTCATAGATGTCGCAAGTGCTGTGGGCTTAGAAGATCAGTCCTATTTTTCCAGGTTTTTCAAGAAAGAAACGGGAATGACGCCATCTGCCTTCCGCAAGAAGATGCAAGGATAATCCTAAATCCTTCCATTCCCGTTCTAAAATATCCGGATTGTATTGCCGAACTTTGCAGCCAGAAAAGTTAGGCATGGACAAGAATAACCTATTTGTATGAATTTCATGGGAATCATTATCGGCGCAGCCGTGTTTCTGAGTATTGGAATTTGTCATCCTCTGGTGATAAAGATGGAATACCACTGGGGAAAGCAAAGCTGGTGGATATGGCTGTCTGCCGGTATAGTTTTCAGTGCAATTTCCCTCTACGTTAAAAACGAAATCCTCTCGATAATTATCGGAGGTTTCGCCTTCTGCTGTCTCTGGGGCATTCATGAGATGTTCCTTCAGGAAAAGAGAGTTCTCCGCGGATGGTTCCCTGAGAATCCTCTGAGACATGAGTACTACGAGAAGAAACGCAAGGAGATGGAGGGAAAGCTTTAGCTGGATTTGTTCGGATTTGATGCAGTGATATGTTGGATGAGGCTGAAAAAGGTTATATTTGCGTTGAAATGAAAGGAAACACATTATTAGTCTATGATAAAGATGTTTGTAATGGAGACCTGCCCGGACTGCGAGTATGTCGAGGAGCAGGTGAAAGGAAATCCCAATTTCGAGGTGATTGATATTGGAAAGCACGTTCGCAATCTCAAGCAATTCCTTGACCTTCGCGACAGCCATCCGGCTTTTGAAGAGGCCAAGAAGACAGGCGATGTGGGCATCCCATGCTATGTGCTGGAGGATGGAACAGTGACGCTGATGTCTGTGGATGTGGGGCTTAATCCGCGTCCTTCGGGGTTTGGCGAATCATGCCGGATTGACGGGTCCGGCTGCTGAAGCTCATGTAATCGGTTTCTTTTAGCGTTGTGAACCGTAGTCATATAAGAAAGACTATCAAGAAATATTTAAAGGTCTCGCCCATATATGACATGCCGGCGTCGCAGTGAGTTGTGCCTCTAGGAAAGAACTCTCTGGCGATAAAAACGGGGCGGAAAAGCATGGGTTCCTCCCAGCCGTGCTACGAAACCGCCTCCTGGTGGCACGGCATGGCGCAGGTGCGAAAAAATGCTTGGGACCTGCGCCGTTACAAATAATTAACTTTCTAAATATCAGAAACTTATCTTTTTAGGGCGGCGCAAGTCCCCACTAAAAATCCGCACCTGCGCCAACAGACGCTCAGGTATAAGTCAAGCTTGTGCTTAGCACAGGACAATCGTAGTATTTTTTCGCGGGAAGGACTGGGCATAGTGACTACTCGTCCATGAAACCTTACATCGATATCGTGGATGAAATAAAGGCTTCTTCGATGACGAAACTCAATGGGCTGTTAGAGAAAAATGATTAATTTCGCATAAAAGAACGTGCTATGGCGAAGAAGACAAAAGATAAGGGAGTTGAACCATCGCAAAAAATGCGACAGTTACCCACAATGGATGCCGTGAATACTAACGGATCAGAGGTGGTAACAAATTGTGACCACCTCGAACTGGTGCCTGTAGAAAGCCGCATTTTGAGCATTCGCGGTATTCAAGTAATAGTCGATAGAGATCTTGCTGATCTATATGGTGTAGAAACGAAATCTCTGAATCAAGCTGTCAAGAGAAATATAGATAGATTCCCGGAATCGTTCAGGTTTCAGATGTCAAAAGAAGAGGTTGATAAGGTGGTCACAAATTGTGACCGCCTCTCGGTTTTAAAGTTCTCACCTAATAAACCCTATGCTTTTACCGAACAAGGAGTTGCAATGCTGGCATCAGTTCTTCATAGTCCATCAGCAGTCCAAATAAGTGTGAAGATCATAGAGGCATTCGTCGCTATGCGCCATTTCCTATTGTCGAATGCGCAAGTGTTCCAGAGACTGGACCGTATTGAGTATAAACAACTTGAGACTGATCATAAGATTGAGCAGATCTTCGACAAGTTGGAAGAGCGGGCTGTCGTTCCTAAGCAGAACATCTTCTACGATGGACAAATCTTCGATGCCTATCGGTTTGTCGCCGGGCTCATCAAAAGCGCAAAGAAGGAGATAGTTCTGATTGACAATTATGTAGATGAGACTGTATTGACGATGCTTGATAAACGGGGGCCTTCCGTGAAAGCAACGATCTACACCAAGCAAGTCTCGGCACAGTTACTACTGGATATTAACAGGCACAATGCACAGTATTCTCCCATCGAGGTCCAAGCTTTTAACAAAGCCCACGACAGGTTCCTGATCATTGATGAAAAAGTCTATCATATTGGGGCGTCACTGAAGGATCTGGGGAAGAAGTGGTTTGCTTTCTCTCTTATGCAAGACATAACTCCACAGGATCTGATTAGCCGAATCTAGTCGGCAGCAAGTGCCCACATCAATAGTTTATCTTCGGCACATCGGTTTATCCTCTCCTGGAAACGGGAAAGGGAGCTATCAGAAGCACCATGTTGTGCCGGAATTCTGCCAGCCTCAGCTTGCTGATCACATGGCAGTTCACGTTGAAATCAAATGGGAATAACAACAGAGAGTGCCATCCGTCATCTCGAGGAGCCTCGATCAAAATCTTCCGAACTGGATTCCTTGATACACAGTCTGCCATTGGTTGATTCCGTCATCTAGATCTTGCACGGAACCGTACTGCTTATAATCAGAAGCAATAATGACTTCAACGCGATAACCCCGCGGCATAAGGTTCATATTGGCGGGCATCGAGAAAGGAACTAACCAGCACTGGCTCTCTTCATCATATTCCCAATTGGCACCAGGCATTTTCCGAACTAAGACTTCTTCGATGGTCTTATATTCTTCCGTCAAGAACTCTTCCCCGGAGTTTTCCACTCTTATCCTGTATCCCCAGTTCCGGAAATGCTCCGGGAAATGTGGCTCTGTGTCGATTTCCCAGATAATCATGAAATAACAAGTGCCGCCATCCCTATGAACTCCTTGGCCGATCAAAACCTCTGGAACAATAGGATCATAATAGGCGGGATTACATCCCGAGAATATCAAAACGGCCAAAAGGGAGATGGCCAATGATTGAAAAAACCTAAACCGAAGCATAATATACAAGAATCAATTATCTTCCACAGATGAATGCACAAAGTAGTGGGAAACATTTCCGCACAAATAAATAAACCGAGACGCAGAATGCGACGGTAAGTATCGCTGTCAACAAAAACACGGTTACTTCACTCAAATGAAACGGCGGCAAGACAAGTAATGCCTGTCTTATGTTAGAAAGAACAACAGAGTGTGTAACATAGATGAAGAAAGTGCTCTCGGATAAAGAAAGCATTTTCCTTTCGCACTGTTTAGGAGGAAATGCAGCCAAAAGGTTCACAAAAGCTACGCCCCACCCGATACACCAAATCGGTCTCAGTAGTGTGTAAAAATCGCTTTGCCGGATGAGAATCATCGGTACCAAAAGGAGTGACGATATCAACCATGATGATGTCTTCCACCTTGAAAAGGTTTCGTTCAAGTCTCTTCCTCTGATTGAGAGATAAGCGCCTGCCGTATAGAAGAACACACAGGTTATCCCGATGCAGTGAAATGGTGGCCAAAGCTGCAGAAGGTACAGGATAAGTAACGCGATCATGACCTTCTTTCCTCCTTTGCGAAGCGCCCAATGAATAGAGGGTGACAATACATTGACAACCATTAAGTCTCGGACAAACCAAAGAACTCGGTGGAAAGGATGGGCGGAGATCATCCGGTACCCCAGCGGATGACCGTTTTCCGTCACGATTGAATCCCACCACATACTCATTCCGCCATTATCGGAAAACCACTGGCCGACCGGAACCCATCCTTCGTCTGCGCATAGAGAAAGCCGGCATTGATGGAAATAGACGTATGCGATATAAAGCGTTGTCCAAATTAAATACGGAATCAACAGTGTATGGACCCGCCGATGCATCTTCTTCCTCCATTCATCCCAGTTCCATCTCTCCAGCCCTCGAAAGAACAAATACCCGGAAATCAGAAAGAACAGTGGGACTGCTATTGCAGGAATAACATCCGCAGACATTACTCGAAACCATTCTCCACCATCCACAAACGACCTATTGCCTGAGTGGATGAAAACCACCATTACGGCAAGGGGGAAACGGAGTCTTTTGATAAGTATGGAATCAGTGTATGACATACCAGCAACTTGTCGATAACCAATTCCTCAGATACGGAATCCTGTCCAAGCCCAGCCTTAACCTCACGGGGTGGAGTCCGAACTTGGCTCTATAGTGAGGATTGACGAGCCAGAAAGTCCGGTCCTGAATATCGTAACCCGTTATCCGGCAAAGGTCTTCAAATATCTCCGCTGTCATCCGCGAGCGGCGGATGTCCATCAACTCTTCTATGTGTTGTTCCGGTTCCTTGAACAAGCGGAGGATTCCCCGATACACCGGCATCGGCAGTAGATGGATCCACGGGAGGACTCGGACTCCCTTCCGGACGCAGGTCTGCTGGTGGCCGCCGAACGGCATCTGCCAGGCAGGAAAGGCGAGGAATGCAACACCCTTGGGAGCCAGGAAGGTATGAACCCGCTCCATAAAACGTCCCTTGTCTTCCGGCGCAATATGCTCTATCACATCGTGGACAAGTATTACGTCAAATGGTTTGTCCTGTTTGGGGAAATCAAAGAAATCCGCACAGAAGAAACTACCTTCAGCGCCATTTATCCGGAAATAGTTCCGCGCATTTTCAATCTTCTTCTCGGAAAAGTCAACTCCTGTCACCTCGCAGCCAATCAGTGCAAAGGGCAAGAGATTCCCCCCTTCGCCGCACCCCACTTCCAAAACACGAGTACCCTCGGAAACGGGTGTGTATTGGCGGATATAATCGACGTAGAAAGCCGTCGATGTCTCCACCAATTCGTCGAAGTATTGATGCCGGTCTTTGTATCTGTTTCCCATCAGGTCTGTTTTCCTATTAGACTGACCGGATAGGCAAATACTGCGTCCCTTAGAAGGTCAGCCGTACGCCGAAGGGTACAGTAAACTCAACGGGTTGAATCTGCCTGATTGTCTGAACACCACCTCCGGTATCGAAATAATACCGAACCTGCGGCTCCGCATACAGGCCAATCCAAGGGGTAAGATTATACTGAACCCCGATGCCTGCGCCCGCTGACCACTGAACCGGAGCTTTTAGCCGCAATGTGTTCTGATAAGTGTAGGCCACTCCGTTGTGGTGCTCGCTGTTCAGGATTCCGGCAACCGGAATCTCCATCTTGCCGAAAGCAGATGCATTCAGGTTCAGATTGCCCTTTGACCAGACCGTATAGGATAGGCCGAGAGGGACGCCCAGATAATGGATGGTCTGCTGATTCTTGATATACAACGTATCACGGCCGATGGAATGCGTAGAACGTAACCGAGTATATTCCAGACCTGTCAGTACGCTCCAGCGGTCATTCAAACCGATAATGGTGCTGAGACCTAGCGTAAACGGCTTTTCATATTCGGCTTTCTCCTCTACAGGCTTCGGATTCGGATCCATTGCTTCCGGTACTGCCAGCCTTTCCGCAATATGGAGGAGCGACTTGTAGTAAGCGAGCGAATCGCCGGTGCTGTAATGGCCTTCCATAGACTGTACTGCCGTGAGGAAGTCATCCCAAGAGGAGACCCTTGTGTCCGGAGCCAGAATATGGGACGATGCTTGAGCCAGGATACCGGAACCCATCACAATCGGGCTGCTTCCGGCAATAGCGCTGGGCAGTGCCGAAATGGAGGGCAGAAGTCCAAGGAGATTCTTACGCGCCGTTGTTCTGGTTTCGGCCAGCAGTGGCTGGTTGAACTCTGCCGCCTGTCGCTCTTGCTTTCTGGCCCTGAATTTTTGTCCGGATGCTCTGAGTGAAACGGACGGGATAGAAATAGGACGAATGTCAATAGGAGCCAGCCTCTCGCGTATTATGGAAGAATCGGTCTTCGTCAGCGTTGTATCATTGGCGCTGATTGCTGCCATTTGGGGACTCTCTATCAAGGAAGGAGTCTCGGGAGCCGACAACGAATCCACGGGCAGTACCACATGGACACTGTCTTCAGCGGGCGTCATGGCCACAGGACCATTCTGTCCCGGCGTGGACTCCATCTCTTTATGTAGCAGGAGTGGAGTGACAATCAAGGCTATCAAGGCAAGGAGTGCCAGCCAATACCGTTTCAACTCCTTCTGTAGTACCTGTCTTGCCCTGAAAAGATTGGATGAGGATGACCTCTCTCCGATATGCAGCAGCGCCCCAATCTCCTTGTGCGAGAGCCCCTCCAGCACAGACAGGCGGAACACCTTTCCATACTGTTCAGGCAGGCGGTCAATCAGTGCCACCAAATCATCGTACGGCGGAACGGGATACATGGTCTCTTCCGGAACATCCTCAATGTCGATGTCTTCCTCCGGGTGTGTGAAATGCTGACATTCCTTGAGATAATCAATGGCAAGGTTTTTCACGATGACCCCCATCCAGGCTTCCAGCTTTTCCGGATTCCTCAGCCTGCCGATCGAGGACAAGATCACAACAAAAGCGTCATGCAACAGGTCTTCCGCCACCTCCTGGGAATCCACATAGTGCCGACATATCCCCATAAGCTTCCCGGAATAGCCCCGATAGAGGGCCTCCGCCGATGCGGGGTCCCCACGTTTGCAGCCATCCACGAGTTGTCGCTTATCCATAGAGTTCGCGGTCTATACTAGATAAAGACCGCAAAAAGTCGAAATACTGCGTGGGGAAAACAAAAAAAGACGGTGCAACTATTCCCGACTATATCTGACTACAAACAGAGCGACAAGGAATCCCGGTTCCGGAATTTACTTGCCAGATACATGGTGATAGCCGTTACCAATACCTTCACAATGAAGCAATCCACAAAGAACGTGTAAGATATTCCGCTTAAGAGGTAGTTCATACACACCAGGTTGTACACAGCGCCGATAAGCAGCTGCGCTTTTCCGTAACGCCAGGTAAGGGATATGCGGTCGTGAAGGGTCATGATACAGGGCACTCCCTATTCCGACCTTTCCAGCCGATTCAAAAAGTCTGCTATGGTCAGAATCTCGATGTCTCCAAAATTACCGATAGACAGCAAATCGCTGTCTCCACTAACGATATACAGACATTTTCCGTCAACTGCACAGGATATGAACTTGTCATCATCGGGATCCCTACTGACGTGGATATCGGAACTAACCCTGATGATTTCAAATCTGGAGAGGAGCTCCTGAAGAGGAATCCTTGTGCTAATAGATGGGTACTTTTGCTTTAAGCGAAGAACAATTTCTTCATACTCGTCAACAATTTCCTTGCTCGCCACAACATCTACCCGATCCTCCATAATGTGATGAAGAAGCTGGTATGGCTTTCCTCCAAAGAAGATAGCGGAGGCTATGACATTGGTATCTACAACGATTCTCATTTGCGCTTCTCTGCTCGCATTGACTTGATTTCCGCATTAATCTCCTTCTCGGTAAGCCCAAGTTGAGCGGCAGTTTTCTGCGCCTGTTCAATAAGCGAATAGAACTCATCGAGAGAAGGATCCTTAACGGGTTTTAGGAGGATATTCTCGTTGTCTGTAACTACCAGAAACTGTGAACCTTCCCCAAGACCGAGTTTCTTGCGGATTGCTATAGGAAGGACAATCTGTCCTCGCGATGACATTGCTGCGATAGTTGCCATAATCTCTAACGTTTAAGAAAAATAAGAATTCCTTACTTTTCTGCAAAAATAAGAAAAAAATACTTAACTACAAATAAATCTGCTGTAGGGGGGGGGACAATGTCTCCCTTAAAGAAGGTTGAAGAGTAGTATATTTGCCGCAGCCATCGACATCCGTGCCGACTACGTGGCCAAGAACGGAGCCCCGAGTGCAGCTGCCCCGAAGATTTTCTTCCGCTACTACTACGTCAACAGCGTCACCGGCGAGAAGTCCGGCACTATGCTTGCCGAGGTGGCGTGGAGCGCGGCTGCAGCTGGCGGTGGAATGTCGAGATAACGACCATCAATTGCTTTCTGAGTGCATCGCCTTTTGTACTGCGTTTCGCAGCAGGCCATCGCTGTAGCCAACGATAATGTCGTTGATAATGCCTTCGGGGGACACGAGAACAAACGTGGGGATGCCGTTAGTCCCGTAAGACCTAACACTCCCGGAGGTCCCTTTCGGGTCGTTCCAGTCGTTCCAGAAGATTCCGTGTTCTTTCGATGCTTCCCGCCAGACGCTTTCTTTGTCAAGGCTGATGCTGATAACGGATAAAGACTCAGGGAATTCTTTGCTAATAGCCCCGAGCTCGGGGATGGACTCTATACAGGGGCCGCAGCCACTGCTCCAGAAATCCACCAAGACCCACTTTCCTGCAAAATCAGAGATACGAACAGATTTACCATTTTTATCAAAATACTCGTAAGATGGAACAGGTGATCCAGAGCTAACGGTTTTAACTGGATTGAGATAGTTTAGTGTCTCCATCCCGGCCCTAGAGGTTTTCTGCTCGTTTGACAGCCGCCCATACAGGCGCAGCACAGCTTCGCGGTACTCCTTTTTCCCCATGGATACTTGACGCGCCAGTGAAAGGATCCTATCGAGGGCGAAGGTTCCGATTTCTTCCGTTTCCAGTATTTTCAACTCTTGCTGCGAAAGTCGGTCATTGATCTCATGGCTGGCATCCAAATCCTGTTGTGCCATCACCCTCAGGGAATCCTTCTGTTCCTTGGTCAGAACCTCTCCATAATATAGTTCATTGACAACCAGATTTCGGTGTGCCTGAATCTCGTCAAGAGCATTCCAGTCTTCCTGAGACATCTTCTTCAAGAATAGCTGACGCAATTTCTGGTCTTTGACGGGACTGTCTATCCGGGCGGTCCTAAAATGCTTTCCTTCTCCCTTTATTCGGACAAAGGCTCCCGGTTCAAGATATATTTCCGGCCCGTAATTGATGACATCGACATAGCCCTGTCGGGGGCGAAAAAGCATAATCATATAATGGTCCGCTTCAGCAAGTGAATCAAGTCGGAAGGAGAAACGCCCGTTTCTCAAGGTATCGGTCTGAATACCTTTTCCTACACCTCCTTCGTGCTGGAATAACACGGCAGTGATTATTTCCTCAGGGTCCAAACCCGTGGCTTGTCCTTGAATCATGGCTCCGTTCTCCGGCACCTTCCCAGTGCAGGCTATCATCAGGAGGGTGGCGCATACAGCCGAAATACTTATTCTCATATAACAGGGTTTATTATGCAAAAAATATACCCTCTATTCTGTAAATGGGCTTTACAATTGAACTTTAAAACAGTCTGACATGATTCTTCGTAATAGTTTGCCGACTATGTGTAATTTTTGGGATATAAAATACGAAAAATCCCCCTCAGACTAATCTGAGAGGGATTTTTGTGGAGCATAGGAGAATCGAACTCCTGACCTTTTGAATGCCATTCAAACGCTCTACCAACTGAGCTAATACCCCATCGTGTCCGCAAATATAGGTATATTTTTCGGATTAAAAAACTATTCGGCGATAATTGTCGAAAATCAGAGCCTTACATCGATGACGTTGGGGTAGTGGTCGGTGAGTGGAACGGTAAACGCAGCCATCACGCAGTCGAATGTCAGAACCTCTGTGCTGCCTCCATTGTAGAGCAGGCAGTGGTCGATAGCGCCTTCTTTACGGGTAGGGGAGCGGCGGCGGGATTCTCTTGAATATCCGTCTTTCGGAGCGCAGATATGGTGGCCGTTGTGGTTGTCGGTGCGCACGGTTGCAATCTCGTAGCACTGTTTGTATCCACCCTCGAGGAACTGCTGGATAGCCGGAGCATCCTCGTATGCATTCATGTCGCCGCAGACGAAGATGGGGCATTTGTATTCTGCTTTCAGAATTTCTCCTTCGGCCATTATAAGCCTTGTCTGGGCTGCGCGGGCATAGTCGGAACCGGGCTGAGCCTTTTCGCCTTTCCACCAAAGGTGGGTGCTGACGACAGCGAATTTTTTGCCGCTCGCCTTTTGGGTAAATACCGCAGCTACGTAAGATTTCGAACCGATGTTGCTGAACCTCTCAGGGGTATAGAGATTATAATTGACATATTCCATGTCGATAGTCTCCGTGCGGTAGAATACTGGTGTGTGGCCCCAGGGCTGACCCTCTCCGGGGACATAGCAGATCTTGTATCCGTACTCTTCCAGTGCGGGGTAGAGGTATCCATGCATATGCGGAGCATATTCCTGGAGGGTAATAATATCCGGCATATAGGCCCTTATAAGCTGGGCGAATCCTTTCCATCTGGAAGCGTCGCGGCAGTCAATAGGAAGGTCTTTCCATGCATCGGGAATGGTCTCCTTGCTGTAGTCCCATATATTGTCGTCAAGGATACGGAGGTTGGCCCCTTCAGTGAGCGGGAATAGCTGTTCTCCATATACCGTCCCTTCGAGGGAAAACTTCGAAGGAATATTCTTTTTCGAAAGATTCTCTACGAGGATATCAGCTGCTTTTTCAAGAGCCCAGCAGCCGCCTCCGTCGATGCAAAGGTTACCTTTAGAAGTCTTGATGCTATAATCGAAAAGCTCTTTTTCCCCGCCAAGGCCGATGGCGATTTTGCTGCCTTTGACAGCCTTAGAGCTCTCGGCAATAGGAAGGGTGAGGCCGAAGGCGTCTTTAATAGAAGCAGCAAGGTGCTCTGCAACGTCAATACCCTCTTCTGCCTCTGAGGCGGCATTGTAGACGATTGTGTACTTGGATAGGTTTTTGCCGGAAATCTTGGGATTTGCAGCAGCGAAAAGAGGCACCAGAAGTGCCAGGGCGAGGATTAGTGTACGTCTCATTTCTTTTTATGGGCTAGTATTTCAAGTAAAATCACTGTGGCGGCGCCGATTGCGCAGAAAGCGACAGCCGCGCCAATATGCATGGCTCCCGGGGTGCCGGCGAGGGCGTTGGCAGCAGTTATTTCGTCCATATGCAGCCAAGGCCATACCTTGACCAGTGCTCCCAAGACGAATCCAATCATTACGATGAGAGTCTCCCTTTCATGCTTTTCCAAAAGCCAGTGGAGGAATTTGGAGAAAGCCACAAGACCGATCAGGCAACCAAGGCCGAATACTATGAGGACCCTCCAGTTGAGGTCGGCGACATCGAGTGCGGACATGATGGTCTCGTATTTTCCCATAAGCACCAGCACCAGCGAACCGGAGAGGCCGGGAAGGATCATCGCGCATACACCGATAGCTCCAGTCAGGAAGACCAGAAGGTCTGTGTCCGGGGTCTTGGTCGGTGAAAGAAGAGAAAAGGCCACTCCAAAGGCCACGCCGACTGCAAGAAGGCAGTAATCTTTTAATTTCCAGTTCTTTATCGGGACTAGGAGGAAGTATGTTGACGCCGCGATAAGTCCAAAAGAAAAGGCCCATGCCTGGACCGGATAATGAGCGAGAGCCCATGTGACGAGCTTCGCCAGGATTAGAACGCTGATGACAGCGCCGCCAAGGAGCCAGAGCAGAAAAGTGCCGTTGATCCTCTTCCAGAACTCTTTTATATCACCCTTGAAAAGGGCCTTCCATGTGTCTTTACTTGCTACTGCGTCGAGCGAATCGATAACGGGAGTGAAAACTCCGGTGAGAAGGGCGATTGTCCCTGCAGAACAACCCGGGATAACGTTGCCCGCACCCATCGCGAATCCCTTGAGGGCGGTAACGATATTCTTTCTGAATGTCATCGTATTTTCTTAATAAATGCGGCCATTTCCTTGAATACCTCAGCCTCCGAATGGGGCTTGTCGGGAGAGTCAAGGACGACGATGTCGAATGTGTTGCCAGGAAGCTGGCAGCGGCCTATCTTGAAATGGGCCTTGGAGCATTTGGCCATGAACTCTATGGTATAATCGGCACGGGGGAGAAGGGAAATGAACAGGTCGGGTTCGCCGTCGAGCATGTATCCAATCTTTTCCTTCGAAGGACGGCCGTACCAGTTGAGGTCTTTCTTGAGGATGGTGGTCGTAATGCTGGTGATGAGTCTTTCCCCTTCGGTGAGCTTTCGGAAGTCGAAGAAGAAAATCTCTCCTCTGATATTATTCTCGCGGAAGAATGCAAGAATTGCGTTCTTGCATACGTCAAAGGAAGTGTCTTCGACATCGATGAATGCAACCGCTGATTTCACCTTTGACAGGGGAAGAATCCCTGTCGGTTCGGTGCTAGAATATTTCTTGAGGCTTCTTCGCCTCATCAGGTCTTTTACTGAATCCATCATAGCCTACTGATTTTGTGCGATCAGCTCGCGGATCTCTTGTTTTGCGGCCCTCCAGCGGGGGATATCTATCTTTGTACCAATTACTTCCACAACCTTTGCAGCGATGATTGATCCTACTTCGCCGCAGACTTTCAGAGGCATCCCGAGGGAGTGGGCATAGAGGAATCCGGCAGCGTAGGTGTCTCCCGCTCCGGTTGCGTCGATTGTAGCAGCCGGCCAGGGCTCGATGAAGTGGTACTCGTCGCCGCTCTTGACCATGGACCCGTCCTTGCCGACTTTTACGACGGCAATCTTGCAGTGGCGGGCAATCTCGTCCAGAGCCTCCCGAGGCTCCTTCTTGGTGAAGACTTTAGCTTCGGTTTCGTTGGCGAAGACGATATCTACATATTCGTCGACTATGTTGTGGAGAAAGGCGTCATTGGATTCGACTACATTGTACGAAGCCATGTCGATAGAAATAATGCAACCGGCCTCCTTGGCCATCTTGACAGCTGTCCTGATAAGCTCCTGATTCTGGACAAGATAGCCTTCAATATGGAAATAATCGTACCCCTGGAAATACTCGGGCTTGAGGTCTTCCGGAACAAGCTCCAGTGCGGCTCCGAGATAGACAGCGAATGTCCTCTCGGCATTGGCCCCGGTGATAAAGACCATGGATCTTCCCGAGCTGTTCTTGCCTTTGAGGAGTCTGGTGTTGACTCCATACTGCTCCTGGTCGCTTTTGAAAAGGTGGCCGAGCTCGTCGTCGCCAATCTTTCCGATGAATCCCGATGGCATCCCGAAGATCGCTGTGCAGGTAATTGTATTGGCCGCAGATCCTCCTGCAACGTACCTTACTCCCACTTCCTTTTTGAGGGTAGACCAGATCTTGTCTCCGGTTTCCATATCGACATGCTGCATGCTTCCCTTCGGAAGATGGTACTTCTGAAGAAACTCATCGTCCGGAAGGACGGCTAGGATGTCGGTGAGAGCATTTCCGATACCGAGGATCGATTTCATATACGTTTCTGTTTTACTTGTAACCTACAAATTTATATAAAATAATCCGGATTTTAGGTTTTTGTACTAAATTTGTAGGCTCATATCGGTATGAAAATGGACAAAAGGCTCTCTGAGGCTCTCAAATATATACTTTCTATAGCGGCGGCAGTGGCGCTGCTTTATTTCTCATTCAGGGGAGTGAATTGGAAAGATTTCTCTGTGGCGCTGAAAGAGTGTAGCTGGATATATGTCCTTTTGGCTTTTGCCCTCGGCATATTTTGCTATTGGGTGAGGGGTGTAAGGTGGAAGATGCTCCTCGAGCCTATCGACGATTCGATTTCGATTCGGTCTTCCTTTAATGCCATTAATATCTGCATGATTGCGAACTTGGTCCTTCCGAGGGTCGGGGAGTTCATCCGCTGCGGATATATTACCAAAAACTCATCTAAAGATAGCGAAGGTCACCGCAAGGCAACGCTGGATAAGGTTTTTGGGACTGTTGTCATTGACAGGGGATGGGATATTTTTTTCGGGTTCGTGACCGCAATACTTGTCTTTTCCCTTCTCTGGGGAAAGTATGGCGATTTCATTTCCGAGAATATCCTGACTGGGCTTTCGGAAAGGCTTTCCCTTTGGAAGATAGGTCTTGCCCTTTTAGTCCTCTTTGCAGGATTTGTCTTCGCTGTCTGGAAGTTCCATGGTAAATCCCGTTTCCTCGGGAAGATATGGAAGATATTCAAAGGGGTTACGGAGGGGCTCAAAACCTGCCTTCACATGCGTAGGGGCTGGCTTTTCGTAGTCTATACACTTGTTGTCTGGGCGCTTTACTGGATGATGTCATTTGCAATCCTTCTGGCCGTCCAGAATATCAATCCTGCCTCTGTCGGCGGGGCGATGGCAGAAGGAGTCAAGGCCATTCAGTCTCTTGGCCTCGTGGATGCCCTTTTTATAATGTTTGCCGGTTCGCTAAGTTCACTCCTTCCTGTACCGGGTGGTTTCGGAGCCTATCATTCTATAGTAGCAGGAGCGCTTCTGAGCGTGTATGGAGTCCCGTTCGAGTTCGGACTTCTCTTTGCGACCCTCTCGCATGAGACCCAGACCCTCGCTTCCATTCTTGCCGGAGGCTGGTCCTACGCTGACGAAACTCTACGTAAATAATCAGATATCGAGCACCAACTCTACAGGGCAGTGATCCGAACCGAAAATCTCGTTGTGGATATCTGTAGAGACGATTTTATCGCGGAGCGAATCGGATACAACGAAATAGTCGATTCTCCATCCCGCGTTATTCTCCCTTGCATGGAAGCGGTATGACCACCAAGAATATTTGACTTCTTCAGGATGCTGTGCGCGCCAAGTATCCGTAAATCCCGAGGCGAGAAGAATGCTGAATTTTTCCCTCTCCTCGTCTGTAAATCCTGCATTACGGCGGTTGGAGGCAGGATTTTTAATATCAATCTCTTCATGGGCGACGTTGAGATCCCCGCAGATGACGACTGGCTTATCTAGGCTGAGCACGAAACGGCGGAAATCATCTTCCCACCTCATCCTGTAGTCAAGCCTTCTGAGTCCGTCCTGCGAGTTTGGTACATAGACGCAAACTAGGTAGAAATCAGGCATTTCCATAGTCACAATCCGACCTTCATGGTCATGCTCTTCCACTCCCATCCCATAGCGCACGGAAAGCGGCTTCTTCCGGGTAAAAATTGCTGTCCCCGAGTAGCCTTTTTTCTCGGCGGAGTTCCAGAAAGAGGTATACCCGTCGAATGAAAGGTCAAGCTGTCCTTCCTGCATCTTTGTTTCCTGGAGGCAGAAAAAGTCTGCGTCAAGCGCCTTGAAAGCGTCTGCGAATCCTTTGCCGGCCGCTGCCCTGAGGCCGTTTACGTTCCACGAGATGAATTTCATATTATTCGAGTGTCCAGGTTGCTCCGTCCTTGGTGTCTTTGACAGTAATGCCGGAAGCTTTCAGAAGATCACGGATGCGGTCGCTTTCGGCCCAGTCTTTGGCAGCTCGCGCCTTCCTGCGGTCTTCGAGCACGATTTCCATCGCCCCTTCAAGGGCTTTTTCGGCCTTTCCCGAGCCTCCTGCGGCATCTTCGTCTATAAGACCGAGGACACCATAGACAACCTCGTCAAAAAGCTTCAGGAGGGCTTTTTTGTCGCCGTCGGTGAGAGTGGCCTTTTTGTCTTTGGACATATTGATGAGCTTGACAGCCTCGGAGAGGTTTGCAATTGCAATCGGAGTATTGAGATCGTCGCAGAGAGCGTCCATCACGGCTTCGGCTATGTCAAGGACCTGAGCCGAAGCTTCTCCTGCAACTGTGACAATATCTTTGAGGTCTCGACCGGCCTGCATAAGCCTCTTGTAGCCCTTTTCGGAAGCCTGAAGAGCCTCATTGCTGAAATCGAGGGTACTTCTGTAATGGGCCTGGAGGATGAAGAAACGGATTGTCATCGGGGAATAAGCCTTTTCGAGAAGCTTATGATTGCCGCTGAAGAGCTCCGGGAGGGTGATAAAGTTCCCGAGGGACTTTCCCATCTTCTGGCCATTGATAGTGATCATGTTGTTGTGGACCCAGTAGCGGACGCCGCTGGTGCCCCTGGATGCCTGGTTCTGAGCGATTTCGCACTCGTGGTGGGGAAACATCAGGTCCATCCCGCCGCCATGGATGTCAAACTCGTATCCGAGGTATTTCTCTCCCATTACGGAGCACTCGAGGTGCCATCCCGGGAAACCTTCTCCCCAAGGGGAAGGCCAGCGCATAATGTGCTGAGGTTCAGCTTTTTTCCAAAGGGCAAAGTCGTACGGTGCCCTCTTGTCGCCCTGGCCGTCGAGGGAGCGCGTTCCTTCGAGGGTAGCTTCCAGTGTGCGGCCGGAAAGGACTCCGTAATTGTGGTCCCTGTTATATTTCATGACATCGAAATAGACCGACCCGTTGCTCTCGTACGCATATCCGGCGGCGAGTATCTTCTTTATTGCCTCGATCTGCTCGATGATGTGACCTGACGCCCTCGGCTCTATCGAAGGGGAGGCGACATTCAGAAGCCTCATTGCATCATGGTACCTCTCCGTATATGTCTGGACAACCTCCATAGGTTCCAGCTCCTCGAGGCGTGCTTTCTTTGCAATCTTATCCTCTCCCTCGTCGGCATCATGCTCCAGGTGCCCTACGTCAGTGATGTTACGGACATATCGGACCTTGTAGCCGAGATGTTTCAGGAGCTTGAAAAGCACATCGTAAGTCACTCCCGGACGGGCGTGCCCCAGATGGGCGTCTCCGTAGACGGTAGGGCCGCAGACATACATGCCTACATGACCGGGATTAATGGGAACGAAAAGCTCCTTTTTTCGGGTAAGGGTATTTGTCAGAAAGAGATTTCTCATTTTTCAATGCTTTGTTTAATATGTAAAATTAGGAACATTATTTCTCCTATCCAAATTTTAGTAACTTTGTGGGAGTTTTAATCCCGTTTTGAAATGATCATTGATGGAAAGCAGATTGCAGCTTCTCTGAAGGCAGAGGTAGCGCAGAAGGTATCCGAGGCTTCCGCTAAGAGAGGAAGGACACCGAAACTGACAGTTATTCTTGTAGGAGAAGATCCGGCGAGTCAGGTCTATGTACGCAACAAGGCAAAGGCTTGCGAAGCGGTCGGAATAGAGAATGAGACTATCTTTATGAGCGCGGAAACAACTGAGTCAGAGCTTCTTGATACAATTGCAAGGCTCAATGCCGACCCTTCTGTCGACGGGATTCTCGTCCAGCTTCCCGTTCCTCGCCATATCAATGAGTCGAAGGTGATTGAGGCTATTGCAAAGGATAAGGATGTCGATGGGTTCCATCCCTTGAATGTCGCCGGCCTCTGGCAGAAAACTCCCCATATGGCTCCATGTACTCCGAAGGGGATAATGAAACTTCTCTCCGCCGCAGGAGTCGATCCTAAGGGGAAAAGGGCGGTTGTCATCGGCCGCAGCAAGATAGTCGGCCTTCCTGTCGCCAAGATGCTACTTGACGCCAATGCTACTGTGACCCTCTGCCATACCAGGACGGTCGATCTTCCTTCCGTTACCAGGGAGGCGGAAATCCTCGTTGTCGCCGCTGGAGTGCCCAAGATGGTAACAGGGGACATGGTTTCCGATGGTGTTGTAGTAATTGATGTCGGAATGGACCGTGACCCCGAGACAGGAAAATTGTGCGGCGATGTCGATTTCGACACCGTCGCACCAAAAGCTTCAGCCATCACCCCGGTTCCCGGGGGAGTGGGCCCTATGACGATCGCCTGCCTTATGGAAAATACGCTGGAGTGCTTCCTAGCGCACTTTGACGGCCTTGGCAACCTTTGAATTCCTCCTCTCGTGGACTCTGGCCTGAGAGTGGTGGACTGATGCCCTCGTGGCGGGCCTTCTTTCCACCTGGGACCTATTAAATGAGGTCCTTGTATTCGGCGCTTTCTTCATCTCGAGAGCGAAGGTGGGTACATTGAGGTTGTACTCGCTGTACTGAGCATTATTCCCGTTCATGTAACCGGCGAAGTACTGCATCATAATAAAGGGTAGAGTTACCTCTTTATTGTTGATGGTTACAATTACGTCGCAGCCTTTGACTTCGGCAGACTGTCCGTCCTCTTTCAGGATGGCTGCACCAAGGTCGAGATTCTCGTCAGTGATCACATAGATACCATTGACGTCCTTTCCGCCACCTTGATAGTCTACCTTTCCGAGGAAGAGTTCGTCGAGATTTACATTATTTTCGGTATAGGTGCCGAGGTACTGTGAGCGGAAGTAAAGGTTCTTAAGGTAGTAGTCGTATTGTGCAACGAGGTATTCCTGATCCATGACAGTGCCCCTTTCCTTGTCGATACTTTCGCCTGTTTCCCAGCCGTTTACGATGTACGTGATATTCGCCTCATCCTTCTCGATCGAGAGATCATAGCTCACGCTGTTGCCGTCGAGATTCTTTCCCGTGACAGTCCAGTTGCCGATCCATTTGAGATAGTCATCCGAAGGAGTTTCCTCTTGGAGAGTAACGCTCGACTCTGTGTAGCTACCTGTGATATAGCCCTTCTCAGTCATCCCGATAAGGAACAATTTCCACTCTCCCATCAGCATCCTGTCGAAGAGGTAAGAGTGTGATTCCTCGTAATAGAGATAATCGGTAACCTTCTCGTTGTAATACTCGGCATCTTCTCTGAGATACTTCGCCTCTGTCTCAAAGAATTCCTTCAAATCGTTGTTGTAGAGCTCCTTAAGATCGGTAGGTGAAATGGTTCTTATCATATAATAATCAGCCTGGGGGCAGAGGACATCGATCTTTTCAACCCTTGAAACATATCCGTCGGACTCAACATAATCCTCTCTTCCCATATATTTGATTATCCAGTCGGAGCGCTTGGAGAGTGTTACTGTTGAAGAAGGCTCCCTTTCTCCGGTATTATCATTCGGGTACTTGTCTCTGGGCCTGATCGTAGTCTGGCTGCATGAAGCAAGCGATGAGGCCGCAATGGCGAGAATCGCAAATAGTCTTATAACTCTTGTTTTCATGGTTAACCTCCTTTTCCTGCCACTAAATGCAAAAAGCCGGCCAAAATGTGAGGACTAAAGTTCGGGGGTGTCTTGAATCTGGGTGAAAACATCATTGAACTTCTTTCATCATTTCTTGATACGCCGGAATAGTTAACACTTCCCAGTATATCTTTTCCAAGTACTCAAAGAATTTGGAGGTCTCTCTTTCTAAATCTTCAAGGAAAACTTCAAATGGAAGCTCATACCCCCATCCATCCCACTCTCTGTCAGTAATATTGATGATGGCACCATCCCGTTCAAATAATATCTGTTCATCCCATTCTAAGAAATCAATCTTTTCTTTCAAAGAGCCGTTCTTGAAAGCTTTTAGGATCCATTTTAATTCCCAGAAAAAGGCAAATACTGCAATCCATTCATACTTCCATGTTTTTGAAGTATCCTCCTTTCCGTGAAATACAATATCAACATCTCCGTAAAAACAATAATAAAAGAACGAGCTCCTGTCTTTTAAGAATTCTGGAACTAGTTCGGGCTCCTGGATATTAAAAATACATTCAATCATATTTTCTTGTTCTATTCTACACTGACTTTTCCTCCTTTTCGGAAAAAACTTCTTTCCGACTGCAAATATAACAATCCTTTGTGCCAGAACACTGCACAAGGTATAATTATTTTATTCAGATTGACTATTCATCCAGTTAGTATCACCGGATTCTTCCATTTTTAATAGTTTCTTTTCAAGTTCGTTTGCCCAATATTGTGGAGAATGACCAGCATATAACAAAGAATCATAGAATTCAATTAATTCATTATTATCTTTCATGATAGCATCGTTATATACAATGCCGAACCGATAACCGGAACAGACTCTTACCACGAGTTTGTTCTTCATCCTGATCTCAGAGATAATTCTCAAATCAGCATAGCGATTCTGCTCTTCTGAATACTCCAGATTATTGACCAAGTTTATATAACGTCTGAGACCTTGTGTATGGCCTAATCAAGAGTATCTGCGAAAATCATAATCTATTCTTTTATCGAATAGATATTATTTAAACGTGATTCTGATGGTCCCAGGGGCGGTGTCGTCGGGAGGATCTCCGTGGAGGTAAATGATTCTTTGATTGGGGCTGCCGCGGAAAAGGAGCTGAGTATCCCTTTGCTCAAGAATGAATGGCCCATCCACCAGGACATCTATCCAGGGGAGTAGCTGCGCGAGCCTTTCATCAGCGCGAATTTCTTCTATTGTGAATCCGGTCCAGCACCAGATTGTTTTCTTTGTTTCCTGCTTGATTCTTTTTGCAAGAGCGGTAAATCCTTCGACTTGATAGAAAGGATCGCCTCCGGAGAAGGTTACATTGGACATGCTGTCTGCCTTAATAACCTTCATTATATCGTCTATCTCCATCCACTCGCCGCCGTCCATGGCCCAAGACTGGGGGTTGTGACAACCTTTACAGTGGTGGAGACACCCGGCGCAGTAAATGGCAGTACGGAATCCGGGTCCGTCTGCCATTGTCTGCTCAACTATTTTCAGGACTCTGATGCGGTCCATAAAGCACGGAGATTACTTATGAACCACGCGGTCGTGAAGTTCGGCGAGTTTGCCGGAGTTCCAACGATTGGTGGTGCCAACGAGGTAACCTGTGATACGCTGAAGGGTATCGATGTGGTGGCCATGGCAATGAGGACACTCGGTAAGTCCGTCAGTAGCGTCTTCATAGCCGCAGTCGAGGCAGCGGTTGCGATTATGGTTGACAGAGCCGTAGCCAATGTCGTATTTGTCCATAAGGTCCACAATCTGCATTATAGCCTCAGGGTTATGGGTTGCATCACCATCGATCTCTACATAGAAGATGTGACCGGCATTCTCGTACTTGTGGTAAGGCCCTTCGATTGCAGCCTTGTGCTCCGGAGTGCACTTGTAGTACACGGGAATATGGCTGGAATTCGTATAGTAGTCCTTGTCCGTGATTCCTGGGAGAATTCCGAAGGTCTTCTTATCCCTCTTCGTGAATTTGCCAGAGAGGCCCTCTGCAGGAGTGGCCAGGAATGTGAAGTTGTGCTGGAATGTCTCGGCGAAACCGTTGATCTTCTCTGCCATGTGGGAGATGATCCTGAGCCCGAGTTCCTGAGCCTCATCACTTTCTCCGTGGTGCTTGCCGATGAGGGCAATCAGGCACTCCGCAAGACCTATGAAACCGATAGAGAGCGTCCCCTGATTGATAACAGACTCAATGCTGTCGTTCTCGTCGAGTTTCTCCGAACCAAGCCACAGGCCGTTCATAAGGAGAGGGAACTGCTTCTTGAGAGCGGTTTTTTGGAAGTCGTAACGCTCGTTGAGCTGCTTTGCCGAAATGTCGAGAGCCCAATCAAGTCTTTCGAAGAACTTCTTGATTCTAAGGGTCTTGTCGCTTTCGGCCTGCATGGCTTCGATTGCGAGCTTGACAAGGTTGATAGTCGTGAAGGAAAGGTTGCCTCTTCCGATAGAGGTCTTCGGCCCGAAACGGTTGCCATAGACACGGGTGCGGCATCCCATAGTAGCAACTTCGTGGATATAGCGTTTGGGATCGTCCGGTTTCCATGCATCATCCTGGTTGAAGGAAGCGTCGAGATTGAGGAAGTTCGGGAAGAAACGCCTTGCACTCACCTTGCAGGCATACTTATAGAGGTCATAGTTTCTGTCCTCGGGGAGATAGCTGACCCCTCTTTTCTTCTTCCAAATCTGGATAGGGAAAATAGCCGTCGATCCGTTGCCGACGCCTTCGTATGTGGTATTAAGGATTTCGCGGATGATGCAGCGACCTTCTGCGGAAGTGTCTGTACCATAGTTGATTGAGGAGAAAACGACCTGATTGCCTCCGCGGGAGTGGATGGTGTTCATATTGTGGACAAACGCTTCCATTGCCTGATGAACACGGCTGACAGTCTGGTTGATGGCATGCTGGAGAGCTCTCTCCTTGCCCTGGAGACCGATAAGGTCGTGCTTGAGATAGTCGTCAATCTTTGCGGTCTTGAGCTCGCTGTAATCTTTGTTCTCCATTGCAGAGATCTGGTCGATTTCCTCTTCGAGAGTCTTGCGGACATAAGGGGCGAGATAAAAGTCGAACGCAGGTATGGCCTGACCTCCGTGCATCTCGTTCTGGACGGTCTCCATGGAGATACATGCAAGGACAGAGGCGGTCTCAATCCTCTTAGCGGGGCGGGACTCGCCGTGGCCGGCTTTCAGACCATGCTCAAGAATTAGGTCGAGAGGGTGCTGGATACAAGTCAGTGACTTGGTCGGATAGTAATCTTTGTCGTGGATATGGATGTAGTTATTGGCTACAGCCTCACGTACAGGGTCTGAAAGGAGATTCTCATCGACATAGCTCTTTGTCGCCTCTGAAGCAAACTTCATCATCATGCCGGCCGGAGTATCCGCGTTCATATTGGCATTCTCGCGGGTAATGTCGTTGACCTGGGCGTCGATGATGGTCTGGAAAATCTCGTTAGTCTTGGCTTTTCTTGCAAGATTTCTCTTATTGCGGTAGGCAATGTATTTTCTTGCCACTTCCTTGCGGGGGCTCTTCATGAGCTCCATTTCGACGCAGTCCTGGATCTCTTCGACAGACATCTCCTCTTTCTCCAGTTCGGAGATAGTCTTTGCAATCTGGGCTGCTAGAACGATGTCTTCGCCTTCTTCTGTCACGTCCATAGCCTTGAGGATGGCGGCAACAATCTTTTGATTATTGAATTCGACGTGTCTTCCGTCTCTTTTCAGTACTCTCTTTACCATATGTGGTGAGTGTTGGGGGCAGCGCCGGTCTGGCGGCCGGTTGCCAAGGTTTATGTTTTTGCTATTTATTGGTCTTGTTTCAGGGCGGCCGGAGATCACTCCCCGTTTCCCATAGGCAAATATAATCCTTTACACCTATACTTGTTCACTTTTTGCCAAGAAAAGTTTTCAACAAAGCGCAAAATACCCTGTTAATTTGTTGATTAACAGGGTATTAAGTGGCTATTTTATTTAGAATTTTTCTAAATTAGAACAATTCTGTTTCTTTTTGCGAAAGTTTTTAACAATGCCTATTATCCGACGACCCAGACAAGGACATGGCGGTCAAAAGTCATGTACTCCAGATCAAACTCTTCCTCGTCTCCGTCCTTATTGATAAAGGTTGCTTCGAGCTCGCCTTCGCCCCTCGGGCGGAAGCGCTCGATTTCAATCTGCTCGGCGAAATCCAGGTTGTAGACGGACAGTCTTTTGAATATCGCTTCCTTGGCGCACCAATAGATGGCGAGCTGCTCGTTCCTCTTGTCGTCTTCGAGGTCTTCAATCTCGTCCTCTGAAAGAGCTTTCTTCTCGACTGCGGAGAAATCGCGGTCGAGAGACTCGATGTCGATGCCTACATCTTCATCATCGTGGAGAATTACCGCAACATAGTTTGCCGTATGGGTAATGCTGATATTGATCGGGTTGTTCTCGATGTAGGGCTTGCCGTTGTCGTGGTGGCTGAGATAGACTTTCTCGTCGAACATAGTGTTCAGGAGAGCCCTCACGGCGAGTCTCTGCTTGCGCAGGGATTCGCTGCGGATAAAGGAAATTTCTTCCATCTCGTCCGAAGGGGTGGCGCTGAGCTCTTTCAGCTCTTCCTCAGTTTCGGTTATATGCCAGATACCTATCTCGGCTTCGTTTTCAAGTTCTTTCTTTAAATAAAGTGCCATATATAACTGTTTTAACGACATGAAATCCCGCCCGACACCCTTTCGGGGTCGGGTACAAGCAGATATATACTTCGCGACAAGGGGTCGTCAGAACCGACGACCGTAACTGCCTGTTGACCAGCTATTGAAGAACTGGGAGGTTCCATAATTCGTTTCTATTCAGATTGCAAATATAACACATTTTTGTATATTCCACACATTTTCGAAAAGAAATCTCCGGAACATGTCTCTCGACAGGCTCCGGAGTTATAGGTATCAATATTTATGTCAATCTGTCTTTTCTAATTGAAAAATCCGTGCCAAATAATGAAAAATCCCGGGACAAGATAGTCCCGGGATAGAAATAAAATGCATCAGTCTATTGACTAGCTGTTGAAATCAATCATAATTTCACCGTTTCCGAAGGAGTAAGGACCCCAGAGTGAGCGGAAGAAGAAGGTAAGGGTGTTGTTGAGAGTATCGACCTCGCCTTCGCCGCGGTCCATTTCTGCATCATGTACACCTAAGCCAGGATACTCCCAATCTTTCACGAGAACCTGGTCAGGGAGGATAATAGTATAATCCTGAGTGTTGATCCACATGTGGAACACGTCTCCACCGAACCAGATATCACCTTCTACCTTCAGACCGACAAGGTCATCGGCAGTAACACCCTTTGGAATCCAAGCCTCGTCAGGAAGCTCGCTGATCTGGGTTACGGTCGCCTTGTAATCAGAAAGAGCGCCACCATCATAGAATGAATGAGTTCCCTGGAACTTCTCTTTCTGGAAGGGAGCAAAAGCGGTGTAGGCAACTCTGAATGAGTATGCTGAGCCGTCTTCCATTGCCCAACCGGTGAAGATGGTATTGTTGAAGCTGCCGCTGCCGGTTGTAATCCAGCCGTCGACCTGGGTGCCGTCATTGAGAGTGTAGCTGGGAGTGAATTCAATCCTGTCTCCAACTGCAACCTCAGTGATGCCGAGGGTCTGGCATACAGCCTTCATGTCAATCTTCACTGTAGCCGGAAGAGAGGTGATACCCTTTACTGCATAGCAGCTCTTCTTGTTCTTCTGGCCGTCTGTGTAGACAGCAGTAACCTGAGCTTCCTTCATCATAGAGGCATCACCCTGCTGAGGTGCGAAAGAGAGAACTACCTCATAATCACCTTCGTTGAGATTGGTCGAAAGAGTAGTACTCGAGCCTATCTTCTTTGCGATATTGATTACGACACCATGCTTTGTGCCTTCAAGATCGTATGGAAGTTCTTGCTTGCCGCAGCTGAAAAGAGTAGCGGCAAAGACCATGAGTGTGAAAAATCTATATTTTTTCATAATGAATCCTATTTTAAATTATTTCACATCCCAGAAAACGTTCTTATCGCTGACGACCCTTCCCTTGTTTGTAATGTTGGGATTGACAGTCGTCTCTTCCTGAGGATACCAGAGGATGCGCGGATACTTAAGGATGGTGACGAGGTTGTATGGCGTAAGACCTTGAGCTGCCTCGACCGTCTGAGTGTAAGGAGTGTAAGCCATATTGTTGGCGTCTCCTGTGAAGAGGATAGGATAGCCTGTACGACGGATATCGTTGTAAGCCTCTACGGGATTGTAGAAGTTGGCGATCCATTTCTCTGTCATCACGATCTCCATCTTCTTTTCAGCAGAAGCGGCATCGAACAGCGCAGTCACAGCGTCTGTGAAAATTGAGGTAGCTTCAGATGAAATGCCGGGAACAGAAGCGTCGCTGGCTTTTGAAACGCTATTCACATGGGTTATTGAAGCTTTGATGCCTTCTACGAGGAGAGCCTTAGCATCACCCTGAATCTCGCCTGCGAGTACAAGCTCAGCCTTCATGAAAGGAACGGAGTAAGCCTGAAGCATTTTGTCAGGAGCAATACCGTTGCCGTCTGAAGAAGTAATCTTGCCACCCTTTCCGTCATCAAACTTTCCTCCGATAGGATAGATACCAAGGCAGGTCATTGCTGCTTCTTGAGTATTGGAGGTAAAGCCGGAGTTTGATCCCATCATGATAGAGATGAATGCTCCGTCGCGATAGTCAGTCTTGTTGACTGCGTCTGAAGTCGCGGTAGACTGATTGTACCAGTAGTAGTTGCAACGGGGATCTTCGATACCTCTAAGGGGATTAGCCTTGAAGTTATAAGTAAGACCCTTCATTATCTCATACATCCAAGGGCTGATCCAAACTGACTTCTGACCGCCCTGATACTCGTCCACGTAACCTGTATTCCTTTCGTCTGAAGGAGTAAGGGCAGAAGAGTGAGGGTACTGGAGGTCCTCTCCATCACCGATGAAGTTGTTCTCGGCGATGACTGAAGAGAGCTCACTGGCCCATCCGTTGATCTGCGCCTTGGCGAGGCGGCTCTGAACAAGGAGCTTGAGCTTCAAGGTATTGGCTGCCTTAAGCCACTTGTCGACGTTTCCTCCGTAGAAGAGATCGTTGGCGCCGGGTTTAAGAGTATTGGCGGCCTCTGTGTCCTTGAAGTTGGCGATAGCCTTGTTGATACTTACAAGGAGGTCATTGTAGATATCTGCGCTCTTGTCGGGCTTCGGCGTGGTGAACTCGGGGTTGTTGGCCTCTGAATAAGGGATGTCGCCGAAAAGATCGGTCATCGCCATATAGATGTGGGCGCGGAGAATGCGGCCGATTCCGGCGTAGATTACGTTTCCTTCCTCATCTCCTGCGGAAATGAGCTCGTCACAGTTCTTGATTGCATAACGGTATGCCTGTGACCAAGTGTTGCCGAGAGTTGAATAACTAGCAACGAGAGAGTAGTTGTCAATTTCGCGGCTTACAGTGTGATGAGTGTATGCCGAGAAGTTTGCATTGAGATAATGCCCTTCTGCAAAAGTATAGCCTACTTCATATTCAGTGGCTGTAAGAAGCTGGGCCATGTCCAGATTCGTCACTGCATACGGGTCTTCATTGATGTCAAGGCTGCAGCCTGCGAGAGTGAATGCTGCTGCAACTGCTCCCAATATGTTAAATAACTTTCTTTTCATGATACTTCCGGATTAGAATGTTAGTCTGACGTTGAACGCAACTCTTCTTGTGGAAGGAGCAGAAGTGTAGTCGATACCCTGGACGTTGGTCTCACCGTAGGAGTTCACAATAGGGTCGTAGTTGGAGTACTTCGGGACATTCGGTGCGTAGAACCAGAGGTTTCTTCCGATGATACCGACTTCGGCGCCTGCAAGTTTGATCTTCTTGACCCAGTTCTTGGGGAATGTGTAAGAAAGGCCGATTTCGCGGAGACGGAGGACAGTCGCGTCATAGACTGCGACCTCGTCGCAGGAGTTAATTGCGTAAGTCGAATATGTTCCGTCCGAGAAGTAAAGGTCAGACTCGCTGATAGCGGTCATGTTCGGGATAGTGTTTCCATTTGCGTCGAGGTAAGGCTCGAGAGTGTCTGCATTACCATAGACACCGGGGATAATCCTCGATCCGAGACGGTCTTCGGTATCCTTGGTGACGCCACGTCCGAGAAGGTCGGTAAGGTATGAACTGTAGACGCAGCCGCCCTTCTGGAAGTCGAACATGAAGTTGAAGGTGAAGCCTTTGTATTTGAAGGTATTGATGAGAGAAGTCTTATACTTAGGGTTCGGGTCTCCGATGATCCCGGTTTCTGTATCATTGATGTACATACCTGTTGCGGGATCTACAAGGGGCTCCCCATCCTTCGTGCGGGCGAGTTTCTCACCTTCAAGGACACCGTAAGGATATCCTACCATAAGGACCGGCTTCGGGGTGGAAAAGTCACCTCCGACTTCGATCTTCTCGACACCGTCAGCAAGGCTGAGGACTTCTGACTTGTTCTTTGTGAAGGTTGAATAGATACTCCAGCTGAAGTCTTTGGTAACGATAGGATAGACATCAAGACCAAGCTCGAATCCGGCGTTACGGATAGAACCGAAGTTGGTCACGAAGCTGTTGTATCCAGTTGAAGGAGCAGATCTCTTAGATCCGATCTGGTTGTCGGAAACACGGTTGTAGTAAGTTCCGTCGAATGCGATGCGGCTGTCGAAGAACTTGAGCTCGAGACCGGTTTCGAACTCCCTTGTAAACTCAGGCTTGAGGTTCTCGTCGTAGAGAACTGTAGGAAGTTCCATAAGACCCTGTCCCATATACGGGCTGCCGATAACATATGTTCCGTTGTTATAGTAAGGAGAAGCATCGTTACCTACCTTTGCCCAGGATGCACGAACCTTTCCGAAGTTGAGAATGTCCTTGTTGAGGTTGAATGCCTCAGTGAAGACGAAGGAAAGGGATGCTGCCGGGTAGAAGAAGCTCCTGTTGGCTTTCGGAAGCGTAGAGGAGACGTCGTTACGGCCGGAGAGGTTGAGGAAGAGGTAGTCATGGTAGTTGAGGAGGAGGTCAAGGAATACTCCCCACTTGCGTGACCTTGAATAACCTTCAGAAGCGGTCTGTGACATTGTATTGTCAATTGCGAAGATTCCCTTGTTGGTAATCTGAAGACCGCTTGCGGAGAATGAGGTTGCTGTGCTCTGGTTGTAGTTGTGACCTAGGGTTGCCCTTACCTGAAGATCACCGAATGTCTTGTCTGCGGTGAGGAGGAGGGTGGACTCGATCTGGTTGCTATCGTAGACACCCTTGTTGATATAACCCTTTCCTGCATATCCGCGGGAACCGGTGTTGATTATATATTTACGGTCGCGGCCATAGTCATTGTAGCCGAGAGTGTAGTCGATAGAAAGCCAGTCGGTGAAGTCGTATCCGGCGTTGAAGTTCGCGACTATACGCTTCTGCTGGGTCAGAATCTTATCGTTCTCCCATGCCCAGTAAGGGTTGTTGGCCTGAGAGGAGAGCTGGAAGAGAAGGTTGCTGCCGTCAAGAGTCTTATAGGGGAAGTGCTGGATATCCCAGCTACGCGGCATGATAAATGCCCTTGCGAGGGAAGAAAGACCTCCGAGTTCAGACTGCGACTGGTTGTAACCATACATAGGAGAATCCTGGTCGGTGAGAGAGAAGGCGAGGTTTCCGCCTACTCTGAGACCGAAGGAAAGGGTCTGGTGTCCGCCGATACTGAATGAGTAGCGGTCGAAGTTGGATCCGGGGATGTAGCTCTTCTGGTCGGTGTATGAGCCGGTGACATTGAAATTACCCTTCTCGTTGAGGCTCTGGACATTCAGGGAGTGCTCCATGATTGATCCCTTGCGGAAGAGGTCCTTTACATTGTTGGGATAAGCCTGATAAGGGATTTTTCCGCCCAAGTTGGGATAAAGCTCTGTTGCAAGATCGGGATATTCTGCGAAAGCGGCATACATATCCATGGTTGCTCCTTCAGTGAAGGCGGGGCCCCAAGAACCGTTTGATCCGGCGAACATGAAGTTGCTTCCCTGACCGTATTTATTCTGGAATTCAGGAAGGGATGCGATGCTTTCAGTAGCGTATGATCCGTTGTAAGTAATCTCGATTCCACGCTTTCCGGTCTTCTTCGCTCCGGATTTGGTGGTAATGAGAACGACGCCGTTTGCGGCACGGGAACCATAAAGAACGGCGGCAGCTGCACCCTTAAGGACGCTCATTGACTCGATGTCGTTGGGGTCGAGGGTTGCAATACCAGAACCGAGGGCTCCACCCATATCGCCGCCACGGCCGCTTGCGCTGTTTCCATCATTGCTGTAAGGAACACCATCGACTACGTAGAGAGGCTGGTTGTTGCCGAGGAATGAAGAGTTGCCTCGGATGGTGATACGGGTAGCGCCACCGGCGTCACCTGAAGGAGCGGAAACCTGTACACCTGCGATTTTTCCATCGAGTGCACGAAGGAGGTCCGGTTCAGCCTTCTGAACAGCATTGTCTGCGTCGACTTTGGTGACCGAGTATCCGAGAGAGCGCTCTGTACGCTGGATACCTACGGCTGTGACAAGCACTTCGTCGAGGACTGTGCTTTCTGCTGCGAGGGAGACATTTACTGTCTGCCTTCCGGCAACATTGACAACTAAAGTCTCATAGCCGAGGCAGGAAAACTCCAGATCCGCATTTGACGGAGCCTGTATGGAATACTGTCCTCTGGCATCCGTCACAGTTCCGGTCGTAGTTCCCTTGATAGAGACGACGACTCCTTCCAATGGAAGAGCGTCCTCGGCTCCGGTCACTACTCCGGATACGCGCTTCTGAGCAAAAGCCGCACTGCAAACAGTCAGTAGCAACGCGACAATAAAGAGTTTGTTTTTACTCATAAGACATTAGATTTAAACATAAATATTGATAAATACACTTAAGATTTATTTTCTCTTAATAATAAGGTGTCGATTTGTTATAGTAATGACTATACGTTAATGACAATAAAAAAAGATTTCAAAGAGCGGTTTATCATTGAACGTTCGTCATTTATAATGACTATTACATGCAAAGATTGCAAAGAAAAATTATAATTCCAAATTCCTTCTGATGTCCTTTTTGTTGCGTATAATAGGCTTTTTGGGGTCTTTTTTGAAAGAATCGTTTTGTAAATTGTTTGAAAAGGTTTTAAATCGTTACTTTTTGTTGTTCGTATGTTACATATTTATAATCTGCAAACTTTTTCAATTTTTTTAATATGTGGAAATTTTTTTGGAAACAATGATTTTATTCATATCTTTGCAGTCCGGTTTTTTATCGGGTGTTTTGCTTGATCGGATTACCGGACTTATTGGAAAGATGCTCGAGTGGCTTAAGAGGCACGCCTGGAAAGCGTGTATACCCCAAAAGGGTATCCCGAGTTCGAATCTCGGTCTTTCCGCTCCTTTTTTGACGAGCTGGCTCTTTTGAGCCGGCTCTTTTTGGCTCTCTTGTTTTGGCTCTTTTTGTGGTTCCAAAACAGTCAATTATACCGAATCTCTTGCCGTGAAGGCCTGCCGATCAAAGATCTGACACCTTGCCGAGGATCCCTGCCCATTAAAGGGCTGACACTCAATCGCTTCTGGGCTTTTCCCTACCCGCGTGTCCTTAGGGAAAAAGTCATTAGTCATTGATTTGCGATAAGATATAGGGCAGGCAATCCCTCCTTCTCCGCCATGACAAAAAAACCACGTTTTGGCCCGATTTCGCGGGGATAACTGTTCCCCGTGTCAAAAAATCCTGCGAAAAACCATGAAATCGCGGGGGAAAATGCTTATCGTGTCCAATATTCCTGCGAAAACACGCGAAATCGCAAGGAATACTGTTTGCGAGATGGCAATGGCGGGACTGTGAGGCGGGAGTAAAGTCAAATATCCTTTCCGTGCCGGCAAAGTGGTATTTTGTGGTACGGCGGGGTAGTTTTGATGGTCCCGTGCTACCAGGTGGGTGTTTCGTAGTACGGCAGGGCTGTTTTCATGTTCCCGTGCCACCAGGTGGGTGTTTC
>Ga0208297_1000869_pt1 | contig 42235 bp, 33 predicted proteins | sample LMS_cellobiose_e_FD_187367 | JGI IMG/M metagenome (GOLD analysis project Ga0208297, IMG submission 187367) | Rumen-fistulated moose microbial communities from Alaska, USA - LMS_cellobiose_enrichment (SPAdes) (version 2) | ecosystem: Host-associated > Mammals > Digestive system > Stomach > Rumen... | reverse complement strand
CAGCTGCAGATCCCGCACCGTTTCCCGGGTGGAAGTCTGCATCTTGGCCGAACGTGTGGAGTTGGAAATCGCATTGTTTTCCGCCAGCGTCGGCTTGCGTCCGTGTTCGGCAATGAATGCCGCTTCAGCCTCCTCGATCTGTTTTCTGCGCTTCGAAAACCGCTCCATAACTTCCTCCGGAACTCCCTTCAAATCGAACCACAGGGCATTCTGTTTCCGATCCAGAACCGGGGTCAATTCATACCCGAGTTCCCGGCATTTCCGGGCCAATGCGTTATGATAAACCTTGCCCGCATACCGGATCGCCTTGCACATTTCGAGCGTCTCAAGTGCCTTGTATTGACCGTCTGCATTCGTCACATTGCAGACCACATTATGGGTATGCAGCTGCGGATCAAGAGCCCGGCTGGTGTCGTGCATGAACTCCGCATAAACCAGCTTCCCGGAGTTCTCATGATTGTTGGTCCGCACGTTTTCGCCCGCCCGGATCCGCACGGCAGCAAGCCCCTCAAGCTCGCCCATTGCCTCCCTGACCGCAGCCTGATGGGCTGCAGTCAAACGCTCGTCAAACAGTGCCATAACCGACACGGATTTTGGTGCCGCAACCTGAAAATCGAAGAACCGGGGACCGCCCGAAACCTTCTTCCGAGTGAGGTTGTCACCCGTCGACGGATTGATATTCCGCTGGAACAAACTGAACACGGAACCGGTCACTTCCTGACCAGCAAGACCGAAATTTTCCGCCAGCGAACCGCGCCAGAATCCGACGACTTTTTCGTGTTCCGAGTAATAATCGTTGGATGCCAGATGATTCGCATAGAAAGATTTTCCGGCGGCATTGCTCGCCCGGATCTTGGTCATATTGAACATCCAACACCTCCGTTTACAGAACCGGAAGCAATCTAAGTCCGGGACGGATCGAAGTCAAATCGTGAAAGTCATTGCAAGCGAACACTTTCGAAGATGTTCGCCCAAATCAAAGATAAAATCAAAGATAAAAACGCAATACCCCTTTCAGCAAAGGGAAAATCCCGCGCCACTACCGAAAAAATAGGCAAAAAGGCAAAAAAACGAGTCTGGAGAAAATCAGTATTCACCTAAAAAACAATTTGACAAATGCAAAATCCGGAGTATAGTTATCCTCTGATGCAGGAAGAAAAAGGCCATGAAGAGTTTAACCAGCAGCGTTTACAGTTTTGAGAAACTCCGCAATGAAGGATATCTCTATGTTGATAAGACGGAATTTATCTGGAATCTGATAAATCCCGCCGGAGAATCCTATTTCCTCTCCCGTCCGCGCCGTTTTGGAAAATCCCTGACCATCTCCACGCTGAAAGCCGTTTTCGAAGGCAAAAAGGAGCTTTTCAAGGGACTGGCAATTTACGACAAGCCCTACGACTGGAAGCCGTATCCGATCATCCATCTGGATATGGCGAATTGCGATGTTCATACCGAGTCTGATTTGCGTGATTATCTGGTCAGAATGATGCAGCGGCTTGCCAGACAGCACGGGGTCTCTGTGGACATTCAGCGGACTCAGCTTTCTTCCTCATTTTCCGACTTGATCGAAGAAATTGCAAAAACGACTCCGGCGGTCATTCTCCTGGATGAATATGACAAACCGATTCTGGAAAATATTACCAATCCGGATGTATTGGTCCTCCGGGATACTTTGGCCGACTTTTATTCCGCTATTAAAAAAGAAATGGATAATGAACGTTTCGTATTTATTACCGGGGTTTCCAAATTCTGCCATGTATCACTGTTTTCCAAACTGAACAATCTCACCGACATCACGATGGATGCCCGATATGCGACGATGCTGGGATATACCCAGGCTGAATTTGAATCGAATTTCAAAGATCGGATCGAGGCGATATCCGGACAACTGGATATGCCGAAAGAACAATTGCTGCCGGAAATCAAAGCCTGGTATGACGGCTTCCTTTTTCATGCGGGAAGCGAATCTGTATATAATCCGGTATCTCTGGCAAGTTTCTTCGAACACGGTGGAGAATTCAACAATTACTGGTTTTCAACCGGAACGCCGTCTTTTCTTATGGAACTGGTCAAGAAGACCAAATTCAATTTTGACAACGTGCTTTCAAAACCGGTTTCCTCAATGGTGTTCAACGCCTTTGAATTTGATCGGATCGACCCGTTGACGCTGTTGCTGCAGACCGGTTATCTGACTATCAAGTCCATGGTGAAAAAATATAATATGCCGTGGTACTGGCTTGACTTTCCGAACCGGGAAGTCAGTTTTTCCTTTAATACCAGTCTGGTGAATGCCTATTCCCGGAAATCGGACAATTATGTGGTTGCCTTCTGCGAAGAGCTGGCGGATGCCATGGATAACGGCGATGTGAAACAGCTCCGCAAAGCGCTGGAATCTTTTTTCGCCGGCATTTCGTATGAAGTCCATCACAAAGATGAAAGCAATTTCCAGAACATCTTCTTTGCCATTTTCCGTTTGCTCGGCTACTACATTTCTGCGGAATCCCATACCAACGACGGTCGCATTGACGCCGTTGCCGAAACGGAGAAATTCGTCTTCATCTTTGAATTCAAACTGAATAAAGACAAGACGGCACTTTCCCAGATCCAAAAGAATGAATATTTCAAAAAGTATGAGCTTTCGCAGAAAAAGATATTCCTGATCGGCATCACCTTCTCCACTGAAAAAGGTCAAATTATCGACTGGCAGACCGAAGAAGTCTAAGAAAAATTCTGTCTGTCCGTGACAACCGTCAATTGGTAAAGTTGTGGACATACTTCTTCAGGAAAATCTGCCATATCCGCACAGAAGCAAAATGATTCCGGCTTTTTCGGTGACAATCCTTTACGTCATGAAAGCGAAAGATGTTTTTCTTATGTTGAAACTGCTCTCCTCGGGGGAGGGGAGAGTTCGGGCGTCTTATTCGTCAAAAATTTCCTGAAATGTTCCATGCCGCACGATTTCCCTCTTGAAATGGGTGGACTGGCGATGTAAATTGATGGGATAGCGTATAAACAATCGGCGAACGGCGAAGAAAAATCCGACTTTTTTCGGTCCGATGCTGTAAGAAAAGCATCAGGACCGGGAGTGAGTCAGTTGAAAAGATATTGCCGGGGAACGGCTTTGACACAAAATGTCCAAGCTGATGAAACAAAATTTAATTGAAGGAAATTAAAATGACCTGTAATGATGCATATTGTGCTTGCCAGCGGCAGTATTTGCAAACAAAGACTGATATTGATATTCGAAATTTTTTGGATAAAACTTCTATGAGACATAAAGTATTTCATCATTTTACAACTATGAAAGCATTAGCACAAATTTTGAGTTCAAAACAATGGCGTTTAAGTTCTGCTGCCGCAACAAATGATTTGCAGGAATGGGACGAAAAAGGAATTCGTGAAGAATGGAATAAAATATTTTCAGCATCCTTTACACATGGATATGGTGAGAATATTGGCATGTGGAAAATGTATGGGAGCAAAAATCCCAATAAGCAAATTTGCATATCATTTACTGTTGATTTTATCAAATCATGGATAAATCAAATAAAAGTTGTAAAAATTAATGATAGAGTATTTCATATTGACAATGATGGCATTATGAATGATCAAAAAGTATCACCAATCACTTTTCATGATGTGATATATGCTCATGGAAAGCAATATGATCCCGAAATGCGGATCTGTTGGGGGAATATTATTAAGAAATGTAATCAATTTGAACCTAGTCAATCATCCGTACTAACCGGATATATAAAGAATGCGGCATGGGAATATGAAAAGGAAACCCGATTAATGATTAAGTTGCCTTTGTCCGATTTTGGATACAATGATGAGCCGCCACAGCATATTTTCATTGATTTTCCCTTGATTGATGAGTTTAAATCAATCCATTATACATTTAGTCCTTTTGCAGATAAGTGTGAAGAAAAATTAAAAGAAATATTAAAAAGTGAATTGGATAAAGAACGCATCCCGAAAGATATTATTCAGAGTATTATTTCGAACAGTAAGATGTCATATTTTTATGAAAAAATAAACTTATGATACCTTTCTTTACAACAATTTAAAGTTTGTATTAGCCATGCCATACGAAACGGGAACAGTTTATCACGGATTGACACTCGGGGCCTTCTGCGGAGGAGGCGCTTACGGGGAGGTTTATGTCTGCACGGATATCTCCGGACGGAAACTCGCGGTCAAGATCATCTCCAAAACCAAACTCGGGGATGACTGGGAACGCGAACTGCGCGGGGTGTCCAACTACCGCAAAATCACGGAAAATGCGTCCGGTCTGCTGCAGATCTATCATGTCGAGGAAGATGCGGAGACTTTTTTCTACACCATGGAGGCGGCGGATTCCGTCAGTTCCAATGGGCAGTACCGCGCCGACACCCTTGCGGAACGGCTGAAAAACGGACCGTTGTCTAGAACAGAGCTTTTTCCGACACTGAGCGCGATCTTCGCCGGGATCAAGATCATTCATGATGCAGGATTCGCGCACCGCGACATCAAACCAGATAATATTATTTTCGTCAAGGGGCAGCCTAAACTGAGCGACATCGGGCTGATTTCCTCGCTGTCCGCCACTTATACCCAGCGGGCCGGGACTTTGGATTTCCTGCCGCCAGAAGAACGTGCATCAGGCAGTCCCAGAACTGACCGAAAATCCAGGCAGAAAAACGATCTCTACGCATTCGGGAAAGTGATCTACTGTTCCGCGACCGGATGCTGTCCGCAGGATTTTCCGACCGTGCCCGCGGAACTGCCGCTCACACCCGAACTAAAATTCTTCCTGCGTCTGGCATTCCGGCTCTGCAACAAAGACCCGCTGTTGCGCCTGGATTCGCTGGAAAAGACTGCTGTCGAACTTGCACAGATCGACCGCAAGCTGCAACATGGAGAAACTTTCCGCGATAAGTGTCATTACGTGATCCATGACCTGCTGACACGGCTTTCCGCCGAATTGCTCGCATTTGCCCGCTGGTCGCGGCGCCATTGGTTTTTCATGGTGATAGCGATTATCGTTGCCGGGTCTGTGATCTGGTATTTGGAATACTCCCGAAAACCATTCGATATCACCAAGGTCAAAACTCAAAAGTTACGCAGCCCGGAACTCCAATTGTCCATGGATCTGCCTATGCAATGGACTGTCCTTAAACGTGAAACCATTCGTCAGGAAATTGCCAATCGACGCAAAAATCAGAAAAACGTTTCCCCGGAAGAGTTTGAAAAACAGGTGAAACTGATTGAGTCGCAAATGGAGAATGGCAGTTGTGTCATCTTTATCGAATACAGCAAACCGCAGGATTTTTGTCTGATCCAATCATCTCCGGGTGCATTTTTGAAATTATATCAGGAAACCTCGGAAGAGAGTCTGAAATATCAGTTCGGCGAGTTGTTCAAGACACAGTATGGATCACAGACGGAAGTTTATGAAATCAAGAAACTTATGATTGCCGATGCTTTGTGCGTCTATACTGATTTATCCGCCCAGCCGGGGAAAACGAGGACATTGTTTTACTTGTTTATCCTGGAAAACCGCATAGTGAAAATGATTGTAAATATTAAGCAGGTAAACTATCACAAGCGTAAAGAAGAACTTGCACAATGTCTGAAAACCCTGAAATTCGATGATGCGGGAAAGCGGGACGAGAGATGACGAGATTGTTTGTGCAGCAGATTCTTTTTCCGATGTAAGAGTTTATAGGAATTCGGGAGTACGTGAAAAGACAGGCAATGAGACTGCCCAAAAGACAAAGAGGAGAATTTATCATGTTTAAAAATCAAAATTCCAGCAGAAAAATTAAATTCTTGGTGGCAGGAGGAATTGTAACATTCCTGCTCGTAACTGTTGCAGTCGTTTCCTCTTGGCTCAAAGCTGTAAAATCAAATGCACAAATCAAAGAGGATCCATTATTGAAATATTGCAGACTGCATGGAAAGATGGATTCAAAATCATTTGATGAATTTATTTCGCACATGTCAAATGAACGGCAATTGGCTGTTTTAAGAGCAATTGATAATGTAAATATTTCCAAATATGTAAAAATTGATTCGATTTCAAGATATAAAACAATCAAAAAGCAACTTGTCTGGCAATCCAGTCATTGGATATCATATCCTTTTAAAGATAAAGAAAATGTCAATTACGATGAAATTGTTCGCTGGGTTGCGAAAAAATATAACATTCTTGGTATAGAGACCAAGTCGACAATTCGAATCGAACGCCAAATTTTATCGAAAATGTTTGCAGACATTTGGGACAAAATGACAACGGAACAACGAAAAGCCGCACTGGAAAAAATGCAAAACAATTCCAAGATTGATAATATTGCCGGTATATCTCTGTTGTCTGGCAGTGCTGCCCTGGCGACTCTTTCAACGACAGTGGCATTCAGCGGGTTTGCTTTTTACACGGGGATGTCATCCTTACTTTACTCCGCAGCGTCAGTTTTAGGGGTTACGCTTCCATTTGCAACCTACGTTGGGGCAAGTTCAACAGTAGCTGTATTGACCGGTCCTATCGGGTGGGCATTAATTGCCGTTGGTGCAGCGGTAGGGGCTGGGTTCATCGGTATGCCGGATTATCAGAAAACCGCCCAGATGATTGTTGCCATTCACTTGATAAAAGTTGATGCCATCCAGAAGTCAGGATTAAAAATTCAGGATTATATTGGTTCGGATATCAAGCCCGTTGATCAGAACAAGCAATAATGTGTTTTTTTTCGGTGTAAGAAATCCGTTTCCCTTGGGAGTGAGAGGGTAAAGAGGAGATTTGTTTATGGCTTTTACTACGAAAAAATCCTTGTTGGCGAAGGTCCGCGCGGGCGACGAAGTGTCCTGGCAGGAGTTCTACGATGCTTACAAACCGCTGATTTTGCTGGTCGGCAATGACTGTTCGCTTTCCCCGGACGAGAACGAGGAATTGGTCCAGCAGGTGATGTGCGAACTGTTCACCAAGGACATCATCGGGAAATACGACCCCGATCACGTTCCGGACGATATAAAGTTCACTTACGATCCGAAGCGGGGACGTTTCCGGCATTTTCTGAAGCGGATCGTGCGCAATCAGGCGATCAAGATCTACCGGAAGCGGTTCAACCACACCGAACTGGAAGACGTGGAAACGGTTTGCGGCGAAAATACGTTCGACAAAGTCTGGAACGAGGAATGGCGGAAACACGTGCTGAACATGGCGCTGGTCGAACTCCGTGGCCGGGTGCAGCCGGAAACGTATTCCGCATTCGAGATGTATGCACTGCAGAACCGGAATCTCCGGGAAGTCTGCAAATTTCTGGATCTGTCGGAGTCGTCGGTCTATACCGCCAAGAGCCGCTGCATCGCAGCGCTGAAAGATATCATCGCCAACTTGGAGGAGAAATAATGGAACACTACACGAAAGAGGAGCTGGATCAATACCGCAACGGGGGGATGTCCGTCCTGCGGAAGATCAGCTGCACTGCGCACCTGAAAAATTGCAAGGTGTGTGCTAAATTGCTGAAAGAACTGGAAGCGGACGACCAGCTGCTGCGAGATCTGCGCGGGAGCGTGGAACTGTATCAGCAGCTTGCGTCCGAACCCAAAACCCACCGGTCGTCGAAAATAGAGTAAATATTTGAACCTGTAGGATGTTATGAAGCCGCAAACTCTCATTTTAGCCATTGCGGCAAACTTACTATTTAGTGTATGATGCGGCAACATAATTTTTGAGACGAAAAGGAAAAGATCCCGTAAATGGACGAAACGAGATTCGAAGGGAGACGTGCTTTGCTGCGTCCGTCACTTGGCATGGGCGCGATAACGTGCGTCAGCCGCATCCTCGGCTTGGTCAGAGTTCGGCTCGAGGCGAGTGTTCTCGGAGGTGGGGCACTGGCCAGTGCATGGTTTCTTGCGTTTGCCATCCCGAATCTCTTTCGCCGCATACTTGGAGAGGGGGCTCTGGGAACGGCGCTGACACCCTTGATTGCCGGAATCGAACAGCAGCGGGGCCGGGAGGAGATGCGCCGGGAACTTGCGGTCATCTTTGCCGCGTTAAGCTGTGTGCTCGCCCTGATCGTCATTGCGGTGTCTCTGCAGGCCATCGGTCTGCGTTGGTGTGGAGAAACCTTCAGAGTAGCATATCTCTGTCATCAGCGAATGAATATCGCTCTGCAACTGTTGCCGTTTCTGATGCCATACGCCTTTTTCATGTGCCTTGTGGGGATGGCGACTGCTGTTTTGAATTACGCCCGGATCTTCGTGCTTCCGGCGCTGGGAGCCCTTCTGCTCAATATTTTTCTCATTTTCGGACTGAGTATAGGGCTGAAACTGCACGTTACCGTAGCTGACCTGCCTGATTTCCTGCCCGTATTGAACGGACTTGTGCTGTCTTCCGGATTGTGTCAGTTGCTCCTGACTATGCTTCTTCTGTATTTTTACGGACATTTTCCGCGGTTCGATTACGCAGCCATGAAGCAGTCGAAGGTCGTTGGCAAACTTTTTCATCTTTCTTTGCCGGGGATGATTGCGGCCTCGGTGCTGCAGATCAGTTTTTTCATTGACTGGATGCTTGCCTTACAACTCAACGACCAGGCGGTGCCAGCTTTGAATTTTGTCAATCGGCTGATCGACCTTCCCATCGGTATTTTTGCAGTCTCCCTTGGAAGCGTGCTGATGGTGTCCATGTCGCGGTCCGCGACCGAAAATGACTATAAAAAACTCCGGGACCAGATGCTTTTCAGCCTGCGGCACGTGTTTTTCGTCAGCACGCCCATGGCACTCAGCGTCATTGTCTTTCACGCACCGCTTCTGCGTGTGTTGTGCCTCGGCGGGAACTATACGGCAAGCGATCTTGACGCGGCCCGAAGCGTTGCCATGTTTTACGGTGCGGGTATTCCCTTTTTCTGTTCGCTGAAAATTCTGCTGCCGGTATTTTATGCACGAAAGAAAATGAAGCAGCCGTTGTGCGCGTCTCTCATCGCAATTTCAGCCAATATCATTCTCAATCTGATGCTGATGGGGCCTCTGCAGCAGGGGGGAATCGCGCTTGCCACCACCATGTCGGCAATACTCAATAACCTGATTCTGCTTCATTTCCTGAAAAAGGATTCTCTGATGCCCGACTGGAAAACGATGCTCTTTGCGTTCATCCGCCCGTTGATTCTCTCAGGTGCCATCGTTTTTTTGATGGGGAAGCTTTATTCCTCGTGGGAGAAGGAACTGATGCTTCACCGCTGGATGGATATTTCGGCGACAGTTCTTGTTCTAGCGTCCATCGGTGTGCTGTATCTTGTTCTTGCCGGACTCGTTCGTTCTCCGGAAACGGGAGAACTGATCTCGGTCTTCAGACGAAGGACGTAGGTTTTTTTGTTCCAAATGTTGTTTATTCCCAGTTGTTAAGATATAAATTATCTGCAGAAACCATCCGCTTTGACATAAAATGTCCGGGGATTGGCGGTAATTATTTTCAGTAAAATTATCGCTTCCAGTGTAAGAAAACCGGAATTTTTGCGATGTAAGTGATTATAAGGTCATGTATCTTTGGTTGGAACAATAAGGAAAGGATGGTTTGCAATGAACATTTTACAATCTCTTTTCAACAAAAAAACATCGAATGATCAAGCCTTCGATAATGTGATAAAGGCCGACGAATTGTTCAATGAAGGACGTCGGTTGTTGGCGGATCCGGAAACGGAGGAACAGGCGAAGCAATGTTATCTGAAGGCGGCGGAAATGGGGCATCCATACGCGCTTTACGAAATCGGTTTGGCCCATCTGACCGCACGGCTCAATCCGGCGGAATTGCTGAAGCTGTTCCGGCTGGATATGAATATCCTTCTCCTGCCCAAGTTCGAGCCCAACCTCACCAAAGGTCTGAAACTGCTGGAACAGGCAGGTGCGGCCGGATGCAGAGAGGCATATTATTTCCTTGGACGCTGTTACGACGACCCCGATTTCTTTTTCTTTGTCGAACAGGATGAAGAAAAGGCGTTTGATTATTTTTTCCGTGCAGCAAAAATGGAATCTCCTGAAGCTCTGCAAAAAGTCGGAAGCTTTTATCTGCTGGGGAAAGGCGTTAAGAAGGATCTGAAAAAAGCGCTTGGATTTCTGGAACAGGCTGCCCAAAAAGGAAACGCGGATGCAAATGCGATCATGGGATCGATGTGTCTGCCCGGATCCGGACTGAGGAAACCGGACATGGGAATGGCTTTTTTTTATTTTTACCGGGCGGCGCTCCAAGGTCACGCAGTCGCTCAATTCAATGTCGGCCAGATGTTCGAACTGGGCGACGGTGTCGAGCAGAATCTCCGAAAAAGAAAGACCTATTACCATCTGGCGGCAGAACAGGAACACGCCACCGCGCAGTATCGTCTCGGCATGATTTACCTTGGAGAAGGGAAAAAATCGGAAGCATTCCGCTGGATCACCAAAGCGGCAAAGCAGAAACAGCCTGATGCCTGCGTCCGGCTGGGCGACTTTTTCCGGACGGGGACCGGCACGGCGGTTTCCCGGAAGGCAGCGAGGAAATGGTATCGGAGCGCAATCGAGCTCGGCAATGCGGAGGCGGAATACTGTCTGTGGCAGATGGAATCGGAAAGATTGGTCCAAGGCGATAATGGAGATCTGCAGAACACTCCGGAAAGTCTGAAACTGCTCCAAGCATCTGCCGAGCATGGATATGGTCCGGCACAAAATGCCCTGGGGGGATTTTACCAAACCGGAAACGGGGTCCCGAAGGATGAGCAAAAAGCCGTGGAATGGTATCGGAAAGCCGCGGATCAGGGAGATGCTGAGGCGTGGCTGCGTTTGTATCACTGCTATTCCGATGGCATTGGGGTGGAAAAAGACGATGACCAAGCATTGACCTGCCTGCTGAATGCTGCGGATCTGAACAATGCCGATGCGCTGTTTCTGGTGGCACTCTGCATTCAGGAAGATGAAAGAAATCCGGAGAATCGTCAAAAAGCTGTCGGGCTGATCCGTGAAGCTGCGGCTTTGGGACAGCCGGATGCGATTCAAACCCTGAAGGAAGACTTTACCCATGATAAACCGGAAGATCAATATATCATGGGACAGATCCTGTTGAAAACAGAACCCGAGGAGGCGGTGAAATGGTTCCGCAAAGCTGCCGAACAGGGGAATGCCGAGGCTCAATACGAGTTGTCGGTGTCCTATGAGCGGGGAATCGGTGTGGAACAGGATATGCAGAGCGCGCTGGAATGGCTCAGAAAAGCGGCGGAAAACGGATCCCCGCAAGCCCAATGGATCTTTGGCGAATGGAATGTGTACAAGCGGGGGCCGGAAGCCGATGAAGCGTTGGGGGGCGAATATCTCAAAAAGGCAGCGGAACAGGGTCAGGTCGATGCACAAAGCTGTCTCGGGATGCTTTTCATCCAGGGGAATGCCGGTCTGCCGCAGGATTATGCGGCAGCTGTGCATTGGCTGGAACTGGCGGCAAAGCAAGATGAACCGGATGCCATGAACAATCTGGGCAATTTATTCGAACAGGGGCTGGGAGTAAAACAGAATCACGAAACGGCGAAAATATGGTTTCGCAAAGCTGCCGAATGCGGTTCGTTCGATGCGGAAGAAAATCTGGCCACCTGCGCCTTTGCCGAAGGCGACAATGAAACCGGTATCCAGTATCTCCGGAAAGCGGCCCGTCATGGCAGCATTTATGCAAAGGAAAAATTGAAAGCAATCAACCCGTCGTTTCATTGAAACATGGTAGAAACCGATGTAAGTGAAAAAAATGAACAACAGAAACGGGTGCAAAAATGCTGCTGTCAGTATGGAAAACTTTAAGGATAAGACGATTCCGACGATATGCCGAATGGGGATACGGCGATGCCCAATACAATCTCGGGGTGTGCTACGTTGTCGGATACGGCATCGGGAAAGATCCGAAAGAAGCCGCGAAATGGTTTTGCAAAGCGGCGGCCGAGGGGATTCCGGAAGCATGGTATGAACTGGGCCGGTGTTATATTTTCGGAAATGGAGTAGAGAAAAATGAGTCGGTCGGCATGATGTGGCTCCGCAAAGCCGCGGAACGGGGAGTTGCAACCGCTCAATGTGCGCTGGCAGAATGTTATTATCACGGACAGGGCATAAATCAGGATTGGACAGAGGCTGTGAAGTGGTATCGCAAGGCTGCGGAACAGGGAATGCCGGAAGCACAGTTCAACCTCGGGTTATGCTATCTGTTCGGCAGGGGTGTATCAGAGGATCTGATCAAAGGATTGGCATTGTGTGGGAAAGCAGAGGAACAAGGTTATGCTGTAGCGCTTTACTTACATGGGTTGCGCTGTTATGACAGCGGAATCACCGGCCCCCGTAAAGCGGTGAAATATTTCCGCAAAGCGGCAAAAAAGGGTTATGCTCAGGCTCAATACGAGCTGGCCTGCTGTTATTCCAACGGCATCGGCACGAAGAAGAATCCTGAAAAAGCATGGATGTGGTATCGCAAGGCCGCAGAACAGGGGATCGCCGAGGCTCAGTTCAAACTTGCCCAATGCTATTATCAGGGCATCGGAGCCGAAAAGAATGACGCTGAAGCAGTGAAATGGTATCGGAAGGCCGCAGAACAAGGAATCGCCGAAGCACAGTTCGATCTGGGCTACTGCTATGATGCCGGAACTGGTATCAAAGAAGACCATGATGAAGCGGTCAAATGGTATCGGAAATCGGCCGAACAGGGATTCGCACGTTCGGAAAAAATGCTGAAAAGGCTGACCCGGTGATTGATTCCTATCTACACCTTGACTCCGTGGTTCAATCTGTCATGCATTGACGCAAAATGTCCGATCCTAGCCATTATCTTGCTTTTTCAAGAAAAATTATCTTTTCCGGTGTAAGAAAACCGGAATTATCGCGCTGTAAGTGATTATAAGTTCAAGTATCTTTGATTGAAACAACAAGAAAAGGATTCAGATATGTCGACAGCAAATCAAACCGAAGGGCAAATCCCTTTTGACCAGATGAAGGCGGAGGACTGGTGTAAGCTTTTATGTGAAAAACCGCAGTTCGCGGACCAGTGCCCGTGGGACGAATTCTCCGGGTATCTTTGGCACAAGCTTTTATGCGAGCAGCCGCAGTTTGCTGACAGGTGTCCATGGGGAAAACTGGACAGGCTGAATGGCAAGTGGTGGTGCAATCTCCTGTGCCGGCAGCCGCAGTTCGCAGACAAGTGCAAGTGGGAAAATTTGACCGAACAGAACTGGCAGAGTCTTTTATGCAAGCAGCCGCAATTCGCGGACAGGTGTCCATGGGAGAGAATGAAAAAACTGGATGGCTGGATGTGGACTGAACTGCTGTGCCGACAGCCGCAGTTCGCAGATAAGTGTCCATGGGAAAAATTGACCGGATTTTATTGGATCAGGCTTTTATCGGAGCAGCCGCAATTTGTAGATAAGTGTCCGTGGGAAAAAGTGAATGAAATGGAGGAACAGGATTGGATTGAACTGCTGTGCCGGCAGCCGCAATTCGCAGATAAGTGTCCATTGGAAAATCTGACCGGTTCGTATTGGATCAAGCTTTTATGCGAGCAGCCGCAATTTGCAGATAAGTGTCCGTGGGAGGATCTGAATGGAAGAGACTGGAGTTCCCTGCTGTGCCGGCTGCCGCAGTTTGCAGACCAGTGCCCGTGGGAGAAACTGGACAAGAGTGACTGGCGATGGCTTTTAAGCTACCGACCGCAATTCGCAGATAAATGCCCATCCGGGAAATTGACCGGCCATGATTGGGGGTGGATATTGAAAGAACAACCGCAAATTGCGGACAAGATACCGTATATGCAATTCGATGGAGCGGAATGGAGAGATTTTTTGCGTCTTCATCACGATTTCTCGGATCGATGTCAATGGGAGAAATTATCTGAATGGGATTGGTATCTTCTGTTGCGAGAATATCCGCAGTTTTTGGAAAAATATCCGAAGGACAGAATTGACGGTCTGGTCTGGTGCTGGATTTTGATCAACAATCCGGAGCATGCGGATGAATGTCCATGGGAAAAACTTGCCGGACTGTATGGGAAGTGGTGGTGTGATCTGCTGCGTGCGCAGCCGCAGTTTGCGGACAAGTGCCCGTGGGAAAAGCTGGATGCACAGGATTGGGGGCTTCTGTTAAGCCGACAGCCGCAATTTGCGGAGATGTGTCCGTGGTATGAATGGGATAAGTTGGAAGGATGGGTGTTGCGTACCCTTCTCTGTAAACAGCCTCAATTCGCGGACAAGTGCCGGTGGGAGAATCTGAATGGAGAAGATTGGAGTGAACTTCTGCGTGTGCAGCCTCAATTTGCGGATAAGTGTCCGTGGGAGAAACTGGACGAGAGTGACTGGCGCAAACTGCTGTGCCGACAGCCGCAATTTACGGGCAAATGTCATTTTCTGAAAGAACATAACCGGATCAGGCAAGGAAATGAAGGTTCTCGCGATGAAAGTAAAAAAGAACTGAGTTAACGGAAAGGATGGATGTATTATGAGAAAAACGATCAGTCGAATCTTGTTGGGGATCGCTGCCGCCGGTCTGCTGGCGGGATGCGTGGGCGTTTCGGAATCGAATCCATCGGAGAAGAAAACAACTCAGATGGCGGCGAAGCCGGGCAAAAATGCCCTTCAGGAGCGGCTCTATGAGGCAATAAAGGAAAATGATCTTGAGTCGGTAAAGAAACTGGTTGCCCAGGGGGCAGACATAACATATGCAGACTTCTTTGGACAAAATGCTCTGCATTATGCTGCAAGTAGTCATTCTTTGGAAATATTCCAATGGCTGCTGGATCAAGGCTCAGATATCCATGCAACTGATAAAGATGATAATAATATGCTTCATCTGCTTTTTAATAGCAGTGGTGTCGGCTCATATGGTATAAATATAGATACCGGCGAGTTTTATTGCTGCCCCGGACCAAAAAGCAAGCCGGAAACGACCCTGAAAATAATAAAGTATCTGACAGATCGAAAAGTCAATCTTAATGCAAAAAATCAGCATGGTATGACACCCGTTCGTCTTGCGGTCTGCTTCGGATATTTGGAAATCGTAAAATATCTGATGGAACACGGAGCCGATATCAAAGGGACATTGCATTTAGCTGCAAAAACCGGACAGTATGATATGGTCAAATATCTGGTTGAGCAGTACGGCGAAGATGTCAATCAATTCGACGGAGAGGCTTTGATGTATGCTTCCGGAACAGACGTTGTTCGATATCTGGTGGAACACGGCGCAAAAATCAATATTCAAGATGAATGGGGACGCACTCCGCTTCACTGGCATGCGGAAAGGAAAAATCTGGAAACAATCAAATATATGGTAAGCTCGGGAGCCGACATCCATCGCCGAGCCAAAGATGGTTCGAGTGTAATTCACTGGGCGGCAAATCATGGCCGTATTCAGAATGTAGATTTTTTTCTTAAATTGGGATTGGATATCAATGACCGTGATAACGACGGGAAGACGCCTCTTCATTATGCATGTGATATTCCCCGTCATGATTTATGTAAAATAAAGAAGGAAATAATCAGATATCTGGTGGAACACGGCTCTGATATCAATCTTCGCGATAAAGGTGGTCGAACTCCGCTTGATTACGCGCAATATTCCAAAGAGGATGAAATCGCAAAGTATCTGAAAGCTCATGGTGCGGTCAGCGGTAAATCATTGAATGGCAAGGAAAAACAATAAATAGGAGACATATGATGAAGACAACAAGGATTTTCGGGATGGGATGCGGAATTATTGTCGCAGGACTGTTGGCGGGATGCGCAAACGTTCAGGAGGAATTCGAATCCGCAGTGTATCGGGACGATTTGGGTGCAGCGGAAAAATGGCTTGCTCGTGGTGCGACCGTCAATTCGAAGGGGAAATGGGGATTCGGCGACTTCTCTTTGTTAGATGATGTTACGCATTTTGGCCATCATGAGGAAATGGTGTATTGGCTGTTGGAACATGGAGCGACAGCTGGTAACGGGGTGGTTCCATGGGAGGCCATTGCAATGATGGGAAATTCTGAATTGCTTCGAATTCGATTGGAAAAAGGTGCCAACGTAAATGAGAGAAAGACGATGAAGACAAACTGCGAGTGGAACGCTTTTGGGCCAATTGGAAGGGAAACGAGAAAGGGTTTATCAAAGCGATGCAATACCTGCATGAATATGGAGTAAAAATCCATGACTTCAATTATCGGATGACCCCGCTCCAATATGCGGCATCGAACGGCTGGCTTGATGCCGTGAAATATCTGCTGAAACAGGGGGCGGATGTCAAGGATAAAAATTGCCGCGGAGCTTCGGCAATCCATTTTGCCAAGGACCCTCAGACAGTTCAATTCTTCCTCGATCAAGGCGTCAAAATCAATAGTAAAGATAATGAAGGGGATACACCCCTCCACTATGCCATAAAGCGTTCGGATGATCTGAATATAATAAAATTTCTTCTTGATCATGGTGCGGATGTCAACAGCAGGAATCAGGCGGGGAGCACACCGTTTCACCATGCTGTAACCATAACATATGGTTTAGAAATAAATATGGATATCATAAAAATACTCCTCGATCATGGCGCGGATATCAACAGTAAAGACCGTAAAGGGAATACGCCGCTTCACTATGTCTGTTCTGAATTTCCGTTTGATTACTATCTTCCTGACAATCCCAAAGTCCATACAACTTTTTATCGGGAGTGTTTCTGCAAAAAATGTCAGTTGGAAAGACTCGAATATCTGATCGCTCGCGGTGCTAATATCAACGCTCAAAATGAGATGGGGCAGACGGTATTGCATCTTGCGGCTATTGAGCATGCCGACGAGGATGTCATCGAATATCTGACGAAACATGGAGCAGACCTCAATCTGCGGGATAGAAACGGCAAGACGGTGCTGGATCTTGTCCAGAAAATCCATAGTGAGAGATTTAAACGCATACTGAAAGCGTACCAGACGGAAGATTATTGAAATTCGATGCTCGGATATGGACGAGACATATCTTTTCCGGAAAAATTCTGCTTCCAGTGTAAGAAATCCGGGTTTTTGCGATGTCATAAACAGGAACGATAATATCTGTCAAAGGGGGAAATGTAAAAATGAAAGAATACCTGTTGTTTATACTGAGACTGCCGCTGCTGATACTGTTCGTTTCGATCTTCGGCGGAATTTTATGCCAGGCTCCGGATATTTTCCTGGCCACACTGAAACTCGTTGGGTGGACGTTCAGCGATGACAAGGATGGACTCATCAAGAATATTCCCGTCCGGATCCTGGTCAAACTGGGAATCCTGATCCTCTGCGCAACGGCGCTCTTCCTTCATTTGAAATACAGCCATTTCGAATCGTATTCATGGCATTGGCTTTTGGGCGTGCAAAATGTTCACGAGATCAAGGGGTGAGAAGATGAGAAAAAAACAGTTTGCCTTCGGGGTGCTGTTTGCCGCAGCCGTGTCGATGCCGCTGAATGCGGTTCCTGTCAATGTCGCACGGAAAACCGTCCAGATCGCGGCGAAACAGAGTGTGCGCGTTCTGATTCCCGGCGCGCGGATTGCCATGGAGGAGGCCGCGGCCAAGGCATTCGCGCAGTATGGCGACGATGTGGCGAACGCTCGAAAAAGGCGAGTTGGAGGCGCTCAAATCGCTCATTGAAGACTTCATCGCTGTATGCGAAGTTCAGTAAAATCAGAAGAAGATCAACCTTAATCAAACAACATCGAAAGGAAAGCATCAAATGGGAAATGAAAAAAACACAGTCGGAAATCCGAAGCTGGATTGGGTGAAGAACATCAGTCTGGAAGATTTGAAGAAAACCTATCGGAATTCGGTCTATCTCAGATGGGTCGGGAATATCCTGCGTTTCTTCGCAGCAGCTGTTTCCTTTACCCTGTTGTTTCAATATCTGGTGACAGTAAGTTACACCCGGCTGGGATTTTACTATGGTGCCTATTCCATTGCAGGCCTTTTTTTATTTGTCTTATCCCTGCTGCTGAACAAAATCAAGGCTGCCCAATGGGTCCGGAATATCTTTCACATCGTGCAGTGGATATTTGCACTGATCACCCTGTATTGTGTTGTCTGTGCGATCTGTCTTTCACCGCTGGGAAATTATTTCCTTTCCATCTTCGGCCGGGGGGATGTCCCGCTGAAACCGTCCGCGCGGGTGATTTCAGATTCGTTGAAACTCATAGCACATTGCCTTGTTTTCTGTATAGTCATGGTAACCACGGCCGCAGTTTTTCGGCATGACCGGAGCACCGGGGCAAGAATCTTTCTGATCCCCGCCTCACTGGTTTGGACTGCCGCCGGGATCACAGCGATATTCGGAATGGATATTCTGACCTTTTGGACGACTATATTTTTCTTTTTCTTGATGCCGTTCGTATTCTGGATCGCGGTAAGGAACCGGAATTCTCTGTTCGGTAGCTGCGCATTATCACATCAACAGTTATCCTCAGTTCTGGAACAGAAGAAGAAAAATGTTCAGGAGAATGAAATCGTTATTCCGGAAGACCACAACGACATTTTCAAACAGAAAACCTATTTGCGGGCTGCATGGTTCTGCTTTGCGGTTTCCGTGCTGTATTTGCTGTATATCAATATAGCGCAATAAGGTCAGACAGGGTAGAACATTCCATGCAAGACCTGACACGGGAATACCGGGCCGGCAGACTGTTTTTGCCTATCCCGCTTGTCGACAATTCCACATGTGTAAATTTTAAAGTTCCACTTTGAAAAATACACGGTTTGTTTAATCTGACATGATTTTGCATATGCGGTTCGCAACGCCTCGGAGCTAATAATTTTTTTTCAAATTATCCACTATGACACAAAATGTCCGATCCCTGGCAGTATTTTTTTAGAAAATTTCCGCTTCCGGTGTAAGAATATCGGGATTTTTGCGATGTAAGTAAAATGAACAGAAACCAACCGCCCGAAAAGGGCAAACGAAAGGAGGACCGTCATGGTCAAAATCATCAATCGGATCGGAGCGATTTGCGCAATTTACTTTGCTCTGCTCACTGCCAATGCATGTATTTACATGGTTTTCCCGCTGCTTTCCACTATCATTTATGTCATTTCTCTTGGCGTCGCCGTCTGCTGGGGCATTTTCCTGTTTGTTCGTTGGATAGTCCGAAATATTCGCGCAGACAAGCAGGACGGCTCGGAGCCGTCCGCCCGGCAGACGAATTTGTAAAGGAAACGGGGGAACTGTCCGGACCGGTGTCCCAGCCGGAAAGACGATCTGCAGCAGCAGGATCGTGTCATGAAAAATCAGTGAGGCTCACGGAGCATGTAAAAAGCGGAATGGAAGGAATGAGGTAAAAATGGTGAATGATGAAAAAAATCTTACCGGAGCGGATTTGCTGAAATTGATGAATGCCGCTTCACAGAAAAGAATTGCCGCCGCGTTGAATGCGCTGAAAGCCGAGGGGCTGATCTTTTATGGCGTCGCATTTGTATTATTCATTTCGCTTTGCTTATGCTGGGAGGAGTCACCTGAGTGGTTGATCATTTTTGTGTATGGCATTTCCGCTCTCGGCGCGGGATATGCCGTGAGAAATGTCCGGAAGACCCGGTCGGCACGGACATTATGTTTTCTATTGATCGTTTTTCTCCTGCTTTCATCCTTATGGATCGGCATAATGATATTCTCCAACATGATCAGCCCATACAGATATTCGGAAACATCAATGAGATATCTCTATCCGGATTTATATTTCGCAACAAACTTTCCGGGAATGGTAAAAGACTTTTTTGTCTTGCTTCGTGAACTCTTCAACAATCTCTTCATCTTTGCCGGAGCATTCATTTTGAGTTTATTTGCGCTGAAGGCAACGGCAAATGATCTGCTTTGGGACAGAGAAAATCCCGTTGGATTGATCTGCATGGAACACGGCGAGGCTCTTATTGAAGGACCTCCGGCTCAAAGCCTATTTTCGGACTGGCGGGACCGGCTGTGTGTCATTCTTGGATGGATTTTCCTGTCGATGAATCTTCTGGCGATGATCTATCGCGGTATGGGACCAAGGTTTCGTTGAATTCTTCAGCCATGAATAAAACGGTTTTCAGTCTGATATTTCTTATTGCTTTCTGCTCATTGACGGGAGCGGAACCGGATTTTTATGTCTGGCAACGGCAGCAGTCTGCCGAACTGGAACAGGCGGTTACGGAGTTTTATAAGACCTGTTCCGGCAAACTCTATTTCCTGGCCGGGGAAATTGAAAACGACGGACGAGTCATCCTGGTTTCAGCCTCGAAAAAGGTTGATTTCAAACGGGCCGTTCCGGTGGTGAGAGTCCACGTGAAGAATCTGGAAAAGACACCCTCGGTTCTGGCCGGGGAGATCAGCCGTTTTTATGCGCCATGGAAAGCGTCCGGGGCTTTGCAGATCGACCTTGATGCGCCGGAATCCAAACTTGATTATTATCGCGACCTGATGCGTGAACTGCGGAAACTCCTGCTTGGAACGGAACTTTCCGCCACGGTCCTGCCGTGTCATCTGAAACATGAAAAGGCGTTCCGCGAACTTGCCGCACAATGCGACTTTTATGTGCTGCAGGTCCACGGACTGACGCGCCGGAACAAGATATGGTCGATCTATGATCAGGCCGAAGCGGTTCGGGCGGTGACAAAAGCCAAAGCGCTGAAACTGCCGTTCAAGACCGCGCTGCCGCTGTATTGCAATTGGGTGGAACGCTGGCAGCTGGTCCAGCCCGATCTGGCGGACGTGAGCAAACTGGCGTCGGTCTGTGGCGACGTGATCGGATTCCGGTTGGGCATCCCCGGCGATGGCTCGGCGCTCGATCTTGACGCCGCCCTCAAGATCTGTCAGGGAAAAAGGTATGCCCCAAAACTGGAATTCCGCTGGGAAAGGAAATCGCGTGGTCCGTGGAAACTTTTCATCCGGAATAACGGATACTTCGCCGAACGGGTCACGCTGGAACTGGATTTCAAAGTCCAGCCTGAGGATATGGACACGTTCAATCAGGCCGTTTTGAACGGCAACCGCAATGAATTGACCTTGACTCTGCCGCCGTCCGGAATGGAGAAAACGTATCTCTGGGTGCGGCCCGGAGGGAATCCGGACCGGGAACCGGAAGTAAAAATCGAAAGGAAAGGAGACATCCGAAAATGAACTGCAAATTCAGAAATATCCTGTCGGGAGGACTGCTGGCCGTGCTGGCCGGTTTCATTCCCCATGAAACCTTCGGCTGCATGTCGTATTTCCAGCCGTATTATTTCAATGGAAGATCGCCGTATCGGACTGAATTCAACGTATATGCCGCAATCGAACGGTTTATGGCGGATCACGACGACCTGATCCCGAAAGTCCCACCGATTCCAGATGGCATTTCGACCGCGGACGCAATCCGGCAGGATTTCTCCGAAGCGGTGAACAGGTATCTGCCGAAACTTTCTGCTGAAGAAAAGCAGAAACTCATCACGGCGTATCTGGATTTTGTGCGGAATGCCCGGAAATGCAAAAAACCGTCGATGGAAAAATTTCCGGGATTGCCGGAAGAACTGACCGAATTCCGGCTCTATCGGGCGGGTGTGGCCGAAATGAGACCCGGCGGCCGGGAAATACCGCCCTCGTGGAAAAAACTGCTGGAACTTCCGCGCGAATCGAGGCATTACCGGACGGTCTGGGTGTATTTCATGCTGGGGAATTATCTCAAGCATGACTGCGAAAAATATTATCAGGCGTGCCGGGACGCTGCGCTGGACGGTTTTGCCGATACCGCGGGATTGCGCAAGGCATCCTATTTTAAAGAACATCTTTTCACCACTGATGGAGTCAGGAAAATCCATGTCGTGTTTGAATACATCCGGAACAGTCACGTTTTTATGACGTTGCATGATCTGGTAACAGTTTCCGATGCAGAATGTCTCCGGATGCTTGCGGATCCGCTGTGCCGCGAGTTTCTGGCTGCTTTCGGATGCAAATCGAAAACTTTTTTGCAAGGTGTGTGGAAATACAAATTTCGGAACGCAGACATTATGGCCTGGCGTGCCTACGAAGCCGGAGAAGTGGAAACGGCGGAAAAATATCTGAAACTGCGGACGCGTGACACGCTGCTTTCCCTTTATGTCGAATCCAAAATCGCCCGGTATCACGGCGACAATGAACTGGCCATCCAGAAACTTAGAGAATGGCTGAAAGCCGCGGATAAAATCGACCCTCGCGACCGGGCCGATATCATTGAAATTGAGCATTGTTACGAGGATGAACCCGATTTTTCACTTCGGCAGGATGTTTACGGTCTGCTCGGCAGCGCGATGGTCCTGCGCCGGGATTTTGCCGAAGCAGCGATGTATTTCTACCGGGCGGGACAGCTCGAAAGTGATGTGTCCCGTCTGGCGGAACGGTTCATGACGCTCGCAGAACTGGCCGCGTTCACCGATTCCATTGCGGACGATCTCAACTCGAAGAACGAGGAAAAACGTGATGCGGCCCGAATGGTCCGTCATCTGACTGCCCGGAGAGCCTTCCGGGAAGGAAAATTCGACATCACGCGAAAATATCTGCCGGAAGAATACAAAGGAGTGCTGGATCAATATCTCGCGTTCATCCAGGGCGGCAATGACCTTGGCAAGTCCAGTAACGAGCGTGCCTTGTGTTTTTACAATGCCGCCAAGATCATGCGCTGGTATGGGATGGAACTGAGCGGAACGAATGGCGCTCCCGACGATTTTTATCACCGCGGCGGCTACGGGATCGAAGCGGATTTTGAGGATTGTCCGAACTGCAAATACGATCAGAAAACCGACCAGTGGACCCATATCTGCAGGAAACACTGGGAATTATATAGTTCGATAAATGACGAGGACCCATTTTATCAGGAAGGCGAGCGGCAGCCTGTGCCGAGAAACCAGCGTTTCCATTACCGTTACCGTGCGGCGGAACTGGCGGAAAAGGCGGCGGAAATGGCGCAGGATGCCGATCTGCGGGCTTTGGCCAATCTGTTTGCCGGGGAGTGTCTCCGTATCCGGACGCCCCGCAAGGCAGATGTTTTTTACAAGCGGCTGGTGAAGAATTCTCCCTACACCGCCATCGCCAAAATCGCGGACAAACTCCGCTGGTTCCCGAACTGTCCGGCATTGCGAAACGAATTCGACAGTATTGTGCCTTGTAAATCGCTGGAAGAAGTAAAGACGCTGATGCAGCAGACCGTCCTTGAAATGAACGAGATCATGAAGAAAAAAGCGGAAGACCGACGGAAACAAGTTCAGCGGAAATTGCTTGATGCCGTGAAAAAGAACGATCTGAAAGTCGCGGAAAGCCTCCTTAAATCAGGCGCGGATGTCAATGCTCCGGATGACAAAGGACTGGTCCCTCTGCATTATGCTGCTGTATGTCAGCATGTTGTGATGGTCAAATGGCTGCTGTCGCACGGCGCGGACGTGAATAAAAAGAACAAGTGGGCCTGGACTCCGCTGCATTATGCGCTTGGCAGCGATCAGGAGACCGATAAACTGTGTCCGAAACCGAACAGTGAAAGGACTATGGCCGTGGTGAAACTGCTGGTGGAGGCGAAAGCAAATATCAATGCGGATGACGATCATGGTATTTCGCCGGTTTATCTCGCGCTGGGTGATTTGGAGATACTCAAATACTTACAAGAACATGGAGGTTGTGTAGATGCGGGGTCTGCATACCGTGGACAAACTCCGCTTCACTTTGCAATCTCCACAGGGGAATCGGTTGAAAAGATTAAATTCATTTTGCAAAATGGCGGGAGAGACAAGATCAATTCTTTCGACGGTGATGGCTATGCTCCGTTGCATAGAGCAGTCCAGTTCGGTAATTTGAATGTTGTGAAACTGCTGGTGGAATATGGAGCAAACATAAATCTGGCGCAGGATGAGGAACTTAAGACTCCGCTGGATCTGGCCGAGGAAGCAGAGCGGCCAGAAATCGTAAAATACCTGAAAGCGCATGGAGCCGTTCGCGGAAAATCCGTGTCAGACAAGACCGCACCGTAAAAATTGCGGCGATAAATCATATGGCGATGCAAGAAATGACATTTCATGGGCAGTAAGTGAATAACAGCAGAAATAAAACCGGAAAGGATAAGGGAATGAAACTGAAGACGATTTTAATCGGAAGTATGCTGCTGGCGGCAGCGGGAATCTTTGCGGTGGAAAACAATCCGCTGAATGCCGTCGTGAAATTGGAAGTGCGGACTTCGAACCCGAATTACATCGCCCCATGGCAGCAGATCATGGATGCCGCCACGGGGTCGGGCGTGGTCATCGGCAACCGGCGAATTCTGACCAATGCGCACAACATCGCCAACAGCACGATCATCACTGTCCGCAAACACAATACGGACACCATTTACACTGCGAAAGTGGAATTTGTCGATCATGGCTGCGACCTGGCCACACTGCTGGTCAACGAACCGGAATTTTATCGGGACATCACTCCTTTTGAGATCGGGGAAACCCCGCCGCTGCAGGCGGAAGTGCTGGCGATCGGCTATCCTATCGGCGGCGACGGCCTTTCCATGACCAAAGGGATCGTCTCCCGGATCGAGAACCACATGTACAGCCATTCCCTGCGGAATTTGCTGGCGGTCCAGCTGGACGCCGCGATCAATCCGGGCAACAGCGGAGGTCCGGTTTTCTACGGAGACAAGATCGCCGGGATCGCGTTTCAGGGGAACCGCAAGGGTGAAAATCTCGGATATATGATCCCGTGCGAAGTCATCCGGCATTTCCTCAAAGACATCGAGGACGGCCGGGTAGACGGCTGCGGAATGCTGGGGGTTTCTCATGCCCCACTGGAAAATCCAGGCATGCGCGCCTATTACAAAATGACTCCGAAACAAACCGGCATGCTGGTCACCGAGGTGAACCCGCTGACAGACAAAGCTTCGCCGGGAACGATCAAGGTCAATGACGTTCTGCTGGCGATCGACGGATACAAAGTCGCCAATAACGGAAATATCCGTCTGCCGAATGGCGAACCGCGGTTCTTTTCCTACGTGCTGCTGAACAAGCAGATCGGCGACAAGGTGAAATTGGTCCTGTTGCGCGACGGCCGGGAAATTACTGTGGAACTGCCCATCCGTCAATCAGATTATTACATGAGTCCCGTCTATGACCGTGAAATGGATTATTATTGTTTCGGCGGACTCATCTTCACCACGCTGACCAGCAATTATCTGGCTGCATTGGAGAAAACTCCGGACAATCTGACTTCCCAGATGATCAAGGGGAAAGATTTCGAAGACAGCGAACTGGTGGTGCTGACCATGGCGTTGGGCGATGCAGTTAATATCGGCTATCAGGATATTATAACGGAACTGGTTTCCAGCGTAAACGGAGTCAAGGTGCGGAATCTGCGGCATCTGATCAAGCTTCTGGAGGAAAAGAAGGATGGATACGCGGTCATCCGATTTCATCAGGAAAAACGGCCAATGGTCCTGGACCTGAAGCAGTTCCGTACCGCCACGCCGCGAATCCTCGAAAAATATCAACTTCCCGCCGACAGAAGCGGTACATATCGGAAGGAAAAGTGATCCGAAACCGACAATAGGGGAAAGCCTGCCTTCGCATATTTTTGATTAACGGCAAACATGAGATTTTTCTTTTGCATTGATGATTACTTTATAATCTTTTGACCGTATGCCAGCAATGATTTGAGTTTTTCTTCCGGAAGAGAGTCAACCAGATTATGCAATTTCCTCCGGATATCGACCAATGTCTCCGGTGTTCCTGTTCCGCTTTCCGCAGTGATCGGCAGCAGATTCGACATCGTCAACATGTTTTTGCGTTTGTCTTCTATTGTTGCATGCGCGGTGTAATGCTTGGTCATTTCCGGCGTCATATGTCCCACTATGCTTTGAACTACAGCCAGCGGGATTCCGCGCATGCCGGCAAAATAACAGAATGTGTGGCGACAGGAATGCAAATCCTTAACACTGACTGCACGTTCACGTCCGACCGGTTTCCGGGATGTTTCAATGCCGATCCCTTCCAGAAACTGTTTCACCCGATAGGATATTCCGGTCGGATTCTTCAAATACATTGCCGCATGTTCGGGGAAAACGTATTCCGAGGTATTACGGCTGGGCTGTGTCAGCAGATATTCACGCAAATCGGGCATGATCGGAATTTCTACCGCATTTCGCGTTTTGTTCATTCGACGCTGGATTATGTTGTTGACAAAGTCAATATCCGTCCAGCGCAATGTGCAGATGTCTCCTTCTCTCAATGCGGTCATCATTGCGAGGGTGAACAGCGGCCGGGTGAAGTCGTCCAGATGGTCCCGGATCAAATAAAGTTCCTCCTGGGTAAAAGCCTCGCGCGATTCTTCCTCTTTTCTCAACTTCGGCATATCAAAGGGATTGTTGGTTATTCCAGCATCCCTGTCCAGCAGAGTGAAGACTTCCGCACAGATCATCTGATAGTCGTTTGCCGTTTTGTTCGAGGGAGAAGCAGTCGTCTGACGCAGGATTTTTTCCCATTCCGTTCGTAAATGACATCTTTGGTAAACCTGCCCGAAGTCCGGACCAGTGAAATATAGGCTTCGGCATGTTTCGGCTGAACATCGGCAAGATAAATGACTTCCGGGTAATGTATCCCCATGAATGCAGTGAAATCATTGAAAATCTGCTGTTTCCGGAGCAGGAGTTTTTCCGAAGGCTTTCTGCGGCGGGGTTTTTGCAGGGAAAGACGAAATGCATCGGTCAATTTGATTTTGACTCCGCCTGAAAGTACATCCCGGAAATTCTCCACTAAAGCGCGGACATTTTTCTGCGCCGAGGCTTTGATGACGGTATCCCGGATCTTCTTCTCGTAATCCGTCGCGGCTTTCCTTGAAGTGCAGCCGGGGCAGCGTCCGTGATAGCGCTTCCCGTTTTCCATGAATTCATAATAGTAAACTCCGCCTTCTTTCTTCTGTCGAATCATTTTTCTCCTCCCACGCCTTTCCGCTCAGACAAAGATTTCAATAAAAAAACCGTTCCGCCCTTTTCATTTTGAAAAAGTGTGATACATTACCTTTTCATGGCATTCTATGAATTCAGTTGTCTGTTGCCGATTTGCTTGAAATTATACTGGTTTTTATGGAAAGATACACCATGTATTTGATTTTTCAAGAAAAAAATTCCGGAAAATTTCCGGAAAATCGGTAAAAAATGGACGTTTTAAGTATGAATTACAGCGGTTTCCTAAACCGTTGGTCGCAGGTTCAAATCCTGTTCCGGGTGCCATTTTGTATCCTTAGACGAACCGTAATTGAAGCGGGAAAATTCGTCGGTTCTTCCAGAAGGTCTCTCATTCCAGATGAATATCATCGGCAATGAACGCCGGACGGGTTTCCGCCGGATGCTGCAGGTTCAACGCAATGGTCCCGTCGTCCTTCACCTTCCAGCGGACCCGGATCGGCCCGTAGGGCGTAGGCACCTCGCCGGACAGGAAACTCAATCCCGCCGGATGCACCGCCACGGAGAATGTGCGGAATCCCGGTTCCAGCGGCGTGATCCCGAGCCGGAAAGCACCGTCGAAATAGATTCCCGCGCAGCTCCAGCCGTGGCAGAGACTGCCGCCGTAGGAACCGAACCCGTTGGCACCTTCCGCCACTTCCCAGAACGAGGTGGCGCCGGCCAGGGTCATCCGGTCGAAATCGCGACGCAGTTTGTCATTCAGCTCCGCGGTTTTCCCGCAGGCGGTCAATGCCCGGATCAGATAAATATACGAACTGAACGTGAGCCCGATCAGACGCGGCGACTCTGCCGCCTCCAGGACCCGCTGCTTCCGTTCCTCCGGCACCAGTCCCAGTGCGAGCATCAGATATTGGATGTGACTGTGACGCCGTTCATCATTCGGACGGGTCGCGTAGCATCCTTCCGATTCCTGCCAGAAAAATTCTTCGGTCCGTTTCCCCAGTTCGTCCGCGGTCCGAAGCAGACCGGCATCGCGTTCCAGTCCCCCGACCGCGCGCAGCGCTTCGGTCAGATACAGATTGTAAAACGCGGTCGGACCCCGGTCTTTCTCCGGCGGGTCCTGTCCGTTCAGGCCGTTGACCCATTCGCAGAAATTCCATGTTCTCCGGCCCGGCGGGTCCGGCGGCGGCAGGAACAGTCCTTCCGGAGTTTTGCGGGCCATGAATTTCGGTACGGCTGCCAGAATTTTCGCCCGGCTGTAAAGATACGGCGCGCGGCTGCCCGAATATAATTCGTGTTCCCGGAGCGCGGCCAGCCAGGCAAAAGTGAAAATCGGGATGGACAATTTCAGATCGCCGGGCGCAGTCAGGTTCAGAAAGCCGTTTTCCTGCATCGAGTCGCCCAGCAGGTTCAGCGAGGCGGCGGCGAAGGCATAGTTCCCGAACGCATAATAACCGAACAGCATTTGATTGCGCGAATCATAACCGTACAGCGACTGTTCCCGCCACGGACAGTCCTCATAATGCTCGTGCATGCAGAGTTCCAAGGTCCGGACCCCGATCCGGTGGGTTGCTTCCAGCAGACGGTCTTCCGAGCGGAATTCCGCCGGAGCGGGCAATTTCAGATCGGTCGGCAGCAGCGTAAAACGTCTTACCTTGACCGGAGCGTTGACTTGGGAGATGTGCATTTCGAGATACCGCGCGCCATAGCGCCGGAAATAAAACGTGAAAGTATTGTTTCCCTCGCGGCAGATATAACGGTCGCCGTAAGTCCGGTCGCAGTTTCCGGACGCGCACAGCACCCGGCCGAGTTCCAGATGTTCCCCGTGGGCGATATCCAGCACCGTTCCGGCGGCGGCCTCCACTTCGAAATGGAGCAGACCGGCGCTTTCGCGTCCCAGATCGACGATCAGGAGCCAGCCGTCGGAATCCTCCGGCAGTTCTCCGAACGTGCCGTCGAAGGGCCGGTTCAGCGGCGTCACCATATCCGAGGCCATTGCCGCGCCGGGAAAAGCGTCCGGGTTCCGTCGTTTGAAATATCCGTGCCATACCGTTCGTTCCGCAATAGCTTCCCCGGGCAGGATCATCGGTACGGGCCGTTCGGTCGGGACATCCTTGAAATCCTGTTCAACGGCGGCGGAAAATACCGGGATGTTCTTTCGGGCATCATGCTCCCACGTATAACCCAGCATGGGATTGAGTTTTTCGATCGGCCCGGCCCGGAATGCGGGGTCCTCGGCGATCTCCCAGTCCCGCCCGCTGGCGGTCAGGACCGTTTCGCCGCTCCGCACTTCAGCCCACAGCCGCGGAGTGCCTTTCAGATGATTCAGGAAATCTCCGCCGCAGTAATAGGCACGGATTTCCAGATGGTTTTCTCCGGCGGCGGCCGTCACCGGAATCCGGGTGAACGTCCGGGCGTCGGGAAAGTCGCTGTATTGGCCCCGTCCCAGAAATTTACCGTTCAGAAACGCGGCAAAATCACTGTCGGCGGAAACCAGCAGTTCCGCCGGCGTTTCCGCGGGACATTCGAATTTCGTCCGTGCGAGGACATACAGATTTTCCGATGCTTCGCCGCCGTTCCAAATCCATTTCGCACCCATAAAAAAACTCCTGCAGATTGAGATTTCAAGTTCGTAATATATTGAGACGAAACGTATTTTTCAACTCGGGCAGTATTTTTTTCGAAAAAAAAGCGAAAGTGTTCTTGCAATTTGATTTTTCTCGCTTATATTATTTTTTTAGATTAAAAACAGACTAAGAGTCAAGATAACAGGATAACGGTTCTTCATGGTAGTGCAGGAAATACTTACGCAGGTGAAATCGGATATTTCTTCGGGCCGGCTGTCGCGGAACGGCAAGCTGCCGGTGCGCGAAGACCTCGGGAAATATTACGGGGTCAGCAAATCCACGGTGCAGAAGGTCTTTGCCGCCTTGGAAAAGGAAGGTTTCATCATATCGAAAGGCTCGCAGGGGACCTTTGTCAATCCGCGTTCCCCGGACCGGACGGATGTGGCGGTGATCCTGCCGGCAGGTTCGCGGGAACAGATTCCCAACAGCCTGTATTCGCAATTCGGTCACGAACGTGCCGCGCTGGAACAAGCCACGGGAAAACGGTTCCGGCTGTTTTACGTGGACGACATGCGGAAGGTGAAAGATGATTTTCTGCATCTGGCGCAGGAAGTCCGGGCGTTGAAATTCTGGGGCGCGATCTTCCTTTTCGCACCGCAGGACTGGATGTATGAGCCGTTTCTGGAAAACGACATCCCCGTGGTGTCGCTGACCGACGAGCTCTGCCGGAATATTTCCACCGTCTGGGTGGATTACAGCGATCTGCTGGAAAAAATGCTGGAGGAATGTAAAGCCTCCGGCTGCCGGAGACCGGCGCTGATCAGTATGACTTCCGTGCCGTACCGTCATATCATCGACTATAAGAACAAAGCCGCCGAACTCGGAATCGAAGTGTCGGACCGGATGATCTGCGGCCTGCAGGCTCTTTCCAAGCATCCGGAATGGTTCCGGCATCCGGTGTATTCGCTCTTTTCCGGAGACAGTCGCCCGGATTCGCTGCTGCTTCTGGATGAGACGTTTCTGTTTCATACCTGTGCCGCGCTGCTGGAGCTCGGTCTTCTTCCGGGTCGGGATATCCGGATCATTTCCCAGCGGACTTTTCCCGGCAGTCTTCCCGCTCCGCAGCCGGTGACTTTCATCGGATTCCGGATGGAAGAAATCGTGAATTCCTGTCTGCGGGCGCTGACCGCACTGTCCGAGGGGCAGGCTCCGGTCGATAAATTCGAATTGATCCAAGCTGTCAAACAATAACTGAAAGGAAACGGAACATGAACCGGACAAGTGATCAGTCTTCAGTGTTCAGCAATCAGAATCGGCTTTGCCGTAAAGAAATCTCATCGCTGAGGTGTAAAACGGTTTGTCATTTTACGCTCATTGAGCTCCTCGTGGTCATCGCGATTATCGCGATTCTGGCGGGAATGCTGCTGCCGGCGCTGAACAGCGCCAGAGAGAAGGCGAGGGCGATCTCCTGCATCAACAACCTCAAACAGCAGGGGCTTGCGGCGGCATCCTACAGCACGGATTACAATGACTATTACCTGTATCTGTCCGAAAATACTACAACCACGCTTTCCGGAACGCGGGAAGGAACCGGCATGGCATGGTATGGGAAACTGCTTAACCTCCAATATCTTCCGGCAACGGTTGTCGTGGATCAGTATAATTCCAAAGATTCCAAATCCTTCCATTGTCCATCGGAAAAAATGAAACCGGGCTATATCAGTATCCGCAGACATTACGGACTGAATTACCGGACGTTCGGAAGTGTGCCCGGTCATGCTACCTTGAAGCCGAGAAAAATCGGTTCGCTTAAATCGAATTTCATTTATATCGGAGAATCCCTGCCGACCGGTTACAACGGCAGCACCAACCTTGACTCTTACCGGATTCAGCATTACGGCGGCGTTTATCCGATGCAAGTGGTCAACTTCGGCAGCTATCCGGTTTCTGCTCGTCACAGTGCCAAAGCAAACATGCTTTTCGCCAACTGCAGTGTTTCCGTCTGCGATCTGGCATTTCTCCGTGACGTGAAGAACTGGGAGGAGCAGTGATGCGAATCCGAGGTTTGCTGTTTCTGGCATGTTTTGCCGCCGTTCCGCTGCTTGCGGAAGTCGTGGTTCCGGAAGACGCTCCGCCGGTGCAGAAACGGGCCGCTGCCGAACTGGAAAAGTATATTGAGAAAATCCTCGGCAAAGGGAAAAAACATCCTCGGATCGTGCTGGGGAATAGCTTGGCCGCGCAGGCCGGGATCGACCTGCGGAATCTCGGGGATGAAGGTTTCGTGATCGGTCGGAAAAACAATGCGGTATATATTTCCGCCGGCATGCCCGCCGGACGCGGAATCCTTTACGGTGTTTATGAATTCCTCGAACGGCAGGGATGCCGGTTCTGGACCGAAGATGAAGAGGATATTCCCCGGCGCGAATTCCTGTGGCTTCCCGATGAAAAGGAAATCCGGCAAATCCCGGCTTTTCCGCTGTTCCGCTGGATTATTTCCGGGACGTGTTCCCAGAAATGGATTATGACCGGAAAACTCAAGCTCAACGGCGGAAGTTTCGGGTTCGTGCCGAAAGAGGAAGATGGAAAGGCTTTCTATCTGGCACCGCACAATTCCCACACGCATTTCAAATTCATGCCGGCCAAAGTTTACGGCAAATCCCATCCGGAATATTTTGCCCTTCAGAAAAACGGAAAACGGCTGGCTGACGACTCCCGGGGACAGCTTTGTCTTTCCAATTCGGAAATGACTCGGGAGTACATCGCCAATGTCCGGAAATATCTGAAGGAAAAATACCGGGAAGGAATGATCCTCGTCATCGTGCAAAGCGATAATTACGCTCATTGCCAGTGTCCCCGCTGCCTCGAATCCGACCGGAAGTACGGTTCGCCGAGCGGAACGTTCATGAATTTTGTCAATCAGATCGCTCGCGAGCTCGAAAAAGATTATCCCCGTCTGAAGATCAAAATGTCCGCTTATCAGTACACGCGCAAACCGCCGCAGGGAATCCGACCGGAAAAGAACGTACTGGTGTCGCTTTCCAATATCGAATGCGATTTCAGCAGAAAACTCGCTGATCCCTCTGCGCCGGAAAATCTCCGTTTCCTGGCGGAAGAGGAACGTTGGAGCAAAATCGCCCATACCATGTTCGTCAACAATTACGGGACCAGTTTCGACGGTTATCTGTTTCCCTTCCCGAATTTCAATGCGATCGGAGACCGTTACCGGACGGCGAAAAAACATAACGCCAAAGGAGCCTCCATGCTGACCGCCCATGCGAATGCCTTTGGCGAATTCGGTCATCTGCGGGATTATCTGACCGCGAAACTGCTCTGGAATCCCGACCTGGACGTCTGGAAAACCGCAGAGGAATTCTGTCGCGGTTATTACGGCGGAAAAGCCGGAGCGGTCCTGTTGGAATATCTCAAATTTTATCATCGGTATTTTGCCGAAAAAAAAGTCAAATTCCGCTTCGCATTTTACGACCGGACTTATTACAATGCCTGTCTCGCTCCGGAAGTGCTGCGGTTTTCCCGGACATATTATGACCAAGCGCTGGCCGCCGCGGAATCGCCGGTTTTTCTCCGCCGGGTGCAGGAGGCCGCATTGAGCATCCGCTGCATGGAACTCGTTGCCCGTCAGGGCTGGATTCCCGGTTCCGTTTCGTGGCAGCGGCGTTTTGAGGATTTCGTCCGCGACGCCAGAAAGGCGAAATGTCTTGCGCTCGGCGAAGAAAAGAAAAATCTGCTGGTCAACTGGGCCGAACGGGTCCGCCGTGTGAAAATCCCCGCGGACATCGGAAAAATCCGCAAATCTCCGGAAACGGAAACTGTGATTCTGCCGCTGGTTCTTCACGGCAAAGACAAATGGACCAGTGAAGAAAACGACCCGCTTTCCGGCAGCGGCAGGGTTGCGAAACTTTATATCGGTCATGCGCAATGGGCGGTGCAGGCGCGTCTGCTCCCGCTGGCCCGTTACGGGCAGGGGAAGTGGGACATCTTCGCCCGGGTCCGGGTCAGGACCGGGAAAGCCCTGGCGCCGGGAACCGGAATGTTTGCGGCCGGCTGTCAGAACGAGCCGAAGCTGGCCCCGCGGGTCATCCGGAGAGAACAGCTCCCGGAGAATGAATATGGCTATATTCAGCTGGCCGGCGGTATCGTGCCTGTGGAAAAATCCTATGTCTGGTTTGCTCCGCTGAACAATCCGGCTCAGGTCGAGGCCGTATATATCGATTCGGTCATCGCCGTTAAAGCCGCGGCAAAAATGAAAGATGCAAGATGAAAGATGAAATCGAAAACGGCATCTGCCGCATTGTTCTTCCACCTTACGGGACCGCTGCGCTGAAGGTAAAATGATGCAGATTGCAGTTTATTATTTCCCGAATTATCATTATGACCCTCGCAATGCGCTGACGCATGGGCCGCGCTGGAATGAATGGGAACTGGTCCGGCAGGCACGTCCGCGTTTCCCCGGACATCTTCAGCCGAAAATCCCGTTGTGGGGATATGAAGACGAATCCGTCCCGGCAGTCATGAGAAAAAAAATTGAGACCGCAGCAGCTTACGGGATCGATGCTTTTATTTTCGACTGGTATTATTACGAGGACGGACAGTTCCTTGAACGGGCGCTGGAAAACGGGTTTATGCCTGCGGCTGCGGACGGGCGCCTGAAATTCGCGCTGATGTGGGCCGATCACGATTGGTGCGATCTTCATCCCTGGCGGAGCGGGACTCCGAAAACGGTCCTCTATCCCGGCGGGATTTCCGATCGGGCGTTCGAGTGCATGACCGATCTGATCGTCGGCCGCTATTTTCAACATCCCGCTTATTGGAAAATCGACGGGAAGCCCTATTTTTCCATTTACAGCGCCAAATATCTCGGCTGTCCCGGACGGCTGGAACGTTTCCGCGAAAAAGTTCGCCGCGCCGGTTTTCCCGGTCTGCATCTCAATATGATCCTGCAGGAAAACGCCGTCCTGCCCGGCGAAAATCAAACCGGAGATCAGGGCGTGAGTCTGGAACGATACGGATTTGACAGCCTGACTTCCTACATTTGGCTGCACCACTGCAAACTGACCGGTTTCCCGCGAACGCCTTATTCGGAAGTCATGGACGAGTATTTCCTGCGGTTCTGTCCGGATATCCGCCGGCGCTCCTCGATTCCGTATTATCCGAACCTCACCGTCGGCTGGGACAGCTCCCCGCGGACCGCGCAGGACACCGTGTTTGACCCGGCTTGCGGCTATCCCTATACACCGATCATGGAAAGCACGCCCGCCGCATTTGCGGAGGCTGCCGCCCGTGCCCGCCGCTCCGGCGCTCCGATCATCACGGTGAACGCCTGGAACGAATGGACCGAAGGCAGTTATCTGGAACCGGACGTCTCCAATGGTTTTGCCTATCTGGAGGGGTTGAAAGAAGGACTCGGCCGCTGACGCATCCGGCCTCGGTTTTTTCGCCTCAAACCGGGAAGATCAGCTGGCCGGTTTCGGGGATGCGTTTCACCTGTTCGGGCGGAACGGGAACGATCGGATAATCCCGATGCAGCTTTTCGATGATTTTCGTATGTTCCTTCGCCATTTCCAGCGAACAGCTCAGCTGCGCGGGATTGCGCAGTTTTTCCGCGATGTCGTCGAACATCTGTGCGATCGGGTCGCCGTAAGGACCGGATTCCAGAATCTTCCCTGAAAGCGAGGCGATCTGCCACGGACTGTTCTGCTGCCAGGTGACGACGCCGTTTTCGCATTCGATCCGCAGCTGCGGATCGAAATTTTCCGCTGCCGTGTGCGAGAACCCGATGTTCAGATCCACCCCGGTTTCCGTCCGCATTTTCAACTGACACGAATCGAAAGTTTCGATTTCCGGACGAGCCCGCCATAACTTCGCGTCCAGAATTTCCGCCGGCGTTGAGCGTTCGAATGTTTCGCCGCACAGGAACAGCGAAAGATTGATGAAGTGCGCGAATGCGTTGTTCGCCGGGGAATCCAGCACGAGATTTCCGCGCGGCGAACGCAGTTTCCCCGCCCAGTCGTTCCGGGCGTAATATCGGTCCGCCCTCGGCCACAGTCCCCGGACCGTGATTTTCCGCACTTTGCCCAGACCCTCGGAAAAACTTTTTTTGAAATGATGGATATTGCGGTCGTAGACATGCTGGAATCCCACCGCGGCGAAGCAGCCCGGATTCCGCCGTTCCGCCGCGATCATGCGGTCCACCGCATCGACCGATGGCGCCGCCGGTTTTTCCAGCAGGACATTGCAGCCGTGTTTCAGCGCCAGCAGCGTCATGGATTCATGAAACTCGATCCCGGTCGGGATGAATACGATGTCCGGATGGAAATCCGCATGCATCTCCTCCTGTCCGGGATAGATTTTCACGCCTTGCGCGCGCAGTTTTTCCGTGACCTCCGGATTCTTCCCCGGATTGCGGATCACCGCCGCGGCGAGGCGCAGTTTCCCTTCCTTTTCCAGCCGTGCCAGCTGCGGCAGATAGATCGAGGCCCAGCCGTTGACACCGATGATGGCACCTTGAAACATGCTTAAAAAACCTGTATCGTATGCTCGTCCGCGGCCAGCTGCGCTTTGAGACACGCCCGCGTGGTTTCGAAGGTTTCCTCCGGCGTGGCGGGCGCGGCGCATTCGCCCCGGATCGAACCGATGAATGCGGCGAAAAAGCCCCGTTCGGGCGTCTGCAGTTCCGTGATTTCCCGGAAGCCGGCCTCGTCGGTCAGATAGACTTTGCCGAGCTCGACTTCGACCACGCCCCGCGTGCCGACCACGCGAACCCGGTCGTCCCCGTGCGTCGGCGCGTTCGCCGGACGCAGAAAATCCATGCTCGCCTGCGCCAGCACGCCGTTTTTCATGGTGAAAAGACATTGTGCGGCGATTTCGAGCTCGCCGTTGCCCTGATTTTCCGCGGTGGTCTGCGTGGCTGCGGCCGTGGCAAACTGAGTGCCGGAGAACCATTGAATCCAGTCGATCGCGTGACTGCCCACCCAGCCGATGGTGCCGCCGTAAGTGGCGCGTTTCTTGTAGAAATCGGGCCGGGTGCCGAGTTTGTAGGATTTCCGCGTCTGAATCAGTCTCACCTTGCCGATCTTTCCCGCCTGCATCAGCTGATACGCGGTGTAAAACGCCGGATCGTAACGCAGCGCGGTCATGGAAATGATCGTTGCTTTGCTTCCCGCATGCGTCTGGCGGATTCGTTCCAGATCGGCGAGGGTAAGCGCGATGGGTTTTTCGCAGAATACGTGGATATTGCGTTGCAGTGCTTCGACGCACATTTCCGCATGAAGTTCGAACGGACCGTCGATGCTGAGCAGGTCGGGTTTTTCCGTATCGAGCATTTCGCGCCAGTCGGCATATCCGCGCGGATGCCATTGTTCCGTGCTTTTCAGCAGCGAGCTCGGCTTATCGTCGCCGGACGCGACCGCGCACAGTTCGAGGTTCTTCAATTCCGGCAGGTCGTTCAGCACGTAGACTGAATGCCCCCGGGCTCCGATCATACACAATTTCATGACAAGTTCCTTCATATTTCAGCAATTTTATTTGAAAGAGAATTCACCGCAGTCCGTTTCGAGGCGCAAAAGGTTTTTTCAATCCCGAGGCCAGCACGGTTTCCAGCATGACGTAATGGGCTTCCAGCCGCTGATCGAACGTTCCGATGCAGGCGCTGGATTCATACGTCAGCGCCTGGGTTCCGGACAGCATGACCGCCGCCGTATTCAGATTCAGCGCCTGGGATGCGCCTTTCGGTTCCAGTGCGGGGATGCCCGCTTTCACCAGAGCCCGGTAGACCTTCGCCGCCAGCTGATTGCCGCGCCGGATGTTTCCCGCATAGTTGAACGTTCCCGGACGGCACAGCAGACTTTCCCGTTCCTGCGAATGCAGGTTCAGGAACAAATCCGGCTGGCAGCGCTCCACCAGCGAAAGCACGGCTTCAGCCTCTCTCGTGCAGAGTTTTCCCGGAGTGCAATCGTGCATGATGTTGTAGCCGTCCCGGTTCGGATAGCCGCCCGGAAAAGCGACACGTTCCAGCGGCAGCGGGAAATATTCCTTCGACTGAGCCCAGGTGATCGTGGAGCCGTCCCGCCAGATTCCTTGCGAAATCCTGTGGAATTCCGCATCGGGAACGCCCTCCATGTGATCGGGCGAAATGCGCCGTCCGTCCGGATTGCAGCACGGCACCATCACCAGACGGTATCGTTTCAGCAGCCTCAGCAGCGTCGGTCGGGTGCAGCCGCGGAGATCGCGGCCGGTTTCCAGCAGACGGATCAGATTGAGCACGGCCGCCACGCCTTCGGGTTCCGCACCGTGAACGCCGGCGATCAGCATCACGCATTGCGGTTCGTAGCCGGAAGTCTTGAACGAATCCGGATCGGAAGAACTGGCTGCCGCAGGCCAGCGGTTCCGGGGCAGGGGAAATACCTCGTCGCGGTAATGGACGGCGGCGATCCCTTTGCCGGGCAGAATCATTTCGACCCGGCCTTTTTTCACCAGTGCAAGCTCCCGCCGGATTTCCGGCAGACGCACTTTCCACCAGGCGGGACGCGGTTTCAAATGGATCGGATAGGGCTTGAAAATCGGTTTCATGACCATTTCTCAGCGTTGCTCCCAGTGTTTCGGTCCGGCGTCGCCGGGCAGGTCGATGAACTGACCCGGTTCCAGACCGATGATCTTGCCGTCTTTTCCGACCGGATGAGCCTTCGGGACAAAGCAGTCGGCAAAATCGAGCGGCCGGTACTGCGACATATCAGCCGGATTCCGCTGGAATTCCTGATCGTTGATTTTTTTGCCGAGTTCGACGCCTTTATCCTGATCGCGTTTCCGTTCCGCGGCGTCTTTCCACTGCCACAGTTTGAATACGCGGAAATTCGGATTGACGAACACCGACCCGCCGTCGCTGCCGACATGCCGGTAATAATCGTCCAGTTTCAGCATGGACCAGGAGGATTTTCGGACTTTGCCGTCGTTCTGATAATCGACGATGACGCGCAGATTCCGCGGAAACCGGACATAATAGATATTGTCCTGTTCCGTCAAGGCCCGCAGATTGTCCAGCCGCAGGAGTCCCTGCAGCGTTTTGGCCCGGCTGTTGTCCGTGACGATATTCCGGCGGAACCGGATGCTGTTGTCCGGGGCGAGGAACGCTGCCACGGTCCAGATCGCAGGCATCACCAGCACGTTGTTTTCGATCACCGTATTGCCGACGCCGACCAGCGTTACCTGGGTCATGCCGTTGATCGCGACCGAATTGCGCAAGGCGATATTGTCTCCCATGCGGCAGTTGAGGATCGGCGGAGCGTAACCGCCGCCGCGTCCGTCGTGGAAACAGCGGCTCACTTCGATGTTTTTGCCGTTGTGGATCATCACTGCTGCCGAGGAATTGGGGTATTTCGTCCCATACATGCGGAAATGGAATCCGTCGAACTTCAGATTCTCCTTGCCGAACATGACGAAACCGCGGCAGCAGCGTCTGCGGCTGCCGTCCAGCCAGACCGTTTCACGCCGGGCATTGCGATAGACCACCGGCTGATCCGGCAGACCGCCGCAGGGAACGGTGACGCTTTCCTCGTAGACTCCCCGGTGCACGATCACTTCATCGCCGGGGAGAGTCGCCATCGCCGCTCGGAAAACGGTCCGGAAAGGCCGTGCTTCGCTGCCGTCGTTCAGATCGCTGCCGTTTTCGGCGGAGACATGCCAGCTTTGCGCCGGACGGTCCGTCGCCGGCATGGTGAAATTCATGACGGGCATCGGAATACTGAGCCGTTTCGGTTTTTTCTTCTTCGGATTTTTCTCTTTCGGCGGTTCCGGGAGATAACGGCTCGTGATCCGGAATTCCATCGCCGGCTGCAGGATCAGCTGATATTCATAAGCGGTTCCGGCCTTGAGACCGGGGACCATGATCGTGTGCAGCTCGTTGTCCGAAGTGTAATCCGGATAAAACTGCCAGTTCGCGTTCGGTTCTTTTGCGCGGATGCGGAAGGAGGCTTTGGCTTTCATCGAAGTCCACCAGCCGATGACCGCGGCTCCGCGGCCCGCCTGCAGAGGTTTCGGCGGGGTCAGACTGATGGTTTCCGGCGCATGCTGAATAAAATACGGTCCGAGGGAAAAACCATCCAGCGCCCGCCCGCGGAATGCCGCTTCGTTCTTCAGCGAGAAATCGCCGCGTTCGGGCCCGTTGAATTCGGCCGCCAGCCGAATGCCCGCGGGGTCGGCGGCCGGAACGGCCGAGACATACGCATTGCCGGCCAGAGCAAATCCCTCCGGCAGTTCGCCGTGCGGCAGGATACTGTGGAGCACCATGCCGGTCGAATTTTTCGCGGCGACCGGAGCCACCACACCGCGGCCGAACGCGCAATGAGTCACGCGCAGATCCCGGGCGCCGTCGGCTTTCACCGCGATGCAGCGTTCGAAACCGCAGCGGTCGATCACGATATTCTTTCCACGGCACAGCAGTCCGCTTTCCTGGCCTTTCAGCAGATTCAGCCGCCGCACGGTGATGCCGCTGCCGGTCACGGTCAGGCCGTTTTTGCCGCCGTTGATGACCGCCGGAGCAGTCTGGCCGCGGCCCGCCAGAGTCACGTTGTTCGCCGTCAGTTCCAACCCCCCCGCATAGATTTCCGGCAGAAAATACACCGTCGAATCCGAGGGAACCTTTTTCAGCGTTTTCCACGGAGTTTCGATCGAGCGTCCGTCCCGGTCGTCGCTGCCGTCCGGCGCGATGAAATAGACGTTTTCACCCTTGAAGCCGCGTTTGATCGTCGACCCGGCCTGCAAACGCAGATCGCCGTTCCAAGGATCGGCGAAGTCGCGTCCGCAGGTGGTCACGCTGACTTTCTGCATCGCCTGCGAGGTCGTGCCGTTTTTGCCGTCTGCGTCATATTCGTTGCCGGAAAACACGCTGTATTCCGAACGTTTGCACGCGGCCCGTCCGTCGGTATAGACCTCGCTGAGCAGACTGAGGGCGTCGCAGGGCTTGATCCAGATTGCTCCCCGGATATCGCCCAGACTGACCGAGCGTGAAATCCGGTCGTTCGCGTTGCCGCCGCCGTAGAAACGGATTCCATAGGTCCGCGATTTGAGCGAGAAACAGCGGTCGATCACGGAATTTTTACTGTCGAGCATGATGACGTTTCCCGCCGAAACATGATTTTCCGCTCCGTTGGAAAGGGCGGTGCATTCTTCGATCCGGCAGCGGTCTGCGCCCCGCATGCCGATACCGCCGGCATTCAGATAAGCGTGACAGCGCCGGACCGTGCAGTTTTCCGGCCGGTCGAGAAAAATGCCCCAGACGCTCTGATGCGCCTGCGGCGTATTGGTGTTGAAACCGCGGCAGCAGAGTCCGTCTACTTCCACGTTGACCACTTTGCCGTTGGGGTTTTCCGGTTCCACGCTGAATCCGTGCCGCGGGGAGTCCGAGATCAGTATCCGGTGACTTTTCGGCGCCAGACCGTCGCCGGTCGAAATCCGGAGTAACTTTTTCGCCTCATCATAATGCCATACGGCGAAAGAAACCACCGGGGACCCGGCTTCCAGCTTCCCGGCCGGGGTGTAAGTCACTTGCGTATCTCCTTCCAGCACCGCCTGCGGACGCTGCGGCCAGTCGGTCTCCCAACAGCTTTGCCGGTCGGGTACCTTCCGGAACTGTCCGGCAGGCTGGTCGCCGTGCAGTAGCACCGTGCCGGGAATCTTCGCCCGCACCACGGTCCGTTTTTCCGGAGAACCGCTGAATTTCCAAGTCACCGACTCGTGATACCGTCCCGGATGAATGGTCAGCACATCTCCCGGTTTCAGCTTGTTTACCCCTTTCTGAATGGTCTTGAACGGAGCCGAAGCTGTCCCCTCATTTCCGTCCGAACCCGCAGGAGAAACAAAATATTCCGTCGCCGAAAGGGATACTGCCGCCGACAGCAGTCCCGCCAACAGCCATGATCTTGTCTTCATCGGAGACCGTCCGCGTCACAGTCCGGGGCGGAGAATGTATTTGGCGCCCTGTCCGACGATATCCTGATACCGGAAATCACCCACATGCCAGTCCATGAACAGCGTGTTGGATTTTCCCGTGTGCCGGAATGAGATTTCCCCGCTGGTATTTTTGCCGCTGCCGGAAAAACCGTAGATTACCGTATGATTGATCAGCGAGACCGGCGCCGTGTCTTTTGCCGTATAGGTGCAGTCCATCCGGAAAACCCGGGTTGACGCCTGCGGAATGGAGGTCAGCTTTTCTTCCGTGACACCATAAAGCGGAGTTCCGTCGCTGTTCTGCGGACCGAGACAGCCGACGCTTCCGTTGAAAGCGTAGCTCAATGCCTGCTTGACGGTGGTTTTGGGGCGGGATTCATCGGTCGGACAATGGAACACGGCGCCGTATCCGGCTTTGACCACCTTGTCCGTGGAGGTGCTGATCGGGTCGCGCTGCACGCCGTCGGGTCCGCAGAGCATTTTCCCGGTATAGCTCGCCATCATGTTGAACCAGGTGAGACCGCCGAGACCGGTCCGGCTGCACTTGCCTTCTACCGGCATGATGTCATTGAAATCATGGACGTAGGAAAGTTCCATCGTGCCGATCTGTTTCAGACTGCCTTTGCAGGAAACTCCCAGCGCGGTCTGCCGTGCCTGATTCAGCGCGGGCAACAGCATTCCGGCGAGGATCGCGATGATGGCAATCACTACGAGGAGTTCGATCAAGGTAAAATGCAAAGAAAACTTTTTCATTTTTCATGTCCTTTATTTTTTGGGGTTGACGTTTTTTCAAATTTGTTCAAAATATGCCTGATCCGCTCTCCTTTTCTATTATGTAAAAGTCAAGGGGCTGA
>Ga0208297_1000868_pt1 | contig 42270 bp, 37 predicted proteins | sample LMS_cellobiose_e_FD_187367 | JGI IMG/M metagenome (GOLD analysis project Ga0208297, IMG submission 187367) | Rumen-fistulated moose microbial communities from Alaska, USA - LMS_cellobiose_enrichment (SPAdes) (version 2) | ecosystem: Host-associated > Mammals > Digestive system > Stomach > Rumen... | reverse complement strand
ACAGTTCTGAATATGTAATCATCTGCATCACCTCCTCCCGTGAGGGATGGAGGGCTAACCGCCTGCCGTCTTTGTACAGCGCCTATCGCAATTATATCACGCCTTGTCTACCCGGACAAGGCGCTTTTTATTTGTCCTGGTTGTCCCGCTCCATTGCCTCGCGGATTGCGCGGATGATAAATGCGGCTTTGCTTTCACCACGAGCCTTTGCATGTTCAGCTACTTCCTCTCGAAAGCCTTTCGGTGCTCGAAACTGTATATTGTCGCATTTTTCATGGTATCGCTTGTTTCCTTCCAGATGAGCTCTTGTTGCCATTGTTTACTCTCCTTCGATTTCATGCATGCATGTACATTTTGGATTGATTTTGCCTCCTATATTTAGGCAATTTGCCGCTTGATATTCATGCATGCATGAACTATAATTTAGTCAAAGAGAATTGTGAAAATGTGAAAATATCAAACCTAGACAGGTACAACAAAATTGAGCCTACGCGAAATAGGCTCTGTTTGTTATACGATACTATACTTATTTTAAGCCTACCACAAAGCATTGTTTAAAGCAACGATTTGTATGATAATAAGAGTGCCCCCCGGCGAACCGGAGGGCATGAGGGGATGTGTAAAATGGTTTGTCCAAAATGCGGCAGCGGGCATGTAATCACACAGGCTGTCACCGACATCAAAACCAAGCACCGAGGCTGTCTTGCGTGGTGCGGCTGGATTCTGCTTGCGGTCTGCACTCTGGGGCTGATCCTCATCATCCCGCTGATCACCAACAGCAAGACCAAATCCAAGACCCATACAGAAGCAGTCTGTCAAGACTGTGGTTACCGCTGGCGGGTTTAAAACCGCAGCAGCTCGTCCGTTTCCACGCCGAGCGCGTCTGCAATCCTGTCTAACGTCCTGAGTGTCGGGTTGCTTTTGCCCCGCTCGATCTTGCTGACGCTCGACACCGTGAGATCCGCGTAATGCGCCAAATCTTCCTGTGTCCAGCCTTTTAACTGCCGCAGGCGAACGATGTTTTCTCCAACAGTTTTATACAATGTTGTCATGGTAAACCACCTTAAATGTCAAATTTGAGGGCAAGGAGCGTCCGGTCTGGTACACCGGGCGCTTTTTGCTATCCCCAAGGTGGTTTATACGGTTTTTTGCCACTCCCTTCGTCTGGATCATCTACCGGCCCGTCGTGGCGGTATGGAGCAGCGGCCGGCACGCGGTAGAAATAGCCGAACAGTATTTCGGGTAAAATATGTTGTGTACCTCCGCAACCAACAAGGCCCGAAATCAATTGATTTCGGGCCTTTTCTCACCACTTTCGTGGTTTTTTTGCGTGTTTTTAGGGTTTCGCGTTTTTTGCCTACCATTTTTGCCTACCAAAACTATTCCCATCCTTGTCCCTCCTTTTTGCATGCATCAGTTCGGATTCTCGCAGAATTTACAGCCCTTTTTTCTCCCGTGGCAGGCAGAAATCTTTTGACTACCAATTTTGACAGTCATTTTTGTTCCCAATCGCGATAAAATGCGGAAAAGCCTTGAGAAAACCTTCGGTACCGGCTCCCAAAACAAGAAATTTTGACAGTGAAAACGACAGCTATATTTTGCGGCTTGGACTTCCGAGTTCTGTTGCTGTCGTCGCCAGCTCTCTACATTACCTTTCTGTAGTTCTAGCAAAAGCCCTCCGCCCATTATAAACTCCTTTCTATTACAATAAGTTTGTCGGGTGAAGCACGTCAGCCAGACGTGCTTTTCTCGTTCTCATGCATTCGTGACCGCGAGACTTTCCTGTTTTACGAAGATCCCAGATGCTTTGAGGAGGGAAAAGAATAGGTCCGCTGTAAGCTGTACAGATGCAACGATCCGCCTTTACAGATTTTACAATCGTGGTATGATCTCTTGGTTGAGCTCCTGTTCTGTCTGGATACTCCAACAGTCATCGTTCCATAAGTGAATATGTATTTTCCCTCCATCGACAGCCGGGATACTCCGTCGGGCGAAGGATACGCCCCAACCGTCCTTCGCCTGCAAAGTGACATATTTTTTGAGTGCGTCCAGTTCATCTGGCAAAAGTGTACCTATGACCTTGCATTCCGCCACAGCCCAGAGCCATCCGTCATAGAGATCTACGGTAAACTCCACAGAACGCACCTTGTTGATACTGTTCTGGTCGGGATACCAGTACATAATACCATCCGACAATTCTAATGATTGGTTATTTTCCATTTCAATCGAGATGGATTCTATGAAATCCGTAAGATCCCTACCGTCCATTGTGCCAACGTTTTTCAGATCGCCGCACTCATCGCGCAGGTAGAGATCTGCACTTATAGGCATATACAGCCTTAAGGTAGCCGGTTCTGGAGGCAGGACCTGAAAGTCATCCTCTCCTGGTGTCACACCCAGTGTACGTCCGTTATCCCACGATACATGGAGTGTGCCGACATCGTCAATGAAATTAAGCGTACCCATGGTCCCTGGATCCAGCGGCCGGGGATCGTCGTTCATCTCGATGAGTCTGATCCAGGAACCTGAGGGATACCGTTCTCTTAGAGACTTTAATCCATCCGTATTCATTGTCTATTTACATCCCTTCTATTTTAAGATCCAGCTTGGTTTCGGGCGTGTCCAGTTCCTGGTGCTGTTTTTGATACAGTTCCTGCTGATGCTTGTCATAAGTATAGAGATAACCGTTGTAATCACCAAGCTTCATAGGTTCATTGCAAGCGATATCACATCACCGTCCGCGTTTTCCTCGGATGGTCCGTTTTCCGGCTGCTCTAGACAGCTCGAAAACATGCTGCCGATTCGTTCCATGCTGGTCTTCTTGTGCTCGGACAAAACGTGCCCGTAGAGCTTGAGGGTCGTCTCGGGGCTGGCATGACCAAGAAGCTTGGACAGCACCAGGACATCCATCCCGCTTTCAATACAGCGCGTGGCGAAGGTATGGCGGAGGGTATGGAAGGTGGCGCCCTTGATGCCGGCCGCATCCGCGACCTTATTGAAAAAATCTTCATAGGTCCGGGGCTCAATCGGTCTGCCGTCCGGTGAGACGAAAACAAACCCATTGGGGTTATAGCCGGGGAACTTTCTGCAGAGCTCATCCTGCGCCTTTTTGTGTTCCAGGAGCTTCTCATACATTCCGTCGAACAAATCCAGGGTCCGTCCGGAGTGTGAGCTTTTCACCGTGCGCAGCTCCAACGTCGTCTTCGATGGGATGTTGGGATTGAGATTCTTCAGGCGGCTGATCGTGTTTACGATCTTAAACTGCCGCTTTTCAAATGATACGTTCTTCCACTGTAAGGCGAGCACCTCCCCCAGGCGTGTCCCAAAAAACAGGGCAACCGCGCAGGCCAGGGCTTGCGGATACTCTTTTTGAAAACGGAATACGGCCGCGGCGAAGTTTTTCTGTTCCTCCACCGATAGAACCCGCATCTCGTTCTTTTCCACCTTTGGAGGCTTGACCCCCTTTGCAAGATTCTCTTGCAGCAGCTTTTCGAGCTTTGCCTGTTCCAGGGCGGGGAGCAGCATTTTGTGGATGTTGCTGACCGTCTTCGAGGACAGCCCTCCGGATTGCCGATCCGCCCGCCCTTCGGTCAATTTCTTTGTTAGAAATTCCTGCAGCATGCCCACCGTTAAATCCTTCATGAGAACCTTGCCGAGGGCGGGCTTCACATGACGCCGAATGTAGGTTTCATAGCTGACATAGGTTGCCAGTTTCACCGATGGGCGGGCGTAGAGCTCCAGCCATCGATCCATCCACTCCCCCAAGGTGGTTGTCTCGGAGGGCTTGGCAGGCTCGGGAACCTTTTGTTTTTGAGGCTTTTCCGGCTTGACATAAGTCCCAAGGGCGATCTCGGCTTTTATCTTATTCAGCCATTGCCTGGCCTTTTCTTCTGTGGAGGTATAGGTCAGGCGTTCATTGTCTATGTAAATTTGGGCCATGTAGCGCCCATCTTTCCGGGGATAAATGCCGCCCTCGCTGACCTGGTATTGTGGCTCCTGTCTGACCATTTTTCTTCTCGGCATCCCTATCACCTCCTACCTATCCCTGATTTGAGAAGCTGCTGGCCACCCATTTTAAAAAGCAGTCCTTCTGGATAATGATGCGTTTTCCAAGTCTGGCGCTCGGGATATCCCGAGTGGCTACCAGACGGTAAACCGTATCCTTCCCCATACCAAGCGTTTGGGCAGCTTGGCGCGGGCCGAAAAACTCCGGGAGATCATCTATGGATATCCGCTGTGATGTTGACCGGGACATTATGATACCTCCTTTTGCGTCAATGATGTTTAACCTCACAGAGATGGGCACCTCCGGCCAGGAGACGCCCACACTCTCTAATGTCAAACTCCCATTCAGTTTGGATCCCGTATTTGGACACTACCTCCCGGGATTGGGCAGCAATTACAGGCCGTCCGCTGGTTGGGCGGACCGCATAGGGTGATTCCCTCGGTCTGGATCTCAGACCGCTGCCCTCCTTGTTTGAGACTGGGACGGGACAGAAGTATCATTGTATGCTGCTCTGGTCATGGCTGCCAGCCCACCACGGGCCGGTTCAGGAACGGGCTGATCGCTCGGAGCCTTTGATGCGATCTTTTTTACGGCACGGATGCCGCAGGCCGTCTTTGCGCGCCCTTCCTGCAGCTTGCCGACCGCTAGACCGGCAGAGCAGGGAATGTGCCTGTATTGCTGGATATTCAGTTTTCAAGGAGCATATAAGGGCCTGCTGAGAGGCCGGGGGATTCCTCGCTCCTTCCGCAGGTACTTAGCCTGATATCTCCAAAAGAAAAAGGGGCGAGGTTTTCCCTCACCCCTTATGACACATCACAGGGTGTTTTTTATAACCTTTTTAGAAATATTTTTTCATGATTTTTTTAATGCGGCAATAGCGTTTATTGATTGCGGCCTGAGACACTCCAGTGATCTTTGCGACTTCCTGCTGTGTATGGCCAAATACAAAGAGGAGGAACAGCAGCTCCAGGTCCTGCTTGCTCAATGAGGAAAGGGCTCTATGCAGATTTGGGGACTCAATAAAAAGCAGCCAGTTCTCCGGGCTTTTATACGATATTGCCAGTTCAATCTCATCATTCGGGTCTTGAAGGCCAGCCTGCTGATCTATATGTAGTCCTGCCGGTGAGACGTGCTTCGCCGCGTTATCGTTCTGCCGGTATTCGTTTACGATGCTGTTGTGTACGCATTGCCTGATATATGCGTTTAAGTTTCTAATTTTCGTCACCTGTATTTACCTCCCGTTCAATTTGGAAATTTCCGAACGGAATGGGAGGAGATCGACAACGAAATTCAGAGATATGAAAAAAGCCCGATTTATCTGTAAAGACAAATCGGACTTTGACAATGTTTGTTTGGTCACAACGTGAGGGCAGTTCTTTCTTTTGGGGTTTCTCTCTGTCAATTGGGCTTTGCGTCGTGACAACCAACATTGCATAGCAGTTGCCATTCATGACACCACATCCGTATGGACGGGCGGCGGTTCAGTCAGCTAGTGGAAATCTTATCTTACAATAACCGACATGTATATTGTGTCAGAGCTGGTAATTATCACTATATATGGGAAATAATAAGGCATTATGGGGCGGCTTTTAAAAGTAACCGACAGGGTGAATCGTGTGATCCTGCTTTGGATCAAATCCTGTCAGCTTCGGGTCCTTCAGAAGCGAAGCCCTCCGGACGCAATAGCTTCCGAACCGCCTTCGCAAATCATCTACGGCGCGTTCCAGGGCTACTTGCTCCGCCTGTTTCTGGTAGTCATCGAACAGATCAAATTGGATGGGAGCGTCATCGTGTGAGAAGTCAGTGACCGATAACCCAAGGCTGCGGATTGGTTCGGTCCAGCGGTAGTGTTTCTGAAACAGCTCGAAAGCAGCTTTGAATATTTCAGATTCCAAACAGGTCGATTTTTCAAGCTTGGTCTGCCGGGAGAAACTGATGAGGCTTTTCCCACGCACATAAATACAAACGGTCCTCCCCACGAACCCCTGCTCCCGGATCCTTGCCGCGACGCTTCCGGCCAGCACCATGAGCACAAGCTTGACGTCCTCGTCGTCATCCAAATCACGCGGGGTGGTGGTGCTGTTGCCGATCGATTTAATGACGGCGAGCGCATCAAATTCAGCCACTTGGGAATGGTCCATTCCATTCGCAAATGACCATAGAACCTCTCCCCATTTTCCGAACCAGCTTTTCAAGATGCGCGGCTGGACATTTGCGAGCTGCCCGATCGTACAGACCCCCCTGCTCTTTAGCTTCCGCCATGTGGCTGGGCCGACATATAATAGATCGGACGCGGGCAGAGGTCAGGCGATATCTTTGTAGTTCTCACGGCTGATGACCGTGACCGCGTCCGGTTTTTTATAGTCACTGCCGAGCTTCGCAAAAATCTTGTTATAGCTCACGCCGATCGAGACGGTGAGGCCAAGCTCGAATTTTACCCGCTGCCGGATTTCCTCCGCGATCTTTTCGCCGCTGCCAAACAGCGCCGTGCTGCCGGTGACGTCCAGCCAGCATTCGTCGATTCCATATGGTTCCACCTGGCTGGTATAATCCATATAAATATCATGGGCCATTCTTGAAAACCGCAGGTATAGAGGAAAATTGGGAGGGACGATAACGAGATCCGGACACTTCTGCCGAGCCTGCCAGAGCGCCTCACCCGTCTGGATATTGTACTTCTTGGCGATCTGGTTCTTTGCTAAAATGATGCCGTGCCGGTGCTCCACGTCGCCGCCCACTGCCACTGGCTTGTCGCGGATTTCCGGCCGGTGCAGGCATTCGACCGAGGCGTAGTAGGAATTTAGATCGCTGTGTAAGATAACCCGCTCCACTTGCTTTCGCCTCCATTTACAGAACGTATGTTCTATTATGGGGTAATGGACTTGCGAAAACAAGCGGGAAATGTTGCCAATGGCGAAGGACGCAAAAATCCCCCGGCTACTATGTAATCGTAGCTGGGGGGGTTATAAAAGGTTGTTCCGATCGGCCGGGAGGAAAGTCAAAGACATCCATCCCGCCCTTGAAAATCGGCTATGCTTATGGTATGATTTTCCTGACGGCAAGAGGAACAAGCCGCGGAAAAGGCCGGTCATGCCGCTCGCCCTGCACCGATGAAGGAGGTGACTCCTGAAATTCGAGTGAAAGGGGGTGGCGCTTTATGGAATACATATTGATGCTGGCACTTATGCTGTTCATCATTGTAGCTATAAAAGCAAAATGACCGCAGGCCCTTCCAAAAGCTACGGTCATTTTCTGACTAAAGCGAGCGGCTGACCGCTTTTTAAGCGGTTTCCCTCTTGCTGTCTTTATTATAGCTGAAATCTGCCGGAAGTCAAGGGCCGCCCCTTATGGGGCGGCCTTTTTTCATTGTGGCTGGGATTTAGCGTCCTGCGGCTCGGCGGCCTGGCGCTCCTGATCGGCAGGCTCGGCACTGGGGGCTCCGCTGGTCAGCCTATTATCAACATTTTTCTTAATGGAGACAAGCATATCTTTCGCCATATCCAAAGCGTCGTCGGAGAGATTGAGCAAGTCCAGCAGGTTGATGATCTCGGCCTTTTTGTCGTCCGGCCTGTCCCCTTCCTCACCAGAGGAGACCACGTTGTCCGATTGGTCAATCAGGCTTTCGGGTGTCACATGGAAGTACTGGGCAAGTTTCAAAAGGGTATTTGATTTTGGCGTAGATTGATCCCATTTCGCAATTGCTCCGCCTGATATGCCGATAGCTTTTTCTACAGTGGAAATATTTATTTTATATATTTCACATAGGATTTCAACCTTTTGTTTTGTACTTAGCATAGTAAACAGTTCTCCCTCATGCGATTGGTGATTTTATTGTCACAAAAACGCTTGACAACGCGACTGACTTATCATAGAATTATCTTGAAAGTTTTCAGTTGTATTGATTTCCTGCTTTGTTCTTTTCTATTCCATCAATTACTTCCATTAGTTTAACCGTAGTTAGGGCTGTCTGCTCGGATATCTGCAAACTCCCAGCAGACTCAATTAAAACTTTAGTAGCAGGCTGTAAATTATTAAGATGGGAGTGGGGATTGTCTGTATTTCCAATAAGGAAATCAACTGAGACTCCAAAATAGATAGCAACTTTCGCTACTCGTTCCCAAGATATAGAGGCCCTATCGCATTTGGAAATTGAATTATGAGAAGCACCCGTTTTCTTTTCAAGTTGATACATGGAAATCCCTTCGTTGGCGCAAAGAGCTTTAATATTGTTGTATAGCACTTCTTTGCTGGCTTCCATCGCTGTCACACCCCATCATGCGCAAACAGAAGAACAGCCCAAGGCGTGGCGGCTACGAGATCTCCTTCGAGAACCCCGACTCCCTCTGCCGCGTCTCGGATGCTCTTTTTGTTTGGTTTACCGGATACCACCGAGCTCCTGGAAAAAGTCAGGTGGTATCCGGTTCCATAATAACATAACGTGCCGTCTCTTGTCCACAATCCGGCACGGTTTTATTATACCTGACTTTCCCGCGAAACACAATTGCATCCTTTCCCACCCAAGAATCTTTTTCTTGGGGTTTCTTTTTATTCACGTTATATTACACGCTTTTGCCAAGAAATTGTGACCGAATCCCAACAACAAAATGCGAGGACGTGCTCGATATGCTTTTGCCAAGCCATGAAGCGGAGGAACGCAAACGGTATTTTACCGCCCTGTACCGCAAGTATTTCCCATTGATGAAATACGCGGCCCACGGCATCCTGCATGATTATGACGCCGCGGACGACGTCATACAGGACGCACTGGTCAGTCTAATCGAGCACTACGAGAAGCTGCGAACATTGAGCGGCCCGCAGGCAACCACCTACATTTATGTGACGGTGCGCGGTACCGCGGTGGATTTTCAGCGACGCAGGCAGCGCAAACCCGTCGAGCCGCTTGAGGAGGCGGATGGGGCTTCAGAATCCCCGGAATCGGAATATCTCCGCTCGGAAACCCGGCAGGAAGTCGCCGCCGCGGTGGATGCGCTTCCGGATGACAAACGGGATTTGCTCCGTTCCAAGTATGGCCTTGATCAAACGGATGAGGAGCTTGCCGCCAAATACCATGTGAACCGGGTGGCGATCCGCAAAAGGCTGTCCAGAGCGCAGCTAAAGCTGCGTGGACTGTTGGGAGGGAAGATGGAATGAGCCGTTCTGATAACCAGCTTTCTAGCGAGGACAAGCCCGTCGATCGGGATCGTTTCCTTGCGGACAAAACATTCGTTGTATGGGGTGCCTATGAAGAGGATTCCCCTGATGATACCGATATTTTTGAGGACAGGATGGACGAGATGGATGATGAGGATGACGAAGCATTTGAAAGCTTTTTAAGGGCCGGCTTTCATTATCTGGCGGAGAGGGATGGCGAGAAATGGGAGAGAGACCTGCCGGAGCTTGCGGCCTGTCCGGAATATCAACTGACTTCGGAGATGGACCAGCGCCTGCAGCAGACGATCAATGAGCAGATTCAAGTAAAAAAGGCACATCCCAAATGGATTGTATTCCTGGTTGCCGCGGTGTTATTCATCCTGGTGTCCGGGTCTGTAGTGGGCACGAAGATCTGGCGGTTCGCGGCGAACGATCACGGGACCTATATTGGGATCAACAATACGAGCAATGCGCCGGATGACAGCAGGTATTCGGACTGGACGGGCCTGTACCAGTTGGGCTGGCTGCCGGACGACTATACGTTTTTAGACCGGCAGGGCGAAGGAGACGTCGTCAGCGTCCGCTATGATAATGGACAGGGAGACGTCATCACCTTCACGCAATTCCTTGGCAAGACACAGGGGATGGTGGACAACGAGGGCGCGGAGCTGCAAAAGCAGATCACCATCCAGGATTCAGATGGTATGTTTGTCGTAAAAAACGGGATTGCAACCCTCTGTTGGGGCGATGAGGTACAGTTCACACTGGACGCCCCATGTGGAGAGCGGGAAATGGTTAAAATGGCTGGGAGCGTTTATTTGACGCCAGAGCCATAAAATATTGAGAGGATTGATTCTATGAAAAAGTTAACGGCATTCATCATGGTGCTCGGCATGTTGGTTTGCATGGGCCTTTCCGCGTATGCACAGGCCCCCAGGCAATCGGTACGGCAAACCGGGGATGGAGCGGGCCTGGTCTATTATGAGGTGGACGGGCATGTCCTCTATGATGATGAGGGGGTTCCCATCTTCAACGAGGCCCGGATGAAGGATCTGAGAAAATGTTTTGCTTCCATCAGCCGCTCCAGCAACGTGATTACTGTAACCGGCACCATTGACATCCAGGATAACTATGAAGTGGATATTACCGTACAGCTTCAAAAATCGACAAACGGTACGAGCTGGAGCAATGTCGATAAAGCAAAAGTGACCGGCCGTGCAACGAAAACAGGTATCACCATTGTCTCCGATAAGTTTACCGTCTCAAAGGGCTACCAGTACCGTGCGAAGGTCACCCGCTTAACCGTGCTTCTGGACAGGTTTAGTTCTTCCGCGATCGTCCCAATGGAGGGTCAGCACTGCCGTTTATTGTTGGCGTGATCGCGCAGATACATGTAGACGGTAACCGCGCGGTGGGGCAGGTCCGCCGGATAGATTGCATTGAAATATCCCAAGGGACACCTTCTAATCTACCCGGACTGGATTGGGTTTTCGCCTGGGGGAGCGGGGAGTGGGGAGCGGCTCAGGAATTTTTTCTGAAATTGGTTCTGGGATACTGAATTTCTTCCGGATAGCCGCCTCCACCTCCGCCTTGTCCGCGTATTGAACCTTACGGGCCGCCCGATCCGCGATCTCATACTTCGTCTCAAAACGGATCCCCCAATCGAGAAAAAGGCGGAAGGTGGTCTTCATTGGATGCATCCCCGTGCGCATGGTGATGAAGCTGCCTTTCGGCATGCTTTTGAGTTCATCAGGCGTCATGAGCCGCCTCCCCATCATCTGCAGGCTGCGGGAAGCACTGTCCTTCCCAGTGCTCACCGAGCCCGACAGTATTGTCTGTTCACCTAAATCGCTGGAGAGGGATTCCGCCGCGGTACTCCCCGGTGCGAAGCCGCCGAAGATGGTAAGCTGGCAGTTGTCCCGGATGATCTGAGCCCCTTCCTTTCCATAGTTTTTATCAAGCTGCACCAGCCCCTGTATCAGGGCGACGATACTCAGCCTGCGCGATCTGGCGGCGCTGATTATCATCTCCGCACTCTCCAGTTTGGGGAGCGTGCCGAACTCGTCACAGAAGAAGACCACCCGTTTGGGCAGCGCGCCGCCAAACTCGTCCGCCAGCGTCATGATCTCCCTATAGAGCTGCTGGATGAGCAGGCTGATCAAAAAGTATGCGGTTGGGTCTTCCTCCGGCATCACCAGGAAGATGGCGGACTTTTCCCTACAGAAGGTTTCCGCGTCGATCGCCGTTTCAAAGCAGAGGAATAACGATAGGTAATCCTTTGACGTAATCGCCGGATTTTCCCCCGTTCCACACCGTGCATGCGAGTTTCCCCGCACACGGCGTTCCATCATTTTAAGAATTTTTGGTATTAGGTACACTTTCAAAACTTAGAAACTTTAATCATATGGCCGTATTACCAGCCTTTAATCTTAGCTTGTTAATCTTTTTCAGCATGGTTTGGGTAGGGTTAATCAGATTGAGATATGACTGGATTGTCGCCGGGAGGGTGGCATGGATAAGCGCGTGAACATCCCTATGAACGATTACAAGGTTTTGGTATCTGTCAGTACCGCCATTTTCTAAGGGGATTTTGTGGTGGCAATGGATTTCCTCAATCCATAGCACCTTTCCTGTAACCGCGCATTTGCCATATTGCGCCGCCCAAAGTGAGAGCCGGTTGTCCATAAATTCAATACTTCTGTTGGTGTGTTTTTCTCGCATAAGCAATAAGAGCACGGTAATATCAAATTTAAGGGTTTCATGGATTTTTGCTCTACCGGCCTCGGTATATTTGCATATCTCTTTCTTTTTGTACAAGGGGGCTTTTGTCTGGACATAGCTGATAGGGCACATCGGAAACTTGTTGAGGTATCGCAACCCCTTGCTGCCTCCGTAATGCTCCAGAATATAACGATTATTGGTACTCCCTTGCTTTTTCAATCTTTTGCCTAACCTGTTTCTCGCGACAATGCGGATGGTATTGTGTATCTTAACACCGCAATCGTAGGCTACGTGCGTGGCAAATCGGTAATAATTATGAATTCCCCAGACCGTTGAGTTATACAGATTGAGCATACGCTTTTCATCCAGTAAACTCTTAGGCCGCTGCAAATCCCTTACCAACCCTCTGAGCTTCTGTGTTTCATTCCGAATCGCTTTATCGCTCATGTGGGATTTCACCACGTATTTATCGCCCTTTCTCACAGCTTTCAGCTTAAAACCGAGAAACTCTGAGTATTGCTTCTTCAGATTGACCACTTTGGATTTTTCTTCGCTGATTTCCAGCTTCAAGCGGTCTTTCAACCAAAGTTTCACAGCTAGAAACACTTTATCGGCATCACTTTTCTTACGACAGAAAATCTTGAAATCATCCGCATATCGGACGATAAACATTTCTTTTAAGCCGCTGTTTTTAATAACCCGATAAACATTGCCGCGGTTCAGTTTTTCACCACAGTAAACTTCATATTCTGTATGCGTCTGGAATGTTTCCCACTGTGAGGATACCCACCAGTCCAGTTCATTTAGAACAATATTTGATAAAAGCGGAGATAATATTCCGCCCTGCGGCGTTCCCTTTTGGGGATATACTGTTTCACCGTTTGGCATAACAATCGGTGCCTTAAGCATTTCTTTGATGATACACAACAGGGTTTTATCCCGGATTCCCATTGCCCATATTTGCCTCATGAGCTTCGCATGATTCACGTTGTCGAAAAAGCCCTTGATGTCAATGTCCACAACAAAGTGCAGATGTTGACGCTGAATCATACGATAGCATTGAGCCAGAGCGTTTTCCGCTGAACGGTTAGGTCTGAACCCATTGCTTCTCTCATGGAATTTTGCTTCACAAATTGGTTCCAACACCTGCAAGATGCATTGCTGTACCAATCTGTCGGTAATGGTGGGAATGCCGAGCGGCCTAAGCCTGCCGCCCGGTTTCGGAATTTCGACCCGCTTTACAGGTTTTGGCTTGTACCATGCTAATTTACTCTGGACAAGCTGAACATATTGGTCTGCCGGAAGTTTTTCAATATCTGAAATGTTCCGCTTGTCCGTACCCGGCGTATTACTGCCGCCATTCCGTTTAATATTGCGATAGGCGAGTTTGATGTTCTCCTCTGACCGGATGATTTCCATCAGCTTGTTAAAAACAGCGCCGTTTTTGCTCCGTTCATAAAGACCGTCGAACACGCCTTGCAGGTCGTAATACTCCAAATTTCTTAGTTTCTTTTGTTTTGTCATAGGCACCATCCTCCTTTCGGAGCATGATTTTCTCCGGCGGAATCGCCGTAGTCATACTCGAAGCTATGAAGATTGTACCTTTTACCTGTTTATCTTAAAATGACTTGTGGCTGTCGCTCCACCTCCATTACAGAGGCTTCAACGCTCGTGCCACTACTCTCACCGCAATAAAGGAAACTTATGATTTCGTTTCCACCACTTCACCGGTATGCAATTACCTCTGTGTTTGCGGCTTTCCACGTTCCGATAATCCTATCTTTAACATATACCCTTAGGTGCTTGCTTTGGGCCTGCACACTGGACGGAGCCTGTAACTCCGTATGGAATTTCATAAACAACATCTTACTCTCCCACATGTGCCTTCAAATGAAGCATGTGCATTTCTGCACACTACTGGTTTAGACCCGTTCATTCGCAAGTTCGTCAGACCCTCCGGTCATTCTCACCATAGGTATTTTATAGACCCCCGGCATATAGGCGACACCATCCACCGCTGGACGGATTTCCACATCCGAAACATAATTGTTTCTCTGTTTGGGTCGCTCTCTGCCGACTTCACCGAGCTTTACACGTAAATGTGATTGCAATTATCTACGCATATCGGAGTATTAGGGAAGCGTTTCCGGGCGTTACCCCTTCATTCCACTTATCGGATTATCCGTTCTCCAAGACCCGTTCGGGACTCCTTTCGATTCCCCATATATTTGACCTTGTGCCTAACCTTTTCAGTTAGGAACGTGTCGCACTCTGCTCCAGCTCCGAATCGAGGAAGGTATTCAGGCGGCTCATCGCGGTTGAAATGACACTGAGCATGGCCTGCTCTCCCGTGTTCAGGGCGGCGCCCGCCATCCACTTCGCCTTGTGCTCCTCCGGCAGCAGCTCCATCAGCGTCTGAAACTGGTTTTTTCCTTTTGTTTTGGCCGGAGCCAGCAGATCCTGCAGGAGTTTGAACACCGATATGATGTGCCGCTTTTCAGGCGGGCAAAATTCCACGACCAGCATAATGGTCGAAGCGAGCAGTCCCTCCGCCGCGTCGTAATGGGATAAGCATTCCCGCGCCTTACCGTGTCACCACGGCAGGTTTCGGGGCAACTCTCCCCCGAACCGGACGTACACCTCTCAGCGTATCCGGCTCTCCATCTACCAGTCTAAGCGTTTCACTGTGTATTTCTTCGTGGCAAGCTTTGCATACGGCAAGGGATTTGCGCCGTATCTTTCGCATCAGTTCTTCCCATTTGCTGTTGCCAGTCAGGTCTTTCAGCCTTCTGACATGGTGCATGCGGATATCATCGGTCTTTTGACCGCACAGTTCGCAAACACCGCGTTTTATTCTGGCGGCGTTGCTGTTAGGGCTGTTTTGCTTTTTTCCATACTCAGGCAGGGTATCCGCATCCATTAATACTTCTTTTATCCGCTGAAAACCATTGTGGTAGAACTCGCAGTATTTTATGCCCGCCTTTGTCTGATAGGGGACGGCGAACACTCCGCCGCGTGCGTACCGGGCGATAATTTTCTTTACTGTTGTCCGATACTTGCACGCATAGGTTTTATACATGCTATACTCCATGATGTGCGCGAATTTGTTGAGCACGGATACGTTGTTTGCCAGTCGATAGTAGTTGTATAGCCCTCTGATTTCCGCGTTAAACTTTGTGACAATTTCAATATCGGGATGATTGATCAGCTTGCCGCGATGTACCGTTTTCCAGATTTCTTTCCCATTTTCATCGGGCTTGATTTTGAAAGCGTGGTATTCCAACAGTTTCCCCATCCATTTTTCTTTGGGTACATACAACATGACCCGTCCGCTGTACTCCCGTTTTGCAATGCCCTGCTCATTGTATTTGATGGCGTTGCTGCGGGAGATGCAGATGTCATAGCCCAGAAACCTTGCAAAGTCGGAGGAGTGGGTGATTTTCGTCTTTTCTTCCGACATATCCAATTTTAGAGTTCCCGCAAGAAAGGCTTTTACATCTGCTTTGATTTGCCTGGCGTCCTGCTCACTGCCGATAACACTGATGATGAAGTCATCCGCATACCGGCAGTAGTGCAGGCATTTGTAGCTACTGTTGCAATTTGCATAGTAGGGATGAGCAAACATCCCGTTTTTCGCTTTGCGAAGCTGGCAGTCCATCTCTGCTTTTTCCTTTGGTGTTGCTGTTTTCCACTTGGGTGCAAAGGACTTTTTCAACTTGTGATATTGTCCTCTTGCTCTGGTGTAGCCGCTGTCTGCCTTTCGATTTTTCGATGAGCCTATATCGAAGCAGTTTTTGTACTGCGCCATAAAGCAATCCAGCTTGTCCAGATAGATGTTGGCAAGAATAGGGCTTACGCCGCTTCCTTGGGGTGTGCCGGAATAAGTTCTGTGGTATTGCCACTGTTCCATATATCCGGCCCGGAGAAACTTCCAAATCAACGCGAGGAGATATTCGTCGTCTATCCGTTCGCGCAGGATGTTCACCATGATATGATGATCGAAGCTGTCAAAACATGCTTTGATATCGCCCTCGACAAACCACACTGCACCCTTAAAATTTATATCAATGTGCTTGAGGGCTGTGTGGCAGCTTCTTTTAGGTCTGAATCCATGGGAGTTAGGGGAAAAGGTGGGTTCATAAATGCTTTCAAGAATCATTCGGACAGCTTCTTGCACCAGTTTGTCCTCAGCGGAGGGGATTCCCAGCGGACGTTTCTTTTTGCTGTTTTTCTTTTCGATGTACGTCCTTCGCGCCGGGTTAGGCTGGTAGCTGTGGTCTTTGAGCGAGGCAATGATTTTCTCTATGCGTCCGGCGCTCATGCCGTCGATGGTCTGTCCGTCAACCCCTGCTGTCATGTTCCCTTGCCCTGTGCAGATGTTATTGTAGGCGAGGTAATAGAATTCGGGGTTATAGAGGTTGCGGTAGAGTCTCTGGAATCGGTACGATTTGTCGTGTGACTTTTCGCTTAGGGTTTTCAATACTTCTGTTGGATTTCTCAACGTCTCCACGTCCTTCCTGCAAAATATTGAAAGTAGACTGCCCCCCTTCGCCATGTGAACGGTGCTGCCGTCTCGGACTACTATGAGGGCTGTGTTTCCATATCGGATTTTCAGCGGCTTTCCGCATAGCCATTTACATGGCGCTCCGACTTAGGAAATCCCCGTTTAGACTTGTTAGGACATAAGCATATCGTGTTGTCGGATAGGACGTTCGTCATTTCCCGCTTCTTGCGGTTGGCCGCCCCGAGTATCTTGCATCGGCACTACTCCTAAATACCTTTGCCGGGTGCGTACAGCAAGTTGTAACCGCCGTATGCTGTGAACAACGCTAAGTTCTGCCTCTGACTATCCTGTAGGCAATTCAGCTTTTATCCTCATACACGATGTTTTCATCTCGGCACTGTGGCGCCAGGCGTAATCCTGGCCCTAAGTCGCGGTCTGTGCGGTTTGACCGACTTGTGCCTTTTCCAGCATGCTACACTCCCCTTTGGGTTTCCCCGCAGGATAAGCTGGTTGATGATAGGTTGCATTTCACCTGTTTATGGGCCTCCTGAACCCTTATAATTTTGTGATTTGCTTTGATACTTTTACCTACCGCTTGCTTAAGGCGATATCCATAACGAGCCCGCGTGATGCGGTTTCAATTACCGCACCACTTACGGGCGCACAAAGTAAGCGTTTTGTCCATAGCTGCTGCTGTCTCCGCCGCCGGCCTGGATGATCGTCTTCGCGGTGATCTTGGCGGGCTTCTCCGCCTTGGCTCTTGCCCGCAGATCGTCCGGGTTTGCCAAAGCCTGATCCATGAGGATCCTGCTGGCGCTCTGCTTTCTGCTTCTTTTGTTTTCAGTGGCGGTGGCCGTCTGCATCGGGTCGTCGGGGCTTTCGTTGGGGAAGGTGTTCGAGGCGCTGCGCACATGGCTTCTGCCCGGTATGTTTCCCATAAAAGATGAGCTCAGTTATAATATTGTCTGGCAGCTTCGCCTGCCGCGGATTGCTCTGTCAGTCCTGGTTGGCGCGGGCCTTTCGGTATCGGGCGCGGTCATGCAGGCGCTCACCAGGAACCCACTGGTGAGCCCATTCACGGTTGGCATCTCGAACGCGGCGGCTTTTGGCGCGTCGCTGGCGATTATGGTGGGTGCCAGTTGGTCGGGTTCGCAGCAGGTGATGATCACCAGTGGGGCTTTTGTATGCGCGATCTGCTGCGCCGTGCTTGTGTATCTGATTGCCAATCGGGCGGGTTCCAGCTCGGTCAGCCTTGTGCTGACCGGCACGGCGCTCACCTACCTGTTCAGCGCGCTAACCAATACCATTCAATATCTGATCAATGACGATAAACTGGCGGCGGTGGTTCATTGGACCTTCGGCAGCTTTTCCGGGGCGACCGGCGGACAGATTTTGCTGCTGTCCATTGTGTTCGCGTTGATCTTTCCCATCTTTCTCCACAACTCCTGGACGCTGAATGCAATGGCTTCCGGGAGCGATGATATTGCGCGGGGTCTGGGAACCAATCCGATTCGGAAAAGGATCCTTCTGGGGCTTCTTTCGGTTGTGCTGACCGCTTGTGCGGTCAGCCTCAGCGGAGTGATTGGTTTTGTGGGGATCATCGGCCCCCATATTGCGAGGATCGCCATCGGTGCGGATCACCGCTATCTGCTCCCTTTTTCCGCCTTCACGGGCGGGATGCTGGCTCTGATTTCGGATACCGTAGGCAGGACCCTTTTTTCGCCGATCGTGATCCCGGTGGGGATTGTGGTTGCGTATGTGGGTGTCCCGCTGTTTTTGCAGCTCATCTTATCCCGAAAGGAGCTGTATTTCAGTTGACACTTTCCATTCACGAACTGCGGTTTGCCTACCGGGAAACGGAAACTTTGCATAATATCAGTCTTGAGGCCGATGATGGGGAGATGGTCAGCCTGCTTGGCCCGAATGGTTCCGGAAAAACGACCCTACTCAAATGTATCGCGGGTCTGCACCAGCCCAGCGAGGGAACGATTGAAATCGACGGTCATCGTGCGGTTAAGCTTCCAATGAAGGAAATGGCCCGCCTGGTTGGTTACGTTCCGCAGGACACAGGCAGCAGCTTTGCAATCAGCGTGTTAAATGCGGTGCTGCTTGGGCGCACACCGTATATCCGCTTCGGCGCCTCCAACGAAGATCTCAATATCTCGCAGGAAGCGATCGAACGTATGGGGCTGCGTCCGCTGGCCTTTCGTATGCTGAACGAACTGAGCGGCGGGGAACGGCAGCGGGTCTTAATTGCCCGGGCCCTCGCTCAACAGCCGAAAGTGCTGCTGCTGGATGAACCGACCAGCAGCCTTGATTTAAAATATCAATTGGAGACGCTGGAAATTGTTCGCCGGGTAGCGCGGGAAAAACGGCTGTTGGTGCTGCTCTCGATTCATGATTTAAATCTTGCCAGCCGGTTTTCCGACCGCCTGCTTATGCTGAAGGATGGGTATCTGTTGGCGGACGGTACCTCGGCACAGGTTCTGACGATGGAAAATATCCAGGAGCTTTATGGGGTAGAGGCGATTGTTTGCCGCGAGGAAGGGTTTACTTTTGTTTTTCCCATGCAGGTTACCTCAGAAAAAGAAACCAGTTGAAGCTAAAATAAGGAGGCCGGGTATCAGGGTGCTAATTGCTCTGATACCCGGCCTTTATTCGAAAAGATTATGCGCTGAAAACACCCTTAAAGGTTTCTTTGAGCAAGGCGGTTGTTTGCGGTAATGAAATGTGAATACGCAAAGCCGATGCGATGCAACAACTTTTTTTAATACATCAGGAAGTTCGGGGCCCAGAGACTCATACAGGGAACGGACGATTGTTTCCAGTGCCTTTCATTTTCTGGTATCCTTTCATGTACTGAAGGTTATGACTTTCTAATAAATAGTTGATTTTATCAATCACAATTCGAGTGCATTGGGGCCCGGTTTACTGACTGACAAACTGTATAAGGGGGGGATGAACAATACATACGGTTGCGGTCAGTATACCCAAAGCCATTTCTCCTCCAGAGCTGCTGCCGATCTGCAGCAAGCTGTCCGCAGCCTCTGAACAGTTTTCTTCGCTGAAAAGCGCTTGCAGAAAATTATCTAAGAGGGAGAAGTCCCATCCATCCGCTACAGCTTTTAAATAAGCGGCACTTATTTTTCCCGTATGAGTGGGAGCGAGCGCTAATATATTGTTGGACAGAGCTTGGGTGCTTGGTTTATCATGTTCCAATCGTAAAAGGGCGTAAAGAAATCCACATAGAAAGTCGTCACCTGATGGCGTGAGCCCTATGCCTAATCCGAGTAAATGCTCCAGGCCGTCCAATAACTTGGAATGATCGCCGGTCTGCAGGCCACTTAAAAGCTGGCGAATATATGGACAAGCTGTTTGACAGAACAGATTCTTCTGACAGCTGATACAAGGGGAGGCGTCCCGCAGGTGTTCCAGGCACTGCAAAAGATCACCTAGTCCAGCCTTACTTCCATTGGTTAAGACGGCGGTAAAAAGCTTTTGAAGTCCTGGAAATCGTTCCGAGAATAAAGTTGCGGTATTCGTCCAGCTCGTTGATCCCTTTCGGTTCGGATCCTTCCCGATAGATATCTCCCATTTAAGGCCTGCTTCGGGAATTTCAAGGGAATTCGGCATACAATAGACCTTCATTCCGATGGTTAGAGATTGCTTAGGACACGAAAGGTTTGGAAGTTGAATAGCAAACGGAATGATTCCATAGTATTCGCTGTGGAGGAGGAGAAGCCGTCCATTCGAAAAAGTAACATAGCAGCAATTTGTATGAACACTCAGAATATTGCCAACCGCATGATCAAAAAGTAATTGGCGTGCCAGAGGTCCGGCATGTACTCCGGCCTGCAATGGAATTTGCTCTCTTTTTTCATTGACGCTAGTTTGTGTCCAGCAACCCAATCTTGCATTCCCCTTTTTCCTGTTTCAACAGAAGATTTTTTTTCCAGTTGATGTCATCCGTATCGGGATAATCCGTTCGGTAAAAAACACCGCGGCTCTCGGTTCTCTGAAGTCCCGCTCGAAGCTGAAGACGAGCGTTCAATAGGATATTTTCAAGGTTATATCGTAGCCCGGTTTCTTTACCTGCCAACTCGGTTACTTGGCAAGCCTGGATCTGATCGAGTTTTTTGAGTGAAGATTTCATAGAGGGACCATCCCGGCATATTCCCAAACCAGTTTCCACTGCGCCGTGAAGTTCGTCAAGGATTCTACAAAGGTCTATATGCTTTGAAGGGCTATTCAGAAGGGAGAAATGGTTCTCCCGCAACGGTTCGGCCAATTCCGAGAGGCGCTTCTCGTCCATTGGATCGGACTCGACAGCGCAGCGCCCCGCCGATTGCCCTGCAATTGTTCCAAAGACGTAAATCTCTGTGCCGGCGCAGCCGCCCAACCGATTTGCCCCGTGAACACCACCGGTTACTTCTCCCGCCGCAAAAAGTGCATCCAAGGAAGTCTCGCAATGTTCGTTAATCCGAATTCCCCCCAGGAACGTATGCGCTGCGGGTGCGACTTCGCCGGGGACTTGTGTGAGATCCACTCCCGCTTGCAAGGCGGGTTCATAAAATATGCTGTGGTCAACTACCAACCGTTCCCGCGGGACCTTGGTTACATCATAGTAGACGCCTCCATGCGGCGTACCGCGGCCCGATGCGGCTTCCTCAAAAATCTTACGGGACAGCTCGCTTTTCTGAATTTTGAACCCGTTCCCATCCCGCGTCAAAAATTCTTCACCTCGTCCATTAAGCAGCCTGCCGCCTTCATTCAACATCGTGGTTACGATTAAATGTCCTTGAAGGGATTCCGGAATCACAAAACAACAGGGCTCGAACTGCAGAAATTCCATATCGATCAATTCCGCCCCGGCCCGGTAAGCCATGGCATAGCCATCGCCTACCAGACCTTTGGGATAAGTGGAAATCCGATGGATATTACTGCTGCCCCCGGTTGCCATTACAACAGCCTTGGCGCCAAATACAAGGAATTCCTGATTTGACATAAGGCCGACAGCACCCCGGACCCGACCTCGCTCAACAAGCAGATCAAGAATTCGGATGCCTTCTAAAAACTGTACGCCGCGCATCTTACAATGCGCCGTCAGGATATCGATACTTTTTGCTCCAGTCAAGGACCCGTTATGTACGAGACGGGGAAAGGTGTTGCCCAAAGCGCGGAGGGTATGATAAGTTCCGTCCGGATTCCTGTCAAAAACAAGCCCAAGCCCTTCAAGCTTTGAAATTTGGCGTATGGATTGGCTGGCTAAGGTCTTGGCCAGATTCTTGTTGTTCAGTTCCATGCCGCTGCATAGGATATCCTGATAAAACAGTTCTTCATTATCGCCGGGATGAACAGGAGCGTTGAGTCCCATCACCTCGGGGGAGGCACGGCCGTCTCCTTTGCTTACCACGGTTACGCTGATACCGCGGCTTGCGGCTTCATAGGCGGCACAGAGACCGGCGATGCCGTTCCCAATGATCAAAACGTCCGTCATTATGTACTCTTTCGCCATTTACTTCTCCTTTCTTGCTTCGGGCGCATCCATATGGGCTGAAGAGGTACTCATTTAATCCCATATTTACTGAGGAATGCATACATGGCCTTGATATAAACCTGAATGGGGAAACGGGCGATTCCTGCTCCGATCTGCCCGCCTTCTTTAGAGATGATACCGCCATGGCAGACGGGTGTAATACCGGTTTCAATTACCTTGCGTATATCAATCCCAATGGGTGGTCCGGTGAACTCCAAAAGCGGAATGGGATAATTATAATTAGTACCAATACAGATTGCTTTCATCTCTTCCGATTGAGCAATTGCGTCCTTGCAGGTCCCGCCCCGAAGCCGCAGGACAGCAGGCGCCGCCGCCCCCGCAAAAGCCCCCATGCCGACTACTTCTGTAATGGTGCTGTCGCCGCAGTAAGGGCTGGCGTCATCCGGGCCCCATTTTGTGGTGAAAAATTTTCCGTGTAGGTGAGGGGACGGCGCGGTAAACCACTCTTCACCCATAGCGGCAACTTTAAGGCCTGTTTCGACACCGCCGCTGGCGATCGCCGTGACAATCGTTGAATATTCTGTTCCCTTTATGCCGCGGAGAGTACACATGGCGCTTGCCATCCCCAGCGGATGGAACCAGCGTTCCGATCCAGAGAGCATTTCAATACAGACCGAAACAGTTTCCCGGTCCAAATTGGACTTGAGCAATAGGGGCGCCATTTCACTGAGCAGGATCAGACCGGCAGCCGTCTGGCGTGTGTGAATTTCATCGTTCATTTGAAAACTGCGCGCAATTATATTTTTGATGCTGATCCCGCCGTTTTCCGCGAGAACCTGGTTTACAGCCGGTGAAAAGACTTCTGTAATTACCTTTAAATTATTTTTAACCTCTTCGTTATAAACGCCCCAGACCCCCAGACCGGTGCGTCCCTCGAACGGCAAGCAAAAGCCCTCTTGACCAGTGCGGGTATCTCTGCAAATATTGACCGGCATAGAGGGAGTGACGATACCGGCGCCGGCGCCCACTGTCGCAAAATCGTTACAGGAATGCAGTTCCACTTTACCGCTTTCCAATAAGTGGATGGCTTCTTCTTCGCTGGCGGCCCATCCTTCATAAAGGACGCCGCCGATTACCCCTTTATGATGCAGCCTGCAGAGATCCGAAAAAGCGCGGGGCGGACCGGAATGCAAAATGTAATTCTCTTTCATGCCGGGGAGCACTTCAATGGCAGGGCGCATTCCAATCCAGATCGGATCGGATGTAAGCATCGATTCGAGCACATGCTTGTTTGCATCTTCAATTTTGGCGGTTAATCCCACTTCATCGCAGCGCCGCATCATCCGAAGAAGATTCCCGTCAACGGGTGGCCTCCAGTTTATGGTCGCCACTTTCACGCCTTGTTCGCGAAGTCCTTCTCCAAAATTCTTTGTACCAATATTGATTACATGAAGTTTATCTGTAAAAATGTTTTTATTACTCATTTCGTTCACTCCTCACCCCGGATAACTATGCCCGCAAAGATTGCCGCCTTGGAATTACTGTAAAAAACGTGAACGCCAAGCGCCTCTAGCTGCTGCTTTTGTAGACTGATGTCCTGGGGATCCTGACGGGTACCGCAGATGGAAGCCACGAAGCATAGATTTCGCCCATCCTGAGCAGCCTGTTTGCGCAGTGCAGCTAACGTATCCCGTATGGTGCCGACCGGATCCGGATGCACAGCGTATCCAAGAAGGAGATCAAATAGAATGACGCCGACCTCGGGGTCCGTGCCCTCCGTCCACAGACGGTCTGTCAAGATGGAAGGATCCATAACCGGATGAGGCCTGCCGCGGGTAAACAGTTCGTCCCCCATATCTACTAAGCTGTTTTGTTCGCTTACCTTCGGGTCTTTTAAAAGCTTCACACCGCCAAAAGACAAGTTGGAATGCATGTCCGGCAGTATTTCATTGAGGAGGAGGACAGCTTCTTCACTATGCGTGCCTCCGCAATAGAGGCCCCGTAAAAACTTCTGTTTGCAATTCAGTTTCCGATGCTCAATCATGGCTTCCGTTTTCATCTGCGCGATGCATTTCGATAGGAAGTCTTCCTGTTGAATGGGCTCACCACGCACCAGTTTGACGGCGATATTGGCCGCCTCCTCCAGGGTTGCCGCGCTATAAGCTCCAGATGCTTCAATTTGGGAGCGGTCTCCACCCAAAAAGAATATGACAATAGGTTTTTTAGATTGTTTGACCCGCGCATAAATTTTTGCGCATGTCTCTGGATGCGGCGGCTTTGAAACCAAGACAATGACCTTGGTTTTTGGATCGGCGTCCAGATAATCCAAACCTTGAAGCATCGTGATACCGCCGATTTCCTTGGATAGGTCCCTGCCCCCGGTCCCAATCGCTTGAGAAACGCCTTCCCCTTGCTGATCCACCAGTACAGCGATCTCCTGTATTCCGCTTCCGCTCGCACCAACAATTCCGACCGCGCCTTGGGAGATCTTGCTCATAAGCCCAAGTGAAATACCGTTGATCACACTGGTGCCGCAACCGGGTCCCATTACCCAGAGGTTGTGCTCCCGGGCATAACGTTTCAGTTCCAACTCTTCCTCCAAAGGAACATTGTCACTGAAAATAAAGGTGCTCATTCCGTTTTTCAACGCGTTCATGGCTTCCTGTCCGGCAAATTCACCACTTAATGAAATAACCGCTAAATTCGCGCAAGGGAGTTCTTGTACAGCTAAATCCACTGTCGGAAAGCTGCGTTCTCTGGTATCATCTTCCTGTCTGTCCGCCTTTTGGCTCATTAAATTATCTAATACCTTCAGTGCCTCCGGCACAGCGCTGTCCTCCACCACGTCCAATGAAAGGATAAGGCTGTTTGCAGTGGCGGCTTGGGCCTCGGGCGTAAGCGCTCCCACTTCGGCTAGAACCGTTTTATTCATCTCGGTCCCCATGACCACCACGGCTTCCCGCACCCCATTGACTTTCTGCATCTCCCGCGTGACGGTCATCAGGAAGATGGAGTCCAGATAGAGATTTTCTTTTATGACTGTCTTAATCAAGCCCATTACACTCCTTGTTTTGAATCATTCGCTTTGGCCGGACATTACGCCGCCCTTGAGAAGGGACCCAACGGTCCTCTGATAGATGCCCAGCCAGCCTTTCCGATATCGGATATCTAGAACAGCTGATTCCAGACGATGATGTAAGACTTGCTCATCCAGCTCAATCCCAATGATGCGCCGTTCGATATCGTAGTAAACGATATCCCCGTCTTGGACGATCAGCAATGGCCCCTGAAGAGCGGCTTCTGGAGATACATAGCCAATGCAAGCGCCTTCCGTGGCGCCTGAAAATCGCCCGTCTGTGATCAGGGCCACTTTATTGGCAAGCGTGCTCCCCGCCAATTCAGAGGTAAAAGGAAATGTAGTGATCACACCAGGCCCTCCTTTGGCCCCCTGCATCCGGATGACTGCCACATCGCCGGCAGAAATTTTCCCTTCTCTAAGCGCGTCAATCGCCTGTTGACAGGATGTGTAAACTTTGGCCGGGCCCCGGAATGACATCATACTAGCTGGCACGGCAGACTGCTTGACTACAGCGCCGTCCGGTGCAAGATTTCCTCTGAGTACGGCCAGCGCACCGTTTTCTCGGATGGGGTTGTCTAAAGAACGGATAATGGAATTGTCCAAAACAGAAGCATCGTCCATAAGTTCCCCGACTGTTTTTCCAGATACCGTTTGTGCTCTGCGGTGGATTTTTCCGTCAAGTTGCTTCATCAAGGCTGCGAGCCCACCGGCGCGGCAGAAATCCGCCATTACATCAGGACCATTGGGCGAAATTTTCATCAATAATGGGATCTTTCTGCTGGCCTTATCGAAATAACCGATACAGTCGAATGCTCCCAGCTCCGCCTCGGTTGCGATTGCCGGAAGATGCATGAGAGAGTTGGTGGAGCCGCCCACAGCCATACAAACCATGATGGCGTTTTCAACCGCTTCCTGTGTGAGAATATCACGGGCGGTAATCCCTCTCTCCCACAGTGAAACAACGGCGGCCCCAGCCTGAAAAGCGAGCTCATGGAGATGCTTTGACCGGGCACTGGTGGTGGAATTGCCCGGCATCGTCAGGCCCAGGCTTTCCGCGACAATGCACATCGTATTTGCGGTACCCATCATCGGGCAGGCGCCAGGACTAGGGCAGGCGCAATCGATAATCCGCATGCATTCGTCCATATCAATCTCTCCGGAGTTCACCTTGCCTACCGCTTTTCCTACGTCAACAAATGAGATTTCCCGGTCTTGGTAATGCCCGGCCTCCATATAGCCGCCGGTGACGATGACAGCGGGGATGTTAAGACGTGCTGCCGCCATGACATAGGCCGGGACAATTTTATCACAGGTGGCCAATAGCACCATCGCATCCATTTTGTAGGCTTCTATTTGTACTTCAACTTCATTACAGATCAGATCACGGCTGGGAAGGATATATTCCGCTCCTGCAAGCGCAATACCGTCGCAAAGTCCAACGGTAGAAAGATGATACGGCGTCCCGCCTGCGGCAATGACTCCCTGCTCTACCTTTTTTGCGAGTTCCCGTAGATGAATATGCCCGCTGTTGATATTGCTCCAGGCGTCAATGATGGCGATCTGGGGCTGCCGCAATTCTTCCTCGGTCTTTCCGAGCCCCTTTAACAGCGCATGACGTTCAGCCCAGCTGACGCCAAATTCCATGTCACTTCGCAGTTTTTTCTGATTCATTCCCCAAAACTCCTTCTTTGTTATTGTCTGCCCGCCACCCTGTCAACCTGGGATAACTGATATTTCTGCACCGCAAAAATCAACAGAAGAAACGCCAATCCGATGAGATCTGTAGCCAGCCCTGGATACAGCAGTGCCAGGCTGCCTATGATACAGAGAGCCCTTTGCCATACCGGCAAGGGTTTCAGCATGTAGTTTTCGATTCCAACACAGAGCATAAGAATGCCCAAGATAGGGGTCAATGCTGAATAGATGATATCTACAAAGTTCGCATTGATCATCAAAACATCTGTGTTTAAGATAAACAGATAAGGAATCAAAAAGCCCGCCAACGCCAGTTTAAACGCAACCCAACCGGTTTTGCTGGGATTGGAATTTGCAAGTCCTGCAGCTGCATAGGCGGGAATTGCTACAGGTGGGGTGACATTCGCCATTAAGCCGAAATAAAAGATAAAAAAGTGTGCCGCCAACGCGGGGACGTTTAATTGGACAATGACTGGTACCGCGATGGAAGAAAGCAGCACGTACACTGCTACGGTAGGCAGCCCCATCCCCATTACAATCGAGAGCAGCATCACAAGGAACAACGTGATCAAAAGATTTCCCCGTCCCAACTGGAGAATATAGTTGCCTATAATACTGCTGATGCCGGTGAGTGAACATACGCCGATAACGAGGCCGACGGACGCACAGGCGATCGATACGGGGACTGTACGCTTGGCGCCGTTTTCTAACGCCCAGAGGATATCCTGAAATCCCATGCGGGTTTCCTTGCGTAAGGCTGCGACCGCGATTGTTAACACAATCCCGCAGGAGCCGGCAAAGATTGGTGTGAAGCGCATCACCAATAGAATTACGACCGCCACAAAAGGGATTAACAGATGACCGCGGCTTTTAAGTACATCCCATGCTTTGGGAAGGTTTTCACGGCAGACGCCTTTTAGGCCGAGCTTTTTTGCCCGGATATGGATGGAAAGAAAAAGACTCAAATAGTACAGGAAAACAGGGATAATTGCCGCCTTGACAATTTCTATGTAAGCTACACCAAGATAATCCGCCATTATAAAGGCGGCGGAACCCATAATAGGCGGCATAAGCTGGCCGCCGGTTGACGCAACAGCTTCAACCCCGGCCGCAAATTCTTTGGGGTAGCCGGTAGACTTCATCAGTGGGATTGTAAAAGCCCCGGTAGTGACGACGTTGGCGGCCGCGCTTCCACTGATGGTACCGAAAGCTGCGGACATAACCACAGCCACTTTTGCGGGCCCGCCGATGGCTCCACCTGCTAAAGCCATTGCCAAATCCTTAATCAGATCGGCCAAACCACTTCGTTCTAGGAATGCGGCAAAGATAACAAATAGAACAATAAAAGTGGCCGAGGTGCCCAAAGCAACACTGAAGACTCCTTCTGGGATCATATAGATGTGATCGATCATACGTGAGATGCTTGCACCCCGATGCCGGAAAATTCCTGGCATATAAGGTCCAAAGTAGGCGTAGACCAGAAAGACCGCAGAGATCATCAAAAGCTGAATACCTACTACCCGCCTCACACTTTCCAATACAAGTAAAATACAGAGGATTCCCATAACAATATCAACAGTATTCGGAATCCCACCGCGCAGAAAGATTTCCTTGTACTCAATCACTAAGTAAAGTGTACTAATCATACCCAATATAGAAAATGTCCAGTCCAATATGGTTGGTTTTGAAGTCTTTTTTGATTTTATTGCTGGGTAGAGCAGGAAGGCTAATGGAAAAATAAACGCTAGATGCATCGCACGGTGCCGAATCGTTTCCATAAGGCCGAATACAGAAGTATAAAGGTGAAAGAGTGCCATTGCCACGGCAATCCATTTGATAATTTTTCCGTATACACCCGCAGGATTTCTGACAGCGGATTCGCTATCATATTTCTCCAATATTTCCTTTTGCTTCTCCGTAGATATTTTTTCATCGGATACCTGTGAATTTACAGTCGACGGCTGATTTTGCATAGTATACCTCCATCAAATCTGAGGCGGTGCAGAACACCGCCCCCAGAAAATCGAACAAACGGAATTTAAAGGACCCCCTGTTCCTTATAATACCGCTCTGCGCCCGGATGCAGCGGTATCGTAAGTCCGGTGACGGCGTCTTTCAGGTTCAGGGAGGCGAAGCAATTATGCTGTGTAATCAGGTAATCGGTATTTTCGAACATCATTTTGGTCAGTTCGTAGACCATCTCCTCATCGAGGTCTGCGTTTGCAATCAGGCAGGCAGCATGATAAACTGTCCTGATATCTTCTTTTTGGTTGGAATAGGTGCCAGCTGGGATTACTCCCGCAACAAAGGGAGAACCCTCTTCCGTAAGCTTGGCAATCCCTTCATCGGTAAGGGAGATTAGTTTTGCCTCGTCCGTCATGGTTATCTCGGTAAAGGAGGAGAAGGGGAATGGCGTTATGGCGCTGATTCCATCAGCCTGCTTGTTTTGAATCTTTTCAACTCCTTCGGAAATCCCCAGATATTCAGGTGTCAAATCGTTTTTGTCCGAATAGTCATAGCCATGCGCCGTGTAGACCTTCCGGGTGGAGTTCTCTGTGCCGGATCCGGGACCACCTACTACCATGCGTTTTCCCAATAGGTCGTTCATGCTTTCAATTCCGGAACCGACGCGGACAGCCTGTTGAAAATAGGCCGGATAAATGGCCGCTATCACGCGGATATCAGTATTTGGTTTTCCTTCAAACGTCGCTAGCCCTTCGAAAGCCTCTTTGCAGACGGTTGCATCTGCAATGCCGAACTCTAATTCGCCTTTCCCCATAAGCTGGATATTTTGTCCTCCGCCAGTGGTGGTTTGCGCGGTTGCTGTACAATCGGTTTGGGTGGCAATCAATTGTGCAATTCCACTCGCGGCGCTAAAGAAGACGCCGCCGGTGGATCCGCCGCCAACTGTCAAAAAGTCAGGCCATTGTGCTGTTTTTTCAGAAACAAACGGCGACTCGGAGGATTCGGCTTCCACACTGGTCTGACTGGAAGCCGTGGATGCTGGAGCGGGGGAAGATGTTGACCCAGAGCTTGCGCATGCGGAAAAAGACAATGTTGTTGCGAAGGCCAGCAGGAGAGCGATGTGTTTTTTCATGTTTGAAAACTCCTTTCGTTTTGACGGGACAATCCAACCAATTACTTAACCAGAGCTTTTGGCTCCAAACAAACAAAAAAAATCCGACTTCCATAGCTGCAGCCTCAGTCACAATCTAAGACGCAAATATGGAAGTCGGATTTTAATTCAACAATTGGTAGCTCAGCAAATAATACCAAGACCAATCACTATTATAACCCATTCATTTTTCACCATTAGTATATACTCTAATTGGAAAAACGTCAATAGTTTTTTTCAACTTTCCTTCATATAATTGTAATATTTATCTCTTATCGACTTTAAAGCCACAATAACAGCCTTTTGAGCTGGAGCTTGGAAACGTTCCAAGCGTTTGAGAATCTTATCCCAATCCCGTTCCAGATTGCAGCCTAAAAGCTGAGCTTCAACGAACGAGTTGGCAAGAGGATTCAGCAGATTTATATTTGCACCCAAAATATCTGCAGTGTCCATATCTATCACGATTCCCAATGCGACATTCTTAAACAGAACACCTCCTGAGGTGCTGCTTGGCAAGGAACCATTCCCAGTGAAATAAACAATATTGGGGGCCAGAAAATCTATATTCAAAACACCAGATCCCTTCTTAACTTTTTCGTCCCAATTCGGATAAAATGTTTTATAAAGCCACATAAAATTACCATCCAGCTATATAAACTGTCTTGTATTACATATAGCTTCCTATTATTATTTTATCTGTTCTTCAATTGAATTACAAGAGATTTTTGTATCAGACAGAAAAAGAAGATTGACAATTATCCAAAATTGCGTTATCCTATTCCCAAATATAAACATCTGTATAACTTGGCGGAATGGATATTTATGATTGCCGGTTTCGGCCGCGTCAACTGAACGATTGACGTGGTATGTGCCTGCCGTCTGTTAAAAATCCGACTTCCTGATTGCCTTTATAAGGCCGGGAAGTCGGATTTTTGTCTGTTACGCAAAGAATGGAGGAAATGCAATGTACGTACTTATTTGTAACGCTGGAAGCACTTCACTAAAGTTTAAACTCTTTTCAATGCCCGATGAACAAGTCCTAGCAGAGGCGAAGGAGGAGCGAATCGGCGGGGGAGATAACGCAATCTTTACATATAAAAACTGGAATAGTGGGAGCGTGGTGTGTCATGAAGGGCTATGTATCCCAACCTATACCAAAGGAGTACATCTTTTTTTAGATGCGCTGCTTCATGCGGAAGATGCTGTTCTAAACGATGTGAAGCAGATTGAACGTGTCGGGTTTAAAACTGTCTTGGCGAAGGGATATTATGGGACTCACCGTTTGACTCCTGATGTTCTGGAGGCCATGCGGAAAATGCTTGTAGTAGCTCCTGCACATAATGGCCCGTACTTGGAGGCAATTGCTCAACTCGCAGATGTTTTTCCGGATGCCATGCTGATCGGTGCATTTGAAACGGAATTTCATACGACCATCCCTCTAGAGCGGAGAATCTGTGGGATCCCATATGACTGGTATGAAACATATGGAATTCAACGGTTGGGTTTTCATGGTGCCTCTCATCGTTACATAGCTGATACAATCGTTCAACAGGAAGGAGCGACAGGAAAGCTGATTTCCTGTCATTTGGGAGGAAGTTGTTCCCTCTGTGCTATAGTGGATGGTAAAAGTGCAGATACAAGCTTTGGTTTCTCCCCGCAAACGGGTATATGCCATGCCAATCGGACTGGGGATTTGGACGCTTACGTCATCCCGTATCTACTCCAGGAAGGCTTGCTGATGGAGGACATACTGACAGGATTGGAGAAAGAAGGAGGGCTGTTCGGGATTTCAGGTATTAGCAATGATCTGCGTGAAATCACAGAAGCCATTCCCATGAATGCCCGGGCGAAGCTCGCCTTAGAAAGCTTCTGCAACGAAATCGTAAAGTATATTGGCGCGTTTTACGCAGAAATGGGTGGATTGGATCATCTGACATTTACAGGGGGGATAGGAGAAAATTCTGCACTAGTACGAAAAAAGGTATGTGAAGGCTTAGCTCATCTCGGTATCCTATTGAATGAGGAGAAAAATTGTAATCCAGTTAGCGATCCTATCATTTCGTCACCTAGTTCTCCTGTAAAAATTCATGTCATTCCCGCGAATGAGGAATTGGTAGTAGCACGTAAAACGTTTCATTTTTAATGCAATAACCTTCCTCCGAAACTCTGTTATAATAATTTCTATACAATGAGGAGCAGCCACATTAAATAAAAAGAGGACGGTTTAAGATCGTCATTGGTAATTGCGCCGGCTATACGTTTAGATCCAAATCCAGCGAAGCAGTTCAAATATAATTTAATCTGTCCGCTGATCTGATTGCCCATTATTTTCACGGCAATCCTTCTTTCTTGGCTTTTCTGTAAGCATATAAAAAAGAGGCTGCTAAGTCTAGCACCTCTTTGAATGAAAATTCGTGGATTCGATTGGCAGGGATCGCCAAACATTGTTTGTATAAATCATCACTATAAATCGTCGGGTATGAAGCCCGAAGAATTGTAAATATTTTGTGTACGGGCGCAATTAGGGGCCATTTTCTCGGCCGTTTTGTGACAGCTTTGTTGACAGCTTTTGTGACAGCTCTTTTTGACAGCTATCGGCTGCCATCATTTTTGCAGTCATTTCGGTACCTTGGATTTGGAGCACCCCCGACGAAGACTGTCTGTCTTGTCGCAAAAACTGCGACATAATCGGACTGGATAGACAACCAGGGACAACCTTCAGTGAGCTCATAACCCGAAGGTCGTAGGTTCAAATCCTGCCTCCGCAACCACTGGAAAGTGGCCTGAACAATTAGTTCAAGCCACTTTCTTCTTTTTCTATGACTGCCAAAATAAGTTTGACAGTCATTTTCGCCCGAAACCGCTAAAGGCAGTCCCAAACGGAAATTTCACGTTTGGGTATGCGGACACCTCTGCAAAAAGCTGACCAGATGTGATTTCGAGGTTCACGGATGAAAAAAACCTCATCAATGACCGGTTGCTGGAAGCGGCCATGCTTGATATCGATTTGTATATCGCAGTACATACCAACGGGCGTAATGGCTCCGCTCGCGGCATCCTCGTTCTGACGGAATTAACCGGAGCGAAATCATGGAAGGCAGCTGGGCCCCTTTACAATAAGTTGGCGCGGATCTATCCGGATCAGAAGAACTTCTATAGCCCAGGCGTGGTCAGCGGTGGGGCGAAAGGCTGTATTTTCACAACGCCGCGCGAAGGAATTCACCCTCAAGAAGCCCATCGCGGCGGGAATAGGAATCACACCCGAAGTTGAAACGGCGGTCGAAGCTGCTATCATCAACGCGGTTGCCTTCCTTCCCCAAACGCACGACGGCCAAAGCGATATTATCCGGGATTAAGAGGTTGCCTTTGTCGGCCTCCGCTTTTTGCTTTATGTGTCCAAACGTTTCTAATCCTTCTTACTAACTCACAGCTTGTACCCGTATATAAAAAGCCTTGCGGCAGTAACGGGAAGCGGCGATCGCAATGCGATGCCGCTTCCCGTTTTAAGGAGATAGAAATAGGCAAAATGTTTAAGAGGTTCTTAAAAATTCAGTCACGGGCCACGATTTTTCCGCCGCGCAGGTAAAAGCGCGGAACCCGGGTGCCGATCACCGCACTCAGTTCAGGCGCGGAACCGGGATAGCTCGCGGTAATCTCGTACGGGGAGAGAAAGACGCCGCTGTCCTCACCGAAAATTGTGACCACATCGCCTATTTTTGCCTCGGGCACATCGGTGATGTCCAGAAAGCACAGGTCCATGCAGATCTTCCCGACGAGGGTGACCCGTTTGCCATGCAGCAGCATCTGCGCACGGTTCGAGGCGCTGCGATGAATCCCGTCGACAAATCCAAACGGGATGATTGCAACGATGGTTGGCCGCTCACAGGTGAATAGGCGGTTGTACCCGATCGTGTCGCCCGGATCGAGCTGCTTGATCGAAAGGATGCGGGCGCGCACCTGCATGACCGGTTTCAGCTCCACGCCGCAGCCGAACGGATTGAAGCCGCAGAGCAGGGTACCCACCCGGACCATGTCGTAGCGCGCCTCGGGGAAGCGTAAACTGACCGGGCTGTTTGCGCAGTGGCGCAGCAGCTTCAGCCCGCGGGCTTCGAGCGCTTCGGCATAGGCGCGATAGTTTGCGAGCTGCCCCATGGTGAAGGCGTCTTCCGCCGGATCGCCGCCGGATGCGAAGTGGGTGAATACGCCGGTCAGTTCGATACCGGGCAGGGCCGCGATCTGCATCGTCTCGTCGACGCATTGGGCAAGATTTTTCGAGACCATCATACCGTAACGGCACATCCCGGTGTCAACCTTCATATGTGCCCGTACCGTCTTCCCGACGCTGCGGGCCGCTTTGGAGATCTCCCGCGCGTAGGCGTAGTCGAGCATCGGGATGGTCAGATTGTTGTCGATTGCAATTTCGGTGTGTTCCGGGCAGATTGGCCCGAGCAACAGCATTTCCGCTGTTATACCCTTTTCCCGCAGTTCCATGGCCTCCTCGATGGTGGCAAGCCCCATCCAGCGGCATCCGGCTTCCTCCAGGGAACGGGCCGCGGTGATTGCGCCGTTCCCGTAGAAGTTGCCCTTGATCACCGCCATGACCGTACAGCCCGGACCCACCAGATCGCTCAGAGTCCGGTAGTTATAGTCGAGGTTATCGAGAGAGATTTCAGCCCAGGTACGGTCGTGCTCATATTTCATAGGCGTTACGCTCCTTACTGTATCCGCCCGCGGAACAAGCGCTTGTTCCGCGGGCGGTTTGGGGTCCGGATCAGACCAGCTTGAGGGCGCGCAGGATCTCTTTGAGTTCATCCCGCTCCTTGTCGTTGAGGCCGGTGAGCGGCAGTCGCATATGTCCGCCCGGCAGGCCCATCAGGCGCATGGCCTCCTTGAGCACGCCGAAACGCACATTACCTTCGCCGTAGATCGAGCCGCCCGGCTTGGTGGCAACGCCAGTGTCGCCGCGCGCGGCGGCGCAGCGACCCACGAAGGAATAATACGGGTCCATCATATTAAGCAGCGAACGGATCTCGTCGAAATCGTAACGCTGTGCCGCTTCGTACATTTTGATCGGATATTCCGGGAAAAAGTTGCCGAACGGGGTGACCAGGCCGTCCGCGCCGTACGGGAACTGATAGGCGTACCACTGCTCGCCGAAGCCGCTGTGGATCGAAACGTCGGTGCCTTTGAGCGCCTTGACCATCGAGTTGAAGAGCATCAGGTGCGGGGTGTTCTCCTTGACGCCGCAGATCTTGCCGCCGAAGTCATCAATCATCTTGCGCATCAGCTTGCCGTTGATCCAGGACTGGGAGAAGGCCGGATTGTTATAGACGATGATACCAATATCGACTGCCTCTGCAATATGTTTATAATGCTCGTACATGCCCTCCGGGGTCGGGACGAAATAATACGGATGAATGATTTGTACGCCGTCGGCGCCGACCTCCTGCGCAAATTTGCACATTTTAACCGTTTCATAGGTACTTGCACGGCCGGCGCCCGCGATGACCGGATGCGCGCCCGCAACCTCTTCGACACAGGTCTTGAGGACCGTCTTGTGCTCCTCTTCGCTCATCGAAGCGAATTCACCGTTGCTTCCGCACGGGGTGATCGTGCATTCGACATTCTTGACCTTATCGAGGGTGAACCGCAGGTTCTCGCGGTAGGAATCAATCCGGAGAGTACCGTCCTCATCGAATGGGGTCACATTTACAAAGCAAACGCCCTTCATATGTTTTTTCAGTTCAGCAGGTGTCATCATGACAAATTTTCCTCCTTGTTATTTTATTAAGCGTGTAAGCATATCTTCCAACCGGGCGATGAATTCCCGCAGGTTTTCCATGCTGCTTGCGTAAGAAATCCGGATATTCGTATCATAGAAGGAATCGAAAGCGGTTCCGGGGACGGCCGCAACCCCGGCGTCGGCGAGCAGCCGTTCGGCAAATTCCCTGCCTCCCAACCCGCCGCGAACGACGTTGGGATAGATATAGAAGGTTCCCTTCGGCGCCGCACAGGGGATACCGAGTCGTTCGAAAGCGTCCAGCAGAAGCCTGCGGCGCTGGCTGTACTGCGCAAGCATCCGCGCACAGGCTTCTGCGCCGTTTTTAAGCGCCTCGACGCCGGCATATTCCGCGATGATGTTCGAGCTGGACATCGAATACTGATGGATCTTCACCATGGGAAGGATGAACTCCTTTGGCGCGGCGATGTAAGCCAGCCGCCAGCCGGTCATCGCATAAGCCTTGGAGAAGCCGTTGATCGTGAGGGTGCGTTCGCGCATCCCATTGATCGAACCGATCGAGACATGCTCTGCGCCGTCATAAAGCAGCTTCTCATAAACTTCGTCCGAAAGGACTAGGAAATCCTTTTCGATTGCAAGCTGTGCGATCTGCTCAATCAGTTCGCGCGGATAAACCGCGCCGGTCGGGTTGCAGGGGCTGTTGAGGATGAGCAGCTTTGTCTTGTCGGTAACTGCCTTGCGCAGGTCGTCGATGTCCGGCAGCCAGCCGCCCGATTCCCCGGCATGCACCAGCACGCTTTTCGCGCCGACGATGCGGGCAAGCTGCAGATAGGCGATGTAAGCTGGCTCGACGATGATCACCTCGTCGCCCGGATCGAGCAGGGCACTGAAAACGAGGTAGAGTCCTTCGGCGCAGCCGGAGGTAACCAGCACCTCGGTTTCGGGATCGTAGGCGATCCCGTTTTCTGTTTGCAGCTTCTCAGCAATGGCGTTTCGCAGCGCGGGAATGCCGCGGTTCGGAGCGTAATGGGTTTGGCCGCGGTCGAGCGCGGCCTTTGCGCTGGCGATGATATTTTCAGGCGTGGTGAAATCGGGTTCTCCCAAATGCAGGCGGATCACATCGCGTCCCTGATCCTCCAGGACCTTGATCTTCTCACCGATCCCACGGATCCGTGAAAGCTCGACGTGGTCCAAATGACCGCTTACACGCATAAATTCCCTCCTCTGTAGTTGAATTGCGCCAGACATGACACATGACATGTTTTGCCTTGATTATAGCATTGATAATCGAATTGTCAAGGTCAAATGGAAAAAAGATTTTGTCGACGATCCCCAAAATAAAATTTCAACACAAAATTTTGCAGGTAGACTTGCAAAATACAAAATCATCATGTATGATAAACATTGATATGACATGTCTAACGGCGAGCTGCGAGCTCCTGAAAAGACGAAAAATCAGTTATAAAGGAAGTATCTGGAGCTATGGCCAGACCGTTATTATCAGAAAAAGTAGCAGATAAAATCAAGCAGATGATCATTCATGGGGAACTTCCGACCGGGGAGCAGATCCCAAGCGAACAGGAGCTTTCCCAGCGGCTCAATGTTAGCGTGCGCACCGTTCGCGAGGCGGTGAAGGCGCTGGTGTCCTGTAATATCCTTGAGATCCAGCGCGGGATCGGCACCTTCACCTGTGCGGATCCCGGGCTCGGGGACGACCCGTTCGGTTTTGAATTCATGGATACGAACGCGCTGTATCCCGACCTGGTTGAAATCCGGCTGATCCTTGAGCCGGAAATCTTTGTGCTGGCCGCCCACCGCGGCACGCAGGCGGAATTCGAGGCTGCCGCCGCTGTCCTCGAACAGGTGCGCATCGCCAACGAAAAGCTCGGACAGGGCGACAATGCCGACGAACTGATCGAACGGTTCTGGACCTACGATATGCAGTTCCATCAGTTGATCTATCAGGCAAGCCACAACGCCGTTGCCAATCGGATGCTTCCGCTGATCACAAAAACGCTCTATCAGCTTTACCGCAGTGAGCTTTTCCGGAAATGGCGCAAATCGAAGAATTTTTACAGCCGTCACCAGATGATCTTTGAGGCGGTCCTGCGCAAAAACGACGAGGAGATCCGCAAGCTCTGTCGGGCGCATATCTCCTCCGGTACGACCGAAGGCGGCCTGCTTTAAGCGGCTTGATCCAGCCATCCCCCTGGCTAAGCCGGAGGTTTGCGTAAGCCCTAGAAGGGCTTACGACGGACAATCCCACTAAATTGGTGGTATACTTATGAGTATGTGGATGTGATCCGGACATGCAGTCGCCTCTATGATTTTTCCCTTTTCTGCCCACATAGTTTCCCGAGAATTTCTCCTATATTCGCTTTGATTTCTCGAAACATCACTTGACTGCGATATTTCAGAGCAAATACTATGTGGTCGTGACAGTTCTATTTCGTATGCTTTAAACTGTCTATGTCTTTCTCTGTTATAAAAAAGACCTCCCCGATGTTTTGTTAGGTTGGCAAACCTTAACTTTAATCCATCGGGGAGGTTTTTTTGTCCATAAATAAAGCCCTTCCTTTCCACTGGCGGAGCCGGTGGTTGCCGTATGAACAGGAAAACTGCGTGGATCTCTTTGCAGCCATGCGGTTTTTTGTTTTTTATTTCTACGGAAATTTTCTGCAATTTGTCACAATATTTCGTGTTCCCTTTTAGGTATTAGCCATAATAAATAAAATTATCATTATAATTATAAAAAATTTATTGACTTCTTCAAATTCCGCGCTTATAATCTAGACATGACATATGACATGAGACGCAATAACCAACCCACACGCGCAATCCCATTGGCAAAGATGCCTTTTCGCACCGACCGGTGTCCTGCAAAAACCCGAACAAAAATAATCGGAGATGACGATGCAGAAAGGATCAAAATTTATGAAGATTACCAAGGTTGAAGTACTCCGCGTCAAAACCAATCGACCCAGCTGGCGGCCGATATTCTGCCGCATCCACACCGACGAGGGCATCTATGGCGACGGCGAGGCCGCAATGGCTTATGACACCGGCGCGCCGGCGGCCTACGCAATGATCAAGGATCTGGCCCCGATGATCATCGGCATGGACCCGATGCAGACCGAATGGATCTGGGAGCGGTTCTTCCGCACCACCTTCTGGGGCCTCAACGCCGGCCCGGTCATGTATTCGGCAATCGCCGCGATCGACATCGCCCTCTGGGACATCAAAGGCAAGGCCTACAACCGCCCGATCCATGAGCTTCTGGGCGGCAAACGCCGCGATTCGGTCCGCTGCTACGCCAGCCAGCTTCAGTTCGGCTGGAAATGGGGACAGATGCTCCATGAACGCCAGCTCAAACCGGAACAGTACGCCGACGTCGCCAAAGAGGCGGTCGCGGAAGGTTATGACGCGCTGAAATATGACTTCTTCTCGTTCGACGAAGAAGGCAACACCATCACGGTGGAGGAATACACCCGCCTGCTCCAGCCCAAATACCTTGCGATGATCGAGCGCCGCGTCGCGGCCGTACGTGAAGCGGTCGGCCCGATGGTGGACCTCATCGCCGAATGCCACTGCCGGCTCGACGCACAGAGCGCTGTGCAGGTTGCAAACCTCATTGAAAAATACAACATCCTCTATTTCGAAGAGTGCACGATCCCTTCCCCCGAACTGACCAAATATGTGTCCGACCGCATCAATATCCCGCTGGCCGGCGGCGAGCGCATCTACACCCGCTGGCAGTTTCGGCCCTACTTCGAGAACGCTTCGCTGCAGGTTATCCAACCGGATATTGGAAACTGCGCGGGACTCACCGAAGTGCGCAAGATCTGCGACATGGCGCATGCCTACGACATTAGCGTCCAGCCGCATACCTGTGCCAGCCCGCTTTCCACCTCGCTGGCGCTGCACCTTGAGGCGGTCATCCCGAACTTCATCATCCATGAGCATCACTGCAACAACCGCATGAAGTTTAACCACGGACTGACCAAATATAACCCGCAGCCTGTCAACGGCCGTTTCGAGATCCCGAACGAACCGGGCATCGGCAACGAGATCTCCGAAGAGGCGTTCAGCCGTGCGGAGGAGTACGCGGTAATCGAATAAGCGTTTAGGACAAGGAGATAAAGTACACCCGAAACCCACATTTAAGGAGGATAAAAATGAAACGTATTATCGCGATTGCCCTGACTATCTGCATGATGCTGGCCATCTTCGCCGGTTGTTCCTCCGGGTCCGGAAACAATGCCACAGCGCCCGCGGGATCCACCGCAGCACCCGCGCAGAACGCGGCCGCGGACAACGCTGAAACCATCGTCATACGCGTCAACAGCGCCATCAAATCCTCAACCGTCGAAGAGACTGCGAACGGACTCGGAATCCTCCAGTTCGTCGATAAGGTTCGCGAGCGCACCGACGGCAAATATGAGATCAAACTCTTCATGGACAGCCAGCTCGGCGGTTCCTCCGAACAGGTCGTCGGCGGCCTGCAGAGCGGCGCGTTCGAGATGTGCACCCTGGCACTTGGAAGCTTCGGCGAATATACCAACGCCTTCATGCCGATGAACTTCCCCTACATGTTTTCCTCCGAAGAGGTCATCCACAAGGTGGTTGACGGCGAAGTCGGCCAGCGTATGCGCGACGACTGTATCGCCGACACAGGCATCCGCCCGCTCGCATTCACCGAGCTCGGCTTCCGCCATATGACCAACTCAAAACGCGTCATCAAATCCCCTGCGGACGTAAAGGGCCTGAAGATCCGCACAATGAACGACCCCTACCAGATTTCGGCGATGGAATCGCTGGGCGCAGCCGTCACCCCGACCGCCTATTCCGAACTGTTCACCGCGCTGCAGCAGGGCGTGGTCGACGGACAGGAAAACCCCTGCCAGAATATCTGGACCGAGAAATTCTATGAGGTTCAGGATTACATGACCCTGACAAAACATACATACACCCTGCAGATGCTCGGCATCGCGGAATCCTACTTCCAGTCGCTGCCCGTGGACGTGCAGGAAATCCTGCTCGAAGAGGGCCGCAACTGTGAAATCCGCAACCGTGAAGAGCTCGAAGCGATCGACAATGCACAACTCGAAGAGCTGCGGAAGGTGATGGAGGTCACCGAACTGACACAGGAGGAGTTTGACGCTTTCCGTGAGGCCGCTTCCACCTCCTGGGGGCCCGCGAAGGAGGCCATGGGCGAAGAATATTTTAACCTCCTGATGTCCGAAGTGGAAAAGTACGAGAAGGAATAATCCAGATTCAAAACGTACAGGCGGGAACAGGCCGCCCGACAGCGCGGCCTGTTCCCCAAAAGACAATCGAAAGGAGGTAGTCGTCCAACATGGAATCCAAAAAGAAAATCTTTTGGAATGAGTTCATCAACCGGTTTGAGCTTTATATCGGGGCGGTGCTGTTTCTGGCCATGATGGTGCTGCTCACATGGCAGGTCGTCACGCGCTATCTCGCCCGTGCCATTACCTGGACTGAAGAACTCTCCTGCATCATGCTGGTGTGGATGAGCTATCTGGGTTTTGCAGGCGCCATCACCACCAGAAAGCACCTGCGTATCGATGCCTTTGTAAACGCACTGCCTTTTAAGGTAAAAAAGATCGTCCTGATCCTCTCGAACCTCATCAACGCCGCGTTTGCGGCGATGCTGATCTCCCCGATGTACAATGTCATGATGAGCTTCCAGAAGATCGATGCGACCTCTCCCATCCTCAAGATTCCAAAAGTGTTCACTTTCAGCATTCTGCCGGTCAGTATGATCCTCATCCTGATCCGTACTCTTCAGGAATGTGCGCGGTTGGCCGGCGAGGAGGAAAAGACTCTGGGCGTTGGGAAACCGGCGCTTGATCTGGACGCCATCGCGCGGGAAGGTGAAATGGAACGAGAAGGGAGGGAGGCATAGCTTATGGCAATACTCTTTGGAACCATGGCTGTCTGTCTCCTGTTAGGCGTGCCGATCGGCGCGGCCATTGGAGCAGCCATCCTGATGCTCAATCTTCTGCAGCCGTTCACGACGATGGAATATATCACTCAGTACATGTATTCCGGCGTCAGTTCGTTCACGTTGCTTGCGCTGCCGTTTTTCATCATCTCGGGTAACCTGATGGATACCGGCGGCATCTCCAAACGGCTGATTAAAATTGCCAACAGCCTGATCGGAAACGTTGTCGGTGGACTGGGTACGGTCACCGTTCTGGCCTGTATGTTCTTCGGAGCGATCTCCGGTTCGGCAAACGCCACCGTCGCGGCGATCGGCATCATCATGATCCCGCAGATGGTCCGTGCGGGCTACAGCAAATACTATGCGGTCGCCCTGGTCACCGTGGCCGGCGGTCTCGGCTGCGTCGTGCCGCCCAGCTATCCGCTGGTTATCTACGGCGTCACGAACAACCAGTCGATCAGCGACCTGTTCCTGGCCGGTATCGGTCCGGCGCTTCTGGTCGGCGGCATGCTGATACTCGTCAACTACTGCATCAGCCGCAAATACGGCTGGAAGGGTTCCGGCGAACCGGTCAGCATCAAACGGTTCTTTATTGCGCTCAAGGATGGTATCTGGGCAATCTTCATGCCGATCATCATCCTGGGCGGCATCTACGGCGGTATCTTCACTGCCACCGAAGCCGCGGTTGTCGCCACCGTCTACAGCATCCTGGTGGGCATCTTTATCTACCGCGAGCTGACTCTTAAAAAGATCTGGAAGATGTTCTTCGACACCACTGCGGCGATGGGCGGCATGAA
>Ga0208297_1000865_pt1 | contig 42690 bp, 33 predicted proteins | sample LMS_cellobiose_e_FD_187367 | JGI IMG/M metagenome (GOLD analysis project Ga0208297, IMG submission 187367) | Rumen-fistulated moose microbial communities from Alaska, USA - LMS_cellobiose_enrichment (SPAdes) (version 2) | ecosystem: Host-associated > Mammals > Digestive system > Stomach > Rumen... | reverse complement strand
CGAAGACTTCCGCTTATAAACTCCGTTCGACTTGCATGTGTTAAGCACGCCGCCAGCGTTCATCCTGAGCCAGGATCAAACTCTCAAATTAAAGTTTAATCATTTTCAGAATTAACATTGGCTGTTTTAAATCTAAGATTTAAACAATCGTTAATTTCCGGTAGTTCAACATAAGTTGTACTACTTTTTTACTGTTTTAAGGTTGTATCATTGCTGATACTGTTCTTTTTCAGTCATTAAGACCGAAGTCTTAAATCCTGAATGAAATTTATAAGAAAATTTCAGGGTTGTTATACTGTTCAGTTATCAATGTTCTCTTTATTTCCTGTCGTTTCCGACAACTTTTATATCATATCATATTATTATACATACGTCAACAGCTTTTTATAATATTTTTCAATAAATACAATTAGCCAGCACGATAATAAGAGAATGCGGAAGTTTACTGTAGTATAAATTACTATATCTATAATGCTTGTTTCCTTTAATAAGAAGAATCCTTTTTTACAGATATATTAGAATAACGGTTACAGGACTGTATTAACTCACACTTTATTAAACTATCCATAAAATACCTGCCCATATAAGGTCTCTTATGTTAACTGCAATTCCATTATACAGTATTAAATTCCTGTAGTGATACCATATAGAGTGGTTATAGAAATAATGCCTATTACTGAGGTTATGTAATTTTCCAGTGCTGTTAATTAAGTTTTGTAACACTTCCTAATCTCGTTAAGTCTCTCATAAGATAAACATTATATGCTCATCAACTATGATTGAATAATACTTCCTTTTTTAATCAATTTAATCATATCTTTCCTAAATAAATGCTTTATTTAAGTTAAATCAAAATGTCTAATCTAAAAATAAAATAAACCCAAAAATCTATTTTTTATACTTTGTTCAGAATCTCTTCACAAAGAAAACACACTTTTATTTTATACTACAAGTGGATAGTGAATAAAAACACTTTCTACTCCCACCCTATTATACGCAAGAAAACGCCTGAATTCACAGCTTTTAGGAGCTTGATTTGAGGCGTTTTCTTTTTGTTCCTTTCTAATTTTATCTTCAGATAATCTAGATAAAATTAGAACACCTTTAACGACACAAAATTAAGCTTATTTCCTAACATATTATTCTTTATTCTTATTTATATAAATTTTTAGTGCCTTAATTGCAAGGATTAAAGCATAGATGCAAAGACAAAATGGAATGCCTATTAAAATCAAGTTAATAATAATCCAAAAACCCCCTAGCGTTAATGTAGTCATTTGCTTCTCCTTTACTGTTTTTTTACATCTGTAATTTTCCCATTATTATACAACAAATAATAGAATTCTGCAATCTTATAAAATATGACTTTAAGATCCCAGCTGTTTACTACAAAGTTAATTTTAATACTTTTAATATATTTGTAAGTAGCTATCTTATCAAAGACACAGTATACTATATAAATGATACTAAAATATGTTTTGTCATTGTTATAACAGGAGGGATAACTTAATATGAGCAGACGCATACGGGTAAAGCCAAGTAAAGGCCAGTCCTTAGCTGGTTTTATCGGTGGTTTAATATTTTGTTTGATTGGTTTATTTGCAGCAATACCTATTTTCGGAATATTTGGAGTGTTATGGACTTTAATAGCAATAATTATTACGGTTTCTCATGGTTATAATGCTTTTTCCGATAAAGGTATTCCATCCCATGAAATCTTTATTGATGATACCTCAGAAACCCACGCTAATAATATAACTCCTGAGTATAGATTAAATGAACTGCAAAATTTATTGAATAAGGGGCTTATTACTAATGATGAATTTAACGAAAAACGTAAAAAAATTCTAAACGACCTCTAAACTTATTTTAAGCCATCAAATAAAAACAGGTCAGTCCCATAACTCCAATCCGAGTAACTTTGATTGGACTTATGGGACTGACCTATATAGATTGTTCCTGGTTTCTTTTTTTCTTCTCTTTTTCTTCTCTTTTTGCTTTCTTCTCTTCTCTTTTTTGCTTTTGTCTCTGCTTTTTTTTGCTTTCTTCTCTTTCTTGTTTCTTATTCCGGTTTCATGTATGTATCCAATGCAAAACTAATTAACAGCGCCCTATTTATTTTTTTTAGCACGTCTTGATCCAGATGACATACTTTTTCTTTTAACCTCGATTTATCAATGGTCCTTACCTGTTCCAGTAAAATAACAGAATCTTTTATTATTCCATATTTATCTGCATCAATCTCCACATGTGTAGGGAGTTTGGCTTTATTCATTTTAGAGGTTATGGCTGCACAGATAACAGTAGGACTATGCTTATTGCCTGTATCGTTTTGTATTATTAAGACCGGCCTAACGCCGCCCTGCTCCGACCCGATGACAGGCCTTAGATCTGCATAAAAAATATCTCCGCGTTTAATAATCACTTTTCTCACTCTCCATTTTATGGCTTTAGTCTTATTATTTCCCAATTCTGACCGGTGTATTCCATAAAATATTCTCTTAACGTGATTATTTCTGTTAATTTTTGTTTTCTCTTTTTAAATCTATCTTCACTCTTATCTTTTCTGTTTTAAATTCCGATATTCCATAATTTATTATTACGATAATATATACGCGGGATTCGCTTGCCTACATTACAAATAAATTCATAATTGAAGGAATATGACATGTCTGCCACTTCCTCAACAGATATAAACTCATTCCTATCTCTTCCAATAAGTGTTACGGCATCGCCTTGTTCTACACCAGGAATACCTGTTACGTCCACCATGAACTGATCCATACACACTCTTCCTATAATAGGTGCAGACATTCCATGAATCAGAACTCTCCCCTTTGAGGAAAGCTGCCTGGGGTAACCATCTCCGTATCCTACCGGAATTGTAGCAATCTTTGTTTTTTTAGAGGTTACATATGTACTTCCATAGCTAACCCCTATTCCGGCTTCAACTTCCTTCACATAGCTTACATGAGATTTGATCTCCATTGCTGGCTTTAGTTCCAGCACATCTTTATTTACTTCTTTTGAGGGATAAAGCCCATAGGTTGAAATACCGCTTCGTACCATATCCAACTGAGCCTCCGGCATATCGATAATACCGGCACTATTTGCTATATGCCTTATGGGGATATTGATACCTTCTCGTTTTAGTTCTTCCACAAAGGTGAGAAATTTTTTTAACTGACTGTTGGCTGAGGTCTTATCCGTTTCATCCGCACAGGCAAAATGAGAAAAAATACCTTCTATTTCTATTCCCTTAAGCTCCGATATTTTCTTTATTTCATCAATACTAAGAGCATCATCGAAGAAACCGATTCTTGTCATTCCCGTATCTATCTTAATGTGAATCTTAGCTGTTTTCCCCTGGTTTAAAGCTTCTTCTGACAGATCCTTTGCTGTGCTGTATTGAAAAATTGTCTGCGTTATATCATGTTCTACCAGCTTTTTATATTGGCCCTTAGGGGTATAACCCAGTACCAGAAGAGGTTTTTTAATTCCTGCCTTCCTTAATTCAATTCCTTCTTCCAGAATTGCAATACCAAAACTGTCTACAGCCATCTCGGAAAGAGCTTTCGCGATAGGTACAGCACCATGGCCGTACCCGTCAGCTTTTAAGATAACCATAAGTTTTGTTTCAGGACGTAATATTTTTCTTGTATTATTTATATTGCTGCAGATTGCATCCAGATCAATATTTGCTGATGCTCTGTAATATTTTGAATTAAATTCTTCAATTGATGTCAGGTCTATATTTCCTGCTGTCATAGGTTCCTCCATTCATATCTGCAGTAAATTCCTTTAACTTTATTACCGCTGAAATGTGATTGATTATATCATCTGCCATTACGGAGTGCTGACCAGATTCTTCGGCCGCAAGGTCACCGGCTAAGCCATGCAGGTATACGCCAAGGGCTGCTGCTTTTGCCTCTGTCAAACCCTGGCCTAACAGTCCTGCTATAATCCCGGTTAATACATCACCCGAACCTCCGGTAGCCATACCGTTATTTCCGGACAAATTAATATATTTGCTTTCCTTTTCCGCCACAATGGTTCTGGCATCTTTTATTGTATATACTATATTATTATCTAAGGTACATAGATCGGCTGCCTTTAACAGGTTGTTCTGAAGCCATTTTACAGGAATATTAAGCAAATAGCTAAGTTCCTTTAAATGTGGCGTAAGTATGGTTCTGTCAGGCAGAAGATTCTTAAGAAATGTTATTCTATCAGCGGCCTGCTTTTCTTCCATTATTTCTGCTTTCATTAATTCAGAATTTCCCGGTGAAAAATCCTGTTCTTTCACGAAATTTGTTGCTTTTTGGCCAAGTAGCCAGAGGGCATCACCGTCAAAAACAACAGGTACCTTTACCTCCTCAATTACCAGCTGCAATAACCTCTCTGCCTGTGTACTTCTTCCAATACCAGGTCCAATAACTACTGCATCCGCCCATTTAAGCTCTTCTTTTAGAGTATTCACATCCCTGGGTTTAAGTTCCCCGTCAGAATAAGTATTTAAGAGAGCTTCCGGTAATATGGTCTGCAAAATTATCCTATTCTTCTCATTGGTCAATATCTTGACTAAACCGGCTCCCATACGGTATGCTGCCTTGGCAGAAAAAAAAGCTGCTCCTGACATATCTGCTGAACCGGCAACAACCAGAATCTTTCCATAAGTTCCTTTATTTGAATAGGCTTTTCTATTGGGTATTAAACTTAGATCTTCCTTATTAAAAGTGTAGTGATGAAAGGATAGCTTAAGAAGTTCAGGTGCCGCAAAACCAATGTCCGCAACCGTTATTATCCCCGCATATTCACATCCGGGAAACAGTACAAGACCTAACTTAGGGTATCCGAAGGTTATTGTATAGTCTGACTTCACTGCTGTTCCTAAAGGAAATCCGGTATCGGCTGATATTCCAGAAGGTACATCAACAGCAAAAACCTTTCTTTTCTTTAATCTGTTTAATTTATCAATTATATTCTTATATTCACCTTGAATAACTTTATTTAATCCTATGCCGAAGATAGCGTCTATAAGAATCGTGTTTTCATCAATAGTATATTCCGGGGTATCAATATTGCTAACTATTTCAACACCGAAATTGGCAGCAATTTCTAATTGCTGCAAAAACAAGGCGGATGCCTTATTTCTGTCACCCACCACATATGTTGCTGCTTTATACCCTTTACAAGTTAGAATCCTGGCAGCCGCAATTCCATCAGCTCCATTATTCCCTGTACCGCATATAGCAAGTATTTTCAGTTTATTATCTTTGTCACAGCTTGAATTTTTGATATATTCTTCAATAACTTCTGCAACCGTTAAGGCAGCACGCTCCATTAAAACAATGGCAGGTATTCCCATTTCTTCAATGGTTTTCCTGTCAATTTCCTGCATTTCATTACGCTTGACCAGATATTTCATATAAACCTCTTTTATAAACTTGACTTTCTGAATACCTATCTACGTATTTTCTTAATCCTAAGAATCGATGCTTTCTCCAACAGCAAAAGCACTGGCAAACTCCTTTGTATTTGTAATAGTTACCAGTATTCTTTGACAGTGGATTTTATTGGCAGCCTCTCTGGCTCCTTTAAATAAATTCACATAAGGTTTTCCGTATTCATCCCGCAATACTTCTATATCTGAAGGATGAATCCCTCGAAAACCCAGACCCAGCATTTTAACAACTGCTTCTTTCACAGCAAAATTTCCGGCAAGCTTTCTTCTGTCTTTCTGAGCAAGCTCTAATTCTTTCGGAGTAAAGACTCTCCTGCAGAAATGTTCCCGCTCACAGGCTTTCACGACTCTCTCGATTTCAATTAAATCCGTACCGATGCCAACAATCATGCTATTGATTCCTTTTTATCTCTTCGTCCAGTTCCTGCAATAGTTCCGGTCCCAGCAGATCATGCATGTAATTATAGATATCTGCATTTTTCATTTCCATATCCTGTTTCTCCAGGATTTTTATTTTCAGCTGCTCTCTGATGTTTTGAATCCACTTATTGATCTCATTAATTTTCTCTGTGTTCTCACTAAGCCGTTTATAGCAGACTTGAGAACTTTCTATAATTAAGGCTTCGTTAGCTGCCTTAATTTGATATGGCAGATCAACAAGTTCATTCTCTGAGTCTTTTACTTTGTCGCCAATCTCCCTTATCAGTCTCTGGTTTTGATCAAGTTTCTTTTCCTTGGCTTTCCCTAACTTCGTGTCATTTACATCCATGTGGGTAATAATCTCACCCATCAGCTGATTCTTTATCTTTTTATAATCCTTTAAGTCATTAGTAAGTTTGCCTTGCTGTTTCATCAGCTCATCCAGCTTATTTTCCATTGCTCTGATGTGGGCAGGTTTATCATAATCCGGAAACAGCTGATGCCAGCGTTCATCCAATACAACTATGGGTATTTTCTTACCCTTAAAGATTTTTTCAAAGTTTATTTCTTCTTTTTTTCTCATGTATACTTATACCCCATTTCTGGTGCAAGCTTTCGCTTTTGTGTCCGTTTTAATTATTATCGGATGAAATGTCTTCTTCCGTAATACCTTGGGACTCTTCCAAATCTTTTAGGGTATAGGATAATCTCATAAGACTTTCTGCCAGATGTACATTCTCTACTATGACATCTGAGGGGAGATTTAAGTCTACCGGTGCAAAATTCCAAATAGCTTTAATACCTAAGGCAACTATTTCTTTTGCTGTCTGTGGTGCCTTTATCTTTGGTATGGTCAGTGCGGCTATATGAACCTTATTATCTTTCACAAACTCTTCCAGTTCATCCATCATCTGTATCTGTGTTCCCCTGATTGATATTCCTTCCAATCTTGGGTTAACATCAAAGATACCTTTAATCATAAACCCTCTTCTCTCAAAATCACCGTAGTTTGCCAAAGCCTGTCCTAAATTACCCGCTCCTATAATAATTACATTGTACTTTCTGTCAAGTCCTAATATTTTTCCGATCTCAGTATACAAATATTCAACATTATATCCGTACCCCTGCTGCCCGAACCCGCCAAAATTGTTCAAATCCTGCCTTATCTGGGAGGCAGTAACCTTCATCCTCTCACTTAATTCCTTAGATGAAATACGTACCACGTCATTTTCCAGCAGTTCTCCCAGGTAACGGTAATATCTGGGTAAGCGCTGTATTACTGCTAATGAAATTTCTTTCCCTTGCACTTCTGACCCTCCTTTATTTTTTATAACTGAAAGCAGGTAATTCAATATAGCAAATTAAAACTAGTATATGCATATATTCATTAACCTGCTTTTGACTTTTCTTATGTTTAAAGGAATTTATTAAGTAAAGTATCATCTGAACTTCCTGTGTTAAAATACAATATTTATGGATTTTAACATAATGGATTTTACAAATACTTAATTTAACTTTAATAACTCCTGAATATAGCTTTCTACTAAGATATTATATGTGAATGATATTTATTTGTCAAATGCTGATTCCTTTGTGGGTTTCTTATATTCCCTCAATTTATCTGCCGGCTCTTATATTTAGAACCGTTCTGTGCTCCAGCGTTATTTTCTCAAAATATCGTTCTCCGCCTTTTCCGATTGGTGCCTGCGCCACCAAACCAACTTTGATAGTCTGACTAACCGGTAGAATAAAATAACGCATCATATCAAATTTTATACCATCCAGAGAATAATGAAAGGCGAAAGTATCTCCTACCCTGGTTGCCTGAAGCCACACCTCATTTCCTTGTATATTACAGCCGTTCGCATCATCAGACAGTGGATTCGTTACAACACTGACAACTGCATTGGTATTAAAATCCGTCTTCTCAAAGCAGGCCTTAGCCCAGATGCTTTCATTCTCCATTAACATAATTGTTGCTGCATCAAAGGTATCCGAAAAAGCATGGGATACCTTAGCTCTAAACACAAAATCACCAAAAATCTCTGTATAATAAAAAGGAGCATTATCACGCACAAATACTCCCGTACCACGGAAGAAATCACTCTGCCCTGGTGCTTTTATCATAATTCCTTCTTTTGTATACCGAATACTGCTTTCATTTAACCATTTAAAATCCTTAAAAAATGTCTTACTCATATGTAAACCCCTTTCATATTTGGCTTATAATAGTACCTGCGCTGTATGACAACCTTCCCGCAGTCTGAAACAGTCACTTTTTTTCCATAATAGCATTGATATGGGCACTATTTCAAGTTTTTTATCTTACTTATTACCTCAAGCAGTATATTTTCATAAAATGCTTTGATTATCAATTGAGTTTCTTATTGAGATATCACGTTGAGACCTCGCAGCAATTGCATTGTCCTTTCTCTGAGGCTATGGTCTAAGGTTTTGCCATATATGGAACATGTCAATTACTTGACTTTTTACAGGCATTCCTTTATCATTCTAAATAGAAATCCAAAGAGAAAGGTAATTTGAAATGATTTTAGCATGCAGAAATATTTCTAAAAGCTTTGGAACAGACCAGATTCTTAACAATGTTTCTTTCCATGTAAACGAAAGGGAAAAAGCCGCTGTTATCGGTATTAACGGTGCGGGAAAATCCACTCTCTTTAAGATTATTATGGGAGAACTGGCACCGGACGACGGAGAGATTATATTTGCAAAGGGCTGCAGTGTAGGTTATCTTGCACAGCATCAGGGACTCTCCTCGGAAAATTCCATTTATGATGAAATATTGACCATTAAACAGGATGTTATTGATATAGAAACCAGGGTTCGCCAGCTGGAAGAATCCATGAAGGGAGCTTCCGGCACCGAACTGGAGCAGATGCTCTCTGCCTATACAAGATTAAATCATGAATTTGAATTGAAGAATGGCTATGCTTATAAAAGTGAGGTTATTGGTATCCTAAAAGGGTTGGGTTTTGCTGAAGAGGACTTCTCAAAACCCGTTACTACATTATCAGGTGGCCAGAAGACACGTGTTGCCTTGGGTAAACTGCTCTTAAGCAAACCTGAGTTAATTCTTCTGGATGAGCCTACCAATCACCTTGATATGGAATCTATTGCCTGGCTTGAAAACTTTCTGGTTAATTATCAGGGTTCTGTTGTTGTAATAGCCCATGATCGTTATTTTCTTGATAAAGTTGTAACAAAGGTCGTTGAGTTAGAACAGGGCAAAGCAGGTTCTTATGATGGTAACTACACAGCTTATGCCGATAAAAAAGCCATGCTGCGGGATGCCATGTTAAAGCATTATCTCAATCAGCAAAGGGAAATCAAGCATCAGGAAGAAGTAATTGCCAAGCTTCGTTCCTTTAACCGTGAGAAATCTATTCGCAGGGCTGAAAGCCGTGAAAAGATGTTAGATAAAGTGGAGCGCCTGGATAAACCGGTTACCTATGAGCCCCAGATGCATATTAACCTGGAGCCTTCTGTAATCAGTGGAAATGATGTGCTGCGAGTTGAAGGACTTGCAAAATCCTTTGGCAATTTGAAGTTATTTGATAATCTGAACTTTGAGATAAAAAGAAGCGAAAAGGTATCTATTATTGGAAATAACGGAACCGGTAAGACCACTTTACTGAAAATTATTAATGAGATCATTCCTGCTGACTCCGGAAAAGTAACCTTAGGCTCCAAGGTAAAAATCGGATATTACGATCAGGAACATCAGGTGCTTGATTCTGACAAGACTCTTTTTGACGAATTAAGTGATGCTTATCCTAATATGGATAATACCGCCATCCGTAATATTCTGGCTGCTTTTCTCTTTACCGGAGATGATGTGTTCAAGCGAATTAAAGATATCAGCGGTGGTGAAAAAGGACGTGTTTCCCTTGCAAAGCTTATGCTCTCAGAAGCTAACCTTTTGATTCTGGATGAGCCTACCAACCACTTGGATATCACCTCCAAGGAAATCCTTGAAAATGCAATTAATAATTATTCAGGAACCGTCTTATATGTATCACATGACCGTTATTTCATCAATAAGACTGCTACCAGGATTATGGATTTAACCGGTAATAAGCTGGTTAATTATATTGGTAATTACGATTATTACCTGGAAAAGAAAGATGAACTAACACCTGGTACTATTGCTAACAATACGTTTTTTTCCCAAAAAGACAAGGATTCTGAAGAGTCTGACACGAAACAGGATTGGAAACAGCAGAAAGAAGAACAGGCTAAGATACGTAAACGTCAGAATGATTTAAAGAGAACAGAAGAAGAAATACAAAAGCTAGAGCTTCGGAACGAAGAAATTGATGAACTATTGACCAATGAGGACATCTATACCAATTCCAGCGAACTTATAAAGCTTACTACAGAGAAAAAGACCCTGGAAGCCAGATTGGAGGAACTCATGGTACTCTGGGAAGAACTGGCTGAGTAGAATCAGTGCCCTATAATGTTTTATTGTAAATATTGTTATGTATAAATAACATCCCCCTGTAAAACAGAGTGTCATATCATAGAAATCTTGGTAATCTGTTATAACAAGAACTGCTCCCGGTTTATATGTTGAAATTGGTAAACATATACCGGGAGCGTTCTTATAGTATTCTTTCTTATAACAACATGATATTAAACTCAAAGGCTTAGTAAGCTTAGTTTCCCCGTATGAGTATAGGCAGATTCCATGAACAGAAAGAATAAGTGCACCGGTGAAAGGTATTAAAAATCCTTTCACCGAAACTTATGCTCAAATCCTCCAATTACTCTTCCAGTAAGTATGCATCATCCGGAGACAGTCTCCGTTCAGGCGTAAAGATCAGCCAGTCTGTTATATCTTCTATCTTATAAGTCCCTTCACTGCCGGTATGCATATCCTTAACGTAATAGGGCTCCTGGGTAAGTGTTCCCCTGACCTGGTCCTCTGTAATTTCAAGAAGTTCAAACCAGATATGCTCATGGAAATTATCCTCGGTTTTATGCTCATCATCAACTGTCAGTCCAATTTTTACAAGTATCTGATTCTCTTCTGAGGTTATTGCCTCTCTGACATAATTAATCCGCTCCAGTGCCAAAGCTCTCATTCTATTTGTTTCGTTGTTGGAGATCATATAGATTGGATTATCTTTCAGTATCTCATCATAAATAGATACGGGCTTGTATTTCTTCTTTTTATAATCCTCCTCCGTCGGATAAACAAAGACAGCACTGGTATTTCTGTTATGACTCTCCTCCCTGTCTCTTCTTCCCCCCAACATATCTGCAGCATAACCTTTAACAGCTTCTTCCCAGGGTATCAGAGTTATAACCAGGTAATCCTCCTCGGATAATCTTGCAAGATAGAGGGGTTCCTTGTGCTTTAAAGGTTCTTCTGCTTCCAGCAGCCGGTTGGCAGCGGTTTCAATGATGTTATAATGATTATTATAAGTATCTCTTGTAGAATTCAGTACCTCCAATTCAGTGATACCACAACGTGATAATCCATGGGAATGCAGCCAGACATGGTCTTCATCGGATACTGCCTGAACGGTATAAATATAACGAGGTGCCGGCGGTACATCTGAGCTTGCCGCCATGGCTACCCATCTGCCGGACAGAATCTTCTCAGAGCTGATATCAAGCAGTGCAAGAATATCAGGTATTATTCCATTTGCGATTTTTAACTGCAAATGATAAGACTCTAAACTGTCATCCCCAAAAAGCATTTCTATCATTAATCCGGATTCTGCTCTCTCAAGCTTATGTATGTCAACATCAGGGAACAGATGCTGCTGTCTGTAGAAATCCGGTAAAGCAAAACTATCCGGATAGAAAATTAACGGATACTCATTTTTCTTGTATTCGATAACAACTTCAATTTTATAATCCTGCATTTTCCTGGACAAAATACTGATTCCTGGAATATCACCAAGACGGTTTATGATGATTTCAGGTTCTTTTATATCATCTTCTTCCTTTGGTATTGCCAACATCATGCTAAAGTCATCAAACTGCTGTTTTTCTTCTACCTTTCGGTTAAATAAATTAAATAATCCCATTCGTATCTCCTTATCAGCGGTAATTCCTTAAAGTTACAAAAATACACTTAAACCGTCTTTGCAAATATTTACAAAGGCGGTTTAAATGCAGCTATATTTAATTTCTTATGGTGAAGGTCTGTTTTCAGGTACCTGCTGCCTGTGCTTTTTCTTACAGCCCTCTCTCACTTATGTTCTTGATGGTATTCATAATATGTTCGTGAGCAAGCATTTCTGCCTTATCACCATCTCTTTGACGGATAGCGTCCAATATGGCGGTGTGTTCCTTATTGGAATTTGCTGCCCGTAAATCCGAGGCCAGGGTTATCTTTCGTATTCTTTGCACATAGTGATGAAAATCAGAAAGTATATGATTTAAAATCTTACTGTTGGAGGCTTCATAAATCAGTTGATGAAACTTGTTGTCCAACTCCACTATCTGTTCGTGATGTTCTTTCTTAGCGTGAAATTCAGACAAATATACAACTTCCTCCAGCTCATCTATCTGTTCTTTGGTAATGTATTCACATGCCCATTTGGCACAAAGTCCCTCCAGATAAGACCGGATAATATAAATATCATGGATATCTTTTTCTGAAATGCCATTCACATAAGCACCCTTATTGGGTACTATGTTTACCAGCCCTTCCAGTTCAAGCTGACGTAATGCTTCTCTGACCGGTGTACGGCTGACCCCAAGTTCCTGTCCGATGGTGGTCTCTTTTAGTTCGTCATTCTGTTTATATTTCCCTGATAGTATATCTTCCCTGATCTTTGTAAACACTCTGCCTCGAAGGGAATATTTATCCGTATTTTCCTTATGAACATCTTTTTCGTCCACAAAATTCCTCCTAAAGCTTTTCAATGGTCTCCATTAGGTAATCGGCAAATTCAGCACTGGTTGCTCCGGTATTTCTTCCCGTAATGACCAGTTTCTTCTCGGTGATGGTACAGATATCAAGCGCTTTATAAAGCTTATCTGCTTCATTCTGGTACCCTATATGTGATAAGAGCATAGCACCTGCACGGATTACGCTGCAGGGATCTGCATAGATATCTCTTCCTTCATCCACCATTCTGGGTGCTGATCCGTGGATTGCTTCAAACATGGCATACTGCTTACCGATATTGGCACTGCCGGCAGTTCCCACACCGCCTTGAAATTCTGCTGCTTCATCTGTAAGAATGTCTCCGTAGAGATTCGGTAATACCAGTACCTGGAAATCTTTTCTTCTCTTTTCATCTACCAGTTTTGCTGTCATGATATCAATATACCAGTCATCTGCTTCAATATCCGGATACTCTTTTGCAATTTCCTTAAAGGTATCAAGGAATTTACCATCTGTTGTCTTAATGATATTTGCTTTGGTTACTGCAGTTACTTTGGTTTTATTATTGGCTTTTGCGTATTCAAAGGCAGCTCTGATAATTCTTTCGGTTCCCTGGCTGGTAACCACTGTAAAGTCAACTGCCAGATCCTCTGTTACAGGAAACCCCTTACTGCCTACTGCATATGCACCTTCTGTATTTTCACGGAAAAAGGTCCAGTCAATTCCCTGCTCAGGAATACGTACAGGGCGCATATTGGCAAAGAGGTCCAATTCTTTTCTCATAGCTACATTGGCACTCTCAACATTGGGCCAGGGATCGCCTTTTCTTGGTGTTGTTGTAGGTCCTTTTAGAATTACATTGCATTCTTTGAGCTCTGCAAGCACATCATCAGGAATCGCCTGTAATTTTTCTGCCCTGTGCTCAATGGTTAATCCATCAATGGTCTTAAAGGTTACTTTTCCTTTTTTCACTTCTTCACTTAACAGGAACTCCAGCACTCTTTGTGCCTGACCTGTTATGGCAGGGCCTATACCGTCTCCTCCGCATACGCCGATTGCTATGGTTTCAAGCTCTTTATAGTTCACAAAATCTGCCTGATTCTTCATCACCTCAACCCGCGCCAGCTGCTCTTCTAATAATTTCCCGAATTTTTCTTTCGCCGCCTGTATAAACTCTGTCATCTTACACCGTGCCTTTCTTTTGCATGTTAATAAGTTTCTATTGAAGCATTCGAATGGTAGTACCATACAATGCAGATCTAAATTCCTGTGATGGCTTATCAGTAGGAATTTACAACCGGTTTTCTCTGATGTCTGTAATTACCCCGATTAACTCTTCATCTGTAATTACCGTTACACGTCCGCTGTCATATTCCTCATCAACCCATTCCTTTACTTTAATCACAAGAGGATCATTTTTGTCAACGATTTCATCTCCCTTTAGTTTAAAGTAAGTATTAATCCAATGAGCGATACCGGCAAGCCCTGAAGTATTGGATACTGCAACCAATGCAGGCCTGTTTAAAAATTTCTCCGTATCAAATATATTATATATTTCCTCATTTTTCAATAGTCCGTCTGCATGAATTCCTGCTCTTGTAACATTAAAGTTCTTTCCGACAAAAGGCGTTCTGGGAGGAATCTTGTAGCCGATTTCTTTTGTAAAATAATCTGCCAGCTCAGTAATAACGGTAGTGTCCATACCGTCTAAGGTACCTTTGAGCTGAGCATACTCAAAAACCATGGCCTCCAAAGGCGTATTACCGGTACGTTCTCCGATACCGAAAAGGGAACAGTTAATACCGCAGGCTCCATATAACCATGCAGTCGTAGAATTGGTAACTGCCTTATAAAAATCATTGTGTCCATGCCATTCTATCAGATGCGAAGGTACCCCTCCATGGGTTAAAAGACCATAGATAATGCCCTGCACAGACCTTGGTATCACAGCACCGGAGAAATTAACTCCATACCCCATGGTATCACAGGCCCTGATTTTAACCGGTATACGGTATCTTTCTCCCAGCTTCATTAATTCCATACAAAAAGGTATAACAAAACCATGGATATCTGAGCGCGTAATATCCTCCAGATGACATCTGGGAGCAACACCGGTCTCAAGACATTCCTGAACAACATTCAGATAGTGGTTCATGGCTTCTCTTCTTGTCATCTTCATCTTATAAAAGATGTGATAATCAGAACAGCTTACCAGTATTCCGGTCTCTTTCATACCGATATCCTTCACCAGCTGAAAATCCTTCTTGCTGGCTCGAATCCAGGAGGTGACCTCCGGGAACTGGTATCCCTTCTCCATGCATTTATACACTGCATCCCTGTCCTTCTTGCTGTACAGGAAGAATTCACTCTGGCGTATAATTCCTTTGGGACCTCCAAGTCTATGTAAATAATCAAATATGGTAACAATCTGTTCGGTGGAATAAGGAGCTCTGGATTGCTGTCCATCACGGAAGGTAGTATCCGTAATCCATATCTCTTCCGGAAAATTATGAGGCACTATTCTGTCATTAAAAGCTATTTTAGGGACCTCATCATAAGGAAATAAATTCCTGAAAACATTTGGTTCGCCGACATCAACCAGAGTATATAAGTGTTCCTCCAGCTGAAGCAGGTTATTCTGACGGTTCATAAATACTTTCCTGTTTTCCATTGCTCTGCTCCTCATTCCTATAGTTTTAACTTTTTCAATTTGTCTTATTGTATACAATTATACCTGTGTTGTCAAGAAGAAAATTTTGCAATGTAAACAGATAATGAATTATCACGTTACCGCAGTAAACTATAAGCAGAATTAAGTCTTATAACAAACATACAGCAGATATTCTACAGCCATCACTGTTGTTAATTAATATCCTTAAGACCCAATAAACGGGCAATATCCAAATGTAAACCAGGCTCAACTGTTTACTTATTTGTAATTCCTTCATGTAAGGCCTTTTACAAAGTCTAATTTACACTTTCCTTTTAGGCTGTATTATTATATAATTTTAATTATCTATATAAGTTGATTGCATTATTTCATATCTTGCTTCAGCTTATAATGTCAATTACAGGAATTCTTTCTGCTCACAGAGATGGGATTCTTAGTGAAATAACCTATGAAAGAGGTAATAATATGCCTAAAAAAAGAATGGTAGTTGTATTAGGCAGAGATGCATTTGCCGAAACTTTTCCGGAGCAGCAAAAAGCAATTAAGAAAGCCGCCAAAGCAATTGCTGACTTAATCGAAGATAATTATGATATTGTAATAACTCACAGTAATGGTCCCCAGGTCGGAATGCTCCATACTGCAATGACTGAATTTGCAAGACTTGATAACCAGTACACTGCACCTCCCATGTCAGTCTGCAGTTCCTTAAGCCAGGGTTATATGGGTTATGATCTTCAGAATATACTGCGTACAGAACTGTTAAACCGAGGTTTATATAAACCGGTGGTAACTCTTATCACACAGGTTAAAGTCGACCCTTTTGATGAGGCTTTTGCTAATCCTACGAAAGTCATTGGAAGATATATGACCGAAGAAGAGGCGGAAAAGGAACAGCAGAAAGGCAACCATGTAGTGAAGCAGGACAAGGGCTACCGCAGAATAATTGCTTCACCAAATCCTCTGGAAATATATGAAATTGATTCCGTGAAAGCACTCTTAGAGGCAAATCATCTGGTTATTGCCTCCGGTGGCGGCGGTATTCCTGTGCTGGAGCAGGGTACTAATTTAAAGGGTGCCAGCGCAGTTATCGAAAAGGATGCAACTGCAAAGCTACTGGCTGAAGGTGTGAAAGCAGATACCCTTCTGTTCTTAACCGGTGTTGATAAAGTATATTATGGTTTTGGCAAGCCTGATGCCCGCCCCCTTGATACCATATCTGTTGCAGAAGCCGAAGGTTATATAAAAGAAGATATTTTTGAATCCGGATCAATGCTACCTAAGATTAAAGCAGCAATAGAATTCATCACAGGCTCCGATGATAACAGAGAAGCTATTATTGCTCCCATTGAGAAAGCGCTGGATGCTGTTCACGGCAGAGCTGGAACCCATTTTACCAAATAAGAAAATAGTTTCCTATAATAAAATGCACCGCCAAAAGATCTGTCTGACTTTTTGGAGGTGCATTTGCTTTGGATTAGAATTTTTCTTTTGGTATAAATCTTTAGATGATATAATTTCCCAGGTCTTCCTGGAAGTTCTGAATCATGGTATCAAATACTGTAATCTGGTCGTTAAGTTTCTTTATCTGTTCAACATAAACCGTAACATTGGAATTGGCTTCCTGTGTGGATGCGGAATTCTCTTCTGCTATAGCCGCAAGATTCTGTATTCCGTCAAACAGGTCTGTAATGTTATCTGCCTCTGACTTCAATTCAGTTGAATTCTTTATTAAAAGCTGGGATACTACCTTTAATCTCTGGTTCATCTGATTTGATTTCGTAACCGCATCCGAAAGCTTGGTGTTTTCATTTTCCAAAACCGTGTACTGAGTATCGATTCCTTCAACGACTATTCCTATACTGGAAACAAAGCCCATAAGGCTTTCATTGATCTGCTTAACCGCTTTATTGGTTTCCTCTGACAGCTTTCTTACTTCTTCTGCTACTACGGTAAAACCTTTTCCGGCCTCACCTGCTCTGGCGGCTTCTATCGATGCATTTAATGCCAGCAGGTTAATCTGCTTTGCTATTGAGGCTACAATAAGCACAATCTGAGTGATCGCATCGGCATTATCCTTTAGATCCGTACTTTCTTTTTTGATATTACTGAAACTATACAGGACATCCGCAATCTGGGAAGCAGTAGCCTGAACATTCTTAAAGCTGTCTTCAATTCCTAGTACTGCTTCTTCAATCTGGGTCTTATTCTGCTGTCCTTCATTAGAAATTGTTGTTACATTCTGTACACTATCATCCAGGACACTGATAGCCTTTGTAGTATCCTCGGCCTGGGTTACTGCTGCCTGGGCTACCTGATCCAGCACAACCGTAATATCATCGGAGGTATTCATCATGGTCCCTGCAATATCAGACACAGATTTATTAAAGGTATACAGCTCATCAACAATAGCATTAAAACCGATAAAGTCCTTCTGGATGTTTCTCTTTATCTCGTTTATATGTTCCATATAAGTCTCGTATTCATCCTTTGTCTTAAGTTGGATGGTTTCTACGAATTTACGCTCGCTTAAGTTCTTTAGTTCCTTCATGATCATCCGGCTCGGACGATTAAGATAAGAAGCTGACAAAATAGAGAAACAGAAAGCAACAAGAGCAAGTATGCCTGTTTTTAGTATACCTTGGGATAATAACAGTGAGGTCACGGTAACAGCAGCGGTATTTACAATAGAGGACTTTACGGCAGTATTTTTAATAAATCCAAAAGACAGAAATCTGTTGGCACGATACTTCTTTGTGGATTGAATTTCTCTTTCAAAAGTCAGTTTAAGCTGTGTCTCTTCTTCATTCTGATACAGAATTTCAATTTGGGCATTTTCGTTAAAGTGCTTGATTGCACCATTTGTAAGACCAATAAGATAATCCACCATGCCTCTTTTTGACCGGTAAGTAAATAAAATTTCATGTGATGATATTGTTTCTACGTCGAGAAGAGGAGGTTTTGCACCTCGGAAGCGTTTCATAACAATGATATGGACATCATTCATAGATTTCAGGAACTGATAAGCAGACTCATGCCGGAAGAAGCCAGGGTAGTTCTTACTAAAGGTCTTTATATTCTCCTCTCCCATGGTATTCCATATTTCTTTGGTTGTTTTGCCCAGCTGATTTCCTATGTGGTCTATGATTCCTCTGGCAACTCTGTCTTCCACATCTTCAAAAGGTGTAAAAATATGCTCGCTTGTAAGGTTGAATTCTTTTAATGCTTTATTGACAATATCATTGCCATACAGCTTCCTGCATGATTCCACCCAAGACGATACTACTGTACCTTTCATAACCTTCCTCCTTAAGTTAATAAATTACCGCATTTATCTTAATATTTCGATTTTTTAACAATATATACTCCATCATTATAAATCATCTGTCATTTAAAAACAAGACAGTGCAATTACTTTTATCCGGCCTTAAGTATCATTGCCTTAAGGCTTGCATAGAATAACTAGCAGATATCTATAAATGTAAGGATGGTGGCAGAATTGTGCGGAATAGCAGGTTTTTGCAGCTTCAAGGAAAATTACTCTAAGGAGTCTGCCAAATGGCAGGAGACTCTGGCTAACATGAAGAACAGTATTAAGCACAGAGGTCCCGATGAGGACGGTTTTATGCTGGAAGAGCACGCAGGCTTTGCTCACGCCAGGCTCTCTATAATCGACCTGGCAAACGGTAAGCAGCCAATGACCAGAAAAATCGGTAATCGCTCCTATACAATTATATATAACGGAGAACTCTATAACACCAGTGAGCTTAGAGAAGACTTGGAAATCAAAGGCTGGCGTTTTAAGACTACCAGTGATACAGAAGTTATTCTGGTGGGAATTATCGAATATGGAAATGAGTTTGTGAAAGAATTAAACGGAATCTTTGCATTTGCAATCTGGGATTCCTATCAGGAAACCTTAAGTATCTTCAGAGACCGATTGGGTATCAAACCCCTTTTTTATACCAATACAGGCAATGCATTGATTTTCGGCTCTGAGCTCAAGGTTTTATTTGAATATCCTGGCATCAGACCTATAATAGACAAAGAAGGGCTATGTGAGGTCTTTGGAATCGGCCCTGCAAGAACATATGGAAAAGGTGTATTCAAAGGCTGTAAGGAGGTACTTCCAGGATATTATAATGTTTATAACAGAGACGGGATGAAAGAATATCAGTATTGGAAATTAGTAAGCCGTCCCCATACGGATTCTTATGAAGAAACCGTTGAAAAGACCTCTATTTTGCTAAAGGATTCTATAATCCGACAGATGATCTCTGATATTCCTATCTGTACTTTTCTCTCCGGCGGTGTTGACAGCAGTATCGTTACTGCCGTTTGTGCTTCTGAGCTTGCCAAAAGAGGCGAACAGCTAAATACCTTTTCCTTTGACTTTGCCGGAAATGATCAATACTTTAAGGCAAATGATTTTCAACCCTCCAGAGACAGACCTTATGTCGATTTGATGGTAAAGCATTTTAATACCAAACATACTTATCTGGAATGTGATAATTTTAAACTTGCAGATGCCTTGTATAAAGCAGTGGATGCAAAAGACCTTCCCGGTATGGCAGACGTGGATTCCTCCCTGCTATATTTTTGCAGTGAGGTGAAGAAATTCAATAAGGTTACACTTACAGGAGAATGTGCGGATGAAATCTTTGGCGGATACCCCTGGTTCCACAGCAAAGAAGCCTTTGAAACTGCAGCCTTCCCCTGGTCCAGAAATATCGAGCCCAGAAAACAGCTCTTACAGGATGACCTGCTTCAACTATTGAATCTGGAGGATTATATCAATAAAACCTATGAAGCCTCCGTTGCAGAAACACCAAGACTCTCATCAGATAATGCAGAGGAAACCAGACGAAGGGAAATCTCTTATCTAAATATAAAATGGTTTATGGCAACACTGCTGGACCGTATGGACAGAACCAGTATGTTTTCTGGTTTGGAGGCCAGAGTTCCTCTTGCGGATCATAGAATACTGGATTATGTGTGGAATGTGCCCTGGGACATAAAATGCAAAGACGGCGTAGTAAAGCATCTGCTGCGCGAAGCAGCCAAAGGACTGCTGCCGGATGAGGTATTATACCGCAGAAAGAGTCCTTATCCCAAAACCTACAATCCCCATTATGAAGCAATTCTTGCAGAAAGATTAACGGAAGTACTGAATAATCCCTCCTCTCCGGTTAACCGGCTTATTGACAGAAAGAAAGTGGAGTCTTTCCTTTCGACCCCTTCTGATTATGGTAAACCCTGGTTTGGTCAATTAATGGCTGGCCCTCAGATGCTGGCTTACTTACTGCAGATAAATTACTGGCTTGATAAGTATAAAATCGAACTTGAAATCTGAGTTTTATAAATTCAATTAAGTTAGTAAGTACCCTCCTAAACCCCAGGAATTAAATAAGCTTTGCACTTCAAGTACTTCAACAGCTCAAATACTGCCTAAATTATCCGTACAGGTATAATAAAATACCCTGCAGGCCGGACATTTTTATGAAAACTGTTCCAGCTTACAGGGTATTCTTTTTTCTCTCAATTTCTATCTATAGCCTGTTATGGCTATATCCTTATCTTAACTATTTAATTTTAAAGAAACCAACATGCTCATTTAATTTAGCTGCACTTTCTTCATTCAGCTTCGCCTGCTGCAGTACCTCAGAAGTCTTCTCTGCTATGGAGGAGGATTTTTCAGCAATATCTGTTGCTCCCTTCGCTCCTTCATTTGTAGCTAAGGTCACTTCATCAATAGCTGTTTTTATATATTGAATGGATTCCTTTAAAATCTGTGTGGAATCTTTTATTTCAGCTACCATAGCCTTTACAGTACCCGCATCAACATCATACTGCTCTCCTATACGAACAGTGTTTTCATAATCCTTTATTACCTGATTATCAACAAAGGACAGTATATTCTGAGAGTCAACAACCAGTTCATTTACGGCATCAGCAACTAAGGTTGTAATATTTTCAATCTTAGAAACCGCAGCTTTTGAATCTTCTGCCAATATACGTATCTGTTCGGCAACTACCGCAAACCCTTTTCCAGCCTCCCCTGCTCTTGCTGATTCAATAGAAGCGTTCAATGCCAGCAGGTTCGTCTGTGAAGTTATGGATAGTATGGTTTGAGACAAGGATTTGATTTCTTCAATGGCTTTCGTTTTTTCTATGGACTGGCGCAGGCTCTTATTAGCACCTTCATAGGCAGTTACTGCTGTTTGCTGGGAAGACAGGGCAGCTTGCTTTAGATCGTCTGCTCTTCCTTTGATTTCGTTTGACAGGGTTATTCCGTTGTCTAACTTTCCTGCAACGTTTGATATCTCCTTCTCTATTTCTGAAGCAGTATAGCCAATTTCCTGAACAGAAGCTGCTGTTTCTTCCATTCCTGCTGAAAGTTCTTCTGTCGTAGCGGAGATATTTTCAATATCTTCATATACATTATTTGAACTTGCCACCATATAGTCAATTGATTCTTTTATCTTACTGCTCTCAGTATGAATACTCTCCATCATTCGACTGATATTTTTCTGCATTTGCAAAAAGGATCTGTTAATATCACCGGACTCATCCCTTCTAAGAATCTGTTTACCTGAAAAGATACCAGTCAGATCACCGTTCTCAATTCTTGCCATGCTCTCTTTGATCTTAACAAATCCTTTGGATATGATTTCTCCAAGTACATAGGATACGATTAATCCCAGAACCAGCATTACTCCCAGAATAGCCAGGATATGAATTGATTTCTGTAATATATGTTCATTGAGATCCTGTGCAAATACACCACAGTACCACATTCCTACTACCTGATTATTTTCATCGTATAAAGGCACATAATAGGCATAGGCTTTTTTCTCTAATACCAGGGCTTCCCCTTTATATTCCGTATTTTCTCTTATAACCTTTTGTGCTACATTATCAGAAGCCTTGGTACCTACTACTCTGTTGCCGTTCTTATCGGTTATGGTGGTGGACACCCTTGTATCTCCTGCAAAAACAGTGTACATATTATCTGTCTTTCCGGAGATTGCATCCAGTACTTCCGTGTTGTCATTCATAAGGGTTTCCCCTTTATAGAGGTCATCTCCCTCCACATGCCAATTGCCGGGGATCTTACTGTCCAGAAGCATCAAGCCCAGAGCAGAGTTACCTGACAGTTTATCATAAATCTCTTCTACTATTACATCTTTTACGGTCATTCGAAAAAATACACCAACAAAAATAATAAAGCTTAGTAATACTGCTGCAGAAGCAACCGATATTTTATAACGTATCTTCATAGTTAATTTACGCGGATTGACAGCGCTTATCCTTTCAAAGGTTCGTAGTAACTATCTCATTATACCTTTTTATTTTTGACAAAACAATCCTAAAAATGATAAAACCAGCCGGAATATTCAGGAAATATTCGGGCTGGTTCTACAAAATATTTATGAAATTAATCTTGCGTTTTAGAATACAGGTACTACAGCACCCTGCCATTGCTCTTCAATGAACTTCTTGGTTTCTTCTGATGTAACTGCTTTTATTAACGCCTTGGTCTTATCAGATTCTTCATTGCCTTCTTTTACAACGATTACATTTGCATACGTCTTGGCAGCATCTGAGGAAGCATCCTCAACTAAAAGTGCATCTTTTGCGGCAGAAAGGCCTTCTGTCAGAGCATAGTTACCATTGATAACGGATAAATCAACATCCTGAAGTACTTTCGCTGTCTGAGCTGCTTCAATTTCATAGAACTGTAAGTTCTTGGGATTCTCTGTAATATCTTTAACGGTTGCTTCAAGTCCAATATTTTCTTTCAACTTGATTAGACCTGCTTTTTCTAATAATAATAAAGCTCTTGCTTCATTTGTTGTATCATTAGGAACTGCAATCTGTGCTTTATCAGGTAAAGCATCTAATGACTTTGTCTTGCCTGGATATAAGCCAAGTGGTTCAAAATGAATGTTGGAAACTGCTACTAAATGTGTTCCGTTTTTGGAATTGAAATCATCCAGATAAGGCACATGCTGGAAGAAGTTCGCATCAAGGCTTCCGTCTTCTGTGGCTGAATTAGGCTGAATATAATCTGTATACTCTACTACTTTAATAGAATATCCCTGCTCTGCTAAAGCATTTTTGACTGCGTCAGAATTTAAGATGGTAGCGTGTGGTTCAACAGTTGCCCCTACGATAATTTCTGTTAACTCAGCCGGTGTAGCTTCTGCTTCTGTAGTAGGTTCTGCTGCTTCCGTTGCTTCTACCTGGGTAGGTTCTGCTGTAGCATTATCAGAAGAGCCGGTAGTATTATTCTTTGTTCCGCAGCCTGCTAAAAGAGCTCCCGCCAGTAACAGACTTAAAGCAAATGCAGATAGTTTTCTCACTTTTTTCATAAATCAATTCTCTCCTTTTCCTCTTTTATCAATCTTCTTTGATATTGAATGCCCTATGCTCTGGATTATCTGTACCATAATTACCAGTAGTACTATGGTAACAATCATGACATCAGGCTGATATCTGTAGTAGCCATATCTTAAGGCGATATCACCAAGTCCCCTGCCGCCAACGACTCCGGCCATAGCTGTGTAGCCTACTAAGGTGATGGTGGCAAGTGATGCTCCCATGATCAGGGAAGGTCTTGCTTCCGGCAGCAGCACTTTATAAATAATCTGTCTGGTGTTGGCTCCCATTGCCTTTGCTGCTTCTATAACTCCTCCATCCACTTCTCTTAAGGAACTTTCAACCATTCTGGCAACAAAAGGTGTTGCTGCTATTATTAATGGAACAGTTGCTGCTTTGGGTCCTATTGTTGTTCCTGCAATCTGCCTTGTAACCGGCATTACAAAAACCAGTAAAATGATGAAGGGGATGGATCTGCCTATATTAATGATAAAACCTAAAAAACCATTTAAAACCGGAATGGGATAAATACCGCCCTTCCTTGTTACCTCTGTCACTATCCCGATAGGAATCCCCAGTATGTATGCAACTGCAATGGAGGTAAAAGTCATGAATAAAGTCTCCAGGACACCTTGCCCTATCATTGTTCCATAATCGGTATATAAGGTTCTTAACGTATTTCCAAATTGTATGATAAAATCCTGAAATTGCATTATTCTTCCCCTCCCCCTAATAACTGTGCAACTATTTTTGAAGAGGTATCGCCAAATACTGCCTGGGTATTACCGATTGCTACAATTTCTGACTTATCCAGTACTGCAACCTTGTTACATATCTTTTGTACCACATTCATCTCATGTGTTATCATAACAATTGTTACACCAGTCTCTTCATTTATTTTCTTCAACAGTTTTAAAATGGATTCTGTTGTTCTGCTGTCAAGTGCGGAGGTTGCTTCATCACACAACAGAATAGACGGGCTGGTGGCCAGGGCTCTGGCTATTGCTACTCTCTGTCTTTGTCCACCGCTTAATTTAGCAGGATATTCGTATTTCTTCTCCTCTAAATCTACCAGCTTTAACAGTTCATCTACTCTGCGTTCTATTTCTTTTTTCTTTAGTGTTCTTTTCTTAAAATATCCAAGCTTCTTATAATCCTTATCAGCCATACCCGGAATCTTAAACTCATTAATACCTGTGATTTCAAGGCCAAAGGCTATATTTCTTGCAACATTTTTCTGCATTAGCAGATTAAAGTTTTGAAATATCATTCCGATATTTTTTCGAAGGGAATTTAATTCTCTTCCTTTTTTTCTTGTAATCTCTACCCCATCGATTACTATGGTTCCCTTTGTCGGCCTCTCTAATAAGTTCAGACAACGGATAAATGTACTTTTTCCTGCTCCGCTCATACCGATTATTCCAAATATATCTCCATCCTCAATATCCAGACTGATATTTTTCAGAACGGTCAGCTTCTTATTCTTCGCTATGGAAAATTCTTTTGTAAGCTGTTTTACCTGAATCATACCTTCACCTTTGTAGTTGAAATTGATTTCATACTTATTTGATATGATTTGTATGAATAATTTATACTACCTTTCTATAGATTTGTCAAGCGCTTTTTTTACTATTTAATCAAATTTTCATCACATGCTTTAATACTGCAAAAAGTTACAACATATGCAGTTATACTATACCATTATGCCTTCTGTCAAGGTTTCTGGTTTATAATTATTCATTATTTTGAGCACATCAGATTCTATTTTTCATGTGCATAAGCACAATACAGGTAAATACACTATTCAGTTAAATTCAAGATCATATTTAGAAAATAAACAGTAAATTTTTCCTTGTTATTTATAAAAACCGATGTTTCAGCTGCTGCATTTTGCATTGCTGAAACATCGGTTTTTATCCTTTTATTATATAAGTAGATTTCGTTTTATTGCTTTCTCTCATAAAAGCTTCAAAAACTTATTCCAGCCAGGGTGTGTCTCAAAACCCATAGTACCGTTCTGAAAACCCCACTTTGCGGTATTATGCGTTGCAATTTTGGGAACGTAACACCACTACATCCCCAAAATCGCACCTTGCTGTTTTTCGCAAATTGCCTCCCACAAAGTGAAAGCTCCAGCCCGGCACAAGCAGTTTTCAGATACACCCTAATATAACAATTAAATCTTTGTCAGTTCTGACATATTCTTATAGATTTCATAACGTTCCTTGGCCTGTTCCTCTGCTTTCTGGAATAATTCCTCTGCAATATCGGGATATGCCTTAGCCAGGGAGCTGTATCGAACCTGTCCCATTATAAACTCTCTGAAACTGCCTGTGGGGGCTTTGGAATCCAGGATAAAAGGATTTTTATTATCTTTTTTCAGGTCAGGGTTATAACGGTATAAATGCCAGTAACCGGCTTTTACTGCCTCCTTAATGGTGGCCATACTCTTACCCATGCCTACTTTCATACCATGGCTGATACAGGGTGAATAAGCAATAATCAGTGAAGGCCCTTTATAGCTTTCAGCTTCTCTTACCGCTTTATATAACTGGTTATTATCTGCATTGATACCTACCTGTGCAACATATACGTTGCCGTAAGTCATCATCATTCTGCCAAGATCCTTCTTGCCGGATTTCTTACCGGAAGCAGCGAACTTGGCTACTGCTGCTGCAGGTGTGGATTTGGAAGCCTGCCCGCCGGTATTGGAGTATACTTCTGTATCAAAGACCAGTACATTGATATCTTCACCGGAAGACAGCACCTGGTCAAGACCTCCGTAGCCGATATCATAAGCCCAGCCATCGCCTCCTACGATCCAGTGAGATCTCTTAACAAGATAATCCTTCTTGTCCAGAATCTCATCAATAATTTTTTTCTTATCTTCATCCGGCGTTTTATATTCTGTGAGTGCGTTTACAAGCTTTTCACTGGCAGATTTACTGATTTCTCCGTCCTGCTTATAATGAATCCAGTCGTTGATAAGCTCTTTTACATTTTCCTCAAGGCCGGTTTCCAGTAGTTCCTTCATAAGTCCTTCCAGCTTGGCACGTATCTGCCTGTTACCAAGGTACATACCAAAACCGTATTCCGCATTATCCTCAAAGAGAGAATTTGCCCAGGCAGGACCTTTCCCTTCCCTGTTAGCTGTATAGGCAGTGCTTGGCGCTGAAGCACCCCAAATTGAAGAACAGCCTGTAGCATTGGCAATCATCATTCTGTCTCCGAAGAGCTGGGTAATCAATTTAATATAAGGTGTTTCACCACAGCCTGCACAAGCTCCGGAAAATTCCATCAAAGGCTGCTTAAACTGGCTTTCTTTAAATGTGTTTCCATAAGACAGATTGTTTTTATGGCCTACTTCATAGAAAGCATACTTCCAGTTCGGGACCTGAACCTCTGTCTGGGAATCAATAGGTTTCATTACCAGTGCCTTTTCCTTAGCCGGGCAAATATCTGCGCAGTTTCCGCAGCCCGTACAATCCATGGTACTGACCTGAATGCGGAATCTGTAATTTTCATATCCTTTACCGGTGGCTTTTAAAGCAACATAATGTTCAGGCGCATTCTGCATTTCCTCCTCTGTCATCAGGAAAGGTCTTATAACCGCATGAGGGCATATATAGGAGCATTGATTACACTGGATGCAATTTTCACTGATCCACTCCGGTACATTAACTGCAATTCCACGTTTTTCAAAAGCAGTGGAGCCATTAGGGAAGGTACCGTCTTCTCTTCCTTTAAAAGCACTGACAGGAAGCTCATTTCCTTTTAACTCCTGCATAGGACGCATGATATTTTTAACGAATTCAGGTTCATCCACAGGATTTGCAACCTTATCGGAAGCATTCTTCCAGTGTTCCGGTACCTTTACTTCATGAACCCCTTTTACACCCCGGTCAATTGCTTCATGATTCATGGCAACAACCTGCTCACCCTTCTTTCCATAGGAATAGGCGGCGGCCTCCTTTAATTCTTTTGTAAATACATCTTCCGGCAGGATGTCGATGAGCTTAAAGAAGGCTCCCTGCATAATCATGTTAATTCGATTTCCAAGTCCGATTTCACCGGCAATGCTTACGGCATCTATAGTATAGAAGCGGATATTTTTCTCAGCCAGGTCTCTTTTAAGCCCTGCAGGCAGCATCTCCTCCAGTTCATCGTCCTTCCATTTGCAGTTCAGTACGAATATTCCACCGGGTTTGATATCACTTAACATATCATATTTATTCACATAGGATTGATTATGACATGCCACATAATCCGCATGGACCACCAGATAGGTAGACTTTATCTTAGTCTTTCCAAATCTTAAGTGAGACATGGTAATACCGCCTGACTTTTTGGAATCATAATCAAAATAAGCCTGTACATTATAGTCCGTTGAGTTACCGATTATCATAATTGCCTGCTTGTTTGCACCTACCGTACCATCTGAACCCAGCCCCCAGAATTTACATGCTTTTCTGTCAGAAGGTTCTGTAGAAAATCTTTTCACTTCCGGAAGAGAGGTGTCCGTTACATCATCGGTAATTCCGATGGTAAAATGGTCTTTTGGTGAAGCCTGTTTCAGATTCTCATATACTGCTGTAATATCAGCAGGGGTCGTATCTTTGGAACCCAGACCGAATCTGCCTCCGATGATTTCAGGCTTAGCCTTGCTGTCTGCCAGGCTTGCACTGATGTCCAGGTATAATGGCTCATACAGAGCGCCTGGCTCTTTTGTTCTTTCTAGTACCGCAACCTTTTTTGCAGTTGAAGGAAGACAGCTTAGGAAGTGCTTAGCACTAAAAGGACGGAATAGATGAACCTTTATAAGTCCATACTTCTCTCCATTTTTATTGTGATAATCTATGGTTTCTTCAATTGTTTGGGTTACTGAACCCATAGCTATTATTACATATTCTGCATCTGCTGCACCATAATAATCAAAGAGACCATATTTTCGTCCGGTAAGCTCACCCATTTTGCCCAGATATTCTTCTACAATGGGTACAATATTCTCATAATATTGATTGGCGGACTCCCTTCCCTGAAAATAAATATCCGGGTTCTGGGCTGTTCCCCTGGTAACCGGATGATTGGGAGATAAGGCTCTGTCTCTGAATTCCTTTAAAGCCTTGTAATCAAGGAGGGAAGCGTAGTCCTCATAATCAAGTGCCTCTACCTTCTGTATTTCATGAGAGGTACGAAAACCATCAAAAAAGTGTACAAAAGGAAGACGCCCTTTTATCGCTGACAGATGAGCTACAGGTGCCAGATCCATTACTTCCTGAACAGAACCGCTTGCTAACATTGGACACCCTGTCTGCCTTATTGCCATAACATCTTGATGATCACCAAAAATACTAAGCGCATGTGTGGCAATGGCTCTTGCACTTACATGAAAAACACCCGGTAATAATTCGCCTGCTGCTTTATACATATTTGGTATCATAAGTAATAATCCCTGGGATGCTGTGAAGGTTGTTGTTAAGGCACCAGCCTGAAGGGATCCATGGAAAGCACCGGCAGCACCGGCTTCCGATTGCATTTCCACTACGTTTACTTCCTGCCCGAAAATATTCTTTCTTCCCTTAGCTGACCAGTCATCGGTAACCTCTGCCATACTGGTGGAGGGAGTTATGGGATAGATTGCTGCTACATCGGTAAAAGCATAAGCTGCATAAGCTGCTGCTGAATTACCATCCATCGTCATTATTGTTTTAGCCATTTATAACCTCTTTCCTGAATTTAGTAATCCTCAATGCTCTGTTTTGATAATTTATAACTGGCTTCCGTTGTCTACCCAGTTCTTTGCCTTTTCCACCTCATACTCTGAGGGAATTGATACCTGGCTGTGTTTGACAATTTTCTCTTCATTTGCCCATGCAGCTGTTTCTTCACTGTTGGTAGCGCTGATCGTATCAAGTCTTTTATTCTTTTCCGAATTTAAAGAGTTTTCTTTCCTGTCCTGCATTTGGTTCTCCTTTACAATGTATTTTTTTAATAAATCAGATGTGTAGGAACACTTAAATAATTCTGTAAAAAGTTTCCTCACAACCTGGTTAAAAACTTATAGAGCAATACAGTTATAAATTAACCAAATACCTTGAAAATATACAATGTTAACCATTTCCTCTTTAAAAAAATGTATTAGTAAGTTCTTTGGCATAACAAAAAAACTGCTGCCATTTTCTGATACTAAATCAGTCCATTTGCAGCAGTTGTAAAACTACTATTTCATTATGAAATTACTATAATAAAATTCTGCTTAAGAAATTGTCATTATAAATTTCTTCAACTTCCTGGCAAGAAACAGGTTTACTGAATAAGTAACCCTGAATCAAGTCGCATCCGCCTTCTTTTAAACGGTAATACTGATAAGGCTCCTCAATCCCTTCAGCAGTAATTATCAGATTCAGACTATGAACAAGGCTGATAAGACTGCTTATAACCCTGCTGTTGTCCATATTAATAAACTTCTCGCAAAGAGATTTATCCAGTTTGATCTTGTCTACAGGAATAAAGGTAAGATAGTTAAGGGAAGAATAACCGGTTCCGAAGTCATCCATTGCAATCTTAAGCCCCATTTCCTTCAGCTGGTTAAGAAAAGCAAGTGTATTATCTGTTTCCTCCATTAAAATGCTTTCTGTAATTTCGATTTCTATGTATTTGGGATTAATGTTATACATTTTAAGTGTATTACTCAAAAATGATATGTATTCTTTATCATTTAACTGTTTACCTGAGAAATTAATGGCAACAGGCTTTAAGGGATACCCTTTATGCCTCCATTCTGCCATTTGCCGGATTACTTCCTTTGTGACCCATCTTCCTATATCAATTATTAAACCGCTCAATTCAGCAATTTCAATGAACCGGGCAGGGGATAAGTTCCTGTTCTTGAGCCTGAGCAGAGCTTCAAATTCGTCAATTTCTCCGGTGTCAACATTTATCTGTGGCTGATATAGTAATTTAAATCCGTCTTCTTTGAGTGCTCCTCTTAAGATATCTTCTATTTCTGCTTTGCTTCTGATATCTTCAAATATGCTGTCACTATAGAACATGCAACTGCCTTTTCCGTTATCCTTCACATAATACATTGCAGTATCAACATTGATAAGCAGCCGCTCCATATCCCTGCTGTCTTTGGGAAAGAAGGTAATACCGGCACTAAAGCTTACAAGATGTTCTTTACCAAGCAAACTAATTGGTTCATTAAATAACTTCCTAAGCTTATTAAGATAGACCTCTACAGCTTCTTCACTCTTCACACCGGTAATCAGTATAAGGAATTCATCTCCGCCGAAACGATATGCCTTTAAACTATCGTCTACAAGGCTGTTGATTCTATCCGCTATGACAGTTAACAGCCTGTCACCGTTTAAATGTCCCAGGGTATCATTTATTGTCTTGAAATTATCAATATCCAGTAAAAGGACTGCTCCATAGGAATTGTCTTTTAAATGGCCCTCCAGCTTCTCCATAAAGCTCATACGGTTAGGCAGTTTCGTAAGATAATCATTTCCTGCCAGGTACTTGATATATTCCTCCTGCTCCTTTATCTTTGTAATATCAATTAGCAAACCATTTAAGGACATTACATTCCCTTGCAGGTCAAATACACCTTTACCGCTTAACATCACCCAGATCTTCTCATTATTTGTATTATGTAAGGATAATTCAATATATATCTTATCGGTTTCTCCGTTTAAATATCTGTTATACTCTGATAATACAAGATTCTTACCTTCCTGGCACAGCATATTATCAAGAAGGATATCGATATCCTTAATCTCTGCCAGCTTTGGATTCAATGGATACAAAAACTCTTCGGTAATTGATAAGGTTCTTAAGGTTACATCATACTCCCATACTGCACAGCCTGTACTGTCAACTGCAATACCATACTTCTGATTCAGAATCTCCATCTCTTCCATATGTTTTTGTGATATCTCATACTGAAGTCTTAATTCCTCCTCCGAAGCAGTTAATTCCTCATAAGTCTGCACCAATTCCTCATGACTCTCCTGCAGGATCTTGTCCATTCTCCTTCTTCTGATATTATCTGAGGTCAATAGAATAATAACCAACGCTGACAGTGAAAAAATTAAGACTATATTTCCGGTGAGAACCGGATGTTGTTCTATAAAGGATTGTTTACGCCCTATAATCTGTGTGTCAACCGGAAGTAACCTCATGGGTATATCGTATTTTTTTAAAACATTATAATCGATTATATAATTATTAGGACTTTCGTGAATGATTGGGATTGAGTCTATGGGAGTACCTCCAAAGACTTTTGTAAGAAGTTTGGCTGCGATTGCGCCTGAATCATAATAGGAAATCATTTTACCGCCCAGGATGCCTTCACCGATTCCTCCCACTTCCGCACGCAGTATGGGAACTTTTGCCGCTCTGCTTAATGCTCTGGAAGCTTCAGGTATTGTTAAATTGGCACCTGTCTTATCAGTGTACATGCTTAAATACAGAAGTATTGTGTCATCATCAATCCTGCTGACTTGATTCTCCACTTCTGCAAAGGTGTAGTCCGAAACATTGATATGTTCAAATTTCAATTCCGGGAATTGATCCTCCAAAGAATAATACTGTACTTTGTCACCAATACCAGTCAAGGTATCATCCACAATAGCCACTATCCTCCTGGCAGCTTTATTAAGTGAAATACCCAGTTGTATATTTTCTTTGATAGACAGCTCTTCCACCACACCGGTTATGAATGGAATTTCTTCTGCTTCTTTTACCCTGTTTGTATCATTTACGCCCAGAAATATAATTGGAATATCTGCAAACAGTTCCTCCTGATAATCTATAGCAAACTGCAGGGCATAATCATCCCCCACTATAATACCGTCATAAGGAGGCAAATGTTCTATTTTGTATTTTATCAGGTCATGGAATAACTGTCTGCTATTATACGAAACAAAACGTTTTGAATCCATAAATTCCAGATCCACATTGTATTCCTCTGTACTTAAAACAGAACGAATTCCTTCAATCTGATCAGGTACACTTAGAAAATTCTCATTATAAGAGCTAATATACAGAATATTCCTCTTCTCCTCATTCCCGGCAGCCAAGAAAACAGGTGATTTCCCAGATAAATTAATGGGTGCAAAAGTCAGCAGTAAGCAGATTATAATACCTAAGAACGTCCTTATCTTATGCATAAATTCCCCTTCAATCCAATTCCATATAATGTAATTTTACTTATTATAACACATATTGACTGATTTCGCTATAGTTAACAACAATTTTCTTATAAAGCAAATAACTATGTTTAATTGTTTAAATTCATTTTACAATTCAGACAATTTAAGTATTTTCTGTAAATTTGATAGACATATTATTTCTGGTCAACTGTGAATTCACCATTGCTGTGTATAACATTTGAGATTATTTTTCTGTTAAGATCCACCTATTGAAGTGATATGGGAAGACCCGCTTCGAGTAATATCAAATTATTTTTCTGTTAGTTTTTCGAATTCCTCCTAAATCTAAACCATAAAAAAACTGCAGTACACCCAAAGGGCATACTGCAGTTAAATTATCTTAGCAGTTATATTATCTAATTCCGGTCAAATCCTTTATAATTTCTCCCGCTATTATCAGACCGGCAACAGAAGGTACAAAAGCATTACTTCCTGGAATCTGTCTTCTGTCCGTGCATTTGCGCTGTGCTCCGGGAGGACATATGCAGTTGCTTCTGCAGCTGATAGACATATCTTCCAACGGTTTTCTTGCGGGTTCTTTGGAATAAACAACCTTCAGCTTCTTAACACCTCTTACCTTTAACTCTTTTCTCATTACTTTGGCAAGGGGGCAGACGCTGGTCTTATATATATCTGTTACTTCAAATCTGGTTGGATCCAGCTTATTTCCGGCTCCCATGCAACTTATAATAGGAACATCACATTTTTGTGCTCTTAATACCAGTTCAATCTTTCCGGTAACGGTATCTATTGCATCTACAACATAAGTGTATTCAGAAAAATCATACTGATCAGCTACTTCAGGTGTGTAAAAGGTCTGATGTGTATGTACCACTGCCTGAGGATTGATCTCCATTATCCTGTCTTTCATTACTTCAACTTTGTATTTACCAACCGTTTTTCTTGTTGCAATTATCTGCCGGTTTATATTTGTTAAGCATACTTTATCATCATCAAATAAATCAAAGGTTCCTACGCCGCTTCTGGCAAGTGCTTCTGCTGTGTATCCGCCCACACCGCCTATACCAAATATAGCAACTCGTGCATTCTGTAATTTCTCCATGCCCTCATTGCCAAATAAAAGTTCTGTTCTCGAAAATTGATTTAACATTTCCTGCTCCGTTCTTTCAAAACTTCTGTCTTTATTAGCCTGAATTATGATAACATCAAAAATCTGAACTGTCAATTGTGGCTTTCAAATCCTTTGAGGTTAGAATATTTCAGGGATTGATTGTGTCTGACGGTTTTCTTTGGCAATGGAAGATGATTTCGGCTTCTAGTTAGCCATTTCTCGTTCAGAGTTCCAAATGACACTAAAATGCCAGTAACTGTTCCCGGAAGGCAAGATTATACCAAACTCGCTGTCAGGTTTTCTATATGTAAGGCTGTGCGCTCAAACATGGTATAATCTTGCCTGGTCACAGTTTCTGCCATTTAAGTGTCATTAAGGAACTCTTCAATAGAAAATGGCTAACTAGAAGCCGAAATCATCTGGGTATTGATATTGGATAATTGTTACACTATTAGATATATCTGTAGATTTGAGCGCTTATAAGTGCAGATGTATGTTTAGCAATACTGGAAACACTTGATATGTAAATAGGATTTGCTTTTTATTATAAGCTCTGTTAGATAATATCAGTTTATATTATGTTATTAAATGATTTAAATGATATCAATATCATTGAACATATGTTCTTGTCATGATATAATAGAACCCGTAGATTCTACTATGCCATCTTTATCAGTAATTAATTTTGATATATCTGCTTTATGGGGTATTCCATTAACAAACATCAAGTTCTCAAAGAATCATACATTGTTAGTAATAGCTTCAATGACGATTTTCCATTGACAAATATCAAGTTCTCAAAGAATCATACATTGTTAGTAATTGCTTTATGACGATATTTCATTAACAAATATCAAGTTCTCAAAGATCATACATTGTTAATAATAGCTTCAATGACGATTTTCCATTGACAAATATCAAGTTCTCAAAGAATCATACATTGTTAGTAATTGCTTCAATGACGATTTTCCATTGACAAATATCAAGTTCTCAAAGAATCATACATTGTTAGTAATTGCTTCAATGACGATTTTCCATTGACAAATATCAAGTTCTCAAAGAATCATACATTGTTAGTAATTGCTTCAATGACGATTTTCCATTGACAAATATCAAGTTCTCAAAGAATCTTACATTGTTAGTAATTGCTTCAATGACGATTTTCCATTGACAAATATCAAGTTCTCTATGGACTTTGTGTTAGACATGTAAGAATTAAAACGGGGAAGGCATAAGAATTGGTTTTATCAAATTAATCATATGAACTCACTGCATTGTAACCTCAAAAGCGTATTAGCATTTTAAAGGTGTAGCAACTAACTATATAACCAATTATTTATAATGTTTTAATGGCTGAAAAAATTAAACAAGATAAAGATTTATTTAGAAAGGGAACTCTCGTCTAGATAGTGTAAGTGAACCAATTGAAGTACGGACAAAACAATTCAAAGATAGACCGCTTAGGTAATGATTACTAATATTCTTATATTCGAGGAGGTACATATGCATTTAGGTTCAGTTTATCTGATAGTAAAGGATTATAATAAGTCAATTCAGTTTTATGAAAAGATATTAGAAATGCCGGTAAGTGTTCAGAATATGCAAAGGTTTGCTCAGTTTCATTTCGATGGACAAAACATTTCAATATTAAATGGTTACTTTGATGCATTGAATCCAGGTTTAACAGTACGCAAAGGGGAATATGTAGAGGAATTTGATAACTTAGTTTCAATTGCAGATGCTGATAATACACATAAGTTTGTATTAAATCTCTGGTCAGAAAATTTGGAAAAAGAGAGAAATAGAATAGAGCAATTGCATATAAGTGACAAACTGACCAAAATTAAATATATTAACAATGTAAGCCCCTATTATTATTTTCAACTAACAGACCCAGATGGAAATATTATCGAAATCACTGGTCAATATTCACCTAAAAAAGGAGAATTCGTTTAATAATATAATTTATTATCTTATTAGAAAATTAGCAAGTTTGACTGTAATTCAGCCAAATAGAACTCATAAAAATACAGGTGACATGAAGTAACGAATTCCTTGATTACAATCCACAAGAAAATACCAATACTTTCTTCCAAATGCGCAATAATAAATGGTTTATATCTTATAAAGTTTTATCAGCATATTTTTTAGTATAAACTTAAGTTTATCAGGATGGCTAATGTTCATCCGCCTAAAATTATATGTATTAATAATATCATTATCTAACAGGGCTCTCAATTAAATATCTAAATAAAATATAACAAAAGAGTAGAACTAAAAAATCCCACTCCAACTAAGACACAAAACCTAGATTACTTTTTCTATAAAAAGCTTACGTCAATACGAGTACAGGAAAATAGCACAAACCAGAAAGAACGAATGCGCCTATGGAAAGGCATTAGAAGTCCTTTTCTCTGAATATTTTGTGCTATATTATAAAGCAGATTGTCTGAGCGAAGCGAGTTATCTGGTTTATAATATGCCAAGCACAAAATAATCAGAGAATTAGGACTACTTATGCCTTGGAATTGAAGCATGAGTTTTTTCTGGTTTGTGCTGTTTTCCGTCCCCTTGTGATAAACTATTATCCTCATTTTTTATTCTCAACTTATCATCTCTTTTAAAGGTCTTCCAGCATAAAACAGCTCCATCGCTTCTTTTCGTATTTTTGTAAACCGATCAAATACTCTGATAGCTTCCTCTGCATTGTGATACACTTTCCAATAGCCGCACATTACATAGTTCTCACCATTGTTTTTAATATACTCTTCAACATCAGTTACCGGATACCCCAGCATAATTCCTATTTCATGAGGGAAATCCTCATTCTGTCCTGATTCTCTGCATTTGCGGTAACTGCCGTATCGTTCGCCCAGACGGGTCAGTGCCTTGTGAAGATAAGGACAGCCGCTTCCATAGCCGTTTAAGGCTAAAAGAGGATTTTCGATATTATTCTGTATTACCTCCAGCAGCATTTGTTTATCATATATTATAATATAGATGGCTTTTTCACATTCGCACAGCACTCTTGCATTGCAGCCAAATCCTTCGCATTCTTTGATTAGCGCTTTAAAAAAATTTACCCGGCTGTCTATATAGCACTTTCGAAAGCAGACCAGATTAGAGGGTTTTGACTTTAACAAGGCAGGCATGCAGCAATTAGCTAATGAAAATGCCACATAGGAACCGGTTCTGTCTTCTCCTTTTAAAAAAATGTCCTCACTCATATTTAATCTCCTGCTTTAAGCAACAAATAATTTATTGATAATGATTCTCATAACACATTGTATCCTTTGACAACTAATTTTGTCAATTGTGCTTTTGAGAACAATTATCATTAAGTTTCATTATTAGGATTTGAGCTTTTGCAGAATTTTATGAATGCTTTATGATATTTTATGAATTAATTCTGTTTTACTGCCTGTCTTGCTTTTTCGAATTTATCAGGTCTTATATGGCAATAGCCGGTAGGATTCTTGTCCAGATACTTCTGATGATATTCTTCTGCCAGATAGTAATTTCTTATGGGCAGTACTTCTATTGCAATTGGTTTCTCATATTGTTTCTGAAGTTCAAGCAGGGATGCTTTAATAACCGGTACATCTTCTTCTGTTTCATAATAGATTCCGGTTCGATACTGAGAGCCTTCATCTTCACCTTGTTTATTTACTGACGTAGGGTTTATAACATCATAGTATAATTTCAAAATAAAATCCAAATCGATTATTTCTGTATCATAGACTACTTTAACTGTTTCTGCATGTCCGGTATTTTTATGGCAGACTTCCTCATAGGAGGGATTCTCTGTATTACCATTAGCGTAACCTACATTGGTTTCTAATACTCCTTGTACACTTGAGAGGTATTTTTCAGTTCCCCAGAAACAGCCTCCCGCAAGGTATATTACCTTTTGTTTTGATGTATTTGACATACCGCTACCTTCTTTCCTAATGTAATATTCCGATATAATGTTTGAATTTAAACTGCCGGACAGAATTTCATCCGGCAGTTTTTTGCAGTACCTATTATAACACAGAAGGCTGGTTTTTAAAATAATCCCCATAGTTTTTTCGCAATTCTTCTTCATCCAGCTGATAGCGTGATAAATGTTTTGTTATGATCTCTCTTGCAGCCTGACTGTCTTTCCTTTTGATGGAATCTACCAAATTCTTGTGGTCTGCCAGTATTTTTGAATCCCTGACAACGGATAAGCTCAATCGCCTCACTCTGTCAAAATGAGTCATCATTCCAGTCAGCAGGTTGTAAGTAAATTGCTTATTACAGATGGTAAACAATAGCTCATGAAATTCATTATCCAGTTTCAGCTGCTTATCCTCATAGTTTTTTCCCTGATACATCTCCAGCAGCCTGATATTTTCCTCCAGCAATAGAATGTCTTTGGAACTTGCCATTTCACAGGCTTCTTCCACTATTGCACTTTCTAAGAGCAATCGTACAGACCTTGCTTCTTCTACCAATTGATGATTAATGAGAGAAATACAGCTGCCTTTTTGCGGATATATTTCAACCAGCTTAATCTTACTAAGTTCGATTAATGCTTCTCTTACCGGTGTTCTGCTGATTCCAAGCTCCTTTGCCAATTCATTTTCACTAACCAGGCTGCCCGGAACCAAATTCAACGATACAATGTTATACCGTATTACTCTTAAAGCATAATCACTTGCTGTCTCCCTGTTATTTCTCTCTAATATTATCATGCAGACTCCTTAGCTTAGAATATCTTTTAATGTATTACGAACCGCGCCGGGTCCTTTCATCATTTTACCAAAATACTCTTCTACCTGTCTACCCAAACCTGCTTCATAAAGATCTACTCCAAAGATGTCTTCTCTTCTTAGAACTCCGCTTATCTGACTGTGAATATCCCCTGTCTCACCTAATTTTATGTTATGGAATACAGGAGTAAGTGATTCAAGAATTGGATCCGGACTTAAGGTATATGCCTCTCCCTTATCATCCAGTTCCGTTAAATAGCGGCACCAGCCTGCAAGGACCAATGGAATAAGGCTCAAGGATACCTGCCCGTCTTTCTTAAGGTACGCTTTAATTGTTTCTCCAAAGCGTATACTTAGTTTTAAGGATGTATCCGTAGCAATTCTTTGAGGTGAATCGGGAATAAAAGGGTTAGGAAGTCGTTTTGTAAGTACTTCCTCAAGAAACTGTTCCGGTTTTATAATTCCCGGATTTTCTACAACTGGAAGTCCTTCTTTATAGCCTAGTCGGTATACAAGTGCTTTCAAATCCTCGTCCTTCATTTCGTCACTGATTTTATTATACCCCAGCAGGCATCCAAATATAGCCAATGCTGTATGGAGAGGATTCAGGCAGGTACATACCTTCATTCGTTCAACTTTATCTACCGTTTCACGACTGGTAAATATAATTCCGCCTTTATCAAGAGCAAGCCTTTCTCCGGCAAAATCATCTTCTATTACCAGGTATTGAGGTTCTTCTGCGTTGACGAAAGGCGCACAGTAGGTATTCCTTGAGGTTATATAGGTCTGCAGGTCTTCCAGTCCGGTAGCCTTTAAATGCTCTTCTACCTCCGATGCTGGCCTTGGCGTAATCTTATCAATCATGGACCATGGGTATGTAACTTTATCCGTCATGAAAGCTAAAAACTGAGGCTCCGCTTTACCGCTCTCAATCCACTTTTTAGTAATACATGTTACAGCTTCCTTTAATTTCGTTCCATTGTGAGAGCAATTGTCCATACTAACCAGAGTAAGTGGTAAGCCCCCAGCCCTAAATCTCTCATAACATAATGCCGTAAGCTTTCCCATATAGCTTATGGGACAACCAGGTCCATGCTCAAAATCTGCTAATATATCCTGCGTAAATTCTCTGCTTTGGTCTACCAGGCTGTAGCCCTTTTCCGTGATGGTAAATGAAGCTATTTTCAGTGTCGGAGCTTTAAAGATCTCAATCAGCCTGTTCCAATCCTGTGAGTTACTGTTCATACAAAGAGATTCAGCTACACTGGCAATTACCGTCTTTTCAATACTTCCATCCGGGCACAGAGTGGCCAGGATACTAAGATTATCATACTGTCTGTAAGCTTTTTCAACAATTTCATAATCGAAACCTTCCGCAACGATAATACCGGTCTTTAGTATTCCCTCATCTAACAGCTTCTGACTGACTGCTGCCGGAAAAGCCCTGAATATATTGCCGCCTCCAAAATGTATCCATTCCGGACCCTTAGCGGTTTCTGCCAGCATTCTTTCAATATTAAATTGTGGCAGACAGTATCCTTCCCGTTTCCATTCATCCCTATTTTTTAAACCTTCGTAGGATAATCTCATAATACCTTTTTCCTCCATATAATCGGAATCAACTTATGCCTTTTCCTTTGCAATAGCTTCAAAAAGCCCATTTAAATAGCACGTACCAAGTGCTCTGTCATATAGACCATACCCGGGCATGGATACTTCTCCCCAGATTGCTCTTCCATGGTCTGAGCGGACTGGTCCGTCAAATCCGGATTCATATAGAGTCTTTGTTATAGCATACATATCAAGAGAGCCATCACTGGATAAGTGTGCTGCTTCATCGAATTTGCCAGGTGCCAGATGCTTGATGTTTCTTAAATGTGCAAAATGAATTCTTCCTTTAGCTGCCTTTATTATATCACAAATATCATTATTGATATTAGATCCCAGGGATCCGGTGCAGAGTGTTATTCCATTAAACTCCTCATCTACTGCATTTAGCAGTCTCAGAATTGCCTCCTTACCGGTAACAATTCGAGGCAGGTTAAATACGGGCCATGCAGGATCATCCGGATGAATCGCCATATGTATTCCGTACTGCTTGCATACAGGCTTAATACGATTTAAGAAGTATACAAGATTCTCAAACAGGATATCATTATCCACATGCTTATACTCTTCAAAGAGTTCTTTAACCCTTTCAAGTCTTTCAGGCTCCCAGCCTGGCAGAATAAAACCATTGCTGCTCTTATCCAATTCAGAAAACATTTTAGCAGGGTCAATAGTATCTATCATTTCCTGATCGTAGGATAATACAGTTGAGCCGTCCTCCCTTAATTTTGCAAGTTCAGAACGGGTCCAGTCGAATACAGGCATAAAATTATAGCATATCATCTTTATACCGCATTCTCCAAGATTCTTCAGGGTCTCAATATAGTTATCAATATAATAATCACGGTTAGCATTACCGGTTTTAATAGAATCATGAATATTTACACTTTCAATTCCTATTATCTTCAAACCGCTCTTTTCAACTTCCTCCTGTAAATCCCGTATCCTTTCGATAGGCCATATCTCTCCGGCAGGAATATCATATAAAGTTGTTATAACACCTTCAACTCCGGGTATCTGCCGTATTTGCTCCAGAGTAACAGAATCATATTTTTTACCAAACCAACGTAAGGTCATTATCATTACAAAATCCTCCTTTTCATCTTGTATACTAGTATAACAGTATGATTACTAACTGTCAATCTCACAATCGTTTCTACAGCAAAGGTCATTGTTTAATAAAGAAGGAGATATCCACCTGGATGAATTAATTTCTCAATCCCTCGGCAGATATCCCCTTCCTTATCTAATAGGAGGTCTTTATTCTACTTTAGATAATTCCAAGTCCAGCACTTGCATAACCAACTATACTGGTTGCAATTCCTGTTCCTGATACTACTGAAGCAGAGAAAATAAGAAGTAATCTTGTGCCTGCAGTTACCGGTATTGCTAATCCTGAGGTAATTCCACTTACTCTGTCACCGATGGAGATAATACCGGTTAAGGTAGGAGTAAGCTGAACTACAGCTCCGGGTATTGGTGTGAAGGCATTGTTAACTGCAACTGTTCTATAAAGCTGAGCTGTTATCTGAACAGACGTACCAATTAGACTGATTGCGGCATCCACACTAAAGTATGCTGCTAAGGAACTAATTGTGCCGTTTCTTGGTACAGAGAAAGCAAAATTATTAATGTTTGTTGTATCAATTACACCATTCAGTATTTGAATTCCAGTAGCTGAACTTCCAAAGCCTACTGCGGCTGTAGTTCCAACTAAACCACCAAGAATAGTCGTTAAAGCAACTACATTACCAGACGCATAAGGAATAATTGCAGCTCCACCAGGTGATCCAGCAGCTCCTGTTGCCCCAGTGGCTCCTGTGGCTCCGGTAGCTCCGGTAGCTCCCGTTGCTCCAGCGGGTCCTTGCGGTCCAGTGGCTCCTGTGGCTCCTGTGGCTCCCGTTGCTCCTGTGGCTCCGGCAGGTCCCTGCGGTCCGGTGGCTCCTGTGGCTCCCGTTGCTCCAGCTGCTCCGGCAGGTCCGGTGGCTCCTGTGGCTCCCGTTGCTCCTGTGGCTCCGGCAGGTCCCTGCGGTCCGGTTGCTCCCGTGGCTCCCGTTGCTCCAGCTGCTCCGGCAGGTCCGGTTGCTCCTGTGGCTCCTGTGGCTCCCGTTGCTCCTGTGGCTCCGGCAGGTCCCTGCGGTCCGGTGGCTCCCGTTGCTCCAGCTGCTCCGGCAGGTCCGGTGGCTCCTGTGGCTCCCGTTGCTCCTGTGGCTCCGGCAGGTCCCTGCGGTCCCGTGGCTCCTGTGGCTCC
>Ga0208297_1000863_pt1 | contig 42749 bp, 46 predicted proteins | sample LMS_cellobiose_e_FD_187367 | JGI IMG/M metagenome (GOLD analysis project Ga0208297, IMG submission 187367) | Rumen-fistulated moose microbial communities from Alaska, USA - LMS_cellobiose_enrichment (SPAdes) (version 2) | ecosystem: Host-associated > Mammals > Digestive system > Stomach > Rumen... | reverse complement strand
ACATATGGGCTTCACCGGGCGCGCCGAACACGTGCTGGAAACGTACGTCTGGCCGGGGAACATCCGCCAGCTGTATAACACGCTGGTACACGCCTCCATCCACTGCGGCAACAACACGATCGATGTGGCCGATCTGCCCGGTGAGATTGTAGAGAAGAGCAGTTATAAAAAAGACAGCATGTCTTTTACTGAAAGTTCGTTGTCCGAATATATGGACGCCTGTGAGTCAGAGTTCATCCGCCATGTGCTTCAGGATAAGCAGGGCAATATTACGGCGGCCGCGCGGGTGCTCAACATATCGCGAATGACTCTCTACGGAAAACTGAGCAAGCACGGTATCGTTCCCCTCCGTGAGGGAGGTGATGAAACGGGAAAGGACGTTCCCGGACTGTAAGGGAATGTGGATAGCTGTGCGAGCGATGTGTCAATATTCATTGACGAAAATGGCGTTAAGAACGGCTGGTGTTTTGTTTTGCTATATGCTAATAGTTTGATTTTATTTAATTTATTTTTACAGGCACAACTTTTGCTATTCCACTGGCATCTCTTTTCCTGCTGAATATCAACCTTGGAGATGCGCCATGCTTACATTGAACGATTCTGCCTTGTTCCGCAGCCAGTGTTATGTTGGGGGCCGCTGGATTGATGCTGACGGCAATGCCGTTATCCCAGTCGATAATCCTTCCAGCGGCGAAACGATTGGCACGGTTCCAAACCTCGGCACCGCGGAAACGCGCCGCGCCATTGACGCCGCATTTGATGCGTGGGCGGCGTGGCGGGCGCTTACTCCTTTGCAGCGCGGAGCTTTGCTGCTGAAATGGAACGAGCTGATTCAGGCAAACAAGGAAGATCTGGCCCGTATCCTGTCGTATGAGCAGGGTAAGCCGGTGGCTGAGTCGCTGGGCGAAATCGGGCTTGGGACTTCGTATATTCCCTGGTACGCCGAAGAGTGTCGCCGTACTTATGGCGACGTGATCCCGCCTCCGCGCAAGGGAGTGCGCCCGGTTACTCACCACCAGCCAGTTGGGGTTGTGGTTGCCATCACGCCATGGAATTTTCCTTTTTCCATGATCACCCGCAAGTCTTCTCCGGCTTTGGCCGCGGGATGTCCCGTGATTGTCAAGCCGGCCTCGGCTACGCCGTATTCCGCGCTTGCCCTGGCCGAGCTGGCTGAGCGGGCCGGCTTCCCGGCGGGCGTATTCAGCGTGATTACTGGGACGTCAAGCGTTATCGCTGAAGAAGTGGCGAATAATTCCAAAGTCCGCAAAATCAGCTTCACCGGCTCGACTGAGGTCGGAAAGCGTCTCACCGCCCAGGCGGCCCGCACCATGAAGCGTGTTTCGATGGAGCTGGGCGGCAACGCACCCTTCATCGTGTTTGACGACGCGGATCTGCCTACCGCTCTTAATGGCGCCTTTGGCAGCAAAATCCGCAACGCCGGCCAGACGTGCATCAGTACGAACCGGATGCTTGTGCAGAAGGGTATCGCTGACGCGTTCAGCAAGGGCCTGGTGGAACGTTTTGCCAGTTTGAAAGTCGGCGACGGTTTCGATCCTTCTTCTGTGGTCGGGCCGCTGATCAATCAGGCTGCCGTGAAGCACTGTGAGGAACTCATTCAGGACGCTGTGGGCAAAGGGGCAAAAGTTCTGCTTGGCGGCGGCCGGCATGCCCTCGGCGGAAATTATTTCGAGCCGACCGTGCTTACCGGCATGACCCGTGAAATGCGGATTTTCCACGAAGAGATTTTTGGTCCGGTAGCGCCGATCATGACCTTCGAAACCGAGGCCGAAGCCGTCGCGCTGGCCAATGATACGCATTTCGGCTTGGCATCCTACGTGTTCACGCGCGATCTGGGCCGTGCCTGGCGCGTGCCCGAAGCCCTTGAATACGGGTTGTGCGGCGTGAACGAGGCGGCCCTTGCGCTGGCTGAAGCTCCCTTTGGCGGCGTAAAGGAGAGTGGAACAGGCCGCGAAGGCGGCCGTGAAGGGCTCCTGGACTTCATGGAGACCCGCTATGTATTGATGGGCGGTATTGGAGCCTGAGTGCCGTTCATCTCATCGGGGGACTGCGCGGAAAGAGAGGGCGTGCAGTCCTCCGACCTGCTCCGCCGGGAGCAGCTCCGCTTTTTTCTGATACCGCCGGAGCGGGGGGCACATCACCGAACACGAGGAGTGACATATGAAAATTGGATTCATTGGCGTTGGACTTATGGGGGGGCCGCTGTGCCGCAACCTGATCCGGGCCGGGAAAACAGTTCTGGTATATGATCTTTCCGCCGAAGCCGTCGCGCGTACGCTTGCGAGCGGTACCACAGGCAAGGCCGCGTCTTCCTTGGCCGAGCTGGCGGGGTGTGACGTGGTGTTCACTTCTCTTCCGCTTCCCAGACATGTCACGGAAGTCATGCTTGGCGAGGATGGCCTCTATGCCATGCTCAAGCCGGGAAGCACCCATATTGAGTTGTCCACCATTGATCCGCAAACCGCGGCTTCTCTCGCTGAGGCAGGCAAACCGCGCAAGATCGCCTATATCCAGTGTACGCTCGGCAAGACGCCGGCTCATGCCGAAAAGGCTGAAGAGCCGATGTTTATAGGCGGTGATGCCGACGCTATCGCCAGGCTTGAGGAGCTGTTTAAGCTTATCGGCATCCCCAATATGGTCGGCTCGGCCGATGCGGCCTGTGCTGTCAAGCTGATCAGCAACATGGTCGGCATGACGAATCTCGTGGTTCTGGCGGAAGGTCTGCGCGCCGGAGAAAAGGCCGGCCTTGACGCGGGGCGGCTCCTTGAGCTCTTGACCGACACAGGCGCCCGCAGCTTCCAGATGGACGTGCGCGGGCCATGGATCGCCGCGGGCGATTTCAAAAACCGTTTCGGGCTGGATCTTGCGCTCAAGGATGTCCGCATAGGGTGTGAAATGGCTCGTGCCTGGGGCCTTAATCTGAAAGCCATGGAAGCGGCGCTTGCTTATTATAAGGAAGCCAGCGCTGCCGGCCATGGCAGGGAAGACTGCAACGCCGTGTATCATGTCGTGAAATAGCGTTCTCCCCATGACACCCCAAGCCTCCGTTCGCCGGAGCATGAAAGAGAGGAGTGAGATGCTGAAAAGAACGTTTATCGCGGTCCTGTCTGTGGCGCTGGGCTTGTCGCTGGCTCTTTCCGTTTCCGCGGCGGAATACAAAAAAATGACCATCCGCGCTGCTACGGCCAACCCACCAGGCAGCCACCATGTGGCCGCCATTGATAAATTCAAGGAAATTGTGGAAAAGGAATCCGGAGGAGCGATTGCCGTCCAGACTTTCTATGGCGGTTCAATGGGAGACGAGCAGGCCAACGTGAAACAGCTTCGCAATGCTGAAATCCATCTGGCTGTGCTGGCTTGCGGCAATCTGACCCCGTTCGCTCCCAAAGCGGGCGTTTTTATCCTTCCGTATATTTTTCCCGCTATTTCCGATGCCGAACGCCTGTTCACCAACAAGCCTTTCATGGACAAGATATCCGATGAAATCGCCAGACAAAGCCGCACCCGTCCGTTGGGCTGGCTGATCGGCGGCTACCGGGTGCTGACCAATGCCAAAAAGCCTGTCACCAGAATCGAAGACCTGCAGGGCCTGAAAATCCGCGTCCCGGCTGTCCAGCTGCAATTGGAAGCCTTCCGTTCGTGGGGTATCGAACCTCATCCCTTATCATGGTCCGAAACGTTCAATGGCTTGCAGCAGGGCGTTGTAGATGGGCAGGAAAATCCCCATGCCGTGAACCGGGACCAGAAGTTCTGGGAAGTTCAGAAGTATATCAGCGATCTGCACTATATGCTCTGGGTCGGTCCCATTCTGGTGAGCGATGTCTGGTACCAGAAGCTCGATCCCATGTCCCGTGAGCTCATTGACAAGGCCGCTGCCGAGGCCGTCGCCTACGAATGGAAGTGGTCGGCTGAGCAGGACAGCATCGCCCTGGATGAATGTCTGAAACACGGCATGCAGTTTGACAAGCTCCAGGACGAAGAAAAGTGGGCCAGTGCCGCACAGGGGATATGGCCCAAGTTCTATGAGCAGATTGGCGGCAAAGCTGTCGTTGACGAAGTCCTTGCCATCATCAACAAAAAATGAGCCTTCGCGTGATTGCAGCCCCGTAGTAAAATAACCTGTATATGCCCGCACCGTACTTCCGGATCGGGGGGCGGTGCGGCAACATTCAGCGGTGCCTGCGGGAGGGAGCAATGTGGCTTCTCAGGAAACTTTATGCCAATTTCGAGGAATACGCCTGCGCCCTGTTTGTAGGGCTGATGATTGTATGTCTGACCTTGCAGGTTTTGATCCGCGCTGCCATCGGCTCTTCGCTGGCATGGACGGAGGAGCTTTCACGTTACAGCTTCATCTGGGCAGTGTACGTCGGCTCCGCGCTGGCCGTGAAGCGTGGCTCACATGTGCGGATTACGGCCCAGTTTCTGCTTATGCCCATACCTGTGCGGCTGTTCTTCCGTATTCTCGCTGACGCCCTGTGGGTCGCATTGTGCCTGTTTTTTGCGTGGTGCGGGCTGGATGTGATCAGGGAAGGCTTTGCCTACCCTGAAATTTCCCCCACGCTGGGCGTGATCAAGGCCTGGGTTGAAGCCGTCATTCCTTTCGGTTTTGTGCTGATGAGCTGGCGTATTGTAGAACAGTATGTCAGTAAACTGCGCACGCACACTCTGGCCAGTCTTGTCTGTTATGAGGAGGAAGCCTGATGAACTGGCTTGAATCCTTCATGGCGTCGCTGGATTCCCTGGAAGTCTGTCTGATTGCTCTGGTCGTGCTGTTTTTGATCGGGATGCCCATTTTTATGTCGCTGGCCATCGCCGCGGCTGTCGCTCTGTCGGCTGGTCAGCCTCTGCCGCTTTCGGTAATCCAGAATTCGCTGTTTGACGGGTTGAACCTGTTTCCGCTGCTGGCTATCCCCTGTTTTGTGGTCGCCGGTACGCTTATGGAGCATGGCAACATCACCTATCAGATTGTAGACGTGGTCAAACAGCTGGTGGGGCGCATGTATGGCGGGCTTGGCATTACCACGATTATGGCCTGCACCTTTTTCGCGGCTATCTCAGGCTCCGGCCCCGGTACAGTGGCCGCTGTCGGCACGCTGATGATTCCGTCAATGGTGCGCAACGGCTATTCCCGTCAGTATGCGGCCGCGGCCGCTTCGTCCGGAGGAACCATCGGCATCCTGATCCCTCCGAGCAACCCGATGATCATTTACGCCATTCTCGGCAACCTGTCTGTGACGGGTATGTTTACGGCAGGTTTTGTTCCCGGGTTTATCGTGTGCGCGGTCATGGTGACGACCGCCTGGCTGGTGGCCCGGCGTAAAGGCTTTCAGGGCGACGCTGCTCAGCCGCCTTTCAATCTGCTGGTTTTTCTGCGAAGCTGCCGCAGGGGATTCTTCGCCCTGGCCACGCCGTTCATCATCCTCGGGTCAATCTATACGGGCTGGGCTACACCGGTTGAGGCTTCGATTGTGGCGATCCTCTGGTCGCTGCTTGTCGGAGGGGTAATCAATCGCGCCCTGCACTGGAAGCATATCTATCATGCGCTGCAAGAGGGCGCACTGGTCTGCGGCGGCGTTCTGCTGATTGTGGGCGCATCCACACTGTTTGGAAAAATCCTCACCTACGAGGAGGCTCCTCAGCGCCTTTCGCGTATGGTGCTGGAAATTTCCCGCAATCCTCAGATCGTGCTGCTCATGATTATCGGAGTGCTGTACATGCTTGGCATGTTTATGGAAACTCTGTCTACAATCATCATCCTGGTGCCGGTGCTGCTGCCCATGCTGCATGCCCTCGGCATCGATCCCATCCATTTCGGCGTGATCCTTGTGATCACCAACGAGGTTGCGCTGTTGACGCCGCCGCTGGGGGTGAACCTGTTCGTCTCGTCGCGGCTGGCTGGCATCTCACTGGAACAGAACGCGGTCGGCGTACTGCCGTACCTGGTGGCTTTGACCTCATGCATCCTGCTGTTCACGTTCTTCCCGGATATCGTGACCTTCTTGCCAAAACTGCTTGGCTACGGCTATGCGTCGAATTAGGGAGAAGGCCGCTGCGAAATCCGGCTTCTCCCAGCAGGAGGGAGATTGCACTCCTTTCGAGCCCCTCTGCAGTCGCCGCAAGAAAAGAATCCGCCATGACAAGCTTTTTTTGAAAGCTTCATCATGGCGGATATGCTCGTTCCTGGAGCGTGGCGCGGTTCTGCGGAGAGGAAATGGAGAGGGCGGCTCCTTATCAGTTTTCGAGTTCCTCGGCCCGTCCGCACGCCACGAAATGGCCGGGGCGCAGTTCGCGCAGGGGGGGGAGTGCCTTTTCACATTCGGGCCGGCGGTTCGGGCACCGCGTGACAAGCGGACAGCCGGGAGGGGGATTCAGCGGACTGGGCAGATCCCCGCTGAGGATGAGGCGCCGCCGGTGCTTGATTTCGGGATCCGGCAGGGGGATGGCGCTGAACAAGGCCTTGGTATAGGGGTGCAGGGCCTGGCGGAAAAGCTCGCGGCTTTCGGCGAGTTCGACGATATGTCCGAGATACATGACCGCTACCCTGTCGCTGATATGGCGGACGACCGAAAGGTCGTGGGAGATGAACAGATAGGCGATGTTCAGTTCACGCTGAAGCCGGATCAGGAGATTGAGTATCTGCGAGCGGATGGAGACATCCAGCGCCGAAACGGGCTCGTCGCATACGATGAGGCTTGGCCTGACGGCGAGGGCGCGTGCAATGACGATTCGTTGCCTCTGTCCGCCGGAGAACTGATTGGGAAGGCGGTCATAGTAAGATGGGTGAAGACCGACCAGCTCAAGAAGCTCCTCCACTCTGGCCCGGCATTGACGGCGGTCTGTGCCGGACACCCTGAGCGGTTCTCCTATGCTGTCTCCTATGCTCATTTTGGGGTTCAGAGAAGCGAAAGGATCCTGGAAGACGATTTGGAAGCGATCCCGGGCAATTCGGCGTCCTTCCCGATCCTGCGAATCCAGCTTCTTTCCCTCGAAGAAAATTTCCCCGGCCGTAGGTTTAAGCATGCCGAGCAGTGCGTAGCCTGTGGTGGATTTGCCGCATCCGGACTCTCCCACCAGAGACAAGGTTTCGCCTTTGCGCAGGAAGAAGTCGAGGCCGTCCACCGCCTTGACCACCCGATTGTTTTTCCTGCCCAATCCTCCCCGGACAGGAAAATGGACCTTGAGGCCGCGGACCTCCAGAAGGGGAGTATCATGCTGCGCTTCCACAGGGGAATTCATAGAAGCTCCGTTTTATCGGCATGCATGCATGCAGCCAGGTGCACGCCGTTTGCACAGGGCTGTTCGGTGAGAGGGGGAACCCCGCTGCGGCAGGCGTCGTCCGCGAGCGGGCAGCGTGTATGGAACCGGCAGCCTTCGGGCCAGTGCCGGATGTCCGGAACGGTTCCCGAAATGGTACGGAGCTCGGCCTTTGGTTCGTCGGCCAGCCCCGGGATGCTTCCCAGGAGCATTTTGGAATAGGGATGGCGCGGATTACGGAACAGTTCGGCCACATCGGCAAGCTCCACAATGCGCCCTGCATACATGACGGCCACGCGGTCCGCGACTTCCGCCACCACGCCCATGTCATGCGTGATGATGAGCAGGGCGGTGTTTGTTTTGTTCATGAGATCCCGCATAAGATCGAGAATCTGCGCCTGAATGGTCACATCAAGGGCGGTAGTCGGTTCGTCGGCGATGAGGAGCGCGGGCTTGCCTACTAGGGCGAGGGCAATCATCATGCGCTGGCAAAGCCCGCCGGAGAGCTCGAAAGGATATTGCCCGAAGCGTACGCCCGGTTCCGGAATCCCCACAAGTTCCAGCATTTCCAGGGTTCGTTCACGCGCTTTTTCCGGGGACATGCCGTGGACAGTCAGCGCTTCGCAAATCTGGCTGCCGACTGGCATGAGCGGATTGAGGGATGTGAATGGCTCCTGGAAAATCATGCTCATTTCCACGCCGCGGATTTCATTGTATTCCGCCTCGTTCAATCCGGCCAGTTCCCGTCCCAGCAGTTTTATGCTGCTTTCCGGGGCGAGCCTTGCGATGTGGGGGAGAAGCCCCATCACCCCGAGGGACGTGAGACTCTTGCCGCATCCGGATTCACCGACCAACGCCAGCGCTTCTCCGGAATACAGCGTGAGGTTGATGTTTTCCACGGCGGAAATATCCCGGAGAAGGACGCCGAGGCGGCTGATTTCCAGAACCGCCTTTTTTTCGTTCGAAAGGGGGGCCGGCTGGGTACTCATGAAAGATCCTCTGCCGCGGCGGCAGGCCACGGGCTCATATGGTGCGCCATACCCGTGTTAACTCCGGAAATGGGGTTGTGGCATACAGCTGAGGGATAGGAAAAATAGGAAGGCAGGAAGTTGTCCAGCACGATTTCCACAGGATACTCTTCAGCAATCCGCGCGGCGACGCCTTCGGGAGCCTTGGCGGATACGCGGATCGTTTCGGTGCTTGCGTCCAGCCGGGGGAAAAGGAACGCCTCCTCAAGGCTCATGCCGTAATCGGCGACATACGACAGCAGTTGCAGGAGCGTGGGGAAGATAGTCCGTCCTCCGGCGGCGCCCATCCCATAGCTTTCGCCGCCGGGCGCGACGGCGACAAACGGGCTCATGTTGGTAAGGGGGCGAACCCCCGGGGCGATGCTGTTGGGATGTCCCGGTACGGGATCGAACCACATAAGGCCGTTATTAAGAAGGGTTCCGAGAGAAGGAGAGGTGACTTTGGAGCCGAACAGGTTAAGAATCGTATTGGTCAGCGCCACGACGTTGCCATGCCGGTCAACCACGCAAAGGTTGCTTGTGCAGGAGGGCTCTGAAAAACGGAACGGAGTAGAAGATTCCCCCATGCTGCGAAGACGGTATGCGTATTCTTCCCGGCATGCCCGCGCATAGTGGCAGGAGGCTTCCGGACCGGGCAGAGGGGAATCCGGCTGCATGGAGGCTTCCAGCGAGGCAAGGGCCCTCGCCAGGCTCGGGCCGGCGGAGTTGCCGGGAACAAGGGAAAGCTTCCATCCTCTGTACTGCGCGCGCAGGGGGTCTTTCCATATCGGCCGGTAGCCGAGCAGATCGTCCATGTCCACGGGCGAACCGCCGCGGCGGAGATCTTCCGCCAGGGCATGGCCCAGTTCACCGCTATAGAAATCGTCGGGGCCGGCCTTTTGCAAGCGCTCCAGCGTGGCAAGCTTGGCGGTAAGGGGCAGGCGGAAAGGCTTGTTGTCCTTCAGGACAGGGGGAAGATTTCCCCCCGGCAGCCATACAGCGACGCTTTCGGGGTAGCGGAGGAGATCTTCCCGGAACTCCGCCAGATTAAGGGCGAAAACCCAGTCCACCTCCATACCGGCCGCCGCCTCGGAAATGGCCGGCTCAATGATTCTGCTCCAGGGAATCGTGCCCAAAGTGCGGAGCGCTTCGGCAAGCCCCGCCACCGCCCCAGGCACGCATACCGATGTATAGCCGCGGAGGTTGCGCCCGTCCCGGACGCGGGGCCAGCGGAACCAGTCGCCGTCTGCGCCCTCTTCCAGCGGATAGTCTTCGGGGCGGAGTTTTGAGGATGCGCATACGGAGAAATCCAGCACGCGCACTTCCCCTGTCTTTCCGTCCATGGCAACCATGTATCCGCCGCCTCCAATGCCGGAGCGGAGGGGCTCCACGACATCGAGGACAAGGGCCGCGGCCACCGCGGCATCCACGGCATTGCCGCCGCTTTCCAGAATAGATACTCCGGCCTCGGCGGCCTTCCAGTGCTGGCAGGCAACAATGCCGCCTTTTCCGGATATCTGCTTCTTGGTTATTTTCCAGGGAGTGCTGCGCATCGTATCAAGCCTTTCCCTTGCGGGGTGTCTTCTCCATCCATGGAATCCCTGTCCGGCAATCATAACATTCTGCCTCAGCCGGTAGGCGCCGGAAGGAGAAATCCGGAAAAAAGGAGGGCGGGTGTTTTCCGGCCGGATATCGCCGCCCGGTACATCAGCGCATTGGCATGCAGGGAAAAATGAGAGGCTTTTGCGGAATGAAGTCTGTTTTGCCCTTATGGAACCAATGCGCTGATTTCATGGCACTAAAGCACGCCCGGCTGGTTCATCGGCCGGGACGTACGGAATATTTAGAAGAATTTTTGCTTTTCCACAAAGTACTGGCCGCAGCTGTTGCCGCCGTCCACAGCGATGGACGTGCCCGTGATAAAGGAGGCCCAGTCGGAGCAGAGATACAGGACGGCGGAAGCCGCGTCCGTCGGTCCGGAGCTGCGCCCGAGGGGAATGCCGGAGATCATTTTCTTCACGTACCCTTCCTCCAGCGGCGACGTTTCGCTGCCCGGGGCAAAGCCCGGTTCCACGGCGTTGACACGGATGCCGGCATGCGCCAGTTCCAGAGCAAATCCGGTGCAGAGCCGGCTCTCGGCGCCCTTGGAGACGCAGTAGGGGATGCCCTTTGCGCGCAGGATACGGGCGGCGCCCGAGGAAATGTATACGAAGCAGCCCTTGACGCGTTCGCTGATCATGAGCTTGGCCATGTCCCGCGTAAGAATGAAGGTGGAACGCACGTTCACGTTCATGATGCGATCCCATTCCGCGGTTTCCGTTTCCAGAAGGAAAGCGGAAGGATAGAGCCCCGCATTGGCCACAACGGCATCCGGCGCCTTCCATTCCTTGCGGACGGTTTCCACGAGTTTTTCAAGATCGGCGTCGCGCGTGAGGTCGGCCTGAACCAGAAGGGGCGGAAAGGCGAAATCCATGGAAGCGGCGAGCTCTTCCAGCTTGTCCATGCGGCGTCCGGTCAGGCACAGCTGGGCGCCCACTTCGTTAAAGGCTTTGGTGAACCATTTTCCAAACACCCCGTATGCGCCGGTAAGGACGACTTTCTTTCCTTTCAGGCAGTCCATTTCAAGCATGACGGTCTCCAAGTTGCGCAGTCCCGTGGCTGCGGCTGAAATTGAGGCGGCACTTAGCGGAGGCGCGGGTCAAGCCGATCCCGCAGATAGTCGCCGATGAGGTTGACGGAAAGAACGAGCAGAAAAAGGCAGAATCCGGGGAATCCGGATATCCACCACGCATTGTGGAGGTAGTGGTGCCCGATGTTCATCATGGCTCCCCAGCTTGGCGTGGGCGGCTGAACTCCGAGACCGAGGAAGGACATACCGGCTTCGAAGAGGACCATGCCGCCGAATTCCAGCGTGGCCACCACTACCAGCTGCCCGAACACATTGGGAAGGATGTGGCGTATCATGATGAGCGGGGACGGCGTGCCGACGAAGCGCGCGTACTGCACGAAGGACTGCGGCATGACGCTGAGCGCTTGCCCGTAGGCGACGCGGGCGTAGCGCGTCCAGCGTGTCAGCGCCATGACGAGAACCAGGTTGTAGAAGCCGGGGCCGAGCACTGCAACAATGATGATGGCGAAGAGCAGGGCCGGAATGGAAAGCACGGTGTCCACCAGGCGCATGACGCAGGTTTCCACCCATCCCCGGTAATACGCCGCCAGCAGGCCTGCGAACGAGCCGATGACTCCGGAGAAGAAGACGGCTAGCAGCGCCACGCTCATAGAGGCGCGCGCGCCATAAATGATGCGGCTCAGCACGTCGCGGCCCAGCTCGTCGGAGCCCAGGATGTAGTTAACTCCCCGGACAACCGTGCCGGGAGCCTTCATGCGGGCCAGAAGGCTCTGCGCGTTGGGATCGTGGGGAGCAAAGTAGGGCGCAAACACGGCGATGATGATGAATGCCGCGAAAATAGCGATGAATATCCAGAGATAGCCGGGTATTTCCCGCAGAATACGCCGGAACGCGTCCGGATGCGCCGCGGTACTGGAAGGACTGCTCATCGGGAGCCTCCGTCATGGCGGATGCGCGGATCCACAATACCGTAAAGGATATCCGCGGTGAGATTGCACGCGACGGAGGCGAGGGCTCCGAGCAGGACAATGGCCTGAACGACGGGAAAGTCGCGGCTTTCAATGGACTGCATGGCCAGCTGACCAAGGCCGGGCCAGGCGAAAAGCGTTTCTACCACCACAGCCCCGGCGAGCAGCTGAGTTATTTCCAGCGCGGCAACGGTGATGACGGGGATGGCGCTGTTCCGTGCGAGATGGCGCCAGACGATGCGCCGGATGCCGACGCCCTTCGATCTGGCGGTACGGACGTAGTCTTTCCCCAGTTCGTCCAACACTGCGGTCCGCGTGACGCGGGCGAAGGTGGCCAGGGTGAGGAGGCCGAGGGAAATGGCCGGCATGATGAGGGAGCCCGCATCTTCTGCGCCGGATGAGGGCAGCCACTGCAGGTGCACGGCAAAAAGGAGGATGAGCAGAATGCCGCTGAAAAAGACGGGCATACTCTGCCCGGTGAACACCAGCCCTTGGAACATGCGCTCCAGAAACGTCCCGCGCTTAAGCGCCATGGCCGCGCCTATGGGAATGCCGCATCCGAGGGAAAGGAGAAGCGAGCCGCTGGCAAGCTTGAGCGTATAGGGAATGCGGGAAACCAGAATATCCCATACCGGCACATTCTGGATGTAGGACATCCCGAGGCTGAAGGAGGCAAGTTGCTTGAGGTAGTCAAAATACTGAATATAAAGCGGCTGGTCGAAGCCGAGCTTCGTCCGCATGAGAGCGATGTCTTCCGCCGTAGCCCCATCCGCCGCGAGGACAAGAGTGGGGTCTCCGGTCAGTCGCTGGACAAAGAACAGGATGGTCATTGCGCCGAACATGGCGATGAAGGCCTGCCAGCATCGTTTGAGGATAAATCGGCTCATGTTTTTCCCCGTGCCGTTGTGGACGTGCCGGCGAGCGGCGGATAGTCGTTTGGATCTGGCCCGGCGCGGAGGCGGAGCGAAGCCGCCGCGTGCGGCGTTTGGCGGGGATGCTTCGCCCCGTTGCTCCGGCCGGGCTATGAGGGGTTATGTAGCCTACTTCCAGCTCATCCTGTTGAGGAAGATGTTTTCGTCAATGGAAGGCTTCCATACCAGATGTTTATTGGCGGCGTACAGTGCGCACATCTGGAACAGGGGGAGAATATAGGCGTTGTCAATGGCGATCTTGCTGGCCTGAGCATACAGGTCGGCCCGTTTTTCCGGATCAAGGCAGGAACGGGCGGCTTCAAGGACCTTGTCCAGTTCGGGGTCGCGGGTCTGCGACCAGGCGCTGGTGGAATTGAGCAGCGGGTAGGCGATGGCGTCAGCGTCAAGAGCGCCGCCGGACCATGTCCCGAGGGAAAGATGCGGACGGGTGGAAAGCTCACCCTGCTGCATGGCTTTCAGGAACGACGTCTGGTCCTTCATGTCGATGACGACGTTCATGCCGAGGTCGTTCATCATCTGCTGCAGGGCCTGTACCACGCGCTGGTCAAAGGCCGGAGCGGTGACAAACACCATCTTTTCCTTGGCGACAGCACCGGCTTCGGCAACAAGCTTCTTAGCCTTTTCCGGATCGTACTGGAGGCCCTGGACAGGCTTGTAACCAGCCATTTCGGGCACGACGAGGGTATGGGTCAGACGGTCGCGGCCGTCATTGAGCCCGTCGATCAGGCCCTGCTTGTCAATGCCATATGCCATGGCGAAGCGGATGAGGCGGTTGTCCGTGGGGGAGTGGCCGTTGTTCGTGCGCACGAACGCCACGCGTTCGGAAAGGGTGATGCGGGGTTCGCACACCTTGTCGTTTTTAATGGAGGCGATGAGGTCCGAATTCATGTCGACCGTGAGGTCAGCCTTTCCGGTCCTCAGGTCCGCCACGCGGGTGCCGGCGTCAGGAACAAAACGGAATTCGGCCTTGGGGAAGAAGCCCTTCTGGCCCCAGTAAGCGTCGTTGCGTTCCAGCTTGATGCTGACGCCGCGATCCCAGGAGACGAACTTGTACGGTCCGCTGCCGATGGGTTTCAGGTTGAAGGTTTCCGAGCCCACTTTTTCCACATAGGCCTTCGGCACGATGCTCAGCTTGGTCAGCTGGGAAAACAGGGCCGGATACGGGGCCTTGGTGGTGAAGACAACTGTGTCGGGGGCGGTGGCTTCCGCGGCGATCACGGCTTCAAACTGGCTCCGCTGCGGGCTGGCGAGCTCTTTGCTCGTGATACGTTTGATGGTGTACACCACGTCTTCGGGCGTGAGCGGGGTTCCGTCATGGAACTTGACGTCAGTGCGGAGCTTGAACTCGATTTTGTTGTCCGCGAGCTGCTTCCATGAAACAGCAATGTGAGGAATGACTTTTCCTTCCTGATCGCGGGTCAGCATATTGTCGAAAATATTCCGGTAGACCGCGTAGCTGTTCACGCTCCATTGCAGATGGGGATCGCAGTTGGAGGTTTCCCCGCTTAAGTCAATGACGACGGTGTCCTTGGCGGGAGCTTCCGCTGCCATGACAGGGGTCGCCGCCATGAAAAGCGCGGCAGCCATGCCGAAAAGATGAATCAGAACGCCTTGATGCATGTTCTCTTTCTCCTTGGTTCAGGGTGTGGAGCATGGACGGCGGACTATTGCCCGGTTCCACCAGAACCGGGTAAGCCGCCTGTTCTGTTCGTGGAAGGTTTTATTAAATCTAAACCCCATGGTGGGTCCTGTCAACATTTTATGAAATTTTATATAAAAAGTATTATAGTGGGCTATCTGAGCGATAACTATGACGAATATATTTATATATTCTATTAGTTATAGAAATGCTTTTTTTGATTCTTCCTTTGCTTCCTCGAGAGCAGACCATCATCCTGCTGGAGCGGCAAGAAGGGACTATAGAGTTAATAACTTATTGATTCCATAGTATTATTTTTATATGCAAAGATTCTTGACAGTTAACAAAGGGTAGGCTATTAACAAAAAATGAAACCGTTTACATATTGTTAATTGATCGATATTCCAGCAACTTTAACAATCTGCCAGTGAGGTGAGCGATGCCGAAAAATGCCATTGTCATGATGTTCGACAGCCTGCAGTTCAACTACCTTGGTTGTTATGGGAATGATTGGATCAAAACTCCGAACATGGACCGCTTGGCTCGCGAAGGCGTGCTTTTTGAAAATTGTTATACTGAAGGCCTGCCTACGGTCCCCTGCCGCCGCGCCATGCACACGGGCCGTTACACACTGCCCAAAGCCGGCTGGGTTGCTCTGTCCTCCGAAGATACCACCATCGCCGACCTTTGCTGGGGACGTCCCATCGAAACGGCCCTTATTGTGGATTGCCCGAACTATCGCCTGCCGAAATTCGGTTATACCCGTGCCTTCGACAAGGTTTGGTATATTCGTGGACACGAAGCTGACAATTTCTATGAAGACGATCCGTTGATTCATCTCAAAGTAGAAGACTTTGTGGAAAAGGAATGCGGTGATGCGTATGAAAAGAAAATGGGACCTCTTGCCCGCCGTGGCTGCGAAGTAGAACTGGAAAAGTTTCTTCGTCAGCGCCAATACTGGAGAAGCAAGGAAGACCACTTTGTGGCCCGTACCGTCACCACTGCCATTAAATTCCTCAGTACGTTTGATCGGAACAAATCGTTTTTCATGTGGGTTGACTCGTTTGATCCGCATGAACCCTGGTATCCGCCATCTATCACGGAAAAGCGTCCTTGCCCATATGATCCTGACTTCAAGGGTAATCCGCAGCCGTATCCGTATGAAGGGCTCGTTGAAGGCGTCTTCACCGAAGAACAGCTCCACCATATCCGCATGCTGTATGCCGAAACAGTTACCCTGTGTGATGAGTACCTCGGCTTGCTTCTGGAAGAAATTCGCCGCCTCGGTCTGGAGGAAAACACGTTGTTCCTTATGGTGTCTGACCATGGCGAGCCGCTCGGCAACGGCGAGCACGGCCACGGCATGATTCAGAAAGTTCGTCCCTGGCCTTATGAGGAATTGGCTCATACGCCTATGATCCTGCGCGCGCCCGGTATCCAGGGCGGTCAGCGCATTAAGGCCTTTGTTCAGTCTGTCGACGTAGCCCCTACGGTTTGCGATTGGCTGGGAATTGGCGTTCATCCTCATATGCAGGGTAAATCTTTGCTTCCGCTTGCCCGCGGTGAAGTGAGCAAGGTCCGCGACTTTGCCATTGCCGGATACTATCCGTATTCCTGGGCGATCTTTACCGAAGATTGGAGTTATGTGCATTGGAACCAGCCGGAAGGCAAGAATGATGAGCGCATGGTTGCCGAAGTCTATTGCAATAATATCGACGACAGTCACCTACGTGCGGCTGGCGGCAAGGGGTACATGGAAGAATGGGTTGAAGGCTTCAACGCATCCATGGCTTATACTTCCGGCAGTGAGCCTCCCCGCAAGGGTGAAAAGAAAGATGAAGTCATTATGGCGCTGGACGGCGCTGCGCAGTGGACCTGCACGCCTAATAGCGTGGCTGAAGTCCCTGAAGAAGACGAACTCTATGACCGCAGGAATGATCCCTTCCAGCTACACAACGTCATCGCTGAGCATCCTGATGTTGCTCAGAACATGCTGAAAACGTTGATTTTGTACATGGAGGAATTAAGAGCCTCTTGATTTTTAAATCTGAGCTGCCTGTCCTGCCGCGAATGAGCGGACAGGCAGCTCAAGTAAAAGTGGGTCATCAGGGATAAGGGGAACTTTTACCCGCACAAACTACCAGTCCCAAAGGCGGCGTGGTATAAGTCTTGAGGAGTATATGACGATGCGCATTGCGATTATTGGTGCCGGCCCCGGTGGGTATATTGCGGCATTCAGTGCAGCTCGCCGAGGTGCAGAGGTTACTCTTATAGAATCGTCCGCTATCGGTGGAACCTGTTTGAATTGCGGCTGCATCCCTACGAAAACATTGAAAGCTTCTGCTGATCTCTTCGATAAAATTCAAGGGGCTCCCGCTTTTGGTATCAAGGTGCAGTCTGCTTCTGTGGACATGAAAGGAATAATCGAACGCAAGCGTCGCGTTGTCGCGGTACTTGGTGAAGGCTTGAGAAAAACGTGTGCCAAATTGCAAGTACGGTATGTAGAAGGATGTGGACGGCTTTTGCGTTCCGGTTGCGTGCGTATTGATAAGGCCGACGGCACAAGCGAGGAAATAATAAGCGATAAGGTCATATTGGCCTTGGGGGCGGCACCGTTGCGTATTCCTGCGATTCACGAAGACGGTAAATATATTATGGACAGCTCTGCCGCTTTGGAAATGGAATCTGTCCCTGAACGGCTGATTGTTGTTGGCGGTGGCGTTATTGGTTGTGAGTTGGCAGGAATTTTCAGCAGCTTGGGGAGCAAGGTAACGATTGTCGAAGGGCAGGAACGTTTATTACCTGTGCCGTCAATTGATGAGGCGATGAGCAAACTGTTGTTGCGGGAAATGAAGAAAAAAGGTGTCCGGGTGGAATTGTATCGTACGGTGAGCGAATGCGAAGTGCGCGAGGAAAAAGTTTTTGCAAAACTCGGCCCCTCTCCATTTGTGAAAGAGATCCCCGCATCAGCACAAGAGGAATTGATACTGGAGTCAGATGCCCTCATTGTTGCAGTTGGGAGAGCGGCACCGGCCGATGAGGCCGGTTTGAAAGAAGCAGGAATTGAACTGGATCATCGTGGATATATCATTGTAGACGAATACCTGCAGACGAATTTGCCTGATGTATATGCTATCGGGGACATACTCGGGCCTCAGCATATCATGTTGGCCCATGTGGCTTCAGCCGAGGCGGAAGTCGCAGTAGAGAACTGTTTTGGGGGCAGGCGGCCCATGAACTATGATGCCGTTCCAGCGGCGGTATTCACAACTCCTGAAATCGGAACAGTTGGGCTTACAGAATCACAGGCAACCTCTAAGGGGTTGGAAGTTGTGACCTCGGATTTTTCTGTACGCGAATTAGGAAAAGCCCAGGCCATGGGCGAATTATCAGGGAGTTTTAAGCTTATTGCTGAGAAAAAGTCAGGCACATTGCTTGGGGCACACCTTGCCGGGGTACATGCGTCCGATATTGTTGCAGAATTGACTGCCGCTTTGAAGATGGGGGCTACTGCAGAGACGCTGGCCAATACAATTCATGCCCATCCCACTGTGGCTGAGGGGGTTTTTGAGGCGGCCTGCCAACTTACCACTCAGATAGAAAAGGAGAAGTCATGAAATCTTTGTCCGAAATGATTTTTCCGGAAGAGCTGTTGTATACTCGTGCACATATTTGGGTGCGGCGTTCCGGAGAAGTATGGGAAGCCGGGATTACCGACTATGCCCAGGATCAGCTTGGTGAAGTTGTTTTTGTCGATCTTGCGGGAATCGGTGAAACCATTGATGAAGATGCTGAGTTCGGGACTGTTGAGTCCATAAAATCAGTCAGCCCTTTACATATGCCGGTGGCGGGAACAATCATCGAAAGAAATACGGCGTTGGATACTACTCCTACGCTCATCAATATTGATTGTTATGGTAAAGCCTGGATGATTCGCTTTAAACCAAACAGTGATGATGCATCAGGTTTACTTACGGCATCTTACTATAAGGATGCCATCAAATAGGATTTTGAGGTATTCTGCGGGGCCCCATGAAACAACGCATTGTGCAGATTTCGCCGGTTGCTGGTGAAGCGGAGATCAGCTTTGATGCGCAAGAGATTGATGAGTGTCTGAGCCGAATTTCCGGCCGTAAGCCATCCGGCAACGATGCCGTTTTTCAGATGCTGGCGGATAAGGCTGTCGACCTCCTTACCGCTGACAAAGAATTATGTATTGTCAATATGGTGAAAGTTGCCGATAGCGTTATAACAGATGGAAATAACTGTATAATAATGTTAAAATTTGAAAAACTTCCTGAGGTGAAGTTACCCGCAACTACAGAAAATCTATCTGTTCATGTAGGCGCGCCAGTCGTTGAACCTGAAATTTTTTATGATACGTTGCTGCGTTTGCAGCGTGCATACGCCGATATTCAGGAGGTTACAGAGGTCCGGAACCCCCAAAAAGGTGACGTCGCCATTGTGGATGTAGACGCGAGCTTTGAAGGGCGGCGTATCGGTGGGCTTTGCGCCAATTCATTGCCAATCCGATTCGGAGATCAGCATGCTCCAGAGGTGTTGCAGCGTATTATATCGGAAGTGCCGTGCGGCAAAACAGGGTATGGCGAAATGACTTGCCCGGGGGACTATATTGATTCTTCCCTGAGGGGAAAACCGATTGCGCTTGCGGTCACGCTTAAGCGGCTGCAGCTTGAAAAGCTTCCGGCACTGGATGATGCCTTCGCCAGACGTCTTGGCCATAAGGATTTCAAGATATTCCAAGAAAAAATGTACAAGACGTTGCTGAACGCCGTGGTCGTCGGACACCGCCGGCATGCGGAAGAGGCCTTGCTGGATTCATTACTCGAAGGACAGGAGTTCCCTATCCCGGCGAGTTTGCAGCGGATTCATACGAATGCGGTTGCCATGCAACGCCGTACTTTTTTGCAAAAGAAAGGCCTTCAGGGAGAATTGCTTGAGGCGGCAATGGCGGATGCGGCGGAAGAAGACGCGGCCCATGCCCTGAAGCAGGCCCGGCGTCAGGTATTCCTGATGCGGCTTGCCTATCGGGAAAAATTTGTTGTGACATCCGATGATGTTGATACAGCCATCAAAAGTCTGGCGGAGGACTGCGGACGTAATCCTAAAGAGCTTGGAGATGAAATCCGAAACAGTGCTGCCATCTATGAACTTCAAGATAGATTGCTTGCTGAAAAGGGCCTCCGTTATCTGTATGCCAATGTGCGTAAGGTTGTTGTCGATAAGAATGATGTCCCTGTCCAGCAGCCAAGAAATCATTGGTCCGGGCAGTGAGGTTGCACCTGTTGGGTAAACTTGTACTCACGCGAAAAAACTGAGGGCAATATGCAGCTGGCAGCAACATTGTTCGGTGAGACGTGGCAATTCCGCGATTTCAAGGACGTTCTTAACAAAGCCGGTGAAGAACGGTCCGGAGATATTTTGGCAGGCGTAGCGGCTCGGAGTGCGCGTGAACGCGTAGCGGCGAAGCATGTGCTGGCCAATGCGCTGTTATCTGCTTTGCGTGAACATCCGGCTATTCCTTACGAAGAAGATGCGGTTACGCGTGTCATCCAGGATGGTGTGCATGAGCCTTCATATAACGCTATCCGTAATTGGTCGGTCGCGGAGCTCCGAGAATTCCTGCTTACATGCAATGATTCTGCCAAGCTTGATCAGGTACGCAAAGGAATTACCTCGGAAATGGCCGCAGCCGTTAGCAAAATCATGTCAAATGCTGACTTAATCTACGCTGCCAAACGCTTGCCGGTTGTTACGCGTAACAATAACACATTGGGGCTTCCGGGGCATTTTGCCTCTCGGCTGCAGCCCAATGATACTCGTGATGATGTAGCCTCCATTCTTGCGCAGATTTATGAGGGACTCTCGTACGGTTCCGGGGATGCAGTTATCGGTATAAATCCCGTCACTGACTCTGTGGAAAATACAAAAATGTTATTGTCTGCTGTTTGGGAACTCATAGAAAAATTTGAAATTCCAACACAGAACTGTGTGCTTTCCCATATAACGACGCAGATGGAAGCTATCCGAAAAGGCGCCCCTGCCAGTATGATATTTCAAAGTATTGCCGGTAGCGAGAAAGCACTATCGGAATTTGGTGTTTCAATAGAAATATTGGATGACGCCCTGGAACTGGGACGAAAATATTGTCATAGCATTGGCCCCAATATCATGTACTTCGAAACCGGGCAGGGGTCTGCGTTGTCTGCCGGCGCCAATTACGGATGTGATCAGGTGACTATGGAAGCGCGCTGTTACGGGCTGGCCCGCCGGTATGAACCTTTTATGGTGAACACTGTTGTTGGTTTTATTGGTCCGGAATATTTATATAACCATCAGCAGATTATTCGTGCCGGACTGGAAGACCATTTTATGGGTAAGCTTCACGGACTGCCTATGGGATGCGACTGCTGTTACACGAATCATGCCGAAACAGATCAGAATTCTAATGAAAATTTAATGTTGTTGCTGGCTGCGGGCGGTGTGAATTTCATCATTGCCATGGCAATGGGCGACGACATTATGCTTAACTATCAGACAACCTCTTTCCATGACATCGCTACGGTACGACAGCTTCTTGGGTTGCGGCCGTCGCCTGAGTTTGAAACATGGCTTGAAAGACGAGGCATCATGCATGACGGTATTCTTACGTCAGCGGCCGGTGATGCATCCATGTTTTTTGCTTAACCGACCGATGCTGTTTAAAAAATGATAGGAAAATATTTTGTTACTTGAAATGCGGCAGGGGGCGAGAACTGACAGCGGAGTGAAATGCCCGTTAGGGATGAGGGGGGCGTATGCAGGATGAGTATATTAACGAAATCGCCAGGCTAGTGGCAGAAGCCCTTTCTGCATTGACGCCTGCTGAAACAACTACCGTAAAAGAATCACCTCCGGCAGCAAAAGCGGTTGACCCAAATCAGACTATTGTCATGCAGCAGGGAGGCGGCGAATTATCTTCGGCGGAAAAAACGGATGCCTTGGAGCAAGACCGCCATGTATCCGCTTTGGAAGATCTGGGGTGCATCTCTTGCCGCGGCGTAACTCCTATCAAGGATCCTCTCAATCGTCCGGTTTTAGAGGAGTTTCTGCATGTCACACGTGCACGTGTTGCAGTCGGAAAGGCCGGTCCGCGACCGAACACGCTTAGTTATTTACGCTTTCTTGCAGATCATGCCCGTTCTAAGGATACCGTGATCAAGGAGGTGACACCAGAGTGGCTTCAGAAGTGCGGGCTATGGAGTATCTGCACCGAGGCTGAAGACAAGCATGCATATTTGACCCGTCCCGACCTTGGCCGAATTCTGTCTGATGAGGCCATCAGGCAACTGAAGCAGCGCTATTCTCAGCCGGTACAAGTACAGCTTATCCTTTCCGATGGGCTGAGTACGGATGCGCTATTGAGCAACTATGAGGAAATTCTGCCTCCCTTGCTTAATGGCCTGAAGACCATGGGCATTACTGTTGCGGAGCCCTTTTTCCTCAGACACGGCAGAGTAAAAGCGGAAGACGTGATCGGTGAAGTCTTGGGTTGTGATGTCGTGGTGTTGCTTATTGGCGAGCGTCCTGGTCTGGGACAATCCGAAAGCATGAGCTGCTACGCTGTATACCGTCCTACGCGTGCCACTTTGGAATCCGAGCGCACGGTGATTTCCAATATTCATGCAGGTGGAACGCCTCCTGTGGAGGCCGCGGCTGTTATTGCGGACCTTGTTGCACGCATGCTCAAGTATAAATGTAGCGGCATCAAGCTGAACCAGGTTCAGAGCGAGGCCGGGTAAGAAGGTGTGATTGTTCCAGGAGGATGTATGCCAATTTTTGCTCGTTTCCCTGCCAGGGTGTTATCGGCACAGGTTATCCCTGCTGCGGATGAGAATTTGCGCCGCTACTATAAACTGCTGGACAATCAGCGGTCTATATCATTTTTTACCTGTGATTTCGATGACGTAGGCTATGTCGCCTGTGATGAAGCAACTAAAATGGCCGACGTAGACGTGGTGTACGCGGCATCGTTTTATGCCGGAGCTGGAAATGCTTCGTCGCCGACAGCCGGTGAATTTATTGGCATCTTGGCAGCCGAGACCCCGGCAGATGCTCTCGCGGGATTACGTGCCGCAGCCGGTTATATTGAGGCCGGAGGGAGTTTTCGTTCTGCAGATGAAGACGGGAAAATTTTGTTTTTTGCAGAAAATATTACAAGTGTTGGCACATACTTGTCGGCTGAGGCCGGTATCCCGGTCGGCTCGGCGTTGGGCTACATGATTGCTCCTCCAGCGGAAGCGACCTTTGGACTGGATGCGGCATTGAAATCCGCAGATGTGTCTTTAGTGAAATATTTTGCCCCGCCCAGTCCGACCAATTTTTCCGGCGGATGGGTGAAGGGAACGCAAGCCGCCTGTCAAGCTGCCGTGGATGCTTTTGCAGCGGCGGTAGCGGGTATGGCGCGTTGTCCATTGGAGCCATTTTTGAGCGGCTTTATGAAAACGCTTGGATAACATCGCCCCTTTCAGATGAACAACCAGTAGACAGGATAGAGAATGAGCGAAATTGTTAAAAGCATCCATGCTTATGTGCCCGGTAAGCAGATTACATTGGCTCATCTGATATCCAATCCTGCGACAGAATTATGCGAAAAGGTTGGAATTGAGGGAGCTGGTGCGATTGGTATTATGACATTGACCCCAGGCGAGACGGCCATCATAGCAGGAGATATCGCGGTGAAAACAGCCCTTGTCGATATCGCTTTTTTGGACCGGTTTTCCGGCACGCTGGTCATTTATGGCTCGGTGGGAGCGGTTGATCAGTCACTGAACGGAATATGCGATCTGCTGCGCGATACGTTGTCGTATGCAAGCTGTCCAATCACGCGGCATTGATTCGAGTGCCTTGGGAGACAATTTGCATGAAGAAGAGAGTGTTTTTACTGGCAGGGGCTTCTGGGGCTGGAAAAAGCACCCTGTGTGCGGCGCTGCTCAGATTACAGCAACATATTGTTAAGACACAGGCCCCGGAATATCATGGTTTTACTGCCATTGATCTTCCCGGTGAATATGTAACCCACCCACGATGGCGCACCGCATTTTTGACTAATGCCGAGGGAGCAGAGCGCATTCTCGTTGTTGTTCCTGCAGATAAGCGGAATATTTTGTACCCCGGAGATATGTTTAAAATAGGCCGTGGTGTTCGTGTCGCCGGCGTTGTTACCAAAATTGATTCCCCAAAAGCGGATATTGCTGCCGCCAGAAAAGAATTGATGTTTTTAGGTATCACCGAACCCGTTTTTGAGACGGCAGTATGTTATCCTGAGACACTTATTCCATTGCGTGAATGGTTGGGGATTGAAGGCAAGGCCATCGGAGGATGCGCATAATAAAGCAGCTTATCACCATAAAAGGATACACACGGTGCCTCAGCACAAGCGCTAGGGAGTTCCGATAATGCCGTTATGGGAGTCGGCTGCTTGGAGTGGAACTGGACTTTGGGGGAGCGGAAGTTGATGTTGTCTTGGAAGGAGCGTTGATGATTACTTCTGGCGGAGCATCCGTAACTGTCAAGACCGGTGAAGTGGCATATATCCCGAAAGGCACAGTCTGACGCTTCTCAAGTCGCGACTATGTCAGGTTTGTATATGTTACATGACCGGCTGATTGGAGTGAGGGATAATGAATGCGCTATATTACTGAATCAGACTTGCGGGACAATCCTGTGCGTTGGGAGAATCGCGAATTTTGTTTGGCTGCCAATGAACGGCTGACGCCGTCTGCGAAGGAATTTTTACGTGGGCAACATGTTACTGTGACCGCTAGCGCATCATCTTGGGGAAAGCGGGTTCAATACCCCAATCCTCTCTGTCCCACGGCTCCGGTATATTCAGAAAAATATCGCGGCGAAAAGCCGGAACATATGACGCTCCTTGGCGGAGATGCCGGTTTGGTATCCAAGCTGTCGCCGCGTATTGCCTTGCGGGGGCGTTTGGATAGCCTTATTGCCGATATTGTGCTGGTACAGAATGAGTTTGCCCGAGAGCAATCGTTGCCGGAGGCTGTTGCCAAAGTTGTTGCTGACGGTTTAGCGGCATTGCGGTCATGGGTGGGGAATATTTTGCGAGCTGAAGTGACCGGTGAAGCCTTGCCTGCTCTCAGCATGTGCGGCCTTTCGTATGCGGAGTTACGGCGCATATCACATGCTCCACTAAGGTATTTAAATTATGGCCATGCTATTCCTGAGGTCACGCAAGGGATTGCGGCGGCCAGGCTTAACCGTTTGCGCGCGCAGAGCCGTGAAGTGGAATTGTGCGCTTTACAGACATTCCCTCAAGAAGGCGAAAATCCGGAACACGCGGACATCATTCTTGCTTTGAACCGCCTCAGCAGCGCCTTCTATATTTTAATGGTTGTCACGATTGCGGCCCATGCTGGAAAACCGGTAAACCTGGACGTGTTTCATTGATTCCAAGGAGCAGCGGGTGGCATATGTGTCCCAGAGTGATTCAAAGTGTTGGCGTCGATATCGGCACTACCACGACTCAACTCGTATTTTCGGCTTTGCAGCTGCAGAACCTTGGCGGAGTAACCCAGACCCCGCGATACGCCATCACGTCCAGGGAAATTTTGTATAAAAGCCCTGTGGTTTTCACTCCCAAATCATCATGGGGAACCTTGGATGCTGATAGCCTGAGGGCGCTGATTGACGGATGGTATGCGCAGGCAGGAAAAAAGGTTTCTGATGTTGAAACAGGGGCTGTCATCATCACCGGCGAAAGCCTCAAGGCATCTAATGCCCGGGAAATTGTCATGGACATGGTTTCTGGATTGGGTGATTTTGTCGTGGCCACGGCGGGCCCCCATTTGGAATCCATCCTTGCCGGGCGCGGAGCCGGTGTTGCTGCCCGTTCGATGCTTCACCTCGGCCGGCATATTAATTTGGATATCGGCGGGGGGACGTCCAACTTTGCCGTTTTCGAGCGTGATAAGGTAGTTGCAACAGCCTGCCTCAATGTGGGGGGGAGACTCGTTGAACTTACCGAATCAGGCAAGGTGAAGCATATTCATACACCGGCTTTGCGGATAGTGGAGGATGTTCTGCCAGGGTACAGCGAGTCATCCATCACCCCTCAACATATTGCGGCTGTCGCTGATCGGATGGCGGAGTTGATCTGCCAGGTTCTATCTGGCCATCCGGATAAGCTATGTATGTCCTTGCTCCAAACAGCCCCTTTACCTTTCTCACAGTATGCCAGCGTAAGTGTTTCCGGTGGGGTGGGGGCATGTATGGTGGAGGCTTCCGGCTCTCCATACCGTTTTGGTGATATGGGCCCTTTGCTGGCAGAGGCGCTATATCGGCGCTTGAAGGCAGCGAAGGTCAATTTGATTGAATCGGAACAGACTGTGCGGGCTACGGTTATCGGTGCCGGGGCATGGTCATTGACATTGTCCGGGAGTACTGTTTGGGCGCATCAGGATGTACTCCCCCTGCGAAATATTCCCGTTGCCGCTGTTGATATTGATTGGGACATTTTTTCGGTTATCCCGCAGCCAGCATTGGAGAACGCGGTATCCCGCCTGGATTTGAATGAAGGAGAGTTATTTATTTTTGCATTTGGCCGGGTTCCGGAAGTTACTTATCGCACGGTACAGCTCTTAACGGATGCATTGGTCATTTTCTACAGGAATCATCCGCAGCAGCAGACAATACTTGTTTCCGTCGAGGACGACATGGGGAAGGCTCTGGGGATGGCGTTACATGCTTATATCCAAAAACCTATAGTAGTTATTGATGAAGTCAATCTGCGTGAAGGAGACTACGTGGATTTGGCAAGTTCGCTCCAAGGTGGAAGTGTAGTGCCTCTCACCATTAAGTCGCTTGTATTTCCGACTGATACCACTTTGAAAGAAAAAAAGGCAGACTATGCATAAAGTGACGCTTTGGGATGAAAATGCTCTGCGTTTGATGGAAGCAGAAACCAATCTTCGCATCGTAATGCATGAACTTGGCATTGTGGCTGATGTTCAGTTGAATAGCGAACCTCCACTTTTGGCCCGGCATGGAGTGAATGGGAAAACACCTGCTCTCCAAGTGGATGACGGTGATATTTGGACGTATTCCGCTAAGCAAAGTGTTGATGTCGAAGGGTTGCGGTCACTGCTTTTGGTTTTGATCGAACGCCGTATCCTGTAGGCAACGGTGGGAGTGCAATGAATATTTTGGACTGCGTGGGGAAAACGCCTCTCTTGTTTCTTGATCGGGTGTCGCGTCTCGTGGGGGCCAATATATATGCCAAGTTAGAAAACGCTAACCCCGGGCATTCTGCGAAGGATCGCGCAGCGTTGGCTTATCTGCGGGGGGCAATGAGACGTGGTGAACTGGCACCGTGTGGATGCGTCGTTGAAGCGGCGAGCGGGAACCTGGGATTGGCGCTGGCTCAGGCCTGTCTGAAGCTGGATCTTCGGCTGCTGCTTTGCTTGCCGGAATCAGTAGGGCGAGCGCGTCTTAGTCTGTTGCAAGCCATGGGAGTACATCTGTTTGTCACGCCGGCAGAAGACGGCATACGCGGAGCCATGGCAAAAGCCGCCTACCATCATGATGATACATGGGGCTCCTTCCGGCCCAATCCGTATAGTAATCCAGACGGTCCTGATGCTTATGATGAGGGATTAGGAGCAGAAATCGTGCTGGATGCACAATCCATGGGGATTAAACCAGACGCTTTTGTGTGCAGCATTGGAAGCGGGGCTACGTTCAGCGGGGCAGGAAGACGCCTGCGCAGGGTATATCCCGATATTTTCCTGGGCGCGGTCATTTCTCCGGCATGCTCAGTACTTGAGGATTCCCTGCCGGAGGAGGATTCACAAAAAAATCCCGTATCGGTCTTTGACCGGGCTTTGGTATCACAACAGTTTAGTGTAGATGTTGCAGAAGCCGAGAGAGCGGCGCGCAAGCTCCTTGGGATGGAAGGAATTGTGTGTGGTCTAAGTTCCGGGGCCAACTTGCATGCCGTGCTCCAGCTTGCTGCGCAGCCGGAGTTCAGGGGGAAAACTATTGTCATGGTGGTGCATGATTCAGGGGTGTAGTTGCTCCTGTATCGTAGCTAGTTGGGATGGTACCTGCATAACACATGGAAGGAGAATTATGATGGATGTTACGTATACCAGGCGTGGGGCGGTGCAGACCTTTGAACTTGGCGTCCCCGGTTTTGAAACCATGACCGTCGATCAAACCGATGTAGCTCCTGAAGCTCGTACGGGATTGGCCAAGCGGTTGTTGGCGGCTTCGGCTCTTTCCTGTTACGGGGCAATGCTGGCCGCAACTTTAGAAGCTCGTGATGTGCCTGTAACCGCCGTACATGGGAAGGCAACAATGGTACTTGGCCCCAATGCCGCTGGTCAGGGACGTGTCAAGTCCATCCTTTTGGAATTTACGGTTGAACTGCCGCAGGAATACTCGGATCTATTTGAACGTTGTGCCAAAATTATGCGTAATGGCTGTCTTATCACCGGTTCTATGCATGAAGGCATCGCCGTTGAACATTCCTTGCGTCCGGTATATACGGCTTAACCTTGTGGTTATTCTCGCAAATGAGGATTGGCATGAGGAGGTATATCCTCATGCCTTTTTGTATGATTAAGTTAACACGTTGGCAGATGACTATTTTTTATAAAACCAATTAATTCAATATAATACAAAATAATCTGGTTGCTCGTCAAGATATTAAGGCCGCAAATACATTGACATAATTACGATATTTGTGATAGAAAGTATCCGTAAATGTAATCGTTTACATATGTAAACGATTACATTTAGAAATGACTGCTGGAAGCGTATGTATATCTTCATAACATAATGAAATATATTAATTAAAACTGGAGGGCGTCCCGGTGGCCTCGCAAGTTTCGAACACACCGAAGGTCCAAGTCCAGCATCTCACAAAGAAATTTGGTGAGCTGCTTGTCCTCAATGATATCAACTTTGAAATCCAACAGGGGGAGTTAATCAGCATTGTTGGGCCAACCGGGTGCGGAAAAACCACGTTCCTTAACTGCATGTCGAAGCTGCTCGAGCCAACAGAAGGGAATATTTATATCGACGGCGAGGTAGCAGATCCTACGCAGCACAATATTTCATTTGTGTTTCAAGAGCCTACGGCGCTGCCATGGCGCACAGTCGCGGAAAATGTTGCCTATGGTATGGAGCTTAAGCACTTTCCTCGCGAACAAATGAAGAAACGGCTTGATGAAATTCTCAAGCTGGTTGGCTTGGCTGATACGGCCAACCTATACCCCAATCAAATTTCTGCGAGCATGATGCAGCGTATTTCTGTCGCACGTGCATTTGCCGTCAACCCTGACCTGCTTTTGATGGATGAACCGTACGGACAGCTTGACATCAAACTGCGGTTCTATCTGGAAGATGAGCTGGTTAAATTGTGGCAAGCACTGAAGAGCACTGTCCTTTTTGTTACACATAATATTGAAGAAGCTGTCTATATCTCCAACAGGATCCTGGTCTTAAGCAATAAACCTACAACTATCAGGGCAGAGGTGCCTATTGACTTGCCTCGGCCACGTGATGCCACATCAAAGGAATTTATTGAGTTACGTAAGTATGTTACGGATCTTATTCGTTGGTGGTAGAGGGCGGTAGCAATGAAAATCAGGCTTTGACAACAGTCAGGCTTAGGAGGGGACATGGCGTACGAGAGAACGACGGTACGTAAGCCGCTGTTACTTAGGCTGTTACCATTTATTTCGCTCTTTTTATTTTTGTCAATTTGGGAATTCATTGTTGCGCCTCCGGATGTCGACGATACATGGAAAATTCCGACAACGCTGCTGACAGCTCCTTCCGATATCATCGCCCTAGCCTTTGACAAACTGACAAATATCGATCCAGACGGTGCGACATTGATTCAGCATGCCTGGGTCAGCATGCAGGAAGCTGTTCTTGGTTACCTGTTGGCACTTGTCGTGGGGCTTCCCTTAGGTCTGCTCATGGGCTGGTTTTCTACCGTACGCGGGTTGGCGCGCCCTGTATTTGAAATTATTCGGCCCATTCCGTCGATTGCCTGGATTCCTCTTACTATTTTTTGGTTTGGGATCGGGCTCACAGGTAAGGTTTTTATTATTTGGCTGGCCGGTTTGGTGCCTTGCGTGATCAATGCATATGTAGGCGTGGGGATGGCCAACCCGACTTTTATCCAGATGGCGCGAACTTATGGCGCGACCAATTGGCAGATCTTTCAGACCATTTGTGTCCCTTCGGCTCTTCCCATGGTGTTTGGCGCTCTCCAAATCGCCCTGTCTGCCTGTTGGATTACACTGGTTGCCGCCGAACTGTTAGCCTCGGATCAGGGATTGGGATTCCTTATTACCATGGGACGCAGCCTCGGCCGTACCGACATTGTACTCCTGGGGATGTGTGGCGTGGCCGCTATGGGGGCAATCATCGGCTTTGTGATAGACAGAGTTGAAGCCAAGCTTCTTGCTGGTATTCGGAGGTAACTATGGATGCGACTAAGAATATCAGCAACGAAATCGTGACGAAGACTAAAGAACGGAACCAACTGACTTTGCTCTCAATCATCAGGAATGAATATTTTCTCTATGCGGTGTCGCTGTGTCTCTTTTTCGGCAGTTGGCATTGGGTCGCTGTCACAGGAATTTTAGGGCACAGCAGCGCTCTTGCCTCGCCTCTCGATGTATTGGCATGCATGCATAATCTGTTCACCGACTCTCTCGCCGGGCAAAGTCTTCTGGGACATATTTGGGCCAGCAGTCGCCGTGTGTTTATCGGCTTTTTTATTGCGATCATCCTTGGTATCCCGTTAGGGCTGACTATGGGGCTTAATCCTTACATCAATGCTTTTGTGAAACCTGTCTTTGACTGTATCAAGCCGATGCCGCCTCTGGCTTGGATCTCATTGGCGATTCTGTGGCTGGGCATTCAGGAAGCACCCAAAATTTTTATTATTACCATTGGTTCTTTTGTTCCTTGTGTGCTGAATGCCTATAACGGTATCCGGCTTATCGAGCCCGAGCTTTACGACGTGGTCCGAATACAAGGCGGCACCCGTTGGGATGAGATCAAGCGCGTGGCTATTCCCGCTTCTCTTCCTGCTATCATGGCTGGCCTGCAGCTGTCCCTCAGCCTCGCATGGGGGTGTGTGGTTGCAGCCGAACTGGTGAGTTCCCGCTCGGGAGTGGGGTATTTGATCATGCAGGGGATGAAAATGAGTGATCCAGCTCTTGTCATTGCCGGAATGTTAATTATCGCCGGTATCGCATGGGTAACAGCACAGTTCATGGATTGGCTTGACAAGCGTTTTTGCCCGTGGCGCCGTACTATTCAGGGATTGTAGCCTGTGGGAACAACCATGGTTTCATTAAGGGACACATCATGACTAAAAGTGAACAACCTAAGATTGTGTGTGACCATGTCAGTAAGACATTTATCCAAAAAGGGACGCAACAGGTCCCCGTTCTTTCCGATATTTCGCTTTCGGTGAAGGAACAGGAGTTTCTGGTTATTCTTGGCCCTGGTCAAAGTGGAAAAAGCACTCTTTTGCGTATTATTGCAGGCCTTGAAACACCGACTTCCGGCAAGGTGTATTTAAACGGATCCGAAGTGACTGGCCCTGGGCCGGATCGGGGTATGGTTTTCCAAAGTTATATGTTGTTCGCCTGGAAAACAGTTCTTGGCAATGTTCGTTCCGGACTGGAGTTGGCAAAAAAAACGTCAGAAGAGTGTAACCGCATTGCCCGCCATTATATTGAATTGGTAGGTTTGAAAGGATTTGAACAGTATTATCCGCATCAGCTCTCCGGAGGGATGAAACAGCGGGTAGGTATTGCCCGCGCATATGCCACTAACCCCGAAGTGATGTTACTTGATGAACCATTTGGGCAGCTTGATGCCCAAACCCGGGTGTTTATGGAGCACGAGACAATACGTATTTGGGAAATGGAAAAAAAGACGATGTTGTTTGTTACAAACAATATTGACGAAGCCATTTTCCTTGGTGATCGCATTGTATCGCTTGAAGGGAAATTGCCCGGACGTCTGAAAACGGAGTATACAGTCGATTTGCCCCGTCCCCGTGAGCATACAGATAAGAAGTTTCTTGAACTTCGTGCTCATATCACCAATAACTCCGAGCTGATTTTATAGAGTCAATGCCGGGCATGGCATTAAGGTCCAGACAGTCTTTGACCTGAAGCTCTTTTAACCAATGCCGCAAGGCGGCAACCAGGAGGATTGCAACATGAAGAAAGCGTTTTTTGCATTGTGCGCGGCAGCGTTGTGTGCACTTCTGATTGGCCCTGTGCCTGCAGATGCTGCTAAGGAGCTTGTTAAGATTAAAACCTGTTGGATGGACGAATCGCCTGCGTTCAACATCTGGTATGCCAAAAAGATGGGCTGGGATAAGGAAGAAGGACTTGATATCGAAATGCTTCTTTTTAATTCCGGACCGGCTCAAATGGAAGCTTTGCCTTCCAAACAGTGGTCCATCGGTGCTACCAGCACCGGCGGTATGCTGGTCGGTGCTATGCGTCATAAGGTTCAGGTCGTATCCCCTTTGCTGAGCGAAGGTGAAGTCATCGCTATCTACATGCGTCCTGACAGTGAAGCAGCCCAGATGAAGGGAGTTAATCCCTCGTTCCCCGACGTATACGGTTCTGCTGACACATTGAAAGGCAAGACCATTCTGTTTACCTCTCAGACGACCTCCCATTACAATGTTGGAAAGTGGTTGGCGGTGTTTGGCCTTACCGAAAAAGACGTGAAAATGGTGAATATGGATCAGGCATCCATGATTCCCGCTTTTGAAAAGGGTATTGGTGACGCTATGGCCCTTTGGGCTCCCTTCACTTTTGCAGCTGAGCGTAAAGGATATAAGCGTGTGACCTCTGGGGCTGCGTGTGCTGCCAATACCCATTCCATGTATATCGCGGATAAGGATTGGGCTGAAAAGAATCCTGAACTTGTTGCCAAGTTCCTGCGTGTCAGCTTCCGCACTTCCGATATGTTGCGAGCTGAGGGAGCTTCTCCTCGCCTCATCGAAGAATACCAGAAGTTTATGAATGAATTCTGCGGAATCAAGATGAGCATTGAAGAAGCTCGCTATGACCTTGAATGTCATCCCCGCTGGAACTTGGAAGAAGCTGTGGCCTTGACGGATGATTCCAAGGGGGAATCCACTTACGCCCGCGATCAGCGTGAAGCTGCCGAATTCTTTACTGGTCTGGGACGTTACTCTGAAGCGGAATTAGACCGCTTTAATAAGTCAGGCTTTGTTACAGGTAAGTATTTGCAGCTACTCAAGAAATAATTTTATTAACTGTGCAGTCGTGGCGGAGAGGGAAATTTCCGCCGGCACTCAAAAAAGCCTTTCCTTTCGGAGAGGCTTTTTTGTTGTCTGCAGCTTTGTTATGAAAAATTGATTTCCACTGTTTCAAATATCCTTATAATAGCCGTTCTGTCGCGCCATGTTCCTGGCGGTAATGCCATTTGCCGGCAGAGGGAGTCCTTGTTGCGGATAGCGTTCCGCCTTTAACCCCGTCAAATGGATGGTAGCCGGCTGGAACGACTTGTAATTGTTGTAATTGCCAAGGATAAAGCCAATGCAAATATTGCTGATGGCCGAGTCATCTACTTTGGTCCAGAGAATGATCGTAGGCATATTGTGTGTATGCAGCTTAAGGAAAGTTTTTTTTGATTTCTGAGCAATAGTCAATAGTAACGTAATGTTATCAAGTACAACAACACTATCATCATGTATGATATTGTATATTTATGTTGTCGGTGATATGCAGTATCCCTTCCCGGCGCCCTGTTTGCTATACGGTGGTGGCTAAGAACATTCAATGTAAGAAGGAAAGTTTGTCAGTGCCCGACGTCATGGCGACGACCTCGGAGATGGCTCTCTGGTGGATGCAGGCCGGGGACGAATCCCTCTAAAAAAAGACGGTTACCTGTACGAATAACCTTAACCCTCAATAATAGGGCTTCCTCGTATGGAGGAGTTGCCATGACAGCTTTTGAATTCTGGATCCTTGTGGGAAGTACGGCAATGGCCGCCATCATTAAAGGCGGTGCTGGGGTCGGGGCAGGCTTATTCCTGCTCCCGGCATTAAGCTTAATCTTTGACCCCTTCAGCGCGCTGGCATTGACTGTACCGCTTCTGCTGGTCATGGATACTTTCACCGTCATTTGCCATTGGAAAAGATGGACCGACTCCAAAACCCTTGGCATCCTTGTCGCTATCGCAACGGTTGGTGTTGTCGCTGGCGTGATTGCAGTCCCGTACCTGCCCGTAAGGGGGTTGAAACTGCTGATTGGGATTGTCGGCATTATGTATTCCCTTAGCAACTTATTCCAAGTCAGCTGCATAAATTTTTTGACATCCCGATTGCCGGCTTCGTTTTTGGAGGGGAAACATCCGGCATATGTCGGAGCTTTTCTTGGCGGCTTATTCAACGCCATCAACGCCGGCGGGGTGTTCCATGCATTTTCCGCAATGCATCTCAGACTGGAATCACGGGCGTTCGTGTCCACAACTTCCGTCATTATCCTATGCAACAGTCTGGCAAAAACAATAGGATTTTCCATAAACGGTGTTCTTCCTTGGGAATTTATATTCTTGGCTGTTAAATTGATACCAGTCATCGCGATATTTACCTGGTTGGGTAGCCGGATTACCACCAAGTTATCACCAGCAATGTTCAGGAAGACAATATTCTTGTTAATTTTCATAATGTGCGCTAAGACACTGTGGTCATTAATCTGATATACTCTGTTGCTCTGCAACAGATTACAGATTATAAAATCAAGTTGGTCCACATTCATAGCGGACTCCTTCGACGGAGCCTGTTGGGCGCCGTGCTTGTCGTTGCGTTGATCTGGCCGGCCATGGCCCGCAGCGAAGGGTTGCTCCCCACCCATGCGCTCGAATGTGCCCCTCATCAATGGAGGGGCGCACTGGTTCCGGCCGGCGCCCGGCTCGAGCCAGTCAGTCTTCGGCATGGACTTTGTCTGGGAAGACGTTTTTCTGTCGCCCTTTGTCCCTCATACGGTTTAATCTGGAGTTTCTATGGATGCTCTGCCTCTTGCCAAAAAAATGGTCCTTGTCGTCGGACATATCCAGCTGACCTGCAAGAACTTACAGCTGTCGCTTAAGCATGTTTTAGGCAAGTATATAACAGACCATATGAAAAACCACCGGTTATGCCAGTGGTTTTTTTGTTGTCTGCAGCTTTGTTATGAAAAATTGATTTCCACTGTTTCAAATATCCTTATAATAGCCGTTCTGTCGCGCCATGTTCCTGGCGGTAATGCCATTTGCCGGCAGAGGGATTCTAAGATGCCGACAGCATTCCACCCCTGTTGTGCGGCAACGTTCGGCATAACAAACTTTGTTCTGCCCCGGGAAGTCAGAACAACACCGTGGCGTCCTGGGATGATTTCATTTGGGGATGCACAGTGCTTGAGCTCGCTGATAAGCATGATCTGGGAAAGGGTGAATTGGGTAACTGCAGTAACGCGCTGCACAAAGTTCTTTATAACTACAGGGAATGTATTTTCAAATGGTTGAGTCGGGTTCAATATGCCGACAAGCACAGGGGGAGCTTTTTCTTTTTTAAACGCTGCCTGCACACCGAAATGGCGTTTTAAGACGGCGGTCGTTTTCGCAGCGGGGAGAGGGGCCTCGGCACAAATTGCGGCAAAGCAGGCCGATGCATAGCAGCGGATAGCGGCTTCGTCGTCAGGAGAAAGAACAAATTGGCTACCCATTGCGAGGGACTGGTCCACAGGAGTCACGCACTATAAGTGATAAAGGAAGCTCTACGCGAATAGGCTTGAGCGGCTCTTTGCTTTCAATTAACTCTGTCAGATAGGTGGTAGCCAGCTGAGCCATTTTTGAATAGGGGATGTTAATGCTGGTGAGGGGAGGGGACATTTGCTGAGCAAAAGGATCGTCATTCATGCCGATGATTGAAACATCCTCCGGGATGCGGAGTCCGAGATTACGTGCCGCAAACATTGCCCCCACTGCGATGGTATCGTCAGCAGCGATGATGGCTGTGGGTCTGTCGGCAGATTGGAGTAACTTGATTGCGGCAGTATTCCCACTTTGCAGATTGGGTTGATCAATGGCGGCGACCCATGCAGGATTAACGGTAAGGCCTGCTTCTGTATAAGCATCGCAATACCCCTGGAACCGTTCTTTCGCTGGCTGGAACGATTTGTAATTGCCAAGGATAAAACCAATATGCTGGTGCCCTAGCTGCATAAGATATCGAGTGGCCATGTACCCGGTCTGTCGTCCGTCAATGCAAATATTGCTGATGGTAGGGTCCTCTACTTTGGACCAGAGAATGAGCGTAGGTATATTGTGCGTGTGCAGCTTAAAGAAAGTCTTTTTGATTTCTGAGCAATAACCAATCATGACAACAGCTGTGACGCGGCGCTCCATGAAACGGACAAGAAGACGATCTTCAGCAACCGCAGACGAAAACGAGTTGGCAATAAAGATATCATAGTTTTTTTGGAGAGGCAGCGTCTGTAATTCACTGGCGATCGTGCTGAAAGTCGTATCTGTGGTGGTAGAGGTGATAAGGCCAATCAAATTGCTGCTTTTACGGGCGAAATTCCCAGCATTGGAATTATAAACATATCCCGTTTCCGCGATAATTGCTTTCACCCGTTCCCTGGTTCGGGGGCGAACGAGAGACGGATTGTGAAGGACCCTGGACACAGTAGCAATTGACAAGCCACATTTTTTGGCAACGTCAACAATGGTCACATTTAAATTTTTGTTCGACTCCACAGAACGGCTCTCCTCTGTATATAGTTCCAATCTAACTAAAATTTTGATGAAAGTCCAGCAGAAGGAAAATTTGCCATGACAGAAAAGGTATGGGTTTTATATTTTTGAGGAGACTCTTTTTATTATCTGTTTGCTTATGTTGGTTTTATAGTTTTTACTTCAACAAAGCTCCAAAACTTGCTTTAACAAATACCAGCGAACGTCAGGTCCACTGCTTTTGACGGTGGCGTTCAATGCATGTCTGGAGTAACAGGAGAATATCGAGAAAGCGAGGAGAGGAAAGAAAACGGAGTCTGCTTGACGTAAAAGAGGGATTCGGTTAAAAAATGACAACGTTTTCTTTTTAACGTCTGTTGGTCCCTTTAAGGCATAACAGGCAGGTTCCTATTCAGGCTTTGCTGGCTCGGCAAGAGCCTGGCTTGCGGTGATGTCGTGGCCGTCAACATTTTTTAGAGGCAGAGCTAGCCCCTGAAGTTGTATTGGGTGATTTTTCATCATCCTCCCGGAGGTTGGCTGATATCTCTATAGTTACCAACTAGGAATAGCGCTATTCTTGTTTTCTGCCACTGAATACAGCGGGAATATCGGATATACGCTTGCGCAACGGTTTGGGGAGATACGGCTTTTAGCCCGTGCTTCAGGACGTTGCACGGCGGAAGGCATGACGTTTACCGGGAATGCGGCGCTGGTGATATGTGTTAAGCAAAATTGACGAGCGAGGAATGCAATAGGCAGACAAAATAACCAGCAACATGGTACAAAGGAGATTTGCATGGATGCTCTCGGCATGATTGAAACAAGAGGTTTGGTTGGCCTGATCGAAGCTGCTGACGCGATGGTGAAGGCTGCCCGTGTGCAATTAGTTGCCTATGAACAGATCGGCGGCGGATATGTGACGGCATTAGTTCGTGGCGATGTTGCCGCGTGTAAGGCTGCTACCGATGCCGGAGCTGCCGCCGTGCAACGCGTGGGTGGAGATTTGGTGTCTGTTCACGTCATTCCTCGGCCTCACGCAGATTTGGAAGCAGTCTTTCCTTTAGCGCGTAAGTAATTTGCCCAAGCGGTCAGCCCTCACGTTTTGTTTGGATGGAGAAGGGGAGTATTCTGGAAACGGGCAGGGTTGCCGGGCAGGTGATTTCAACTGCTTGCGCGCAAGGGGGGATGCCGCAAAATTCATTACTGTGAGTAGAAATACTTGACGAGGACGGGGAGGCGAGCGGTAGGCGTGAAGTGGCAGCAGAGCCAATCGGCGTCGGTGATAATGAATGGGGTTTGGTATCCCGTGACAGTTCTGCCCGTTTTACAATTGGCAATGAACCGTCTGTCGAGCTTGCCCGTGTGAGCAAATGACTTCCGAATTCTTTTTACGCTGACCGGTGAAGGGGTCCCTTGTGAGCGGAGTTCCGCACGCCTGCGGGAGATGTGTTGTTAATCATTCCCGTATGGTGTAAAAGCTTGTGACAGGAACAGTATGACTTGCCTTTTGGGTATATGCTTTAGGGCCCGCTGGAGGAAAATTTGACGGATTTAACACGGATTATTCAGGAAGTTGTTCCCGGCAAGCAAGTGACGCTGGCGCATATGATCGCCCACCCTGAGGAGGATTTTTCCAGGAAAATCGGTGTGCCGGGGGCTGAAGCGATTGGTATTCTGACGCTTACGCCTCGTGAGGCCGCGATGATTGCGGGTGATTATGCGACTAAAGCGGCGCCTGTGCAGGTAGGGTTCGTGGACCGGTTCACCGGTGCCCTTGTCATACACGGATCCGTTTCAGCCGTAGAGGAAGCGCTGAGTAAAACGGTCAGCCAACTCCGCACGGTGCTGGGCTTTACCCCATGCCCATGTACAAAGAGCTGATCCGCGATGCCTGGCTATGTCATCGTTGGGACGGTTGGGGCCGGCAAGAGCACGCTGTTTAACGCGCTGCGCGGTATCAAAAAAGAAGCTGAAAAGACGCAATCCGTTGAATATGACAGCTCGGGAGGGATTGATACCCCCGGAGAGTTTTTGTGCTTCCCGCACTTGCTGCCGGCGCTGTTAAGCACGACAACGGAGTCATGCACGATACTCTATGTCCATGCCGCTGATGATATGGAATGCCATCTTCCGGATGGCATTTTCGCTGTTTATCCTCATTGCCGCGTCGCTGTCGTCATCACGAAGATTGATTTGCCGCAGGCCTCTCCGGATCTTGTTGAGGAAATGCTGCGCAGCCATGGACTGGCTGGCCCCATATTTCGCGTGGGGAAAAACGTGCAGGATGATTTTATGACGCTAAAAAGCTGGCTTTATGAAGATGCGCTGCCATAGAGGATGATATAGTATTGGAGTGTTGCACGTTTTTCGTGCCCTTGAATTTTTGGAGCTCCGCAGGAAATATGGAAAAGATGCAGCTTATCCTTGCAGATCCATCTCAAAACATGAATGGCCGCCGTCAGGGGCGAGGGGCTCGCCGGGCCTCTCCGCACGGCCTTCCGGGACGCCATGCCAAGGGCATGCCCGCCGCGGGAGGGAAGCTCTTCGCCCTGCGTGATTTCGCGGCGCAGCATCCGACACTCTTTTTTGATCGTGTTTTTAGTCATGCAACCATTCGGGAGACGCCATGCTGTCCTTGAAAAAGCTGTTCTGCGCCGCGGCACTGGCCGCGTTTATGGTGCTGCCTGCCCAGGCCGCCGATTTCTCCGCCCGGGAGATGAAGGCTATGAGCGTGTTCCTTTCCAACTTTACGGAGCTGGGCTTCATGGATGTGAAGGCCGATGAGTTTCTCGACGAAAAGGCCCCCGGCGGCATGATCCGTTTTGGCATCCGGCACAACTACGTCAACAATTATAAAACCCGCGTCAAGGAATGCACGGTCAAGGATTGCAAGTGGGGCTCCCTTGTCATGGACGGCATATACGTGCGGGAAAGCCTTAAGCGCTATTTCGGCTACGACATCAAACAGCTGCCCACCATTGAAGATCCCGACCAGCCGTACTATTTTGACGGCAAACAGTACCATTTTGAAGGAGCCGACGGCGAGGCGGTGTACTATGCCGCTGTTAAAAACGCGGAATTCTCCGGGGACGGCCTCGTCCATATGAGCGGATTGGTATACAATGCCGAAGACAAAGAGGATGTGCTCGGCACCTTTAAGGCCATGGCACGCCCGCATACATGGAATGGCAAGAAGACATGGGCGCTGCTGGAACTTAAGGTAACTGTGAAGGAATAGCAAAAGCGGCCGTGAGTTTTGCCGCTGCATTTTTCGCGCTGCTCCCGCGCGGCATTGTCTTTCCTGCTTCTGGCATGGAAGTGAGCATTGTCAATGAGACGCAGCATGAGAGCCTTGCCGCACTTGGCTTGAAGATAGTTGCAGATTCCGCCTTGCCACTGATATCGCGTTTCCAGTATGCTGCATCATGAGGCAATGATGCGCAGGCGTCCCGAAGCAGGAACGAATCTGAGGCCTTTCAACCGCACACCGGCCCCATCCAAGGCGTCTGCTGTATACATGCACTGGCATTCGCACCATCACATAAGGAGCCGCCCATGCATATCGCATACCGTATCCCTTTCTTCTTCCGTATTTCTGCGGCCTGCCTCGCGCTCGCCGTCCTCTGCGTCATGCCATGCCGAGCGGCGGACCTGCCGCGGCAGGAAGCTGAGCGCATTCTTCAGGACACGTACATTATTGCCGGTTATGTTGGACTGAACGGGGAGTCGGATTACGCCGGCAAGCCGCAGAATGTCATCTTGGCAGCCTTGTTTGGGGCTTTTGACGCCAAGATGGCATACGTATTCGAGCAGGACCGACGCAAAGAGGCTGGGGAAAAGCCGTTGCCCGCCTCCACACCGCTATTCACGGTGGCCGGGCGCGCTCTTGCACCCTCCCAGGTGCTCCTCCGCAGTGAAACTCCGGACATGTTCAAAGGGCTTTCAGAGCGGTACACCGCCTTTATCAGCCGTGAGGCTCTGGAACTTTCCGCCCTGCGTTATACCGGGCATGCCGTCACGCGGCATACCGCGCCGGAAGGCACGGAATTTTTCGGCAACGTGATTCTCAACGACACCGGGTATTTTGTGTGCATCGACGGACTCGGCGACCTGCCGCAAGAACCCGGCCTCAGGCAGGTGACGCCAATAGACGGCGGCTTCACGCTCCGCGGGGAGCTCCTGCAGGTCATGGGCGGTGATGAAAACGCAAAGCCGAAACATTTTCAGCTGGTTTTGACGCCGGGCGACGCCCCGGGAACGTGGAAGCGGCAGTACGCTGAAACGCCGGACAGGTAGGCCCCCGCGCTGGGAGTCGAGGGAGCTGAATCCCTCTCAAGCACATCGTCAGTGGACTTGTGTGTGCAGATGGTGCACCGCCGTTCCAATGGCTGTCAGGCCTGCAGGTGGTAAGGCCGGCGACTTGCAGTCGCGGCTCATCGCCATGCTGGCTACGTCGTTATCGGGGCATACCCGCCGAATCCAAGGAAGCGGAATGCACCGCCTGTCTGGCCGGCAGGGCTTTCAGCGCGGGCGGCAGCTTCTTTCCCCGGCAGCCGGTGCGGCTTACTATCCCGGCGCTCGTATTGCCCCTATGCGGGGATGGGAATCCACTCCAGAAACACAGACTCAATCGCCCTTGTGCTTGCCGCCGACCATGCAGACGCCGATGGAATCTGCATTGTGATTCAGGCAAATATCCCCCGGCCTGATATTCTTGGCCTTTTCGACGGTTCTGTCGTGGCGGATGACCCAGTGGTATCCGATGTCCCGCCAGTGATTGCCGCTGGCATGCCAGTCCCGTATTCCCTCCGCTATGCCCATAGGTGCCAGGGGGCGCTGCAGTCCAGTATGATTTCGTTGATTTTGCGCATGATGTCTCCTATGATGTGTAATCATTCTGGAGGGTGAAATGAGGCTTTTCAGCATTCTTGCCGCAGCGATGTTTTCAGTATTGCCCGCAGTTGCAATGGCCGACGATATCAGTGACAAGCTGGACGGAACATGGATTGAAACCGTTCAGATTGAGAACTACCCCCGGATAGTCCTGCATTTCAATGGACGTAACCTACGAGTCGAAAACATGTTCGACAAAGAAGTAACCGTTGAGTATGCGGTCACAGATAAAAAAGCCGGCGAATTCACCATCAGCTTCGAATACCGGTATAAGGTCAGGCGAGGCAACGGACAGATCGTCGAGCGCAGGGCGGCTCCGGGTTTCCTTTTCCACATGGAGAACGGACGGCCAATCCTTTCAGAGACGGTAATCGAGCTTGATGGGCGCGGCCTTATCATCATGGATGAATTCCTTCGTGAAAAAGACTTCATCGACGGCTTCAAGTCCGAACTCAAGCACAGGCTGAACGACCGACCGATACCGTCAATGATGAAGGAATAACCGTTTTCCTCGTTCGGCGAGCCTGTTGTGCCGCCGGAATCGCCGGGATACGTGTGCGACGTCAGCGAAACACCAGATGCGGTCACATCCACCCGTTCAGTCACGTTGCCCGTGTGTCCATCGTACCTTTCACATCGGCTTTCAGCGTAAGGGCAGTGCGGTCATACGAAGGCACTGTTCCATCTTCAAACTCGGCCATCCTGGCATCTTCGCTTTCTGCGGGAGGCGTGACCTTTTCGGCATAGATGCTGCCGATGATGAAGCTCTCGTTCTGGCTGGAGAGGAGACAGGCAAAAAGCTAAAAGCGGAGACTGTTGCGGAGAATACCGGGACCACGGCTAGAGAAAACTCAGGAAGAGAGAAAGAGAGCAAAAACGAAGAAAGAGAAAGGCGGATACTTGAGCTGAAATCAGGAGGATATAGCCATTAAAAGAAAAAGCCCGCTGGCATTAACCAGTGGGCTTGATTTCTTATTGGCTCCCCGAGACGGACTTGAACCGCCAACCTAGTGATTAACAGTCACCCGCTCTGCCGATTGAGCTATCGGGGAACATTTACCTGGCGCGAATGTGTGAATAGCCTAGAGCGCCCGGTTCGTCAAGTCTTTTTTCGCAGGGCAGGGATTTTTGCTGCGACGCGGAGAAAAGCCCTGTCAGGCTTTCAGCAGCGCGTGGAAAGGCGGGGAAAACGCTTTTCAATGAGCGTTCGTGCGGGGCCCCATCTTGTGCGCTGCGGGGAAGCGTTGAACCGGGACCTGCCGTGTCGCAGAGCAGGCACGGCAGGCCAGCGCTCAGGTTCTTTCCGGCACAAAAAAAGGGCGATCGCAAGATCGCCCGAATCCTTCCTCAGTCAATTCAGTGTTGTGCGGGGTGGCAACTTTCACGCAATGCGCGGAGCATAACCAATCCCACGCCACTGGCAATGAAAAGCAGCACCAGATACAGCACTCCAAAAAAGACCGCGAAATCCGGCGACCACCAAGGGATGTCCTGAGGGAGCGGACTATGGACAGTCTCACCGTGAAGCATGAATCAATACTCCCTAGCGGACAGATTCTTTCAGGGCTTTGCCGGGACGGAACTTCACG
>Ga0208297_1000862_pt1 | contig 42767 bp, 40 predicted proteins | sample LMS_cellobiose_e_FD_187367 | JGI IMG/M metagenome (GOLD analysis project Ga0208297, IMG submission 187367) | Rumen-fistulated moose microbial communities from Alaska, USA - LMS_cellobiose_enrichment (SPAdes) (version 2) | ecosystem: Host-associated > Mammals > Digestive system > Stomach > Rumen... | reverse complement strand
ATTTTGCCTCAACTATAGGAAATGTTAGTAAGGAAATAGCTGAGGCATACATCAGGAACCAAGGTTAAGTTGACGCTTACATCCACTAGGCTAAAGACCTAGTGGTTTTACGCTTCTTCCTATAAAATCTTAAAAAGTTCAGAGAGTACAAAATAGCTTTTCGTAACATCACAATATAGTATAAAAATAATAAATAAGTTTGCCTTACTTTGCAAACTGTCAGATCAAAAAAACTAGAGAATTTGCGAATCAGAGAAGCCTGCTCAAAGCAGTTCCAGGATGGAAATATAGGTTGATCTCGAAACAGGAGACTCAGTAAAAATCAAAGAATCGGGACTCTATGTTCAAACAGTCCCCCTGATACCTCTTTTCTGCAAAATGCACCACGCAGCAAGTACAAGGGCTCCGCAGCCCAGAGCAATTGCTCCGAGCACAGGGATCTTATCTCCCCACTCAAGGGAGATGAACCACATACCTATAGCCCCGAGGGTAAAATAGGTGAAAATCAGCAGGGAAGAAGCCGAACCTGTGTCCCTGTCAACCTGTTCCAGAACAAGGTTGTTGCTTGATGGCCGGCTAATACCGACTGAAAAGGTTATCAGGAACATGGGCAGGGCAAAACTCCAGGGGCCGTGCTTCCCGGTTGTGAGAAGAAGGATTCCACCCAGTAAGATCCCTGTAAAACCCATGGTCATTAGATGCCCGGAACTGAAGACCTTTCTTAACCTGAGACAGGTAATGGAGCCAACCATAATCGCAAGCGCGTTGAAAGCAAAGAAGTAACTATACTTCTGCTCTGTGAGCCCGAATTCAGTGACATAAATTGAAGAAGAGCCTGCTACGAAACTGTAAAGAGGAAAAAGGCTGATTGACATTACCAGAACCATTATCAGGTAAAGAGGATTGAGTATCAGTCGGCCGTAGGCATGCATTATTCTGGAAAAGGGAGTGTTCGATACCGAAGTTAGCGTCTCGGGAAAACGAAGAACTCCAAACATTCCGATTCCTCCCATAACTGTCTGTATAATAAAGATCCAGGGCCAGGAGAAGTCAACAAGGATCCAACCTCCGATTACAGGAGCAAGCATGGGAGCAATTGCCATTATAACAGCTGTATATGCCAGCACTCTTTCCCTTTCCTGCCCCGAGAAAATATCCCTTGTCATTGCCATTGAGAGAGAAGAGCTTGCGGCAGCTCCTGCCGCCTGGAGCATGCGAGAGAATATTAACATGGATGCGCTTGATGCCAGAGCACAGAGAAAACTCGCAGCTATGTATACTGCAAGCCCGAAAAGCAAAGGTTTGCGGCGGCCAAACCTGTCGGAAATCGGTCCATAGAATAGAAGGAAAAAACCATAGGTAACAAAGAAGCAAACCAGGGTCAGGTTGATCACTGAAAGAGGCTGATTCCAGGTTTCGGCAAGAGAAGGAAGAGCAGGGAGCATCATATCTGTTGACATTGCGGGAAAAGCTGTTAAAAGAGCTAACAACGGTATTGTTCCCTTCAGATTATCTCGCAAGTTTCCGTTCTGGTTACCTTTAAAGTTATATTTTCCTTTTTGAAAATGCATAGCAGGTCCTTTTACGTTTTTACCTATTAAATATATAATCAAATATAATAATTTGCTAAATCTAATAACCGGCTAAATCCAGAAACTCATCATAACCGGTAAACTGATTATAAAGGGCATAATGGTTATGAGAGGACAAACTGGTTGTGATAGAATATGCTGTCATAATATGTAAACTGCCTGAGGAAGGATAAACTAAGGCAAGTTTGATGAGTATCGAAATAACAGAGGGGTTTATAAAAATTGTCAGTCTGTCTGGATTAAGAAAGTTAATTTAGTCAAAGACCAAAATTTCTTCGCCAATATCAGCTGAAAGGTTAACCACGGAGACCACAAAACTATCTATTAAGAGCCTATCCGGAAGTGTTGTGACCTGCGATTATTTAAACAGGAAAAAAACGGCAGTTACTAATTCTATCTAATGAGAAACAACAACTTGTTATTTTATTCTTTTGAATATTGTAAACATTCTTAATTACTCAAAGAATGAAATGATCTTAATTGTACCAAAGAATGCACCATAAATGAAATTTGAGATTCGAGGAAACAAATATGAGGATTAAGTTAACCAGCGTGTTTGTAGATGATCAGGAAAAGGCTCTTAAGTTTTATACTGAGATTTTAGGCTTCGTTAAGAAAACCGATATACCAGTGGGAGAATTCAGGTGGTTAACGGTTGTCTCTCCCGAGGAACCCGAAGGCACAGAATTACTTCTTGAGCCAAATGACAATCCAGCTGCCAGAACATTCCAGAAGGCACTTTATAATCAAGGGATACCATTAACAGCGTTTTTCGTGGACGATATTCAAAAAGAGTATGAACGAATGAAAAAGCTTGGCGTGAAATTTGCCCAGGAACCAACAAAAATGGAAACAACAACTATTGCCGTATTTGATGACACCTGTGGCAACCTCATACAGATGGTGCAGAATAGTTCTGCTTAAAACTTATTCGAAATATACTGTATCTTATGTAAAGTTTAGATCAGACAATTATCCTTGATAGACAAAAATAACCTGAATAAAACAAAAATTTTACAGACTACTGAAGAATGAGATTTAAATAAATCGGTCCTTTAATAAAATTAATTCTTTAATAGAATTATTTCTTTAATAAAATTAGTTTGCAGATTTGATATGCTCCCAATTTACTAATTAGTTTAATAAGTATGCTTCCATTTAAAAATTAGACATAAATCATATTTACATTATGAACTTAACCTTTCTATTCCAGCCATTAAAAAGGAAAAGTGAGCAACTTGATAGAACAGCAGCAGTTAATCTATTTTATTGCAGCCTCTGTGACGCTTACGCTTCTTCCGGGCCCTGATATCTTATTCGTACTGACCCAGAGCATTTCCCAGGGAAGGAAAGCAGGAATTGCAACCGCATCCGGACTCTGTACAGGCGTATTTGTCCATACCACTGCAGCAGCACTCGGAATTTCTGCTCTTGTGTATAAATCCGCTCTTGCCTTTGAGATTATAAAATATGCAGGTGCAGCCTATCTGCTCTACCTCGCCTGGCAAGCCTTGAAAGAAAGTGGAGAATTAATCTCTTCTGCCCCTGTCCGGGAAACCAGTGCTGCTGCCCTTTACAGGAGAGGAATTTTTATGAATGTCTTAAACCCCAAAGTTGCCCTCTTTTTCCTTGCCTTCCTGCCCCAATTCGCAAATATAGATTCAGGAAATATTCCTGTGCAGATGATATTTCTGGGGATAATATTTATGGTTCAGGCCTGGCTGATTTTTTCCGCAATCTCAGTCTTTGCCGGAGCCATTGGCGAAAAAATAATACAGAAGCCAAGCATTGGCAGGTACATTAACTGGGGAAAAGCCGGGATTTTCACATTCATTGGGATTAAGCTTGCTCTGTCTCATAAATAAGTAAAGATATATTGTTAAAAGTAACCGCAGTGGAGAATCATAACTGACTATTGTTATAACTGACCAACCGGGTTACCTAGTTTTCCCATCTGTTTTTCTGCGAACTTTTTAAAGTCTTCCGCTTCTATCACGGGAAACACATCTACCTGACACAGGTCGGTGAACGGCAGATTATAAGTTATATAATCCTTGACAGTTTCTACATCATACAGCGTAATCACACGCCCCCCACCTGCATCAAACCATTGATTAATGACTTTTAAACCATCCTGAGGACCCATTTTTTCCACTTGTTCCCATCGTTTATACAGCTCCATAGTATTTTCAGGGTCAAATGTTGTTATATCTAACAATAACATACTTTTCATTCCTTATTTTACCTGATCACTGGGTATAAAAAATTAGTCTGTTTTTACTAGTATATAGGATGCAAGACTCATAAATGTTTTGTACAAACAAGAGAGCTTATATCAAAAAAGCTGCCCCTGCTTTGCTCTGGAATTGCTTAAAACTCTAAAATGCGATAAAACAATTGATGAATTACAATCTTCACATTTAACAATTAATAGGTCAGATAACTTTCCATCTCGTGAGAGATTTATTTCTGTCGCCAGATCTAAATAAGTCTCATTCTATAATGTTTGAAATTGATATTGGCTGGTGCTGTGAGATGAAATGTCCTGCATGTGGTATGGAAATCGGAGAAGAAATTCAAGAAAAAGAACGGTTATTTATTAAGAGCATCGACCTTAAAGACCGGCTAGTATTGACATATATTATACTTTTCAGTACTATTTCAGATATCAAAATATTTAATAAACTTGATCTTGTGTTTATAACCTCAATTCTATTTTACTGGTTATTACTCTCAAAAATCAGTTATTCTTCTGCTACTACGATAACGGGTAAACGCATTTTAGCAGCACTAAATGTGTGCGGGGTGACCGCTTCTCTTGTTTTCAGTTATGCTGCAGTTTTGTATATAACTGGTCTTCTCGATCCTGGTCACAATGCTGGTTTCCAGTATTTTTGGTTTGGAGTTTTTGTTCTTGGCTCTATTATGAGTAAGTCACTGGTTCTCTATCTCTAGTCGTGATTCCAGGTATTCCTTCAGAACTACAGCGTTGTTTAAGGTCTCATCTTTTGCAGCATAAAGCAGGGTCAGATCGGTTTCTCTAGCTTTTGCGAGAAGTTGCTGCACATACTCTTCTTTATGCTCAAGCTCTTTAAGGTAGCATTTCCTGAATTCCTCCCATTTTTCGGGATCATGCGAAAACCATTTTCTGAGCCTGTCCTCAGGAGCTATTTCCTTTATCCAGAGATCAAATCTTGCTTCACTTTTCTTGAGACCTCTTGGCCAGAGCCTATCCACAAGTACCCTGAATCCATCTTGATCGGACGGCTGCTCGTAGACTCTTTTAACTCGGATCAATGGGTGCTCCCTCTTAACCAATTTAACTCTTTTAACCAGTTACTTCATCTAAACAAGTTAATTTATGTTTATGTACATTCATACTTTATATCTGTTTTTTATACCCATCTTTTATATCCATTTTTGATTTAATTCTTACTCCTTCCTGCCTGTTCGGCTCTGGTTTACTTTTCCTTTCTAGCATAACCTTCTATTTTTACTTGTAACAATTTTCCTTTTATTCTCGATTGGGTATTTTATATCACAGCACCCAAGTATAAGTACATGTGCTATCTGCGCAGAAAAGTATAAAGTTCTGTAAAAATTTAATAAGAGCTATTTAATAAAGTCTCGTGCATTATATAACTATCAGGGGGAAGCATGAGCCAGGGATATGTAAAAAATCTTGTTACCAGAACAATGAGAGAATGGATGGAAAATGATTCTATGACATACAGTGCTGCACTGGCTTTTTACTTTGTACTGAGTCTTCCAGCACTTCTATTATTTTCGGTATCAATAGGCAGCATTTTTTTGATGTCAAAAAGCATTCAGGAAAACATACTCGATTATCTAAAAGGGGTAGTTGATGAGAGCATAATCAGCATGATAACCTTACTTTTCGAGCGCATTCCAGACATTAATTCTCTCTCTATAAGCGCATTAATAGGGTTTGCAATTCTACTCTGGAGTGCAAGCAATATTTTCAGACAGTTGAAGAACTTCCTTGAACGAGCTTGGAATATAAAACCCTCTGAACCCAATAATATCAAGGACTTTGTAAAGGATGCTGTGGTATCTTTTGCTATTGTTATTCTCTTTGGAGGGCTGCTCGCACTGAGCATACTTGTTGAAGGGTTCGTTTATACGATCTCAAGATTCTTCCAGAATTATTTACCCTTCTCACCTTCCATTGCAGATTATGCAGGTTCCATAGCCAGTTTCCTAATGCTTGTACTATTCTTTATCCTTGTGTATAAACTTCTCCCGGATAAAAGTTTTAATTTGAAATCTGTTCTTGTGGGATCCCTGATAACGGTAATTATGATAACGATAGGTAAATATGTTATGGGACTTTATTTTCTGTACGCCAATCCTGCAAGTGTATATGGAGCTATAGGGTCGATTATATGGTTATTTCTTCTCATCTATTATTCCTCGATAATGATTACTATCGGTGCGGTATTTACAAAAGTTTATTCTGAATCATAAAATGCCTGCTCCTGTAAAATTACTGATTTATACTGGATCCTGAAAGAAATCTTTCAGTTTCTCTCCCTGTGTCGCAAAGAGCTAAGCCGGCCTGACAGTCAGGTAAAAACAACCGATAAAAGATACTGATTGCAATTATAAGTAATCAAATAATACGGGAAAAATCTCCCGGTTGAGACCACACTCCCTTAACCTAGGAGATCGTTTTTAATTTAAACTGTATGGGACGCCTCCGTCAGCCTTTCTGGAGATCATTCAAAAAGAAATAGAAAAAAGATTTGAAAAATAATGCTTTAATGCGTATCTAAACCTTTTTGCTTGTGCTCTTATCGGTTTTTTCTATCGTTTTTAATTTGCTCTATTTACATCACTTTTACTTTCTGGCTCGCATTTCTGGTCATTTCTTATTCCTTTTTAAGACCCCCCTCCTTCTTAGAGCGTGGCAAAAATCTAAATCTCAAAATAACTTGAAATTGATGAACGATGTAGCTCGATAATGATAATTACTGTAAAAAATAACGTACATTTAATATTTTACCTAATTAATGGTTATAATTAATAATAAATTATTCGATTCTATCTCAAATCAGAATACATATATTTTTTCTAGAAAGTAACTGTGAAAACTATTTTTTCTACAATTTTTATTCCGGTACGCCGATGTAGAAATAACTGGATTCTGGAACAAATCAAATAGAGTTAAAAAAATTCATTTTAAAGTAGGTGTAAAATAAGATGAAAATAAACAAAAGAACGGCAATCTGTTTTGGGATATTTTTTGTTTTATTTCTTATGAGTGTAGGGAACGCAACTGCAGTTCAGGAGAAGGGTATGGAAACTCAGATCACTACCAATACCTCAAACCAGTTGAATCCCGACATCTATGGTGAACGGATTGTATGGCAGGATGGCCGTAATGGGAGCGGAGAATATTGGGACCCCACTGGAAACTTGGATATCTATATGTATGATACTCTCGCTTCCACGGAAACCCGGATAACCACCAACGAATCACTTCAGATTAATCCTGCTGTTTACGGAGATAAGATCGTCTGGCAGGATGACCGTAATGGAAACTGGGATATCTACATGTACAACCTTTCCAGTTCCACCGAAACTCAGATCACAACCGATAAATCAGATCAGATATGTCCTGATATCTACAGGGACAGAATAGCATGGATTGATGATCAGAATGGATCCCAGATATACATGTACGATATTTCCACTTCTCAGGAAACTCAGATTTCTACCAGTGGATTAGTGTATCCTGGACCAGAGCGCCATGGCCCTAGGATTTACAATGATAGAATAATATGGCAGGAATCTGATGAATCCGACTCTGGTACCCACCGTCTTGTCATGTATGAACTTTCCACTCAAAAGAAAACTCAGATCGCCGAAAATTACCTATTCATGCCGTATCCGGGTTTTTATGCTTTTGCCATTCACGGTGATAAGATAGTGTATAATTATTTTCCTAGCGATGAAAGTGGTATTATCGAGATGTATAATCTATCCACTCAGCAAACAACTAGGATTGGCGGCGCAATATCAGCGAGTCCTGATATATACGGTGACAGAATTGTGTGGGTGGAAACATCATGGGAGGGTGATTACAATGCAGACCCTGACTTTTACTATAATATCTGCATGTATAACTCCTCCACCCAGCAGGAAATTCAGACCTCCAATAGTGGAACAGCGCACGATCCTGCGATTTACGGAGACAGAGTAGTGTGGCAGGATGATCGTAATGGAAACCTGGATATCTATATGTTTACCCTTGCATTGGATGATGTTCCACCTCAGGATGATAATGAGACGGATGAGGACAATGAAACAGGTGATATTGAGGTTCCCGATAACGATTCTGATGACGATGGTGGTTCAGGAGCAAACAATGATACCGAGATTCCAGACAATTGTTCATCGGAATTAACACCTCTTGATAATATACAGGCTCTCAAGGAATACGTGGAATATACATACAAATGCCATGAAAAATTAAAGACAGAACTGGCCTCTCTCCTTGATACCTCAATGTGTTTCTATGAAAACGGTGAGGATGAAAAAGCCGTTTCCATGCTTAAGTCCTTTATTCATCATGCTGAAAGAATGAAAGAATGCAAACAAATCTCAGTTGATGAAGCGGATTATATGGTAAGGGAAGCAAAGAAAATTATCGACAAGGTAGAAGCAAATTAAAGGCGAGAATCGAATTTAACACTATCAGGAGGTAATAACTAAAAACCAGTGACCTCGTGTTCAACCATCATTTTTTTCTTTCTGGATCTATCAAGAGCAGTTTCCCGGAATCTTACTCAAAAACTGAAGGAGCTTCAGGAAACAATCTTCATTTCTTTTTTGAGCTTGAATTAGAATTTTCATTAATTGATAATGCAGGTTCCTCAGAAAATAATGTATTTTATTTTATGATTGAGTCAAGATCCAAGACATAAAAAAACCGCAAACTTTATCGAAAAAGATACATTCTGAATAGGGAGCCATAATAAATAAAAGAAAAAGCAAGAAAAAGGTTAATTGCTTAACTTTATCGCTTAATTCAAGGTCATGTTTTACTGGTTGCAATTGTTCTACTTTTTCACTTTTTCTCCACTTTTTCCTCTTTGAGAACCTTTTTTGCGATGAGGAAAACCGCAAATGCAATAATAATAAAGTTTATCAATTCTGCCAGAAAAGCCCCCCAACTTAATACTACAGGCCCCAGTGCAAGAGTAGCCTCCCTCCAAGCTCCTCCAGGAATAAAAGGCGTGATTATTGGCATGATTATATTATCCACAAGGGATTTTATAAGAGCTGTAGATGCGATACCCATGATAAAGGCAATTGCAAGTGGGATTACCTTATATTCGTAGAGAAAATCTTTAAATTCACTTAAAAGCCCCATTTACTCCTCCTCCTCGCGCAAATATACTTGAAAAGCGCAAACATACCGAAATTAACAGATGTATCTAAATTGCTAACTGAGCTCTTAATAATACAAGAAACATTAATTAGAATTATATAGAGAACAAATATATAAGAGTTACTCGAGAAACTGTAAGAAAAAAATAGTTAAATAAAAAGTTCAAAGAATTGTCGCAAGCCTTTTCAAAAAAAAGCTTGCCTGAAAACTTTTTCAAAAAAAGTTTTATCAAAAACGACGTAGCCTTTGAATTTGATTTTTATCCCCAAACCCTATCCAGCGTGGTCAAGCGGCGCAACGGTTTTATCAAAAACGACGAAACCTTTGGATTTGAGACCCTTATCCCCTAACCCTATCCAGCGTGATAAACCGGCGCAACGGTTTCGACACAACGGTTTGTTTAGTGCCAGCGTTCCATGTGCCTAGAATGGGTTTCAAGATAGGCTCCTTTCTCATAGAAATGGTCATAGAATTCGAGATCCAGGTGCTGTGCCTGAAGATAGGGCATGACAAGAATGCTCGGAACCGTGCCAGGAAATTTCCCGAAACGGTCGTAAATATACTGAGCCTGTAAAGCAACACATGCCTTGAACTTTTCATCATGTCGTTTTGCCCTGCTTCGGACTGATTTTGTATCCTTGTAATATCCCGGGGTTTCCGGATTGAAAGGGCCTCCGTGACCGAATTTTCTTTCAGTCAGGGCATCTACGGCATGGCGCATATTCTTGTAGTGAGGAGGTGTATAACCCTCAAACACGCCCGGAAGCCCGGTAGGGTTGGGAAGGGACCAGCGTTCATCCGTATCATACCTGAAACCAAGTCCGGGTACGTTGGGGTTCCCACTCGCTCCGAGAACTGAAAAAGGATCCATGCCATTGAACATCCAGCCGCCCAATCCCATCGCCTGCAGCATGAGCATTCCTGAGTAACAGGCGATTGAAAGTTCTGCAGTAGCTTCCGAGAACGACCATAGTTCAAGAAAACTTAAAGGTAAGGGATTCTCGGTGTCAACAAGCTCGTTAAATTCCTCAAGCCCTTCTATCTTTTGCCCATGCACGTCATCAAAAAAACACACCCCATTCTGCGTGTAGTAACAGAGCCCAGCAAGCACGTGCTGGGCAAGGTCGGCAACTGGAATAATAAGTGTTGTGCCCGGCTGGTTGACGACCCAGGTATTGTGGGCTTCGACATATGGAGTCTCAGGAGGTATCTTCAGCCTGCCGTCTTCAATTTTTCTAACTCTCGCTCTGTGTGCCCTGAGCAATTCTTCCGTCTCGAAAGTCCCGTTTTCCGAGCGCCTGGCAAGTTCGGGAGCATCACGAGTTTCAAAGAAATAAACACCGGTATCGTCTGTGAAAAAAACTTCACTTGTATGGAAACCGGCAGCTGATGGAAAAGTACGCCCTCCTGCACTGCAGGCATAGTTGGCAAGGTAAGGTGCATATCTCTCCCCGCGCATAATCAGATTGTGCCAGCCAGTATTACCTGCTACTGCCGAAAGCACCAGCATCTGTTCCTCTTCGGTCAAAGGCAGAGGATCATGCTTTGATTTGTATTTGAAATAGCCATCTGGAATTGAAGCTCCCATAAAGAAACGGCGCGCCCTTCTGCCAAAAAGTGCGTCTACAAACTTGAAATCAAGAACATCCTTAAAACCAGGTGGAAGGTTTTCTCTATCCATGTCCAACACCCCATGATAGAGATTCTCTAAAAGCATCTATAAGGCTTTTGCCCAGTGACTGTTTCAAAGATGGTTACATATAAGAACCTCTATAAATTTAACCGGATGCCTTTTCCCAACCGGAAAATTCAGGTAAACAGAACCTTACCGTCTAACTGAAGCAAAGTTATCTTATGTACTCGTCTCTTCGGGGTGAAAATACCTCAACAGCTATGGAATCCTCCAGAGTTTCAACGGCATGAGCTACACCGCCCGGAATGGTCCAGGAATCCCCAGGCTCCACATCAAAAGTCTCTTCCCCGATGGTCAGAATAATTTTACCTGAAATCAGGTAACCGGTCTGTTCATGAATATGGTCATGGGTCGGAAGGACGCTGCCACCTTTCAGAAAAAATTCGCTCATCAGAGTCTTTTCTCCATATACCATTGCTTTCATACTAACTCCGGGAAGAATTTCCCTGTAACTATTCACCTCATTTTTGTAAAACATGATACCCTCAAATCTTCTGTTACAACCAGATCTATAAAACTAAACATAAAAACATAATAAATCTAGAAGAACTTAACTTTATATATTTCTTCTGCCATTTGGATTTATCATCAACTTGTAAATTTAAGGTTTAGTCTGCAATTCTATGTTTGACCCAAGGTTTAAGAGAAAAATCGCGAAATTATAATATTCCCAATTTTTCTTTGCTTGAATCTCATAGAATCGACAGGGTAAAATTATAACAATAATTTTATATATTAGTGACACATATTATAGTGTAAGGCATCTGATAAACGCTTTTCTTATACCCAGATCATTTTCCCCCCCCACTCCCCCCTCCCAAACTCCCAAACATCCCAATATCAGATGCCTTCCCCTTTTAATTTTCAATTTCTCGAAATTTTTACATATTCATTTCTTTAACCTTCCAATCTTTATAACTTCTTTCATAATTTTTAGTTTCTTTTCGTCGCCTGTATATCTTAGCCTATGTATCTTAGAGACTCACCAATTTCAAGTGCACCTCGTTTATTTCCCTTATAAACCCACAGTCCTGAAGGTATCTTAATATTATTTCATCAAAAAGATTATTTAAAAAAAGGTCCAGAGGAAGGAACAATATCTATGAGTTTTTAAATGGGAGCGCAAGTTCTGCACCCGGTTTCTGAGGAATTCAGGAAAAAAAGTTTTTACAGAAAATAATTTAAGTACTTCGAAAAATTCCCATAAAATAACAGTATAAAATCAATTTTATATATTTATGGGTATTATTATACTACTGGGCATCTGTGAACTCTCCTTTTAATACCCCCCTCTTTATCCCTGTTCCTCCTTAATAAAAACGGATGCCCTTTTTCTCCTAAAAACCTATTTTCTTCCAGGAACCTGTAGAGCCTTTGCTGGAAATGGAAATATTATAAACGAATCCACCCTTTTGCTTCCTCCTCTCTTTTGATTTCTCCTATTTTCTCTTGTTTCCTCCTATTTTCTCTTGTTTCCTCCTATTTTCTCTTGTTTCCTCCTATTTTCTCTTGTTTCCTCCTATTTTCTCTTGTTTCCTCCTATTTTCTCTTGTTTCCTCCTATTTTCTCTTGCTTTTTTGAGTCTTTCAATTTTACAGGGGAGGCTTTAAAATTGCTTAATAGGCATATAATGTAAGAAACGTATTAGGGAATAAAACAAAATCATGTAAAGAGAAAATGGAGATGATACATTGACAGAAAATCCATTACAGGTTATTGTGGATCAGGACCCTGAATTATTTAACCTGCTTGAAAATACACGTGAACTTGCATTTGTGGAAGGCGGGATTCCTCTCAAATACAAGTTCCTGCTCGCAATGGCCCTTGATGCAGCCGGTGGCTCGGCAGGTGGAGTAAAATCCCTTGCAATCCAGGCAATGCAGACCGGAGCGACAAAAGAAGAAATAATGCAGGCAGTAAGGATAACCCAGTACATTTTCGGGGCTGGAGCCGTTTATACAGCTTCAGAGGCACTTAAGGATATTTTATAAATTAAGAAAAATCAGCAGCTTTAACAGGTTCGACATTTAAACCCTACCATATTGAGTACCTGCCTTAGGCAAGCTATACAATCATGATTGTAAATTCTGAACACGTTTTCTTTGTTAATTTATACTATTACTTCATTTATATTATATATCTCATTTCGCAGACAGATGAGATAAACTCAATAAAGAAACTAAAAATGAAAGTCGCCTGCGGAATGGGGACTTCGCTGGGTGTGGAACCATCCCGAAGTTACGGCTGTGCTTTCAGGCATGAATAAGGAATCACATATCAAAGAAAACCTGAGAATCGCAGACGAAGCCTATCCGAACTCCCTGACTGAAGCTGAAATGCAGCTGGTGGATAGGGTTGAGCAAAAATACCGTGAACTTATGAAAGTTGGCTACACAAGCTGCAGGTATTGTTTACTCTGCCCTTCAGGAGTGGACATTCCTGGCTGTTTTGAGATATATGACAACGTATACCTATCGGGCGATGAAGATGAAGGCAAGCTTATGTACGCAGCAAAACCAAGTGGAATAATAAGAGATGGTGTCCCTGGCTATGCCTCCCAGTGTGTACAGTGCGGACAATGGCTTGAAAAATGCCCTCAACATCTGGATATACCCGCTTTACTGAAGACCATTGCACAAAAATTCGAAGGCGCCGACCTGGAAACCTGGAAAGATGCTGCAAGAGAAAAGTTCAGTAAGGGACAGGAAGCTAAAAGCCATTTAAATCTGGAATCTACGGAAACAAATTCTACCCTGTTTTGATCACATCAAAATCTTCGGAAAAAAGTCGGGAGAAACCTATTTCAAAGTTAATAAGCATGAAAGCACGAAAAAAAAGCTTGACCGAAACCGTTGAGCTGCAACCCTTTTACGAAAAGGCTTGACTGAAACTGTTGCGCGCTTGACCACGCCGCCATGCCGGTTTTTGATCAAACTTTTTTCTAAAAAGTTTGCGCTCAAGCCTTTTTTCAAAAGGCTTGTGGAAAAAATTAAAAGTCAGGGAGACAACTTATAAAGAAAGGGTAATGGAAATGTTGTACAGAAAAATTCCAGAGAACGGAGATGAGCTCTCTATACTTGGGTTTGGATGCATGCGCCTTCCTGTGAAAGAGGATGGAAAGATAGATGAGGAAAGGGCTACCCGGCAGGTGCGGTACGCAATTGACCACGGAATAAACTATATAGACACAGCCTGGCCGTATCACATGGGGGAAAGCGAGCCTTTCCTTGGCAGGGCGCTTGCAGGCGGATATCGGGAAAAGATTAATCTTGCTACAAAACTACCATCCTGGACAATAAAAAATGCCGATGATATGGACAGGATCCTGAACTCCCAGCTTGATAGACTCATGACAGATCATATTGATTATTATCTTATTCATGGGCTCGTGGGTACTCTATGGGACAAAATGGAAAAGCTTGAGGTCCTAGACTTCCTTGATAGGGCTAAGGCTGATGGCAGAATAATAAATGCGGGATTTTCTTTCCACGGATCAATTGAGGATTTTAAGCGGATTGTGGATGCCTATCCATGGGTTTTCTGCCAGATCCAGTATAATTATCTGGATGAAAAGAGCCAGGCAGGAACGGAAGGACTTGAGTATGCAGCCTCAAAGGGCCTGGGAATTATTGTCATGGAGCCTCTGCGTGGGGGCAAACTGACAAATCCTGTGCCTCCTGAGATACAGGAGATCTGGAACGAGGCTGAAATAAAACGTACACCTGCAGAATGGGGGCTTCGCTGGGTGTGGAACCATCCCGAAGTTACAGTTGTGCTTTCAGGCATGAATGAGGAATCCCATATTGAAGAAAACCTGAGAATTGCATCCGAAGCTTATCCGAACTCCCTGACTGAAGCTGAACTGCAACTTGTAAAGCGAGTTGAGCAAAAATACCGTGAACTTATGAAAGTTGGCTGCACAGGTTGCAGGTACTGTTTACCCTGCCCTTCAGGAGTGGACATTCCTGGCTGTTTTGAGATATATGATAATTTTTCCCTTTCAGGCAATGAAAGAGAAGCAAAGTTGATGTATGCGGCAAAACCAGGCGGAATAATAAGAGGCGATGTCCCCGGGTATGCTTCCCAGTGTGTACAGTGCGGGGAGTGTGTTGAAAAATGCCCGCAGCATCTTGACATTCCCTCCCTGCTTGAAGCTGTGGCAGAAAAATTTGAGGGAAAAGACCACAGGGGATGGAGACTTATTGCGAAAAAGTCTTTCGGGAAAGAGTAAAATGTGTCAGGAGACGTGTGGATGCGGTAGGGAAAAATAACTGGGCTATATTATGGAGCACTGCTCCTTTTGGCCCTTTATTTAGCCTGTTAATATACTAACCCTGGAATGTAACTGCCCTGTCCTTTTTATTGTCTTTTCGTTCAGCATTCTCTCCCTATCGAAAAAGCCTTCCCAATATTACACCCGATGCTGTAGTAGCTCCGGTTTCCTGTGTCGTATATAATTGGACGGATTTTCTCAATGTCCGGGTTCTTATTTTCATCAAGCACGGACTCTTCGGCTTTAATATCAATAATTTCTCCTACAAAGAGGGTGTGAAGCCCTATTTCAAGGGTATGCAGAAGTTTGCACTCAAGGACAACCGGAAATTCTCCTACGTAAGGGGCAGGCACAACTTCACTCCTAACAGGGGTGAGACAGGCTCCCTCAAACTTGTTTTCATCCCGGCCGCTTGCGATGCCGAGGTAATCGATTTCTTTTACATACTTTTCTGATGGGATACTTACGGTAAATGCCTTATTTTCTATAATGCCGGCATAGCTGTAAGTTGCTTTTCTTAAGGATACGCTGATACATGGAGGGTTAGAACAGCAGATCCCTCCCCAGGCTACAGTCATGGCATTGGGTATCCCGTTCATATCGTAAGTGCCTACTACCCAGGTCGGCGTCGGAAACGCGAGTGGCTTTGCTCCTATTGACTGCTTCATGCTTTTAGTTTCTTTTCGATAATACAAAAAGGTTTTTTCGAGCCGGAACCATACGCATCCTGTCTGCTGGTATTCCAGGCATTCTTCAGATACTTTATAGAATTGATTGCAGGCAAAGTGATAAATTGTTTATTCAGATGGTTTATCTGGCGGCTATTATATATATTATGATTAATATAATAGAGGTACGCGGTTAAAGCATCAAACTTTAATTTAAAAATAACAGGTGATTCCTTTTCCTGTTCAGGATTAATGAATATCCATTATCCGGGTAAGGATCGGTTCTTCAACCAGGAAAAACCCGAAGAGCCGTAAAAACCAGTTATAGAAACTTAAAGTTGCTGTAATTGTAAACCAGTTATAGAAACTTAAAGTTGCTGTAATTGTATTTGAAGTAAGGGGTTATCAGAATAAGGGGGTATAGAAATAAGAGAAATAAAAATTAAGAAAATACATGTACTGGGTGGTCTGTTAACAGGAACTGTCGCCGGGATTTCTGCGGGACTGATTGCTGGACTTGTCATGATGTTTATTTACGACAGATTTATTCATGAGAGAGCAGTGCACAAAAAGGTCATATCTGCTTCTAAGGAGTTCCTTAAACCACATAAATGTATCATATTACAATAAGAAATATAAATTTAAAGAAAATTTAATGGGTTAAACGTTCTGTCAAATTAAAACTAACGTTTAATTTCTTTTCCTGCTCAGGATTGGTAAGTGTTTATATTCAGCGAGTATCAATCCTCCAGCAGGATATACAGTCATAACTATGCTTCTAATGCCTGCAAAATTAAGACTGGGTCTAATATGCTGTAGGGGTATAATACAGTGAGGTATACTCCTGTTTGTGTCAAAATTTACTCTCCAACTCAGTGTTAATTTTCGAATAAATTTCTTTTTTCAATTTTCCCTGTGTATGCACTTCCTATCTGTTACGTCACTATAATTATACAAAAAGCCTTGAGAACAGTCTTAAGTTATTCAGTATTTTATATGGTTGCCGTTATATAATATGTAAGCTATAGGATAGATACAGGAGTATTAAGTTCATTACTTCCCTTTCCGGGCGAGAATTATAAAATAATGGGGCTGTCCGACAAGGGAAAAATTGAGGGGGTGCATGATTGCTAAACATGAACAAATACGGTAAGCTAATGCTGAGTGCATATATAGTGAAGAAAATGAAATCAGGGAGATATCCAGGGAGTAAGGGTATCTTGCGTAAGTATGCCAAACTGGCCCTGGGGGCATATCTTCTTAATAAACTGAAATCAGAGAAACCTGAAAAAGAAATGGAAATTGAAATAGAACCTGAAGAAGAGATCATACCAAGTGAACCAGTTGAGGTTAAGGAAGGTGGGAGGTCTTTAATGAGAATTGGTAAAATAACTCTTGGTGTGCTTGCTGGTGCTGCAATCATATACGCTCTTAAGAATCATGCTGCTAAAAAGAGCGGGTACAGGATCGGAATTGACTGAACTGGAGAGGGTTTAACCTGTACAAAGCGGATAAATGGCGTAAACTCTTGCTGGGGGCATTTGCAGGAGTTGCCATTATATATGCCGCTAAAAAATACATATGCTATTACAGGTTCCTTCCAGAAGCTTTAAAATCTTTTTCCAATCCTTTCAAGCGTGGACAGTCTCCTCCGAGGGTTAAGTCCATCTATCCTGACAGGCAGACGTTTGCTTTCAGGCATGATTCCCCTATCTGGATCGAATTCGACATGCCTATGAATAACGCAACCATTACGAAAGAAACCATAATAATTAGAAGTTCTGCATCAAAAAAGCCTGTCGAGGGTCTGCTGGATATAGGTTCCAGAATGCTAATGTTCCGTCCTTATGATGAATATCCTATGGATGAATCCGGCGCTGAAATAACAGTTACTTTACGTGGAAGCGGAACAGGGTCTGGATTCATAACGGATGAGCGTGGTATTGCCCTTGATGGGGATGGAGACGGAAAGCCTGGTGGAGACTTTGAATACACTTACAGGATTATAAGGTAGAATCGAAATATGAATTAAGAAGTCTCTGCCTTCCAAAATAATCCTTTTTAACATCTCTATTTTGATTTACTCTTCCTTTTTTGTAAGCTTTATATGGTTGACTCCTGCTTGACTTCTGTTCTACTCTGTTTCCTGTTTACTTTCTCAGGTTCTGACAGTTCGCCATAACCTCCACCACCCGGGGTTTCAATTACAAAAAGCTCGCCAGTCTTCAGCGCAATCTCTGCCTGACCTCCAACCTCGAGAACACTGCCGTCCCTGCGGATAAGCAGGTTCCTTCCGCACTTTCCGGGTCTTCCGCCTTTGAGCCCAAAAGGCGGGAATTTCCTGTGGCTTGAGAGAATGGCGACATTCATATCTTTCAGGAACCTGAACTTTCGGATAACCCCGTTTCCACCCCTGAACTTGCCTTCTCCGCCACTTCCTTCCCGTATGGAAAACTCCTCAAGTAAAACCGGAAACCTTGTCTCAAGGATCTCAGGGTCGGTAATCCTTGAGTTGGTCATATGAGTGTGGACGGCATCCGTTCCTGAAAAGTCTGGACCTGCTCCTGCACCTCCGCAAATGGTCTCATAATACTGGAAATCTGCATCTCCGAAGGTAAAATTGTTCATCGTACCCTGGGAAGCCGCAAGTTTGCCCAGGGCTCCGAAAAGGGCATCAACAATATACTGCGATGTTTCAACATTGCCTGCAACAACAGCAGCAGGCGGCTCTGGTCTCAGCAGTGAGCCTTCAGGGATAATAATCTCAAGCGGCCTCAGGCAGCCTGCATTAAGGGGAATGTCACTTTTTACAAGCGTCCTGAAAGCGTAGAGTACAGCAGCAATGCAAACCGAAGCTGGAGCATTGAAGTTATTCGAAAGCTGGGGGGAGGTACCTGTAAAATCAATCCTTGCACCCCGGTTTTCGCGGTCAATTGTAACTTTTACCCGGATGGCATTTCCGTCATCGAGTTTATATGTGAATTCCCCATCAGCAAGCCTGTCAATAACTCTTCTGACCGCTTCCTCGGCGTTATCCTGCACATGACCCATATACGCTTCAACCGTCTCAAGGGAAAACTCCTCAATCATCCTGCGCAGTTCGGAAAGTCCTTTTTCGTTTGCAGCGATCTGTGCGCGAATATCAGCAATATTCTGAGCAGGATTTCTTGCAGGATATTTTCCCGAGCCTAGCCAGGCTTTCAGTCTTTCTTCACAGAAACGACCCTGTTTAACAATTTTCATGCCCTCGCTCAAAACTCCCTCTTCCGAGATTATTCTGCTGCCAGGAGGCACGGAACCGGGACTGATTCCTCCTACATCGGCATGATGACCCCTCGAAGCCAGGTAAAACAGGATTTTCCCGGAATCTCCAAACATCGGGGTAACAACCGTGATATCAGGGAGATGGGTTCCCCCATTGTATGGGGAATTGGTAAGATACACATCCCCTGGTCGCATTCCCTTTAATTGCGTCCGGATAAGGGACTTTACGCATTCTCCCATTGAGCCCAGGTGCACAGGGATATGAGGAGCATTTGCTATGAGGTTCCCCTGCCCATCGAAAACGGCACAGGAGAAATCCAGCCTTTCCTTTATGTTTACCGAGTGGGCAGTATTCTGCAGGGTGAACCCCATCTGCTCGGCAACCGACATGAACCTGTTATTAAATATCTCAAGCATTACAGGATCGACATCAGTTCCTATAGCTATCTGAGCCGGAAGCGGAGTTTTTCTTTTAAGGAGAAGATGGTTGCGTTCAGTAACCGTCCCTTCCCAACCGGGTTCGAGAATAATTGTCGTGTTCTTCTCTATAAGTATCGCAGGCCCGCTTATGCAGGTTCCGGGTTTGAGCTCGTCCCTATTGAAAACTGGTGTCTCGTGAAATTTTCCATTGCTGTACATCCTGACTTTAACTACAGGAAAGACAACCGGATTTTCTTCCTTTTCCAGCACAGGGTCAGTAACCCTCTCATTAATTCCGATAGTTTCTACGGAAACAGCTTCAATAATTATGGGTTTTCCCTCCATTATAAACCCGAAGCGTTTCCTGTGGGCTTCCTCGAAGCCTTTCCTTAGAGCATCCTTATCCGCAAAATCGATAACCAGTTGCGTATCCGAGCCTGCATAACGCATATGCACTTTATAGAGTGACGTAATTTTATCTTCCTGCACTCCCTGTTCGCGCATTAGCCGACAGCCCTCATTTTCAAGCCCAAGAAACACCGTTTTCAAATCTTCTACCAGCGTATCTGAGAGTTCGCCGCCTACATAGTGCTCTTTTATCAGCCTCTGGTCTGCAAGTCCCATGCCGTATGCCGAGAGCACACCTGCATAAGGATGAATGAAAATACTTTTTATCCCGAGGCTATCTGCAACCCTGCAGGCGTGCTGGGCAGCAGCTCCTCCGAAACAGCAGAGGGTATATTCCTTTATATTGTAGCCCCGCTGGACCGAGATTTTCTTGATGGCGTTTGCCATATTCTCAACCGCAACCGAAAGGAAACCCTCGGCTACCTGCTCAGGTGTCCAGATATTACCCTCATTTTCGCTTTCGCTTCTGCCTTCATTTTTGCCTTCTCCTGAAACCCTTTCAGCAAGCTCTGTGAACTTCCTGCGCACAAGCTCAGAGTCAAGCGGCTGATCGGCATTGGACCCGAAAATAGCTGGAAAAAATGCAGGCTGCAGTTTTCCAAGCATGACATTGCAGTCAGTAACCGTAAGTGGTCCACCTTTTCTGTAACACGCCGGACCCGGGTCCGAACCTGCAGAATCCGGGCCTACCCTGAACCTGCCCCCTTCATAATGAAGTATGGAGCCTCCGCCTGCTGCAACCGTATGGATGCGCATCATGGGAGTACGCAGGCGTACCCCTGCAATCTCAGTTTCAAGACTGCGCTCGTACTCCCCGCTGTACTGGGCTACATCCGTAGAAGTGCCTCCCATATCGAAAGTAATTATTTTCTTTGCCCCTGCCATTTCCGAGGTAGCAACAGCCCCAACGATTCCCCCAGCCGGACCAGATAGGATGCAGTCCTTGCCCTGAAAAGTGTCGGCGTCCGTAAGCCCTCCGCTGGACTGCATGAACATTAACCTGGGAGTTTTTTCAGATTCCTTCTTTTTTCCATCTCTTTCTTCATTTTCCCTATCTCTTATCTCCCCTCTTTTTTTTTCTATTCCACCTTCGCTTTTTTTCTCTTCCCTGCCGTCTTCAAGGGATTTCTGAACCATATCAACATACCTGCGGAGCACAGGAGAGAGATAAGCATCGACTACGGTCGTTTCCCCCCTGCTTACGAGTTTAATTAACGGGCTTGTCTGATGGGAGAGTGATACCTGCGTAAACCCGATTTCCCTGGCAAGCCTGCCGAGTTTAAGCTCATGCTCAGGAAACCTGTACGCATGCATAAGCACGATTGCAACCGAGCGAATTCCGGCTTCAAAAGTCGCTTCAAGCTCTTTTTTTGCATTTTCAAGATCCAGGGCTGCAAGTTCCTCCCCGCCGGCTCCGACCCTGCCGGACACCTCGATAACCCTTTCATAAAGCTGTTCAGGAAGCTCGATCTTCTGAGCAAAAATATCCGGACGGTTCTGATACCCGATTCTCAGGACATCCCTGAACCCCCGGTTTATAACAAGAACAGTCCTTTCCCCTTTCCGTTCAAGCAGAGCATTCGTGCCAACCGTTGTTCCCATCTTAACGGATTCTATAATTTCAGCCGGCAGCGGCGCATCTCCTGGCAGCCCGAGAATCTGCCGAATCCCATGCATGGCTGCATCCTTATAGTGGCACGGATCGTCTGAAAGAAGCTTGTGAGTGATTATTTTTCCATCAGGGCTGCGGGCAACGATATCAGTAAACGTGCCTCCGCGATCAATCCAGAACTGCCATCCGGCTTTGGGGGACATGAAGGGAATAATTGTATAAGTTGTATTAATTATTAATCAGGAGTTGGAGGTTTATCTTGATTTTAGATCAACACAAACCGGTTTTCAGAATGCACAGAGTCAAAATTAGGGTTCTGCTAACTCTTCGGGGGATGAAGTATGAAAAATGAGGATGTTAAGTTAAAGTTTTGATTCCTTTTGAAATAGTTGTGAAAATGGATTAAAAATAGAATATTCAGGCTCACTCAAATTTGCTTCAGGCTGGCGTGCCCACGGAATCATCAGTTGATGGCACCTCGTTTCCTTTGAGCTTTACCTCTTTTCCTTTGATATTCCTTTTCTTCTTTTCTTCAAGTATTGGAAGGCATGCCACTATTCCGTCAATTATGGCTTCAGGTCTTGGAGTACATCCTGGAACATATACATCTACTGGTATTACCTGGTCCACTCCGCCTATTACGTTATAGCACCCGTGGAAGATCCCACCTGTGGATGCACAGGCACCGACTGCCAGAACAACTTTCGGGTCAGGAATCTGGTTATAGATGTTTTTAAGCACGTTTACATTTTTGTAATTTACCGCGCCTGTAACCACCATTATGTCCGCCTGCTTGGGGGTGCCTATGTTTAAAATACCAAACCTTTCAGCGTCATATAGAGGAGTAAGACAGGCTAATACTTCAATATCACAGCCATTACAGCTATTGCAATTTACGTGTATAATCCATGGAGATTTTGATAGTCCCATAATCATCTCTTTTATTTTATTTTTAGTTGTTATTACTACTTTATAATTATCTTATTTTATATAAATCTAATTATAAAATTGAGAAAATCTCCAGATTTCTTATTATGATAAGAAGAGAAAACAAAAGAGAAGGCGCACGTTTTGTGTACACTTTGAAATACGGGCTAAGATTTTCGATTCTGCCAGGCTAACTTTCAGGCTTTCTGTGTTTTATCCTCTTCCACAGTCCTCAAAACATCAACATTCGATGTCGTCTGAATTAAATAAAACTGTTGGCTCACAGATGCAGTCTTCCTCGCTGCGGTTTCCATACAGAGCATGAGGATTTTTACAGCATCCTGAAAAGTGCTTTTTTTCGTCCAGTTGTCCTTGAAGCATTTATTGGCTATCTGCTTAGTGAATTCGTTTCCGAGGACTATTAAGGTGCTTCCCTTTGCGTGTGAGGTTAAGGTTAATTCGGAGTCCCTTAGCTCGGCAATCGCGTAATTTCCAGCTGAGGCATAAAGTCTCCTTTTTTTGATGACTCCCCCTTCAATTGATGATACTTCCCCTACAAGAACCCCATTTCTCTCAGAGATTTTGCTTTTGCAGTCCGTGACCGTTATGCGGACCCCGAATTCTCTGGCTTTTTCTGCAAGTTCGTTGTCCGTGACTATTGCCCCGCTGTAAAGCTCCTTTTCTAGCTTTTCCCGATCCTGCTTATCTCCTTCGAAGGTTATTTCCCGCAGGTCTCCGGTCATTACTGCACCGTTTTTTCCGATAAAAGCGATAACAAGGGTCATGTGATTAATCTCTCCAGGTTTTCACAAAATGAATCATCCAGGTTTTAAAGGAATCATCTAGGTTTTCATAAAGAATCATCCAGGCTTTCATAAAACAAATCATAACCATCTTACGGATTTGAAAGAGCTTATTCTTGAAAACACTTATAGAAACACAATATATAAAAAAGGAACAGAAAATTATAAATTGAGGTTGCAGAAAAGCTAAAAATAAGGATGCTCGGAAATTATTTAACACTCTTTAAACCATTTAAACACGCTTCAAGGTCTTTTAAACCATTTAAACATGTTTCAAGGTCTCTGTATTGTATCCCTCAAATTAGGTATATAGACATAAAGCACTGTATCAAGTGAACTGTATTCTCGTTTTCCTTTTGCTTCAGGGAACAGACACCATTAATATTGCCAAAAATCATTTTTAACTGGAAATTTCTTTCAATAGAAAACATTAAATATTCATAGATGTTATCTATATCTAACTAAATGTTTGAAATATCAAATAATTTGTTGTAAATAAGCAACAACCCTTGAAAAAAGACTTTTGAAATTAAATGTGAGATGGATGTATGGAAAAGACATACCTGTACAAGCTTATTCTCGGAATCTTAATAGCCGCCGGAATCTTATCTGTAGTCTTAGCGGAAGTTCTTTTCGATACTGATACGCTGATCCCAATCATTCTGATCAATATTGGACTGATTATTTTCGTTGCCACGGCTTTCAGGCTCTTCAGGCGTGGAGACCTTCCTGACAGGGACGAAAGGACAAAAAAGCTGGCAGCGTATGGGATTACTTATTCCTGGCTGCTGACTCTTGTTGTCATCACGGTGCTTTCCTGGGTTCAGTACTTCGGGCTGGCTGAACTGACTGCAAGCAGCGTGCTTGGCATACTTCTTTTCTTTATGATTATTTCCGCAAACGTTTTCAGGTGGTACTTCATGCGGAAAGGTGACATCGAATAAGGCTGGAGGGAAACCCGTGAAAACAAGGATAAAGGAGTTCCGGGCGAGGTATGACCTTACCCAGGAAGCCCTTGCAAAAATGGTAGGAGTACGGAGAGAAACAATAGTCTTCCTTGAAAAAGGAAAATACAACCCCTCGCTCAAGCTTGCGTACAGGATCTCAAAGTGCCTGGGGACCACAATCGATGAATTATTTATCTTTGAAGACTCGGACCTTGAATGAATTCCCTGAAGCACTTTTCTCCTCAACATCTTAATTAGTTCTTAATTAAATCTTCATTTTTTTAAAGAATTATGCTGTTTTTTAATGCTTTTTTATCTATTTCCTTAACAACTTTTATCTTTTTCCTTAAAAATTTTTATCTTTTTCTTTAACACTTTTATCTTTTTCCTTAACAACTTTTATCTTTTTCCTTAACAACTTTTATCTTTTTCCTCAGCAATTTTTATCTTTTTCTAACGACATTATACACTTTTTAATATTTATGCCTATTAATCAGATATTTCTTCCGATTTAAAGAATGGGGAAAAAACTTTTAAACAATTAGATATATTTACATAAGTAAGTCTTTCAGGAGAGAAATATGGACAATACACTGATTGCCTTTCGGAATGTCTGGAAAACCTATCAGATGGGGGAAGTCCAGGTCAATGCCCTGAGAGCTGTAAGCGTGAAGTTCAGGAAAGGAGAGTTCACCGCAATAATCGGGCCTTCCGGAAGCGGAAAATCCACAATGATGAATCTTGTGGGCTGCCTGGATACTCCCACAAAAGGCGAGATCTTCCTTAAAGGCCGGAACATAGCCTGGCTTAAAGAATCGGAGCTTGCAGCCCTGAGAGGCAGGACAATAGGATTTGTTTTCCAGCAGTATAACCTGATTCCTGGCATGACTGCCCTTGAAAACGTACTTTTGCCACTTGAGATTCAGGAAATTGATGATCGGATAGCAGAAAAAAGGGCAAAGAGACTGCTTTCACTCGTAGGGCTTTCAGATAAAATCCAGCATAAACCTTCTCAACTTTCAGGCGGTCAGCAACAACGGGTCTCGATCGCAAGGGCTCTTGCCTGCAATCCAGAAATCATCCTCGCAGATGAGCCAACAGGTGCCCTTGACAGTGTAACAGGAGGGGAATTGCTGGCAATGCTTTACAGGCTCTGGAAAGAAGAAGGCAAAACAATAATCATGGTTACTCATGACCTGCACCTTGCAAAGTACGCAAGTAGGCACATCGAGCTAAAAGACGGAAAAATTGTCAGAGATGGGATAAACGAAGAAAAGCTTAGTCCTGAAACCCATCTCGAAGAGCAGGAGACTGAAGCCTGAAAGAAAGGCTATCAACCTTTCCAGGTTTTAAGATGACACTCGGGAAATTATTAGAAGATTTTCAGGATTATCTAGAAATTTTCAAAATTATCAAGACTTTCAAACTTCGAATGTTGTATTCAGATTTTACTCAAATCATCTCAGAATTATTCAAATGTGTTTCGAAGTATGCGCTCGATAAAAACCTTTCCGGTACTTCTTTAGACTTATAAAATTGATAAACTGAGGGATATGGATGGATTGTAAATTTACAGGTTTTATTTGCTTGCTTATACTGCTCTTCTCACTCGCTCAACCCGTCTTGGCAGAAGACAGTTCTGAGGATAAGAGCACTTCTTATGTAAGTGCGGGCATTGATAAAGGCTTAACTATCGACCTGCTCAACCAGGATCCTGACCCCGTAAAACCCGGGGATATTCTTGAAGTCAGGCTTTCAGTCCAGAACATGGGATATAAGGATCTAGAGGATTGTGTGCTGGAAATCAAGCCCAGTTATCCTTTCAAAGCTCTTGCCGGCGAGAAACTTGTACAGAACATCGGCACTCTGGGAAAACGTTCTGAAGACAACCGCAGAAAAGTCGTGAAATTCAAGCTCGGGGTTGAGAACAGCGTCAATGCAGGCAAGTATCCCCTGAAAGTGTACGCTTATACGAAAGGAGATGGAAACCGGCTTGCTCTTACTAAAGAACTCAATATAGAAGTTGATAGCGAATCAAACGCTGAAATAGAATATATCAGTGTTGAAAAAATGGTGCCCGGAACGAAGACCACTCTCGTTTTCGGCATAAAGAATGTGGGAAACTCTCCTTTGAAAAATGCAATGTTTTCCTGGGAATGTACAGGTGATGTGATCCTGCCTGTGGGTTCCAGCAATGTCAAGCACGTTAACCTTATTGACATAGGAGATACTGCAAATGTCAGTTTCGAGGTTCTGACGAACGTCAATACGAAGCCTGGCATGTATAAGCTGGATATGGTGCTCACATATGACGATATTGAAGAACTCAAGACTATCACGGAAGCAGGCACTGTAGAAAACCAGAAGCGAAAAGAGATAAAAAGCAAGGCTGGAATCTATATCGGAGGCACAACTGAGTTTGATATTGCGTTCATGGAAAGAGGACCAGCAGGGTCTTACACTTTTTCGGTTTCGAATATAGGGAACAACGGGGCAAACGCAGTTAAGGTTTCTGTTCCCCCGCAGGCAAACTGGACTGTTACGGACGGAAGCAATTCCGTAATGCTTGGGAACCTGCAAAAAGGCGACATGACAGTTGCCGATTTCAATCTTAAGCCAAAAGAGGTAGGGAAAGACTTGCCTATAAAATTTGATATCAGCTATACCTCAAATGATGGGATCAGGCAGGTCGAGGAAAAGCAATTAACCCTTTATTCCTCACCTTTTTCCCCATCAGTTGAGCCTGGTATGCCAGAAGAGAACGGTTCAAGCTCATTTAAATACAAGGCTGGATTCGCTGTGCTTGCCTGTGTAGTATGCGTTGTGGGTTACAAAAAACACCAGAAAAAAATGGAAATGAAAAATGCGCAGGAAAAAGAGTTCAATGAAATGATATCCGAAGGCCCGGACAGGTAAATCGAAAGAACGCGGAAAATGGAGTCTGTGTTCCATGAAAACCGGGAAAATTTTAAAAATTGCCCTGAGTATGGTTAAAGCCAATAAGCTGAGAAGCTGGCTGACAATTATAGGGGTGATAATAGGCATTGCCTCGGTAATGGCAATCGTCACTACAGGGGAGTATTTCGAGAAAGAAGTGACTGAGACTCTGGAGGGTTTCGGGGGGGATACTATCACAATAGTAGCCTCGACTCCTTTCCACATAACCGATGAAGAATTCGTAATAGAAAGCTCAGAAGATCCTGAAGAAAGTTCAGAATATTCGGAAGTAAGTTCGGAAATAATTATGGAAACCGACATGGGTGGAACGGAAACCGAGACCGATATGTCCGATTATCTCGAATCTGATTCCATAGAAGAAGCTGAACTCACAAAAATGGATGTGTTTGCTCTGCGCAATATTCCGGCTATTGAATATATTAATGTCAATGTTGAAAAGGATGCGGAACTAAAATTCGGGGGTGAGAGTACCTGGGTCTGGGTCAAGGGTGTGGACCCTGGAGCATGGCCCAAAATCTCAAAGAAAGAACTGGAACAGGGACGGTTGCTGAAAGCCGGGGATAGGAACGTTGTGGTTATCTCAAAAGAGCTTGCAAAGGAGAGTTTTGGGAAGGAAATCAGGCTCAACCAGATGATCCTGTTAAACGGAAAGTCGTACCGGGTAGTCGGAATCCTGGAAGATAGTGGCGGGCTCCTGGGAGGCTTTACCGGACTTTTCGGGAGCAGCGTCTATATGCCTTACCAAGATGTATATTCTCTTGCCAGTGATGAGGATTTTCCTGAGAGAGAAAGGGAAACCTACAACTCAATAGAATTAAAACTTCACAAAGGAGCTGACTATAACTCCACGATTCAGGAAATTGAGAATAAACTAAGAATTTCAAGAAGAGTTAATGAAGATACCCAGGATTTCTATGTTAATTCCAACAGAGAAGCAATAGAAGGCGTCAGAAAATTGATTAACGGGCTTACAGCTTTCCTGGCGTTTATTGCAGGAATTTCTCTTCTTGTAGGTTCTACAGGGATTGCCAATACCATGTTTACATCTGTACTCGAAAAAACTAAAGAGATCGGGATAATGAAAGCCATAGGGGCAAAAAACAGGGATATAATGCTGATCTTTCTTTGCAACTCCGCGATGATCAGCCTTGTAGGCGGGATTATAGGCATTCTTCTCGGCACGGCTGCAGTGCAGGCAGTCCTTCTCTTTCTCTCAATTAGAATGAATGTCCCCTTCGAGTTTGCCCTCAGCCTTAAAGCTGCCTTTGTTGCAACCTTTGTTTCCATAATCGTGGGTTTGATTGCAGGGTTGGTGCCTGCAAAGAACGCCTCGGAACTGAAGCCTGTGGATGCATTGAGATATGAGTAAGGCGATAAAAGCAGCTTTTCCAGGGATTGAATCAGGTTAATGAAAAAACGCAGGAAGAGGTGAAAAACAGGTGAATAAAAGGACGACTTTAAATAATTCCTTTACCCTAAAAGTACTGAAATGAAAAACCGTGTTCAAAATTCCGACATCGGAAGAACAGATATAAGGATAAGCAAAATAAAAGAACCAATAGATTCTGAACCTGCTATCGGAAAGATCTATGACTGTCTTTTTGCCTTATACGGTCCCCAGGGCTGGTGGCCTTTGACCGATCTTCAAAAAACTGGCTTTGCAGTCCCCTCAAAAACCGGTTCTGTCCAGGGATACCATCCTGCCGACTATACCTATCCTCAAACCCGGAACCAGCAGTTTGAGATTATCTGCGGAGCCCTGCTCACCCAGAATACAAGCTGGATACAGGTTGAAAAAGCTCTCACCAACCTTAAACAGATAAATGCTCTTTGCCCAGAAGCAATTCTTTCCCTTGATCCGGAAGCCCTGAGAGAAGCTATCAAACCGGCAGGTTACTACAACCAGAAAGCAATGCGCCTGAAAACCCTTGCAGGCTGGTTTTCTGAGCTCGGAGACCGGGTTCCTGCACGGGAAGAGCTTCTTTCGTTAAAAGGCGTGGGTCCCGAAACTGCAGATTCTATCCTGCTGTACGCCTTCAAACAGCTTTCCTTTGTTGTTGATGCCTACACAAAAAGAATAGTAACAAACCTTGGTCTTGTTGATGAAAACGCAGGTTATAATGAGATCAAAGCCCTGTTTGAAGAAAATTTGCCTCAAGACCTGGCTGTGTATCAGGAGTATCATGCCCTGCTTGTTGAGCATGCCAAAAGGTATTATCAGAAAAAAGGCAATTGGGGTAATGATATTTTACTGAAATGTATATCTTAGGGGATGTAATAATAAAAACGATAGTAATATTAAATTCAAAGAACAGATTATAAACTTCTTTGAATGATATAAAGTGTCTGAGAGAATTGTACCTCAAAAAACTTTTGTGGCTCGCTTGTTTTTCGTACAATTGCTCAGTGCAGCAAATTCGTTTTTAAACAAAAATGGATCATAAGTTGCAAACACTGTCTTTTCTTTAGGTCGTTGCCAGAATTTCTAAATAACTCTTTGAATATATCCCGAATTCTCTTTTCACCCATTAACCTTCACTTTGAGCTGAGATACTGGCTGGAACAATAACTGCAAAGCATATTTGGGGATCGAAACTCAAATTTAATTATTAAAAAAAGTTCAAAACCGTGATTCATTATAAGAACCATTTCAGGTGAATACTTTCACATAGCTCGGGTGCTCCTTTTAACCTATTACTCATTATTTATTTTGAGGTTGGTTAAAATGGATACATCAGAAAAATATATCAAAATGTGCTCATTAGCGAAGGAAGTTCAGAGGAAATGGGTGTTCCAATCCGGAGATTTTGTTTACAATCCTGTTTTTGAAGAAGTTGAAGTTTTATTATATCCAGGAAATAATTCTATTAATTATATCTGGCTACCGAGACAGGATCAACTTCAGGAAATCTGTATCGAGTTCTTTATGAAGAATTTAGAGATATCGAGATTCGAAGCATTCCTGCGATTTTTAGAGTGGTACTCCTGGCGTCTTAAATATGCTTTTGAACATGGACTCAAGAATGGAAACGGTTTCATCGACTCGGGAGAAGAACTTTTGTTAAATCGCGCTATGATAATGATGTACGGGAAAAAATGGGATGGAGAGAACTGGGTAATAGCGCTTAAAGGTTATGAACCGAGATCCGGTTCAAGACTATCCCTGGATCAAAGTTATTAAGGCATGATTGTTGCTTCAGAAAACGGAAAGGAAAAAAGGTTGCAGAAACTGTGGAAAATGCCTTTCAGAAAAAGGTTGGAGACAGTGCTTGTCATTATGCCGTTACTGGGAATTATTCAGAATTAAAAGGTTTAGGGAAAAAGAATAAAGCCCTGCGAAACTTCGAGCGAATTCGTCGCCTGCCGGAGTTTTCGCCTTGATTTGCATATATTTCTTTATCCGATTTGAACACCTGTATCGACGTGCAAATACTTAATCAAGCAGTTACGCACCCGGTAATCCCGGAATATTTAATCCATTAATTGCTTTTCAGTCCCGGTAATCCTGGGATATTCAATCCATTAATTATTTTTCATTTAGCCTTTTATGTCGTCTTGCAGTGATTTGTGATTCCTTCTTAAATTTTGGTTCGAAAGGCAGCAGGCTTCTTATACGAGCTTTATTTCGTACCAGTCCGAGAGTTCTGCATCAAGAATCCCTTCATGGACCATCTTCTCGATCTCGTTTTCAACCTGTCCGTAAGTGAACTTATAGTCGTGCGAGATTGCGGAGATGACATCGGGGCTGTGGCAGAATCTGTTCGGGAACGCTTCATTGAATATTGCCACGTTCTTGATAATCAGATTCCTGAGTTTCTCCATTTTTACACCTCTTTTTAAATGTATTTACCTTTGTAATCTTAGGTTCGATTTCTCTACTCAACACTATATTTGTAGTGCAAGCATATATAGATTTTCCTAATATCCTATATAGTTTAAAGGTTTTCGGGCGATTAACTATTAATATACTTAACGCTAGGAGCTGCAGTTATTAAACTTAGTTCCCTCAAAACTAAATATTTGAAGAGTGTATTATAGGAATATGTTTTATGAGTATATTTGAAGGGCGTGGATTTAAGAGGGTAAAAAAATCAAGATAAAAGTAGAATCAGGGTAGAATAAAAATGGCTGAAAACAAAATCAATAAGAATAGAAACAAAACCGATAAGAATAAAAATAACCAGTAAAAATGAAAATAAAGCAATATAAAGTAAAAAATCGAGATAATATATTATAAAAAGCTAGTATAAACAAGAACATGCCTTTGGAGTAAAGAAAGGGGACAAAGAAAAAGTTACAAGTTTAATTTGCTCCATTGGTGGCAAGATTATATCTGGCTCTGGAACTCAGGGTTTTAAAACCCGGCAGCTCTAATTTTTTATCCTTCTGCGGAATTTGCAAGTTTTAAAAGGGAGCAGTTTGAAGAGAAAAACATAGAGGAATAGAAATGGAAAAATTTGTTTCTCAGAGCCCTTATCCTGTACTGAGGATAGGAAGGGATGGAAAGGTTATCTATTCGAATCGGGCAGCAGAGCTCTTCCTTCATGAATGGGGCATAAAAATAGGAGAGAAAGTCCCCTCATCTATTGGAAATACCGTAAAAAGAGTAATTTCCCGAGTAAATCCTGAAACAACAGAGATGAAGTTTAGAAAAAAGGTCTACCTTGTCTCTTTTCACCCGCTTGAAGGGAATGATCAGGTTAATGTTTACGGATTTGACATAACCAACCATAAAAAACTGAAAGAAAAACTTCGGATCAAAGAGCGGCAGAGTGATGCACTCCATAAAATAGGAAGGATGGTTCTCAGGTGCGACAGCCTGCAGGCTTTTATGGACGAAAGTGTAAAACTGGTTGCAAGGACTCTTGGTGTCGAATACAGTAAAATTATGGAACTTTGTCCTGATGGAAATTTTCTGCTCAGGGCAAGTGAAGGCTGGAAGCCAGGATCTGTAGGAAAGGTTATCGTCAGCGGGAGTAAAGAATACCAGGCAGGGTACACTATATACTCGAAAGTTGCGGTAGTTGTAAGAGATTTTAAAAAGGAAAAACGTTTTAGCGCCTCACCTTTTCTGAAAGAACATGATATAGCCAGCGGGATAAGTGTCACTATAGGAAAGATAGAGAAGCCTTTTGGAGTATTGAGTGCCCACTCAAAGAAACCAAAAAGATTTACTGCGGATGACACGTATTTCCTCAACTCGGTCGCTTTTATAATCTCTGAAGTAATCGAACGCAGACATGCTGAAGAAGAACTTCGCCAGTACAAGGAACAGCTTGAAGAACTGGTTAGACAGAGAACCTCAGAACTTATAAGAATAAACGAGAGGCTTACCGAGGAGATTGCAGGACGCAAGCAGGTTGAGAAAGCCCTTCAGAATAATGTGTATTTTCTGGAAACCTTCCTGGATGCCATCCCCTCCCCGGTCTTTTACAGGAATCTGGAGGGAATCTACCAGGGATGCAACGAAGGATTTGCCAGAGAAATGCTTGGTCTTCCAAAAGAAAAGGTAATAGGGCATTCAATGTTTGAGTTCAGGAAGCAGTTTTCGGATAAAACCATCGAAGTCTCTACCTATTATGACAGGATTCTTCTTGAGGAAGGCAAAAGCATACCTCATGAACTGAAAATAACGTGCGCCGTAAATGGAAAGGAAAGAATTTTTCTTGCCCACAAGGCTACTTACAGCAGTGTATCTGGCGACATAATCGGAATTGTAGGTGTGATGCTTGATATTACTGAACTTAAAAAAGCCGAGCAAGCCCTTCTGAAAACCCAAGAGATCCGTAAAAAAGAAATTCACCATAGAATCAAGAACAACCTGCAGGTGATCTCGTCTTTATTAAGCCTCCAGGCTGAACATTTCAGCGACAGGGAGGTAAGGGAGTCCTTCCATGATAGCCAGAGCCGGGTTATATCGATGTCTCTAATTCATGAGGAGCTCTATAAAACAGGAGAAACCGGAAACTTTGAGACCTTTGATTTTAAACCATACCTCCAGAGACTTGCAAATGAACTTTTTAGCTCATACGTAGTTGGTGATCAGGATATTCACTTAAAACTTGACCTCGAAAGTGTTTTTCTCGGAATGGACACCGGAATTCCTCTCGGGATTATTATTAACGAACTTGTATCCAACTCACTAAAACATGCTTTTCCCGAAGGAAAAGGAGAAATCCAGATAAAATTGCACAGGATAGGCAGCGGCAAAATCGAGAGTGAAGATAGATGCACTGACAGGCATGAAACCTCTGAATATTTACTGATTGTCTCGGATAACGGAATAGGGCTTTCGGAAGAAATCGATTTCAGGCATACCACTTCTCTTGGGCTTCAGCTTGTAAATATCCTCGTGGAACAGATCGAAGGCAGCATTGAGCTTATAAGAGGAGCAGGAACCGAATTCAGGATAAAATTCAGAGAAAATGCCTGCGAAGTATGAGAACAAACTAAATAAGTACGATATTCTGAAAAAATATTCTTAAAAAGCAATGTTCCTGAAAAACGGCACCCTTGAATAATAAAAGTTCTGAACTTACACGCTGGTTTATGGAAACTTTAACGGTTTATGGAAACTTTAACATTTCAGGAATTAAAGTGACAGATGTTTTAACGAACCAGAATGCAAAAACCAGAACTATGATATAAGTGATTGCTTCAGCTAACTTACCCATAAAGTTATGGTTGAACTTATAATACATAAGCTTTTTTATTACACAGTGGATCTAGCATTTCATCTTCCTTTTATGCTTTTCCAGTAGCTAGAGTTTTTCTAATTAATTTCTTTTTAATTTATTTTATACCTTGCTATCCTGTTTTATTAACCTTATTGCTTCAAAATTCCCTGCATCCGATACAACTGGCAGGTTTAATATTCTAAGGTTCAATAGGCTCCATTTTCTGTTTCATCCCTAATTAAAACACATGGACAGCAGATGCCTTAAAATACAACCAGATATCGATTCCTACAGAAATATTAAGCTCATTGAGAGATTCGCGCGTTATAAACACAGTGAACAACTCTCCAGTATCTACTAACAATTTTATAAATGATCCTGTGTCAATTATCTTATAAATTTTACCTTGAATTGCATTTCTGGCACTTGTTTGTGCCTTTTCCCTGGATACTATTATCTCATCAGGTCGTATAGTAAAATGGACTTTACCTTTTTTTTCTGATAAAGCAAATACCGTTATGAAATCTGTTTTGATTTTTACAAGACCATTTGAACTATCCTCAATTTGACCGCTCATTACATTTTCAATACCAACAAAGTCAGCCACAAATCTATTTTTGGGTTTTCTAAATATTCTATCGGGTGTTCCAGATTGCAGAATCTGACCATTACAGAGTATAATCATTCTTTCTGCAAGCTTTTGACCCTGTGAAAGGTCATGAGTAGTCATTATAATGGTTGTTTCAGATTCACGGTTAATTCTCAGGATTAGTTCTTCCATTTTCTTTTTAGATATAGGATCAAGATTTGCAGTCGGTTCATCAAGTAACAGTAACCTGGGATCTGTAATCATTGCCCGTGCAAGTGCAAGCCTTTGAGTCTCACCGCCTGATAATTTAAGCGCATTTCTATTCTCGTAGCCTGGAAGACCAATCAACTCAAGGATTTCTTTGATCTTCTTATCCATATTTTCTTTTCTACCCCTGACTTTCAAGCCATAAGCAATATTATCATAAACGCTTGCCTTAAAAGCAAGTGGCTTTTGAAAAACCATTCCAATTTGCCTTCTTATATTCAGCCGAATGTCATTTGATTCATTGGCGTTCGTACCTTCAAAATATATATTTCCAGATGACGGTTTTTCCAGTAAATCAATTAATCTGAGAAGAACAGTTTTTCCAGATCCAGTTGGACCAACAAGCGCAGTACTGGTCCCTCTTCTAATTTGTAAGTTAATATTCTTAAGAACCTGGAGGTCTCCATAGTTTTTGTAAACTTCTTCCAACTCTACTATGTTCATCCTTACACCTGACCTTGAATTAATCTTTGCCCTGCAGATAATTCAATACCAAATTGATTAGTAGAGCCAGGGAGAGAAGTATGAATCCCAAAGCAATTGAAAGTACCAGATTACCTCTGGATGTTTCAAGAGATATGGCAGTGGTAAAATTCCTTGTAAAACCTCTGATATTACCCCCTATGAGTATGGCGACTCCTACTTCTGATATAGCCCTTCCAAACCCAAGTATTACAGCACTCATTATAGCATAACGAGCTTCCTTTATGATGGTGATTATTGTTTGATAAGTACTGGCTCCCAAAGAGATTGCTAATTCTCTTATTTGGATGCTGACTCCAACAAGAGCAGTGATAGTAAATCCGATGAGAATAGGCAGTATGAGTAGCGTCTGCCCTATTATCATTCCAGTGGGAGTAAAAAGAAGATTTAAAAATCCGAAAGGGCCCTGTTGAGATATCAGGAGGAAAAGAAAAAGCCCCACTAAAACTGTGGGAACACTGTAAAGGGTTTGAATAAGATTTATCAGGGTTCGTTTTCCTCGAAATTCATAGAAGTAAATTATTCCACCAATAGGAATTGATATTAAGGAAGCTATGAATGTTGCAGTTAATGAGATATAAAGGCTTAATCTGGTTATTCCGATTAATTCTGGATCACGTTCCATTATTAATTCTACTGCCTGTAGAATAGCGCTGATAATTTCATTCAAAAAACCACCTGAATCTTGTACGCCCCGAAATTTAGTAATTTTAGTTTATGAGTATATTAATTTTTTAAGTTACACTGGCTAAAAAAGGTGGTTTAAACCATCTTCATGATGGTAAACCCTGAGATATTGGAATGAAAAGAGGCTGCCCATATTCTTCTTTACCAAAATTCTCGATTATTTCCTGTCCATCCGGAGAAACAAGGAAGTTCACAAAGTTTTGAGCTCCTTCATAATTAACATTCGGATGTCTTTCTGGATTTACAGGCATAGCTGCATAAACATTAAGCAGTTCATCTCCTATTGTCACTAATGGTACAATCCGGATTCTTCCCTCGTTTGTATATGCAAGAAATGTTCCAGAATCAGTTAAAGTATAAGCATTCTGCTCACTGGCAAGCAAAAGAGTTTCCCCCATACCTCTACCACTTTCAATGTACCATGCACCCGAGCCACTAACTTCCTCGTAGCTTACTCCAGTTCTTTCCCAGATTTGTTTCTCCCTTGCATGTGTGCCTGAATCGTCTCCACGCGACGCAAATTTAACCTCATCAGGATTGTTTTGACCTTCTTCCATTATCTTGCTAAAGGCTTCTGTAGCGTTAAGACCTCTTATTCCTGCCGGGTCATTTTCAGGTCCCACAATCCAGAAATAATTATATGCTATTTCTGTACGATTTGTGCCGAATCCACTTTCAATAAATTCCTCTTCTCGATTTTTATCATGAGTAAGAAGAACGTCAGCGTCTCCTCTTTCACCGTACTGTAAGGCTATACCTGTACCTCCAGATATAACGGATACATCTACTCCAGGATATTTATCTTCAAATGCCGTTTCTATCTCTTCTAAAAGCCCGGTGTCCTCTAAACTGGTTGTGGTAGAAACGATTAATCGTGTTGTTTCCGGTTGTGTAGACGAAGTATATGCATATATGCCGGCGCCCACAATCAATATAGCCAGTATGCCGATAATAAAAAGGATTCTGCGATTCATTCTATTCCCCCGATTAATTAAAATATTCTATCAAAATTTAGTACGATATGTTCATTTAACTATATCAATTATAAACTTTCAGCTAATTCTAGTAATGCATTACTACAAAAATTATTATGTGAATATGAAAAACAGGATTATTCTTAAAGGATAAATTAAAATTTTGAGAATTGTTAATGAAATATAGTCAACTCTTTATTTTTAAATTTCATTAAGAGAAGAACCGAGTGCTTTAGCATGAACTCAGACGGACTGAAGATAGTTTTGAAACGGACTAGATAAATAACAAATTGCAAAATAGAGATGATGTTTATAAAAAAATATCTAATATTTTAGTGCGGGAGAAGGGATTCGAACCCCTGAACGCCTGCGCGAAACGATCTTGAGTCGTTCACCGTTGACCGCTTGGTTACTCCCGCTTGTTGCTGAGTTATTGTCTATATTATGGTTTCTTGGTCTATATTATATGGTTTTCCTGATTATATCTTAAGTCTACTTCCGTTAACCGCTATATTACTCCGCTTTTTCAGGAATCCAATAAGGTAACGATAGAACTAGCATATAAAGCTAATCCTGTAAGTAAACTATTTGAAAAGCTTAAAATTAATTTAAAACTATCTTTAAATTAATTTTGGATTAACTTAAAATTAATTTAAAATTAAGAATATTGAGATACTATTGATTTGAATCTCTTTTTCTGGCCCAGCTTTTCCGACCTTATATTTTTTATGTTTAGTCTTGCCTGTTTCTCAGGTTCCTTCTCCTGAGCTATTAACATGAACCCAATCAAGATACTCCTGTTCTCCTTCAATTCCCCAGAATTCAATTGCAGGTAGCTCATATGTGTGCAACGACCTTACAAGCTTTATGATCTCTTCAAAACGTGAAGAATCGGTTTTTACGAACATGGCAATCTCGTTGTCTTCTTCAAGCTTTTCCTTCCATCGGTAAACCGAAGATACTGGAAACATATTTACGCAGGCTGCAAGCCTCCTTGAAACAAGCTCTCTTGCAATCTGCGACGCATTCTCCATACTTCCGGCAGTAATATATACAATTCCAAGCATGGGCAGACACCTCACAGAAACCTGATATTGTCACAATTGATATAAGGGACATTACTCCTATGTGACTAGTATCTATCGCATCTCCATGGAAATTGATTATTCCAGGATATGCCATGGCTATGGATTTAATATGCTTTAACATGATCTGGAGATTATATCTTCCGTACGTCGTCACATTTAACATGATCTGGATATCATATCTTCAATACGTCGTCACATAATTCCATATATGTTTTTATATAATTATGATGTATATTACTATGTGCCTTTTTCTGGATATGAGTCTTCTTGAAAAAGGGTGGCAGTATATATTGATTTAAAATAGTAAAGCATACTATAACATTTTTATATCATATTGAGTACTAAAGCTCTCAACATAATGAACTAATTGGCGTAGAATGCCATACGCAGAGTTATATATCAACGGTATTAAATTTTATGTATATGCTCTCAATAGCTATATATTTACAGCCTTATTAAAAATTCACTTTAAACCAGCCTGACTTATAACAGGCTGGCGTAATTCATAACTGATTATGCTTAATTCACAATCGGTTAGCTTAATAGTTCCGGAGAATTTCCTTGAGTGGCACAAGCATTGCACTGGGTATTTTTTTATTGTACTGGTTCCTCATTTCCGTCCTCGATAGAAAGGGGATTCTGGAGAAGTATAACATAAGCACATTCGGGCCGCTTCCCATCCTCATGATAAGGACAACCAGGGGGCTTAAATTTCTGGATATACTGGCCCGCCCGAAGCTTTACTGGAGAAGCTTTGCGAATCTCGGGATACTGCTGATGTTTGCAGGCATGATTGCAATGTTCCTGGTCATAGCTCTCTCGGACCTTGCGCTATATACTTCATTCCTTAACGGAAACGTACCGGAACCTGGAAAATACAATGCTCCAAGAAATATCCTGCTTATCCCGGGCGTAAACGAGTTTATCCCTTTTACCTGGGGAGTTATTGCACTCATAGTCACGCTTGTCGTGCACGAATTTTCGCATGCAATCCTCTGCAGGGTCGAAGGCATCAGAGTCAAATCAATGGGCCTCCTGTATGCTCTGGTTCCTGTAGGGGGTTTTGCTGAGCCTGATGATGAACAGCTTTTCGGGCAAAAGGAGAATACAGAAAAGGAACCTCCTCTCACAGCCACGATCGAAGAAATCGAGGAATGGGAAAAGGGAAGGAAAGTAAGGCAAGAAACTAAGGGATCAGGGCCTGAGGAATTGAAGCATGAAGAATCAGGTTCCGGCCCTGTAATAGGCGCCACAAGGACTCAGAGAGCCCGGATTCTTGCAGCAGGCGTTATGGCAAATTTCAGCGTTGCTTTTATAGCTTTATTGCTTTTCTTCGGGCCTGTACTGGGAGCAATTGCTCCCTTAAGTGATGCCATGGTTCTAACCATAAACGAAAGTTCACCGGCTGACCTTGCAGGGCTTGAGGAAGGTATGATAATAACACAAATTAATGATACAGATATCACAACAGCCATAGATCTGCAAACCTATCTCGAGACAACGAGCCCTGGGGACACCGTCCGCATCTATGCCGAGAAAAATGATACTGTTTCCACGCACGATTTACAGATTGCTCCAGTCCCTTCGGACTACATTGGTGGAGTGCTAGTGGGTGGGGTAGTTCAGGGAAGTCCTGCAGCAGAAGCAGGGATCGAAACCGGAATGACAATGATCAGGATCAACAATACAAAAATGCAGAACATTGCAACTTTCGTAAACTTTATGGAAACCACACGGGCAAACCAGACCGTAGAAGTAGAGTTACTTCCCCCTGAAGATTATACAGGCAGCCTTACAGAAAATGGCACTGTAGTTTTCGATGTGAAGCTGTCTTCCAGTTCTGAGAATGATCGCGGTTTCCTTGGAATTATATACGGAAATAGCGGAGTTGTTGCATTCCCTATGCTGGGGATTTCTGTATGGATGCCGCAGGCAAAAGTATATCTTGATGCCCTTAAGCAAATTCCATCCCTGCTAACCGTGCCTGCAGGCTGGATTATTCTCTTCGGACTTCCTATTTATGGATTTGCAGGTGAGGGATTCCGTGGCTTCTCAGGTACAATAATGCAGTTTTATCAACCTGTGGGCTGGGCAGAGCCTCTGGGAATAGGAATTTTCTGGATTGCAAATACCCTGCTCTGGGTCGGCTGGCTAAACTTTTATGTTGGGCTGTTCAACTGTTTGCCTGCCGTGCCTCTGGACGGAGGCCATGTGTTTAAGGATTATACTTATTCTTTTGTATACCGGCTTACAAGGAACGATTCGATCTCGGAAAAGGTCTCGAACTCGATCACAGCAAGCTTTTCGATGCTGATCCTGTTCTCGTTTATCTTTATGATATTGGGGCCTTTCGTCGGGCAATGGATCTGATTGACCTCAAAATTCCAAACTGATTCCTTAACTTTAAAAAATCATAGGTCTTCAGGTTTACTACTTTACCTGTACTCTACTCGAGCCGATTCTTCTTAATTTCTTTCCTTTCCATTTTTAAATCTTTAAGAAAGACACAGAAATCATAGATTAATTGTACCCCTTACTTCTCTTGCTCCGTGCTTTCTGTGCTTTCCGTGGTTGACTTTCCACTCGAGATTGGTAAAGAAGTTTGGGGCCATTGATTTAATTCTATTTCAGGACTTAATTAATTTCTTGGTAAAGATTATATCACTTAAGACATGTTATAATAACTATGAAAATTATCTGCTACTGAGATGTGATTATATGGAAAGTTTATCTACAGGGATAGAGGGGCTGGATATACTGATAGATGGAGGCTATCCTAAAGGAAAAAGTATTCTGGTTACAGGTCCTCCGGGTTCGGGGAAGACTATTCTCGGGATTCACTTCCTTCACAGGAACTGCAAGGAAGGCAAGAAATGCACATTGATCCTTACAAGGGAACTTACGGAAGATATCCTCAACCAGTCCCGAAGCCTCAACCTTGATCTCAAGCCTTTTCTGGAAAGTGGGGGGCTTACTATCAGGAACATCTTTGAAGACAAAATGAATAAAATCAAGAGCGCTTCCAAATTCGGGAAAGGGCTCTGTGCTGTAGACACCGATATAATCGAATATCTCAGCTCCATATCTTCGGAAGTTGATGTCGTGGTTATTGACAATATAGGGGTAATGGCTATAAATCACGATATAAGAGAGTTTGCCGATGAGTTCAGTTCGATCAGTATTATTCTTCTAAAAAATGGATGCACGGCCCTTTTTATAATGGATGAGGACTCTTACGATCTCACCCACAGGCTTACCGGCTATATGGTCTTCGGGTTGATTCGGTTAACTTCACAGGAGAATTTCAAATCTGGAAAAACAAAAAAATATCTCTACATTGAAAAGATGAGGGATAAAGCCGTGCCTGTCAAATATTCCCTATTTGATATTACCTCTGAAGGAGTACAAATAATCACAGGCATGAGATGAACTTTTACAGGCTTAACTAAAAACAGAGCTTTGTCTTCCTCTTATAAGGAATTCACAGCAATCATTCCTGTTCCCTATAGTCTTAAGTGCTTCAAGATGGAAATCAGGGTCTACCTTCAAAGTTATGATTGAGAATATTTTCCTGGTCAAAGTGCATAGAATAGGGTTTCTTCGGGCTTCTTCCCCTTTCCAGGGGCATTTTGTTCCCTTTACTATGCACGAGCTATCTTTTTCACCCATTTCAGAAGAGAAGTTTCCACCCAGCTGGTTCATAATCTCGGCGCAAACCTCGCCTGCGTAAGCGAAATCCATCTTCCTGTTTTCAAGATTGTACATTTCAAGCAGGGTATTCTCGACCATGCCTGTCATCTGGTTAATTATTATCTTCTTTTCGTCATTTGAAACAACCTGGAGCAGAGTAGGAATGACTGAGGTCAGGATACCCTGTACCCGGTTTTTTATCTCAAGGCTGTCGCGTTCAGCCACCAGCCTATCATGTAGGTATTTTACCCTGAGTAGAGATTTTACTCTGGTTTTGAGCTCAAGCCTGTTTATGGGTTTTGTAAGAAAATCATCAGCTCCGGCTTCAATTCCTTTTATCCTATCTTCAATCTGGGAAAGCGCAGTAAGCATCAAAACCGGAATAAATTGAGTTTTAGGATCGTGTTTGACGATTTTACAGACATCATAACCACTCATCTCAGGCATCATGACGTCCAGGAGAATCATATCAAGTTCCTCTTCCTCTAATTTCTGAATAGCTTCTTTCCCGCTACTGACAGTAATGAGATCATAGGGCTCTACTGAAAGATAAGCTTCAATAAGCTCTAGGTTTTCAGGCATGTCATCTACAATAAGGATTTTCGGTTTGCTTTTTTTATTCCACAAGGTTTCCTCCCCCGGACTCGCGAATCTTTATCCCTTCGGATGTGATTTCAAAAACAGACATCTCAGGAGAAACAGGAGTGCTGCGCATCTTGGGTATACTCAGGTAGCGCTCCATTTTTCCAAGGTAAGAATTTTCTCTTACCAGCAGGCGAATAGACCCGTAAACCGAATATTCAGCAAGCTGGTGAGTTATGTTATGTGCTGACTCATCCATGATTAAAAGCGCAGTACAGCCTTTTTTCCTTACCAGGTAATTCAGCGCATCAAACTGGTCCCTGAGCCTTTTTATTGACACCCTGAGAGCAAAGGTGCCTATATTGTCTATAACAAGGCATTCCGTTCCTTCATGTATTAATTCTACAAGATTGGGAATTTCAATATCCAGACTTTCAGGCTTGAACCCATACCTGGTCTGTCCTATCATTTCGGAACGGTTCTCGAAGATATTTTCTATAATAAGCTGTCCGCTCTCATAGTACGGGGTAAGATCGCGCCCTAAAAGACTTGCCTGGTAGAGAACGTCCTCAGGGGTTTCTTCAGTAGCAATTACCATGCATTTTCTGCCCTCAAGACAGCTTTTGTGAACTACCACTCAGCTAAAGACTGAGTGGCTTCTTGGTTCATTCCTCCCTCTATTGAGGGCAAGTCCCCAAGCTCATCCCCGTAGTCCCTACGGTGTCATAATCCAATTAGATTCTGATCT